>JACCDQ010518061.1_pt1 | contig 65665 bp, 83 predicted proteins | sample 7446031 | NCBI WGS metagenome assembly JACCDQ01 (sample SAMN15323442, study PRJNA562643) | freshwater metagenome | isolation source: river surface water | place: USA:Blue River Watershed | collected 2017-08-17
GGTTGTATGTCCATCTTTCAATCCTTTGTTTATTTCGGCAGCTACAACACGCTGACGTAATTCTGTTGTTGAAAAATTATGTTCACGTCTATTGAAGTAGAGTTCGATGCCTTTGCTGTGACATTCCCATTTGCCTGTAAAATCTTCGTGTTCATATTCTTGTCCTAATATTCTAACACGAATAGGATAAGAAAGCAAGATGTTTATAAGATCTTCTTCAGTTTCGTACACCAAAATTTCGTCGATGTATTTGCAGGCTTTAAGCTGTTCGTAACGTTCAAACACGCTTTGGATTGGTTTATTTTTCCAATCACGATCGATGGTAGGATCTGTTTGTAATCCAACTATTAGATAGTCGCATTGTGATTTTGCTTCTTTAAGCATCATAATATGACCCGCATGGAACAGGTCAAATGTTGAGCAAGTAAATCCGATTTTCATAATTTATATAATTCGCTAAAACTTTCAAACGGGAGCTTATGCCAAAAATTAAACGCTTCTTGTAACGTTTCAAATGTTTTGGACCCCCGTCTGTTCATTCTGTAGTAAACAACTCTATACATTTTTCTTTACAAAAGGTGCAAGTTCTGGAGGTGTCCATCCTTGTGGTTTTAAAACCTTACCATCTTCACGCTTACGCACCTTGCCAGTTTCTTTGTCAATCTTAGCAAAGTTAGTTTTCATAACTTCTTTCCACGCACCTTCGGCGTCAAAACCCGCTGAATGAATAGCACCAATTGTAACAACGAGGATGTCAATAAGCGCATCAAGTTGTTCAACACGATCATTGGCCGCAAGGGCTGCTTTGAATTCATCGTTATATTCTTCTTCAATTAGGTCGCAGTATAGTTTGTATTGTGCTTCATTGTATTCGTTGACGCTTTGATCACAAGCTCGCATGAACTTTTCTTGATCGCGAAACGGATTAGTCATTAGTATCTCCTTAAGACTTTAGAATCTTAATGATACGCTTTTGTTCTTGCTCTGTCAACCACTGCTGTTCGATATCGCCAAAGTTTGGTGATTCTTGTAGCGCACGGTCAATGACTTCTTTGATTTGATATAGATCTTTTTTACATTCGAAGGCTGTGAAACCATCGTTGTAGACACTGGAACATTCGCGAGATAAAGAGTATAGTTGACTCAATATACTCGCTACGTCCCAGTTCTTTTTGAATCCCATTACATAAACATTCCGGGATCGAATGACGCAGTACTGCCGTCTGCATATTCTTGGCCGATGTAAACATCGTTTGGTTTTTCGTCAGTTACTGCGATGATAGATTTAAATTCTATCTTCTGAACTTCTTTAACACTTTCGCCATCGTCGATTAAGATTTTTCGAGTCCAGCGCCCGTGTTCTACTAAGATCCACTGACCGGGTTGAACTTCGTGCTGGTCTGGACCTACTTTGTAAACCTGACACCAGCGAGGCTTAACACCATGTGCCTTACCGTCATCGCTTTGAATAACAATACCGCTTTTTGTTACTTGCTCTCCAAGGTCCATGTTATAAGCAAGGACATCTTCTTTGATAGCACGTAACTGACACTTAATTGGATCTAAAGCCATTTATTAACCCTTTGTTCTTTTAGAAACTTCTTCTGACATTGCGCCAGGATGAGTTTTGTAATAATCTTGTAAAACCTGTTCGCGAGTACGTTTAATAACTCCGCCAGGGCCTAATTCGTCTCCGCGGGCATTTACTTTAGCGTTTCCTACAGCAGGTAATGTTTCATGCTTTAAGGATAGCTTTTCCATGTCAATTTCTTTACCGCGTACACTTGTGTATATTTTTCCCATTTTATATCTCCTTGAAGAATTCTTCTATTGGTAGATTGTATTTAATACTATCTATCTTGTGTACCCCTATCAAATAGAGTACGTAACTTGCTACAGAACTTCCACGTCCTACTCCCCAGATTACATTATTTTCTCGTAATGTATCTACAATATACTTCATAACGTGTAGTATATCGTACATGCCGTGTTTAATATAAAGTTCCAATTCTTGACTTACTCGATCTTTCTGCTCGTCAGTTTCACACATGCCGTAAAGCATTTCGGTTAGATTAGGATAATAGTCTTCAGGGATGAACCATTTCTTGCCAATGCTAGTTGGCGGAATTGGATAATTTAAATGTTCTGCGTAGATTCTATTTTTGTATTGAGCAAGATCGTCAGAACACAAGCAATGTTCCAGAATATCTGGTCCATGCTTTATAACACCTTCAATGAGTTGTTGTTCTGTGTTTGTATCAGTCCACATTAATAAGTTGATCTAAATCACCGTCGAGTTGTTGTTTAGTCCTAGCTTCGTATCTCTTGCCTAATTCTTCTTTATATATATTAACAAAAATTGCAAGCTGTGTCAACAACTCTGGTTTACCTAAACGAGCAGCAGCGAAGTATTTTTTATTAAGCTCTAATAATTTGGCTTCTACTTCGTTGTCCTTTAGTTGGCTTAGATCACCTTCAAATGGATGGTACATATTATTCTGAATACTTTCCTAAGTAACGTAAGAAAATAGTTGTAGACTCTCTTCTCCAAACTTCGATAAAGATTGGATCGGTGTCTTGGTCGATACTAATAACACTAGGGAAATTGGGGTCTTTCTTAAAAACGGTTGAACCACTAGTTTGGAAAGTTAACAAACGAGTTAATGTTGCAGTACCGCTACCGCTAGTTGGTGATCCGTCATCAGTAGCTGTAAAGATAGTACCAACTTCATTGTCATCTGCACCAAAGTCTGTAGCAAAGTCTGTGTCACCTGCGTCAACAATAATGTAACTATTACCTGCAACAATGTCTGTAGCATTAGTTAATGTTCCACCATTTCCGTAGATTTCTAATGTAGCCTTGCCTGATCCGATTGGAGTAGCCTCTGCTGTAAACACAGGATCTCCTGGGAAGTTTAAAAAGTCAACGGTTACATCCGCACCTAAGTTTAGAACGTGATATGCCCCGTTTTCGTAATCAATAGTTGTTGGACTTTCGGTTACTAGACCATTATCAAAAGATTGCGTTCTTACAAATTGTAAAACAGCATTTTGAATGATGTTCAAATTAAAATCGTTGTCATTGTTTAGCTTGGCTGTGTTGTCCTGAAGACTTGTTATCTCGTCTTTAGCTGTACTTAGACTATTTTTAATAGTATCAAAGTTATCTCTAAAAATTTGAGTATCGTTATCTTGCCCTGCTACAGGAAAGTTTTCGTCAATTGATGTATAATTTATTGCTGATGTCACGGTAATTTTTCTCCACGTTGCGGAAATGCAAGATATTTATCTTCTATTTCTCCGTCTAAAATGTCAATTAGATATCGATCTGCTGTGAAATTAATGTTTCTAAAATCAAAGTTTTGAATCCAATGTTTTTCCCATTCAATTCCCTCACCAGGAACTAGATTGGTATTTGCTTTAATGCAAGTCCAGTAATACCCTTTATAAAACACAGAGTCACTGACTTGATATGTATCAACATCGGTCCAATCGCCCCTAGAAGCGTACGATGTTTTTGCTTTTATTCTAGCAATGATATTTCCTGATTTTTCAGGCAACGCATAACAAAGAATAAGAGCTTTTACAAAACCAGTTTCATACGTAGCTGTGTCTTGAATACTCCTCATCCATAATGGCAAGAATGTTCTGTCACGCTCTCCAATGTCTTTGATTTGCTTTCTCATATTATAGATGCTATTAGGGAAAACTCGTTGGTGATCTTTGTCACTTGCGAATGGAATATTACTATCTACTTTAATAGCATCGTAACTTATAAGAACTGGGCTATTAATAGTATCTGGAAGATCTACGATCCTAGAAATATGTTTTCCTTCTTTTTCAAGGTCATCTACAATTTCAACATACACAACTTCATAGATTGTTTCTTGTGTATCGGGGTTTTTTGCTTTGGCAGATTTAATATCCCCAAACAAAATTTGTTTGTTATAATGATTTCTACTCAATGCCTGGACGTATGTTTCTGCAAGAGTGCTTTCAATACCTGCAAACATTAACATTTTTAATTCTGTCTGCACACCAAAATTAGAGTCTCCATAGCGATACAATTCGCTAGGTTTAAAGATCGTAGCATCTGTAATAAAGTTGCTCCATGCAAGACGCTTGCTTTTTTCTTGGAATGCTTTAATGTATAAGTTAGCAAATGTTTTATCATTGTCTGAAACAACGGTAAAATAAAAAGTTTTTTCTAATTTAGAAGATTCAATAGTATCGCTAGCTTCAACAACTATTGTATATTTTTTATCAAAGCTAGTTGTTTCACCGTCCCATGTAGATGAAAAGTCATACCACATAGCAGTACTATCTTCTTTCGAACTATTAAATCCGTCGGCATCTTTCTTTTCAAAGAATCGAGTTAATCCAGGTCCGGCTGTGTCTGCAAACTGCTTTATCTTTCCTTGTATTTTTCCATTGGATAAGAATTCTAATCCTGGCGGCAACGATCCGGATACTAGTTTATATACTATTCTGCCGCCGTATATAGTTGCTTCGGCCTCTACACCTAGTTGGCTAGACTGATTAGGTTTAATAGTTCCTAAGTTTTCCGATGACAGCCAATTGATAGAGCTTTCAATCTCACCAATTACTTCTAATGTAAATGTCTTAGGTGAACTAGCAACACCAATAGTCCAGTAATTTGTATCACTTGGTAGTACGTTTCTGTTAGCAATTGTACATATATAAATGTTGCCTCTCCAACGAGCTGCATCATTTACGGCATAATTAACGCCAGTATTCCAATCGCCTTTCAACGTATATGATTGTGTATATAATGTTGCTGGAAAGTTTACAGCTTCGATTGTAAATTTATATTCTTTACTAACTTTAGCTTGATAAGGAACAGATCCTGCAAGTTCTCCAGTTATGCTATCTAATTCTAATCCCGGCGGAATAACACTTTCGCTTGCATCATCGTTTGTTGGAAGTAGAAAGTATGTAATAGTTCCGTCCAACGATGGCGGGTCGTATACGTCTAAAAATAAAGTTATATAGTTGTTTGCTCTATAACGACCAAGGTTGCTATCTGTAATCCAGAAAGGAACTCTGTTGGATGACGAATCAGCTGTAAACACGTTAGTTCCAACTTGAACTATAGAGTTGTCAGCTTTTAAAAATTCTTCTGTTACTACATAAATTTTAAATGTACGAGTTACAATATTTGACCCGTCTGTAACAGCAATTACAAAAGCATAACTTCTACTTAACCTTTTAGGTGATCGACTAGGTTCGTTGTAGTCGTATGTTTGTGTATCGTAATAGTAGTCGTCAAAACCGTTAGATCTAGCTTCAACAAAATCAATAGGAGTTATATCAAATGAGCCAGTGTCATAACCAGCATTTAATGACGAGTTGTAATCAACAGCAAAGATAGGATCTGTGAATCCTGAGATCACTCCAGACTTACTTAATGATAATCCTGGAGGTAATGTACCGCCCATAGGTTGTAGATAATATTCTAAAATATCACCTGCAATTTCATCAGTGTCGTATGATTCAAGTTGAAAGTTTACATAGCTATTATCTAAAACAAAGTAAGCATCGCCGACACCAAGTTTTAAATAACCTTCGGCAGTAACCCATTCGGGGGCATCTGCACCGTCTACAGAAATGCTAAATGTTCTATCTTCTAAGTCTTGCCCATCGGACGCTCTTATAACAAATCGTTTAACGGTATACTTTCTAACTTCAGTTGGAGACCCTTTAATAGTATTTCCTACTAAACGAAGACCGGTAGGTAATGATCCAGCGATGATGCTATATGTAATTGTACCAACATTAGATGTTGCAGACAGGGGAATTGACGTAACGGTACGTTCTGTATATGTACCAAGATCGCCTGGAGGTGTAATCCAACTAATGGTCATAGTCTTCCTTTAAAACCCGCCGCAGTCTAAGTCAATAGTTCCTGGTAATTCAACCTCGCCAAAGTCTACGTTGGCCCAAGCCATAGCAACTTGAATAGCGTTTGTAGGAGTTCCTGAAATTGAGCCAAAATCGTAAGTTGTTAAAATTTCAGTAACGGGTATTGCTGTTGTAAATCTTACAGAACTTCCAATGATGTTTACAGAAATATCTTGAACACCTGAGTAACTATCAGCGTGAGCGTAACCTTCTAGGGTAACTTCTTTAAATAAACGAGCTTCAACGTCACCAGAATCGCCCCAGAGTCTTGTAAATCTATTAACTGCGGTGTTTGTTATTTCAACGTGAGTATCATACTCGTCAAGCTGAATACCTTCTAATCCGCCTTCTTTAAGTCTTAAGAATTCTAAATTAGCACCGGACCTTTGTTTAAACAATCCAACACCGGTAGTTCCTAAGTTTAAACCTGTAATTGTAAGTTCAGAGCTAAGTGATGTAAAATTAGCATTTACTTTTTGGAACGCGGTGCGTAAATCGTCACCTAGTCCGTCGTTTACTACATTACCGATATTAATTGTTTGAATAGTCATAATACGCTCTCTTTATAATATTTACCGTTAAGCACCTGTGCCAGTTTCTGCCTTAATTGCAGCAGCTAATCGATCTATTGCTTCAGCTACGGTTGTAGGAATTGGGGAAGTCCAATCATCATTAACGGCCGGGGTATATGATCCGTTGTTATATAATTCAGAAAAGTTATCGTTAACTTTTTGAAACGCAGCACGTAAACTATCACCTTGTCTATCATTAGCAGTTGCTCCTACGTTTATTTCTTGTTGTGCCATTTAATTGCTCCTTATAGTGCTGCTATTCTAGCTTGGAAGTTAGCAAAGTCAGTGCTGTCGGCAACAATGGACTTTATGTCAGCTAAGTTAAGAACTTTACTACCTCTAATTCTAACATCGTTTTCTACAACAATATCTGAGTTAAATGTTGTTAGAACATCAATGGTTAACCCGCTTGAATCGCTTGTAGAAATTGTACTTCCGATAAATTCTAATGTTGAGTTATAGAATAGTTCTGATGTAGCAGTATCAAACATTAATGCTTTAGCAGAACTTGAACTTGATCTAATAGGATTAACAAAGAATCCAGCAGCAGCAGCATCTAATGATACACCGCTAGCATTTAATACAATAGATGATGGATTTTGATTAGTAAATCCTGCTCTATAACCAATAGCAATAGCATAGTCACCTTGGTTAGTCTGCCCTGCACCCCAACCAATAGCTACACCTGCTTGACCTTGTGTAACCTGCGCTGCTACATAACCTATAGCAACTGCGCCGGTATCTTGATTATCTTTACCAGCATAATATCCGATTGCTACTCCAGAAGATCCTTGATTAGTTTCTCCTGCATTTTGACCGATAGCAACTGCAATACTTCCTTGAGAAGTTCCTCCAGCCTGATAGCCCATGGCTATCGAATTAGCGCCTTGAGAAGTTCCGCCAGCTATTGCACCAATCGCTATTGATTGAGTGCCTTGTGATGTTTCTCCAGCAAGATGACCAATTGATATTCCGTAGGTTCCTTGTGAAATTTTTCCTGCCTCAAAACCAATTGCTACTCCGGATGATCCTTGTGTGCTAGAGCCCGCTTGATAACCAATGGATACTGCTTGATTACCTTGTGAATCATTCCCTGAAAGATATCCGATAGATACTGCTGATGATCCTTGAGAAATTTCACCAGCTTCTTGACCTATAGCTACTGCATATGTGCTTTGTGAAGTTAGTCCAGCATCGCTGCCTAATGCAATTTTTTGTTCGCTAGTTCTTAATGTTGTTGCTGAAACAACCCCGCCAGTTACGTTACCAGTTACGTTACCAGTTAAGTCACCTAGAACATTACCAGTTAAGTCTCCTAGAACATTACCAGTTACGTTTCCGCTTAATGTTCCGATGACATTTCCAACAATACCGTCGGCAGTAAATGTAGCAACATCATTATAGCTACCACTACTATTAATCTGAACAACCAATTCACCAACTTCGTTTCCATTAGTTACATCAGTTATTCTGCTATACAGCGATCCAACAACAAAGTTTGCATATACATCAGTGGTTTGTCTCCAAAGAATCTCCGGACCTTCGTCACCGTTTGCATGAGTACTAAAATAACTACTAAGTTCGATTTGTTGTTGACCTGGACCGCCAACTCTAACTCTGTTTGTTGATGTGTCTTCTACTTGGAAGTAATTAGATGCTGGTGTTCCTGAGTATGTTCCTACAATGAATGTGTCAGCAGTAATATCTAACCCGTTTACGTTTCCTGAGTAACCAGTAATATCAATAGTCTGCCCCCCTGGGAAAGTTAAACTTCCGTCAGTTGCGTATGCCCATTCGTGTGTATCAGTTCCGTCTGTTAGCACAACACTAAATGTTTTATCAACTTCACCTACTAAACGACCTGATGTTGTTGTAGTAGATAAGTTAAATGTTGCATTTCCGCTGTACTCAAAATCAACGGAACTTGGCACAACAAATTCACCTGTGTCTTTAAACGTCCAAGTAACAATACCGCTATTAGCAGCAGTTACAATTTTAATGTCTTGGTCTGATGAAACTACTAAGTCATTTGAAACAGCACCTAATAGGATGTCTTCACTTCCTGTTTCCTTAAATGTTGATCCGCTCGGAAATGTTAATGTTCCGGTTTGGTCAAAACCCCAAACTTTTGTATCAGCAGTAATAGACCAATTAGTTAAAACATTAACGTTACCACGAATATAACCTAGTCTATCAACTAATAAAGTTGTATCATCGGCATAGATAGAACCAGTCAAATCAAATGTTGGATCTACGTTAAATTCAATTTCGTCTGAAGCAGAAGTAACTTGTAATGCAATTCCTAGCCCTGATGTAAAGTTTGCTGTAAACCCATAAACATCTGATTCTAAACTTTTATCGCTGTCGACTTGAATTGTTTTAATAAATGTTTTATCGGGGTCAATAATTAAATTACCATCTACGGTAGACCCAACCGGTAAGTCTACTATAAGCCCTTTACCTTTGATTTGAGCACTACCTAACCAAACACCGTTAAGAGTTTCGTCGCCTGCATTTTGCCATTCGGCTGTATGCACTCGTTTCCATTGTTTTGTAATAGTTCCAACGGTGTAAGTGTTTGTATCTGTAGGAGAAAGGCTTGTGTCTAACGTTTCAAAGTTAAGTGGTGTTAGCCCTGACCCCCCTCCAATTGTAGCAACAAGAATATCAAAGTTTTCGTTTATTTGTTTAAACGCTTGATTTACGTTACTCCAAAGAAGCGGAGGTGCTCCTGGGGTTATGCTGGTATCGAATGCCATTATTAAGTTCTCCCTACTGCAATTTCAATAGTTCCAATATGATCTGAATCATAATCTGTTAGTGATTTACCAACAACGGTTCCGACTTTAACATCTCCTACCGCTGCCATCGCTACTCCTGGAATTCCAGAAGCAACTAAAATTTCTCCCTTCTTGATCTTACCAACAACCTTACATGGTACACGACCTTGTAGAGCAACTAAGTTCTTCAATCCTGGGCAACCTTCGAACATTGCAAATGCTGCGGTGTTTGAAACAACGCCTGCTACTCTTGTATCATTTTTAATGTTTGAAGTTGTAACTTCTTTTTCACCGCCGAATACAAGCACCGTTCCAACTTCGTACTCTTTATCGCCTTCGTAGTATTCTGCTAAGTCAGCGGAGTAAGTTGCTTGCAATCTTGATTCGTTAGGTGAAGTACCAGTTAGTGTCCAGCGTCCTGTAATTGTACCAGATGTTGTATTTCCACCTGTTGTAATAGCAGTTGCTTGAATTGTACTTACGGTAATTGGCGCATATCCAATACCACTTTGTGGACGGAATACGTGTGCATCGTTGTCATAGTATGTTGCCTTTTCGTTAGCAGCATCACCACTACCAATAATAATACTTGCACTACCACCCATGCCGTAGAATCTAATGTATCCGCCGTTAGAGTCACCGTCGGAGTCAACAGCTACGCTACCGTCAATCTTAAGTTGTTTTAAGTCACCAACGTTAGCACCAAAGTTACCGCTACTATCACGTTGAATTAATTTGCTTGCATCACCAGCGGTGTAACCAGATGAAGCAGTTGAGGTATCAATAACTTCGTAGTCGCCGTCGGAGTTATAACCTGTTAAGCTCTTTCTTCTTAACACGCCAGTTGTTGCTGGTCCTGTGTTGTATTGTGATTTCTTAATAGCAAGACCAGAGTTAACAATAGAACTAAACGGTATAGCAGAAACGTTTGCTGTTGAAACGCTGTCGGAGTTACCTAATAAAGTTAACGGACCGATCTGAGCAAGTTTGCTTAATGCTGTTCCGTTAGTTTTTAATTCTACCCAACCGTTTGTAATAGTAAACGTTGCTGAATCAAAACTTGCTAGACCTAAATCTGCTTGTGCAATGCCTGTAGCATTAGCACGAGTAGTTGCAGCGTTCATTGCTAACTTGCTTTGAGCAATAGCAGCTGACGAATTAACGTCTGCGTTAATAATACTACCAGCAACTATTTGTGCATTAAGTTCGTTAGCACTTTCATTTAATGTAAATGCAAGGTCGCCAACAACGGTAGCATTAATCGCATTATTTCCAGATCCAGTAAATGTTAACAAGTCAGCCGATGCAATACTTGTAATAGTAAACTCTTGTAAGTTTGTAAATGTTAAGCTTCTAAGGTTTACACCGTCTAGTGGATCAGTAGGATCGGCTAGGTTAACAATCTTGTTGTTACCAAGATCCATATTTCCTTTCATGTGCGACTGACCGTCTAAGCTCATGAAACCGCCGCTACCGGAAGGAATTAATTGATCGTCAGCAACAAGAACCCCTGCGTGGGTAAGTCCTAGTCTACGTTCAATATAGATACGTGTTGCATTTTCTGTAGGTACCGTATCAGTAGCGTTATCAGAGAATGTTGAGTCAACGGAGAATTCAGCAATAGGCACACCGCGTTTGAAACCAATACCGTCCAAGTTACTCAACGCAATCGCTGCGGAGAATGTAACACGACCAGTACCTTGGTCAACAGCAAAGTATGGACCTACCTTAAAGTTACCGAACTGGTCAGTGGTTACATAGAACACACGACCTACGCCTCTTTCTACGGTTTCTTGCGCCGGCGCTAGAGGGTTTACTGACGGTCCATAAATTTCATTTGGATAGTTTGTATCTGCATATGAACCAGTACCAACTTCTAGAATATCATGTGAAGTTGCACGAGTTAACGAAATACGAATTGTTAACGAACCAGTACCTTCAATACTTCTTGCAGGAACACCTGCTCTAATAGTATAAGTTGCTGGGAACGAAATGATACTATCTACTAGCGGTCTATTTAAAGTAATTCTACCCCAAGGCTTGTTAGTATCAACTTCGCTTTCGTAGTTTGAAATTGTATATTCTTCGCCTTTGAATACAAATCGCATTCCATCTGCACGAGAAGTATCAGAAGGGCTTACAGGAACAACTGCAAATGTTTGGTCTCCTGCTCTACCAAATACTTCACCTTGTGTAATGCTTCCTGTGTACGTATCGGAAGTATCAATTGCTATTCCGCCTGGTTCAGCAGCAATCTTAAATGTATCAGCAGTTAGCCCGTCAGCTAAAACAAAGTACCAGGATGCTTCGGTAATACCAATTGGGAAAGTATCGTCTGAACTTTCAAACTTGATAGTTTCCCCGCCAGTATAACCGTGGCCTACAGCATTTATGATAGTTGGGGATCCAACGGTAATAGTACATGCAGATCCGCTAGTTACAAATTCACCAGGCTGGTAAAGAGTAAAGTCTACGAAGTTGTAGTTTTCTCTTAGTGTTGTCTTAGTAATACCAACTGGAACTAATTCGTGTGTTCCTGAACCGGCAGTGGTAATTTCCATTGCATCGCCGTTCTTTTGTGTAGATATTCTAAATGATGTTTCAGTCAATCCTTCTGCAGAAACAAAGTATGTTGTGCCAGCAACTAACGGTGCAGGAAGTGTACCGGTAGTAGTAAAGGATATTGTATAATTTTCTAAGTAGCCATGCGTGAATGTAAATGGAATAGTTAAACCAGTTCCGTCTACTAGTGTAAATGCTGACCCAGATGGAGTTGTTGAAATTGTAAATGATGTCGCAGAAAGGATTTCTCTTACATAGTAAGAAGCATTATTAACAAGGTTATTACTTGTTGCTCGAGAAATTAAACGCTGACCCTTTTTCAACAAGTGTGCGTTTTCAGTAGTGATAATTGAGCTGCTGGTAATTTCAACAATAGAATTTCTTATGTCAAATACACCTGGATTTCCGGCAGCAATATTAACGCTGTATGGTCCGTTTGGATCTTCGATTGCATCAAATTGTAAAACACGATAAATGTCTTCAGACTCTCTAAGTCTTAAACCTGTTGAAGGACGAACCGCTACTTCTGCAAGGTCGCCAGTTAGATAAACTTGAGAGTTCATTCTAATTGACATTTTCACGCCGTCTAGGATTTGATCATACAATCCGTCAAAGTTACCAGTATCGTCACTGGTAATGTTTAAGCGAGCAACGCCTGTTGGCATACCGTCTGTAACAACAGATGTTACTGGATATCTATAAATTACACCATCGTGGTCAACTTCAAGTTCTGAACCACCAATTGGTAGATAGTCGTAGTCGGTTACAAATATAAACAACCCGCCAGCTGCATTGTAATAACTAGGAGTTGGAGCGTAACATAATAACGCCTGTGCAAGGTCATAGTACAATCCAGTTGGAGTTGGAACTTCTAATGGATCAGACCCTTCAGCAACTAAACCGTAGTTACCATGGGAGCTTGAACCTGTTACTGAACGAATCTGCGCACCATTTAATGAATAGTATGAAATGTGGCAGTAGTAAGTAAACATTGAAACAGCTTCAACTAAACCACCGTTTGTTGCAAAGATACCGTAGCCTAAGTCGTTAACTTGAGTGTAGTCGTTACATAGAATAGATCTATTACCAGGCATCAACATTTCATAACGATTGCCGTAGTAATCGACAAATTCAATTACATCGGCTTGGACAACTGATTTTCTTGCAGTTAACAATGCACTAGCTGTCTTTGCTGTTGAGTTATATGAGTATGTACTGAAGCTAGGGTAATCAATAGTACCAGGTACAGCACTTAGTCCGTTGTCAATAATATCAACAAGGTCGCTCATTAGTGTTTCGATCAGCCCTTGTGTTGTGCTATCAGAAGCTGAACCAGTTGCTTGAGGTGTTGCTGAATATAAAGAACTTGGAGTTCCGTTTACAATAACGGTCTTAGCAAGATATTTTGCCCAGTTAAGCGAATCAATAGTTTCTGCTTTTTGGCCTGTAGGAATTTGTAAAGGATTTCCACTGATAACGCTGCTGTAATATTTTACTCCAGAGTCAATAGTTTGACTATTTCCACCGTAGATTAAGTCGTATACAAGAGCTTCGATGATGTATTGTGTGTCACGAGAACACTTAACCGTATCGTATGATAACGAAGGATATGTTGACGCAATATAGCCAATGACTTCGTCTTTGATAAATTCAATGTTGTCTAATAACAATGTCTTAGCATTAGCTAGCATTGAATCTAATCCTGGAGGATTGGTAAATGTTAATGCTGGAGCATATAACGCTCCTCGTTCAATAATATCAACAATTGCATCTTTACTATTAGAAATGACTGCTTGTTGAGTAGCGTACCCATCAAGGATTGCACTTGCTTGATCGTGTGCATATTCTAATGCATCAACGGTAATTCTCTTTTGGTCTAGAATAACAACTTCGGCATTAGCACCACGATATGTTAAACCTGCTTTACGTTGGTTGTAGTTTGTACCTAAGACCATATCGTAGCCAAGACCGTCAATAATATATCCAACGTCTCTAGAACAAATATCTGAATCGTATGTGAATAGATCAAACGGCCATGGAGTTGTTTCGTCAAGAACAAATGTTGCTGTTGAACCGTCCTTATTGTAGACAAAGTCTCTAATATAGTTTACACGATAAACTACGTCTTCAACAATAAACGAACATGGGAGTTGCGGCATACGATCTAAGCTGTCAACTAATAATCGTGTTGTTGATTCAACGGCTGTAATTCTAAATTCTAAGTTACCTGCAAAGCCGTCAATAAACATACCGCCAGCAAATGTTTGTGCATTAATTGATTTAGAGAAGCTTGCGCACTCTTGAGCATATGGTGACTTAGCAAGGATTTGTCCTTCTGGGTCAAGTACAAGCATGAAGCCACCGTGCCCTTGACCAGTAATTGCTTGCCAACGAACTGCATCGTTAGCAAGGAACATGTCCATTTGATTGTTGTCTTTAGGTAAGTTAACGCCACCTGCGCCGCTCATAACATCTTTTAGAGCAGCAATCAACTCATCAATTACGGTGTCTGATCCACTTTCAGCTTGATAAGCTAAGTCAATAATTTGTAAGTACAAATCTTGATATGTGGTTGTAATTTCAAAGTTATCAATAACTTGTTGTACCAACGCATACGCATAATCAATAGCAGCAAGTGTTTGTGCTTTCTGCGTAGTAATTGCTAATAAGCCGCTGGCGTTCTGATAATATTTTAAACCTGCGGAGATAGTTCTGTTATAGCCACCCCATTGAAGGTCAAATATTAACGAGTCTAAAATTAATCCAACGTCACGTTTACAAATATTTTGTCTGTAAGTAAACGGAACTGAATATGTTGAATTTAAGAAAGATAAAACAGAATCTTTAATAGTAGCTAAGTTTGTTGTAATAGTTGTAGCATCAGCATTTAGTTCTGAATAATTTACACCATTAACAAATGTTGGTTCTACTTCTGAAGGAGCAGCAGCCAACCCGGAGTTTACTACATCAATAACAACATCAACACCGCTTGTAAGAGCAGAAGCACTAGCACCTACTTCAGAAGCAGCTGGCAATGTGATTAATTGTGTTGTTAAGTTAGAAACAGATTTATCAGTCCATGTTGTTTGGTTGCTAATAACCTTTGGCAAAATTGTCTGCAATTGTGTAAGTGCAGATGTAAATGCTGACTCTTCGCCTGTAACGGTACTTACAGCGGCGTAATCATAGTAGGCGCTTGCAGTAGCGATTGCTTGGCTGTTACCGCCATAGATTAAATCAAATACTAATGCATCTAGGATATAACCAACGTCACGTCCGCAAACGGTAGCATCGTAACCAGGAATAGCACCTGGATCTAATGTATCGTTGATATAACCTGTAACTTCATCGATGATAAATTGTCTATTCGCTGTAATAATTGCAGCAGCATAAGACGCATCAGTTGTAATGCCTGTAGGTTCTGTATAAACAATACCGGAAGTAGGAGCAACTTCATTCTGAATAATATCTGTAATAATTTCGATATTATTAGATAAGTTTAATTTTGTTCCGTTATAAGTAGACGATTCAATTACATAAGTTAACGCTTGGTCTAATGCTTCGTTAATACCAGCAATTGTTTGTCCCTTCTGATACGTTGTTACGTTTACAGAATACGAACGCAAGTAAGATCTAGCCGCAAAGTTTGATAGATAGGTAGATCCTAAAAGCATATCGTTAATTACGGCTTCTAAGATTAATCCTACGTCACGTGCGCATTTATCTTCATTATAGGTAAACGGAACAAACGGACTTACACCGTCTGCAATTTGGGATTCAATCCAAGCAATTGTTTCTTCTTGGATGAACGCTCTGTTTAGATCAATAAGTGCTGCCGCAGCGTTGTAATATCCTTTGTTATCGATCTTAGGATAAACTGGTTGTGTAGGATCTGTTAAGTAGTGGTATCCAAATAATTGTGAAGCAGTGACCAATCCATCGTTGGTTAAATCTCTACGGAATTTTTGGAATGCCCATGGAGAACTCGATGTTCCTGGACGTGGACGAACTATACAACGTCTAAACTCGTCACCTACAATAGACGTATTTTGTGGAACCTTAATAGGCAAGTTTTCTTCGTAAATACCACTTTCGACTAAAATTGTAATTTGAGTATTTCTAGAAACATCGCCGTATGCAATAGCTTCACCAACTTCAAACGCACCGTATTTGATATCTACGTCAAATACTTCGTCATCACCAACTAATGTACCGTTGTGTGAAAGAATCTGCGCCAATGCACCAGATTCTACACCGTATAGATATAAACCTTCTCTAATATCTCGTGTTCTAATTGCTTGAGGAGTATCTTCGTCTACGTTACCCGTAGCATCAGTTCTTAGTCCGTCTGTAAAGATTTTAAATCTTGGAAGGTCGGCCTGCACGGTTGGCAAGCTAGTAAATCCGCTTCCTTGGTCTGTAACGGTAATGCTGGTAATTTGACCAGAAGTAACATATGCAGTACCGAACGCACCTGTACCACCACCACCTTCGATTCGAACTGAAACTAGAGAGTAGTCGTCAAATGATGGGCTGCTTGCTGATCCGCCTGGGTTATTAATTCTAACAGCACTAACTTTATATGTTACCTCAAACGTTGCGCCAGCACCAAAGCTAGAACCTACGTCTACTAATGAAGTAGCTACTTGTGAAGAACCTGGTAATTCTAAATATGAACCAGTTGAAATAATACGGAAGGTTACAATAGTACCTGGGGTTGTTGCTGTACTTAAAACTTCAATAATTGCTTTTTGCCCGCCCGGTGCAAGAACACCGCCAGTAAGCTGAATTCGATCACCGATGTTATAGTTTGTTCCGCCTAGTGGATCGCCGTTAATATCTGTAGAAATTCTAATAGTATCAACGCTCATTACTGGATCTGCATCAAACCCGCTGCCCGACAATGGTGAGCTAATAATAGCAGTTAAGTAACAATCATTATTGCCGTCGTTGTAGGTTAATGTTTTCTTGTAAGGCCCAATCTCTTCTCTAGATGCAAGGATTAATTCTTCAGCACGTTTACATGCTGCTTCGATTGTTCTGTATGCGTAGGCAAGAGCTCTGCCTTGTAGCTCTTTAGAAACACCCGGTCTTTCGTCAGCGCCAGATGTTGCAACATATAAGTTAGCTACAGAACCAAACGCAGAGTTATCAACGTAGCGTTTAGTAGCAGCAATTAAGCCGTCGTATACTTCGTCGTCATCTGGTTCAGGATCACGTGCTAGGATAAGTGGACCGCTCATGCGGCCAAAAGCGGCATTTACTTGTCCGGTAGCAGGATCAATGGCATTTACACCTGCTCGAGCAATCTTTGTATCGGCATATTGTTTGTTTACAGCTTCGTCCGAAGTTACTGGCGTAACTAGATCTTTAATTCGATATTGTTGTCCGCCGGACTTAGCACTTAAGTTTCCGCCCAATTGTGGCTCATCGTCTGCCGAAATTCTTGAGAATTCAGAGTTAATTGTAATTTCGTTTGGGTTTGAAACGAAGTCAATGCTAATACCTTCGCCTGGTCTTAGCTGTTTAAAAGTTAGACCGGATTCGTCGTTATTAACGGTTACTAATGGTGTAGCAAACGTTACCGGATCGTTTTGACCTACGTAAGTTTCAGGAGTATCGTCCATACCAATGAACGTTAGTTTTTCTCCTAAACCTAGCGAACTATATAGTTCTCGGAAGTTATCGTTTACTTTACGGAACGAATCTCTTATACTATCACCGGTGCCGTCATTACCAACAACACCAATATCAATAATCTTTCTTGCCATGGTTTATAAATCCTAGATTGAGCAAATGCTCTAATATTTAGCCCAAAGTTTTATAAGCCTAATGTAAATACATTATGTTTCTAAAGACTGAAATAGAAATAGTTGAATATAAACGTCTAAGCAAGTTAGGCAAAGAGCATACTTACGAAAGAAAGAAAACGGTGGCTCTATTTCGTTGTGACAATTGTGATGGCACGTTTAAAAGAGATTTAAAAAAGATACAACGTAAAAGATTAAGTAACAACTTTTTTCATTGTTGTCCTGATTGCGATGCAAAACGCTTTGCCCAAAGAAAGGGTGTAGAACAGAAGAAGATTTGGGATTTACCTGCTTCTACCACCCTGCCTGTAGGCAAGTACTAAATAAAATTTCAAAAGGAGGAACATTAAATGTTCGGATTTATTAAGAAACTATTTGGTGGTAAGCCGGCAGAAGTAACTGCGGAAGCCCCATACAAGGTAGAAGTACCTGTGCTAACAGAAGTTGTTGAGGCTCCTAAAGCTGAAGCTGCTCCTGCTGCAAAACCAGCACCTAAGAAAAAGCCCACAGGCAAAAAGCCAGCAGGCCAAAAACCTGCCCAGAAGACAGCGGCTCCTAAGCAGGGTGGTGCTAAAAAGGGTGGTCGTAAACCTAAATCAAAGCCCGCAGCTTAATGCCTGCTGGTAGAGATCGAAGCTAGCTAAATTCTTAGCTTTCGATTCGCACATAATGTCGAATTGATCTCTAAAGCTCAGTGCCCATTCGTTAACATCTGTATTCCAATAGAAGTTCGAATGTGCCCTGAGCTTTGCTTTTTTGTGCCCAGATTCTAAGAGGGTCGGAAGAGAGGGACGTAGTCCGGGGGGATGGCCAACGAGTACATCTTCGCGAGAAACAGAGTAATGGCAAGTAGGACGCATACCGCGCCAGCTGTCAATAACCCTCGCAACACGTACATCGCTAGGATCGATATACTCTCCGGAATTAATCCAGTGATGGTGTATGTCCAATACAATCGGAACGAGATCAGCAAGTTCCAAGCATGTGTCCAAATTGTGTGTAATTTCTTCATTTTCGATAGTCAGTGTGTTACGTGCTTCGGGGCTTAGTCTACTATAGGCTGCACGGATGCCATTAGGACCTTGTCGGCCAGCAATATGAACGTTGATCTTAAAGTCTTGGAATGTTTGACCATAGCCCATCCAACGAGCCATGTCAACGTGATATTCAAATTCTTCGATTGATCGATCTACAATGCCCGGGTTATCAGATGCCAGAACGACAAACTGACCAGGGTGCATACTAAGCCTAACATTATTCTTGCGGGCCAAATCACCGATTCGGGCAAACTCGCTTTCGCAATATCTACGGACATCGGATAACCTGTAAAAGAAGCTCCAATCACGGTGAGTGTACACAGGAAGTATATCGCTGCTGAGTCGTACCATTCTAAGATTTTCATCAAGTGTGCCTACCTTTTCGACAAGTTTGCGAGTTGCTTCAATGTTACCTTTCATGAGGTCCCATAGTTTTTCTTCAGCAACTTGCTGGTTCTGTCTATTTAACCAGGCAACCGTAGTAGTACCAGTGTTATAGGCTTTAGCAGGATCAGTAGCTTTAATGCCATCTACCTGCCCTGCGTGGTCAATCCACTTACAAGCAAAACCAATACGCTTAGTCATTTTCTGGAACCTCGCTTAGAATGTCTTCGCACATTTTAAGACCCCGTTCCCAACGGGCCATCATATCTCGAAATGCTAGGATGTTAGCACGATTATGAAAAGTGTCGCCATTCCAAATTGCGGCATCAATCTCGTCAATGGGACCATCCTCGAGCTTATTATACTGCTGTGTTGTCATCTGTATCTTTCTTAGTTAAAACAAAAGAACCGTGATCAGTTTCTGTCCAAATGATAGTATCTCCAAAATCCCAACCAACTTGAGCTAGCATATCTGGAGTGAAAGGAAGTACAAGCTCACCTGTAACAGGATCTTGTTCGACGGTAACGGTATATGTAGTCATAGTACTATTATAGCACTGATTAACACCAGTTGTCAACGATTATAGGGTCTTTTATATCTTCGGGCTTTGGATCGCCGTGAAAAACTAACACTGAACAATTCTTAGGAATATCTGGATTGCGAATAGTCTTAAATTGAAATTTTCCATCTATTCGTTGTATTTCGTTGCGTTGGCGGATTTCCCATTTGTAACTCATAATGTATTCGTCCGCCCAAAATTTAATTCTACTTTTAGCAACTTTGTAGATCCAATCTTGATCACCGTGTAATTTCATTGCTTCTGTTTTTCTATCACAGAATATTGTCCATATGTCAGTATGATACCCGCCCTGCCAGCTCATAACAGAACTATTCAATATTTGCCAATTAGAATGAAATTTTCTATTAAAATCTCTAATGCCAAAAAAGTCTGCTTCTTTAAGTCCGTCAACTAGTTTATCAATGCTGTTAACAATAGCAACGTCTAGATCAAAATATAGGATCCGTCCCTTTAACCCTAATGACGGATCAAACATATGAACTTTGTGCCACCACGGGCGTTGGTATCCTGCATGTGGTCTAACAATCAGTTTTACACCGTCAATTGGTGTTGGGTCATCGGTTAGACAAACAAACTCGTACGGTATAGTACAATGGCGACTAACCATATTTCTTAGTCGCTCTACATACTCTTTTCCGTACTTGTTTCCGTATCTAACACAAAGAATTGTAGTCATTAATCTTTATAAAAAACAGAACGGCTTTTAGGAGTTTCCCACCATTCGATGCTGTGAACTTTAACACCAAGTTTTTTCATCTTTGCTTCGACTAATTCTGCCATCCAAGAACTAAGATGTTCACTAGTAGGAACAAAGTCAACCACCATAAACCCTTCGTAATATTCGTATTCAGGTGTGTTTTCTTCGAGCCCTGTGAGATCCAAATGATAGCCTGCCACATGTTCAGTATCGGGGACCAATACAGGAACCAAGCCTCTATCGCCAATGATTTTATTGTAGAGTGGGTCATTTTTGTCAATGATGAATTGATGGTCAATATAAGTGTTAATCCACTTCTTCAACCATTCTAAGTGACGAAAGTCTGTAACCATACCAGTTGCATCCAATCCATCGCCAGTTAAGTGAACCTGCATTTTGCCTTCGTGTCCGTGAAGATGTCTGCAAGCACATTTTAGGTCAGCGGCATATTCGCCGTTTAATGTTTGAGTGTGAACTCTATGTCCGTAACAGAATTCAAATGTTTTATCGATAATCCAAGTCATCTCTTGCCTTCCTTTAAGTAAGTTTGACGACACGCAGAGTTTTTAAAGTGGGATGAATGTCTAAGTCCACTACTCTATTAGTATACAGAGAAAGTATTTATAATGCAACAAATTTCACATTATCTTTTTGCCATTCAACAGGCATTTTCCAATCAGGGGTATTAACTATTGTAAATGTGTGCTTATAGAAAATTTCAAATATTTTAGCCAATTGATAAATCCAATACGAGTGGTCAACAGCAGTTGAGTCTGGACTAGCATAATTTGGAGTACCTTTGTATATGTTATTGACTTTGGGAGTAGTATGCTTTCTAATAGTAACGCTTCCTGGTTTGGTGTAATGTTCAATGCCATACAAATCGAACCCGATAAGAGTTATGTTATCAGACATTGTAGTTGCTAACAATACAGCGTATCCTCCGCTCCCCCAATTCCTGGGTTGATCTATTCTGTTATAACTTGAATACGGAAGATCTGGTAAACAATTAGCATTGAAGTTATCAGCCCACGTATCGCGAGTGTAAAGATTTTTTACGCCTGCATCAAATGCTTCTTGTGCAGTTCGTTTATCGCAACACACAAGATAGTCGACAGGGATGTCGCGATGGACGGCATTACATCCTATAAGAATATCGTGAGGAATTTTTTTGTAATTTATTGAAAGCCGGCTTTCACCATTACCTAAAACAAGGGCAGATTGCCCCATCTTAGGCTTTGTTGTCGATCTTTCCGAAAGGACTCCAGCTTCCTGGGTTTCCTGCTTTTGTACAGATCCAACCAACGTATTTTCCCGCTAACGGTTCAGAGTTCCAAACTATATCTCCGACCATAAAGGTTCCTTCTGAAGGCTGTGCAACATCGTACATTTGTAAACGATTGTGTATACGAACAGGACCCGCAACGTGTAAATCTACGTTTTGATCAACGGTTCTAACACCAATGCCAACCTTTGCTGGGATATTAACTAACTTACCTGGATTACCTAAAACAATATTTCCGGTTGCACCTATTGTAATTCTAGCGGTATTATCGCTAACAATATTAAAGTCTACTGGAGCAAAAGTACCAACCATGCCTTTCATTTCGTCGTCAGTCCCAAGCATAACTTCTATGCCCATTTCTGCAACACTAAATCCTGCGTGTGGAGTATCAGTACCTAGACCTAAACGATCCATTGAAGACTTGTAAAACATGTATTGGTTAATGCTAACATCGCCCATTACATTAAGTCCTTTTAATGTTCCAACTTCTCTTAAATTGCTTTTAAAGATTGTTGGCCCAATTTCTGTATCGTCAATAACTTTAACACCACCTACACTAAAGAACTTGCCTTTGTGTACATCGATAATTTCACTTGAAAAGAATCTATCTGGGTTTGCATTGTATACAAATTGCTTGGTATAATCATTAGCTACCCATAGCAAACCTTTACTATAAATTTTGTCTCCGGTAAAATACACTGATGAATCTTTTTCCATTTTAACGGTTGTTTTGATTTCGTTTACCGTTAGTACATCTACTTTAATTGAGTCAGCTGTTACGCTTTTTGAAGTAATGTTTTCGCTAGAAATAGATTTAATCGATACTGCATCATCACGAACAACTAGTTGTTCTGTGGTAGACAAATCAGTAATTCCGGCACTCTTAAATTTTGTAATCTTTCCGCCGCTAATCAAGTCGCCGCTCAATGAACCCTTTGGTAAGGTTTCAATAAAAGCAACAGGGTTTGAAGAGGCTAGATCATCACTATAAAGTGCGTCTGCTAGTGCCGCAAGGGCTTGGTCAAGATTCTTTTTGTTCATAGTAATGTATTTATCAGCCCACAAAAAAACGGGCCGGAGCCCGCTTTTTACTGAAAATTTACTATGTTATTGTACTTTAAGAAGAATTGTATCTTCGTTAATACGTCCGTTGAGCTTGATATCTACTGCTTTAATATCGTCTAGGAACTTGCGCAGAGCTACTTTACCGGCCGCTTTGAACTCTTTGATCTGTTCTTCTGGCTTGCGTAGTGTTTTAGCAATGCTGTTATGCTCGTCAAACCCAGTAATTGTAGTACCTTTAACGTTCAATTCGGCAAATTCTGTAGTCACATACTTGCCCAACTTGCGAGTTTTAACGTTGAATACCCACAACTCTTTAGCACTGATAATGTCCTGCGGATTAATAGACACAAGTTTGAGCTTGTCATCCTGCTTAAGATACTTCATCTTAGCAACAACTTTAGCCTTGTCAGTAGGCTTCTTAGCACGAGGCTTCTTGTTAATCTTAGCTTCTTGTGCCAGCATATCGCAAGCGGAAAGGATTTCAGCGTAGAACGCAGTAATCTTTTTCAAATTAGCCTTGCTAATATGAGCGTAACCTTCTTTCAACTGCTCGTCTTTAGTACCAGGAACTTCAGCCAACTCATCGTGTTGACGTTGATAAAAGCCTTTGATAATACGAGCGTGAGCTGCCTTAACTTGGCGACCGCGAAGCAAGTTCAACAACTTAAATGCTTTAGGATCAAACGCCTCTGGGTCTGTAGCAAATGATTCAATCGCATCTTCAATTTCTTCAGTCATGTTCATTGCTGCTTCACGAACACGTTCTTGAATTGAAGGTTGGGCAATTGCTGGCTTAACCTCTGCACCTTCTTCTACTTCTTGCTCGTCGTTCTTGCCTTCGTCAATAATTTTAGCAATGGCCTTGCTCAACCATTCTGCTGTATTACGACCGTCATTAAAGTCTGCACGAACAGCTGGCATACCATTAGTAAGGTTAGCGGCAATAGCGCCAACGGTTACAGAACAACGATTGTCTTTAGTGTCTTTGAACGCTTTGATTACATCTTTAGGATAACCGTTAGCACTCATCCAGTTAATAACTTTTGGCTTCAACTCTTTACCAGAAGTCTCCAAACGGTAATAGTCCATCGAGTGACGGAAATGTTTACTAAACTGATCAGCAGTCATAGTCTCGTGACCGTCCCACTTTGGACTCAAATCTCGAGCCGCTTTAGTACGATGTGCAATAACTTGCTTTTTGGTAACACGAGTTTTGGTTGCTGCTTTAGCCATTTGAAATGCTCCTATGCTTTATTAAACAATACTTATATTATAGCACCAAACTACTCAAGTGTCAACCGCTCAATTACGTCAGTATCGCCTTCTTCTGTTTCTTTGTAGATGATAGCAGCCGGAAATTCTTCCAGTGCTTGTTTTGCTAAGATTCGAGCTTCTTTTAAGCTCTTTGTAGTTTCGATTAGTTCTTCGTGGCCGTCGTCGCTTTCGGCCCAAACTTCGTAAAGTTCATACGACATTTTATTTTACCTTTTCTCCTATTAATACTCTTCTGATTCGGGCAGAACAGCCCACCCGAGTTTATTTAAATCTTTTTCAATTTCTTCAGTAACTAACCCTTCAGAAACGTATTTTTCTGGAGTAACAATATCTAGATCATCTTGGTAACCGTCATTACGAATGCCAGAGCAGTACCAATCGATGTAGTCTCCCTTTTGTTGCATATCGGCAATAATGCCTCCGGCATAGCGCCAAGAGCATGACCACTTTTGATCTTTTAGAATAGGCAACACATCTAGCTTTTGGAAGTCTCGATTACACATTGCCGCATACAAGTTTTGAGCATAGTAATCACTTGCTCGAACTTTTTCTAAAATCCAATCAGTAGTTAGCAGATCGTATTCTAAACTATTCTCTCGAGATTCGGGTTTATCAAACTTATGATCGTGGCTGTTGATTGTTTCTTCAAACATTTTGATATAAGCTTCGTTTAGAGGTTCGCCTTTTTCAAGTTGGCGCTTAACATATCCTTCCTTTTGGAAGGAATGCCGGTCGGGGCTTTTTGAAACTTTAGTCATTCCATTTGTAAGGTTCGATTGCATCGTCGGTAGGTACTGCCCACCCGTCACCTAGTTTTTCTCGTAAGTCAATACACTCTTGTAGCGAGCGTGTTTTAACTTCTCGAACAGGTGTGCCGTCTGCTTCACAAAATTCTACTTTGTACGGAGGTAGTACAACTACGTAACTATCTTCTTCGCACCACTCGTGATCCGGATCATCAAATAACCAACCAGCACCGCCTTCGTAGTAGGCTTCTTTAATTGCTTCTTGTTCTTCTTCGGTGATGTCTTCGCTGAACTCAAACCAGCAAGCAACACCATCTTCAAAATCGCAACCATCGTACTCGCCGTCTTCTGCTTTACAATGCTGACTATGAGTTTGATCATGCTCTAGGTTACAATCCATGTCTTCAGCAAGAAACCCCTTACCCCAACGGTAGTGGTCCTCAATATTAAACCAACTAATTGATCCGTCTGGATTTTTGCGATACATTTCATATGTAATAGAAATGCTTTTCTTTTCAAGCGGAGTGATAGTATAGTGTGCCATTTTATGCCTCTGGGTTCTCTGCAAGTCCGCGCCACTTAGTAATAGCAACCTTCTTGCCATCTTCTTTCCAACTACGGCCAGTCCATTCTACCATGCGGATACCACTTAGCGGCCAGGCTGCATCAATGGCTGCTTCGTATGTGCCTTTAATAGTTGGCTTAACGTCTTTGTCAAACCAATCTGTTTTTGCAGGTTCTTCTGGCAACGGAGACCAGTCAAACTCTTTACCTTCGTCACTATCTTCAGCTTCTTCGTCTGCAACAAATTCTTCGGGCTCATAAACTTCTTCATCGCCCCCTAGGACCCATTTGTTTTCGGCCCATTTGCCTGTAGTAGAGTAACCGCCGGATCCGTCAATGTCTTCTCCGTCATATTCTACATAGTTGACAATGTGCCAACCGTCGCAGGTTTCAAATTTGATAACAAGTTTTTTAGGATCAAACGGAGCACGGAGTGTAAACTCGCCGTCAAAGAAACAACCTTTTTCACCTTGACCGCCCCAGAATACTACTTCGCCGGGTTCTAGGTCATCAAAGTCAACATCACTAAACTGCTCAACAATAACACCACTATCTTCTAAATCACTCCAACCCATGTTGTGTTCCCAAATGGTATCTCCATTCTCGTTGGTGATTGTGATCATATTCATGTCAGAAAGCTCTGCTCCTGATGCATGGAACATACCATCGCAGTCGTAAGCACTACCCGGAGTGAACGGTTGCATCTCGTCTGGCACATTCATTTCGTTGTCCCAATTGCTAGCATATTCGCTGAGGTCTAGTTTACGTTCTTTAAAGTATTCGTAGATCTTACGATCTACTCGACCAGCATAAGACTCACCGCCGTAGCCTTGCAAAGTCATTGTAACTTTGATAGGTGTAAATTTAAGAATATCGATTAATTCTTGTTTTTGCTTTTTAGTTGCCATTATACACAATCTCCTTCGTTTGCCTGTTTAATAGTTGCCTTATTTTCTGCTTTTACGGTGCGTTGATCTCTAAAAGTTTTAACTTCTTTCGTTGCTAATTTAAGAGTCTCTGCGTAGTTAAGAGCTTGTTGTTCTGACATAGCAATAGTAGATTGAGCAGTTACAGCACCAGTAGTCCACAATTGCCAAGTGACTTTTAGACGAGTCCACAGACCGTTGATTAAATCCTTAAAGAACCAATCTAGTTCTTGCAGCCAGGGGTTATCGATATCATAGCGTTTTTCAACTAGGTCTGACCAATAATCGGTCTTAACGGTGATGTACAAATTTACATTAACACCAGTTTCGTCAGCTTCTACTTCAACGTTGTGATCGTGATACTCTTGACCACAACCACAGACGACCTGATAGAACTTACTATCGCCAAAGTCGCTTCTTTTCAAAATACCTTCTGCTGGCTGCTGTGTTTTCATTGTAGACGGCGCTCTTCGTGTTCTGCTAGACGATCTAGCATTTCAATATCTTCTTCGTCTAGATCGTCAAAATCAATTGCTATGGCTTTTTCTTGTGCTTCACCAGAGGCAAACATGCGATGAATTTCTGCTACAAGTTCATCCAGTTCTTCCTGTGTGCCTTCAAAGTTGTCAAAGCAACCAGGTGCAAATTCAACTTTAAGTTCTTTTGGGTTTGCGTTTTTCATTTAAGTGAAGGTCCTTCAAAAATTTGAACTTGATCTTTTTGATCGTAAATCGACTGAACCATTTTTTGGTAATCGTCTTCGTCGAGGAATGTTCTATAGAAACTCAATCCTTGGACAACAAGAATGGCTGCAATTTCTTCAGCGTCATGGCTTTCTAACATGATTTCGTTAAATGCCATATACTTTTTATAAATGTCTGCTTGATTGTTTTCTAACATTAACTATTCCTCTGCTTCTTGTATATGTGTTTAAGGAACCATTTATTTTTGTTCCAGTATTCGTTTATTGTATAGGGGTTCTCGTGATATGTCAAGTGTTCTTCGCAGTTCTGCACCCAAATGTTGTTTACCCACATCCTAAACGCACTGACTGGGTTTTTCTGGACGGGTTGGGCAGTATTCACATTCTGGGTCATCGCATTTACTTTCTAACCATTCGTTACACAATTCGCAGTAGTAAGCATCGTATCGATTGCTGTACTTTACTTCACTACTGCACTTAGGGCACCAGTTTCCATTTAATTTTAAGTCCATAGGCCTTGGCGGATTTTAATAAGACGAATCATCATTTCTTCATCTTCTTTTTCGTAGGCTTCTTCCATCTTGTGGAGAGCGTCAAGAGACTTTTTAGTTTCTGCTTTTTCTTTCTTTGTTTCGTCTTCTGGAAGAAGTTCGTCCGGATACTTTTCACGTCGACGTTCGCAGATAGCTGACCATCCACTTGCATCGTACACGTCTGGACGTTGAGGACGTTCGTACTTCCACCACTTGTAAAGAATTTCGATTTCTTTTGCAGTTTCGGCTTGATGGGTAGGAACAGCTTCGTGTTTTTTATCTTCGTCTAAAAACTCTGCGTTAGTCAAAGTCTTTGCCCACGCAATGTAATCCATTGCGGCAGCTTCTGAACGCCAGTTTCGATACCAACGGCGCCACCATGGATAATCATGCTTTTTACGAGCTTCATCATTCCAAAGGCAATAGTTCCAAGCAAGTTCGATTTCAACAAAATCTACTAGCTCGTTCATTAAGCAAGGTAGGAAGCGATTACCAACGTCATGCCAAGTACCACGTTTAATATCATTGGGATGAGCAGTAAGGGCGTGGGTTCGGGTAATCCAACGGTTGTTAATATAGTAGCGTACATCGTTAATCCTATCAGGAATCCACATCCAAACATCTTGAATGTAGTCAAGGCCTTCCTCTGCTAGCCAGTAGCGGAAAGGATGTGCTTGCTTAGAAGCACGTTTCCATTGTGCCCACTCTTTGCTTGTGCCAGCGTGAAGTTTGTCTGTGCCACGAAGCCAGTCGGCGAATTTTGAACAGGTCCAGTAGTTTCTCATAACATTAATTATATGGTCAATTTACCAACTAGTCAAGAATTACTAACTTTACCCCAATTGATTTTTAACCAAATTCTTTCCATTATGTAATGTACAGCAGTTAGTATTATATGGATAGCAATGGCAGCACTTAGTCCTGTCCAAAATGCAGTAATTATAGTTGCAATAATTCTATAAGAGATAGCTCTTGCTAGTGTTCTTTTGTGTGTCTCTGTCATAATTTCCTCTGATATCCTGCTAGGTTCAACATAATTGAATACTGCTCGTAGGCTTTTTGGACAGCAGGATTTGTTTGGCGCATATACGATTCTTCACGCTCCTTTTCCATTAGCATTTGGAACATATCAACTTCGCCTTGTGTATGGTGATGCCATTTAAAGAAACGTTGTTCCATTTCTACTAAAGCCTTTAGCCTGCCTTCTGGAATCTCAACGGTAAACACACGTTCAACTTCGTGTTCTATAAAATCGTTTCTAATAACATCTGCTCTTAGCGGATCCGTAAAGAACTGAGGAGGACGGTATTTTGCCCTCCTCTTCTGATCATTGAGAACACGAACTTCGTAGTTCTCGCAGAATTTATCTAGTTCTTTAGACATATTAGTCGTCGTACTCAAGGTTGCCCGAAACTACAATCCTGTAGTCGTTGGATGTATAAAACGGGTGTACAGAATGGTTTAACTCTCCGGGAAACAAAACCATCTTGTTTTCAAATGTTTTGTCTACAGGAATAGTCCATGGACGAATCTTACCCAATGCATCTGTATAATGAAAATTAAATGTAGCAGGCAAGATAGTAGTCTTATTAGATCCAGAACTAAATTCTATTTCTTCTTCCATAGTGTACGGAACCTGGATCCATAAAGCAAAACTAAATTTACCTTTATGCGTATGGGTTGATAAAAATTCGTACTTCTCTTGAAAATTAACCCAAAGGCTAGTTAATTTTAATTTAGTTTTAGTTGCATCACCAAAATCAAATATTGTTGGATATTTTAAAAGTATGGGAGAAACTAAAGACAATATTGTGTCTTTACAATTAACTAAATCAAATTCTTTTTTGATATTACCAGCGTTAGCGTGGCTAGTCTTTTTAGCAGCTTCAAAGTTTGATTTAATCTTATTAATTTCATCCTTAATAGGTTGTAGCTCTTCCTCGGAGAATGTTACTCCGATACAACCTATGTTAGGAAAATTAAGATGAAAATGATCAGCTGGCATTGTTCACTAAGCTAGTTGACATTGGGAAGATAGCAGCGATTGCCTGAGCACAAGCAATAGCAACTTCCTGATGTTCTTTTTGTGTACCGTGACCTGAACGTAGTTCAATAAAGTGAATCCAAGAACGAAGTGTACCGTTCATATACAATCTACTTTCGATCATACCTTCTGGTAGTACAGCACGAGCTTGTTCTTTTGCAATGCCTTTGCTGATAGCAAAGTTGTATGCTTCTAGAGCAGCAAGTTTAACACGTTGTTGAGCTTTCTCCCACTCCATAGCAAGAACACGCTCTTCTGGAGTATTCATCTCTAGTGCTACGCTGTTCTGTCTATTCTTGGGGTCTTGAAGTCTAGCTTCGCGCAATACGAAGTTAAGATCCTTTGTTGGATCAGCGTAACGTTGGCTGAACTCTTGGAATGAGAAACTTCTGTGTCTAAGGATTTGTCTTGCGATATCTCTTGTTGTAACAATTTCGCAACAGGCTGAGACCATTTCGAGTGGGCTCCAGTGTTGGTGTTTAACAAGGTATCGGATGAGCTTTTCTGATGTTTCAGTGTTAAGCTGGTTGGAAGGATTGGACACACGGGCGCAATACGCAATAAGTTCCTGCGCATCATCAATGCCCATATTAGCAAATTCTTCTGTTGGTTGTGAATAGGATACGAGTTTAACATCCATTTATTTTTCCTCAAATAAAAATATCAAAATTTATAGCACACCGGGGACCAGTTTTGGGTATACCGCCTCCGTGATATATTGAACCGTCAAATGCAACCACTCTTCCTCGCTTTGGGGATACTTGTTTTACAATTTGATTGTTATTAAAGAACACCGTGTCTCCGTCTGCATCATTGACATAGTATAACACAACAAGGTGATCAAAGGGCAAGTCAACATGCGGAGCATAATGCTCTAAATTTGTTTCGTACGGAGTAACAATAAAGATTCTACCTAAAATTATTTCTTTCATTGCTAGTCCTAATTCTCCACATACTAGTTGTGGTATAAGACTAAAGTTAGGCAAGTGTTCAGATAGAGTGTGAGATGATTTAAGTAAGTGAACAAAGCTCATAGGAGCATATGCTTGTTCAACTGCTGTGTCTTCGTACTTTACTTTAAACGGAATAGTCGGATGAATAGACTTATCACCCGACTTTCCTAATATTGCAAGTTCGTAATACTCTTGAAGGTGCTCAGGTATTAGATCATCGAAGATCCAAACATTTATGTTTTCTTTAAAATTTCCCACATCTTCTCTTTTTCAAGGAGTTCTTTTTCAAGTTCTACGTATTGCCTGCGGAGCTCTTTTAGTTGTTCCCAACGATCTTCTAACGCTTCGTTAGGTTTAAGTATTGCTAACCGTTCTTCTATCTTATCAATGGCTTCTAGTAAACTTTTTCCGCCTACTTTAATATCAGCCCCATCTTGCATTGTAATACCGTCGTTAGTAATATTAACGGCAGGAGTATAATTATACGATGATGACCAATTATACGATGACGAAGTTCCTGTGCCAATCGTATAAGAAGTACTAGGCAATGTTATAGAAGAAGTCCAACTAGGATCCATAGTGATTGTGCCACCCACGGTGGCACCATCTAATGGCCCAATGACGATAGTATCATCGCCTTGGCTAGACATATCACTTACCTGCTTTTGCTTCTTTGCGGGCGTTCTTTTCTTCTGTGATTTCACCACGACGTGCCTTGACTAGTTTAGCAACTTCTTGTAATGCCTTACGTGCTCTTGTTCCTGCTGCACCATTACCACCAGTAAACTTTGCATCTTCTGCTAAAAATTCTTCAAACTGGGCTTTTAATTGTTCTACGGTATTCGACATAAATTATTTTCCTTATATTAATATGGTGTGGTCGGTAGGTCTCGAACCTACAAAGACTGCGAGTTATACCCATCGTCCCTACCCCATTCTAGCCTATGGGACTAGCGGGAGGTCTGCCATATTCCACTCACGACCACATTGTTAGTATATAACCTTATTTTTTAAAACGCAACCTCTAAGTGGTTAAATATTAGCACTTTATGAACTATACATCAATAGAACCAGCAACCAAACCCCATTTTCAAATAACGTGGGAAAGCACATTAAAGTGTAATTTGGATTGTAGTTATTGCAGTCCAAACGACCACAACAATAAAATTCCTCATCCTAGTTTGGAGGATTGCCTTAAAACCGTAGACTTCCTTTTAGAGTATGTTGATGCCTACATGGAGAATAAGAATCCAGAACATAGAAACGCTGGCTTCAATGTATTTGGAGGTGAAAGTTTATTCCATCCAAACATTGTTGAAATTTTAAATTACATCAAAACACAGCATAAGAAATATGAAAGCAAATGGACAATGGCTGTCCAAACAATAACAAATGCTGTTGTAAAAGAAAAAATATGGAAGGAAGTAGTTCCTCTTATAGATTATTTTACGGTAAGTTATCATTCGGAAGCAACAGAAGAACAGCAAGATTTGGTAAGACAGAATCTGCTAATGCTCAAAGAAAACAACAAAAGATTTGTTTGTTCTATATTGATGCATGCCAAGCGTTGGGATAATTGTCAGCGCATGATTGAATGGTGCAAGGAACACGACATACCGTATTTGCCCCGTCAACTTGACCATAGCTGGCACGACTTTAAGTACTATTACAACAAAGAGCAAACACAATGGTGGGATGAAGTTAGGGGTGTAACTACAAAAGTACCCTTACATAAAAAAGTTATTCACATTGTTAATATGGACAAACAAGGCCGATCATGCTGTGGCGGCAATCCGTTCAACATAGACGGAGATACTTCATGCAGCCAAACATACGTTCAGGGAAATAATTTTAAAGGGTGGAAATGTTCTGTAAACTATTTCTTTGTATATGTGAAACAAGTTACAAAAGAAGTATTTTTAAACAAAGATTGTATGATGGATTTTAACGGAAACGTTGCTCCTATAGGAACCGTTGACAACGGCGATTCTATTATTAAAGAATTAAGAGAATCTTTTGCTAATGGTAATATGCCAGTAGTAACTTGCAATAAATCCAAATGCTGGTGTGGGCTATGTGCTCCTAAGGCAAGCACAAATGAAACGTTTGAGCCTATGATGAGGAAGTATGTCACAAATTCCATTTAACAATATAACTTCCTTTGGACAACAAACAATGTTAGATACTAACTTGTTTTCTGTAAGTTGGATCTTAGGACGATTTTGTAATTATAAATGCTCTTATTGTTGGCCGTATGCTAGAGCAGATGTCCCAGACCATCAACCATTAGAAGTGTACAAACAAACTATAGATGAAATAAAAAAACAATCTCGAGAAAATGGGTTTGATCGATTTCATTGGAGTTTCAGCGGCGGTGAACCTACAGCGTATAAACATTTTCTTGATCTTGTAAAACATCTAGATGATGGTCCGACAACACCTTATCAAAGTATCCACATGACTACTAATCTAAGTCCTGGTAGCAAGTGGTGGAAGACGTGGTGCGATTCTACTAGTATGTTACAAAGAAAATCTATCACAGCAAGTTACCATGATGAGTTTGCAAAGGAACAAGAGTTTGGTGACAAATGTTTGCAGCTCATGTATGAAAATGTTTTTGTAACGGTTAATCAAGTTATGGTACCAGAGAAGTTCTATGAAACATTAGAACGATGCTATCGCTTAAAGAAACGTGGAATTAACGTTACGTTGAAACCGCAAAGCGATCCTACGGCAAGTTTTGTTGTGTCTGGCTATACTGACGAAATGATTAGAGTTATGCGAGAAGAGTTCCAACAACAAGTACACGGTGAACAATTATATCAAATTCGATTAACAGACGGAACGAAGGATTATTATCTTGATCAAGCAGAAAGATTTAATGCGTTTGGGTTTAATAAATTTCAAGGTTGGACTTGCAAATCAGGATATCAAAGTGTTATAATTAGAGGTGAAGAAGTCAAACGTGGCTATAGTTGCCACGACCTTCCTTTGGGGAATATTATTGACGGCTTTACATTGTTTAAGGAACCAGTTATCTGTTCTACGCCGAGCTGTGTTAGTTCGGCAGACAGCAAGATACCAAAATGCAAAGATTAATTTCTTTTGGAGCATCAACAACAGCAGGAGAAGGAGTTGGTAAAGATGAAAATTATACCAGCTTGCTATCTCGCCAGTTAAGCTGCAAAGAAATAAATCTAGGCAAAGGCGGCTCAAGTAACTTAGAAATACTGCATAATATTTTAAATTTTGAGTTTTCTAATGACGATATTGTAATAGTGATGTGGACTGAATACATGAGGGATACAATCTTTCATGAAAACGTATCACACAATATTGGTGCTTGGTCCAAAGATAAGTTAGCAAAAACATGGTTGTCATTACATACTCCTTACGATATGCTTGTTAGGAATTGGATGTATATTAATCATGCTGACTTATTCCTTAGAGAAAAACAACTTTGTTTTTGTCACCTGTTTCAAAGTCAATTAAAGAAACCTGCATTTGTTGATTTGAAAGGTCCTGTAATAAATTTAGAGGATACTTTAAAGATTGATTTAGGTGATGATAAACTCCATCCTGGAATAAAATCGCATACTGCGGTTTATGAATTATTAAGAGATATGTTATGCAAATAGATACAGAACATCTACATCATTGGATGAGAGCAATTCGTGAAAGTAAAGATCCTATACGCACAATGGATGCGTTTTGGCGAGGCCAGATTAAAAGTAAAGAATGGTTAATTGCCGAATTGCAGAAGCAAAAGAATAATTTTAAAACTTGGCCTACTATTGACATTCACGGCGGTTGGGTAGGAACACTAGCAAGTTTGTTATTCCAAAGTGAATTATACATTTCGCATATTCGTAGTGTTGACATAGATCCAGAGTGTGAAGACATTGCCCATACTATGAACCAAATGGAAATGGAAGTAGGTAAGTTTCGTGCTATTACCGCAGACATGTGTGCTATTCGATCAGATGCTGACATTATTATTAACACAAGCTGTGAACATATTACACAAGACCAATATGATTTATGGTTAAGCGGAATGCCGCACGATAGTTTATTTGTGTTACAAAGTAATAATTACAAGATTCCTGAACATGTTCGCATTGCTAAAGACCTCGATGAATTCAAACAGCAATGTCAACTTAGCAGAATTCTATATGCAGGCGAATTAAAGTTGCCTCTATACGATAGATATATGGTGATCGGCCGTGTTTAAGTTTGAAGAATTACGAAACGTTCATATAGAGATATCTAATAGGTGTCAAGCGTCTTGCCCTATGTGTCCCCGTAACATACACGGAGGTCCTGATAATCCAATGATTCACCCAACGGACTGGTCTATACATGACTTTAAAGAAATTTTCCCTGTCGATGTTTTAGAACACTTGCAGAAGATTTCATTCTGCGGAACCTTTGGGGATCCTATGATGAATAACGATTTAATAAAAATGTGTGAGTACATATCTGAAGTAGCACCGCACATGGATGTTCGAGTTCATACTAACGGATCTGCTCGTAGTATTAAGTGGTGGCAAGAATTAACAGCAGCACTTCCTGACAAACACGAAATTGTATTTGCTCTTGATGGACTAGAGGATACTCAACACCTTTATAGAGTTGGCACTAATTACAACAAGATTATTGAAAATGCACAAGCAGTAATCAACGCAGGTGGTTGCGCAGTTTGGATGTTTATTAGATTTGAGCATAACCAGCATCAAGTAGAAGAAGCTCGACGCCGTGCAAAAGATTTAGGGTTTTACGACTTTGTTTTGAAGAACACAAGACGATTTGATCGTCCAGAGTTTCCTGTTATTGATAGAGCAGGAGAAGTAAGGTATAGTTTGCGACAACCCACAGACAGCGTTATTAAATTTGTAACAAGTAAAGAACTTGAAACATTTAAAGACTGGAACCGCGCATCGGAAATTAATTGCTTTGCATTAAACGATCGTGAATATTACATTGACGCAAACTTTACATTGCTACCTTGTTGTATCCTTGCAGCGTTTCTTTATACAAATTATAACGAAGCATTATACAAGAACTTAAACTTGCATACTCCTATGGTACCGTTTGGACAATCAATCCAAGAAAACGTACATAACATTATACGTGAGTATGGTGGCCTTGATAAGTTAAATGCTAAACTAGGTATAAAAAATATCGTAAATACAGAATTGTGGCAAACCTTGTTACAACGTAAATGGGAAAAGAACGAATCGGCTTGCTGTACGGTTATGTGTAGCAACGATAGCCCATTTATAAAATTAGATGACCAAATAGTTAACGATGTATAAATTCTCTAACCTCGAATCCCTTCATATTGAACTTAGTTCAAATTGTCAAGCTAAGTGCCCTATGTGTGCTAGAAATCATCACGGCGGCATGGAAAATCCTTTATTAGAAGTAGCTGACATTGACTTGTTGTTGTTTAAGAAGATAGTTCCGGAAGAAGTTTTACAACAGATTCATAACATTACTATGTGCGGAAACTTTGGAGATCCAATTTTAAACAACGATTTAATTCCTATAGTTAGATATATTTCTTCAACTAATCCAGGAATTAAAATTGATATACACACAAACGGTTCGGCAAGAAGCGTTAACTGGTGGAAAACATTAGCTGAAGCACTTCCACAAAACCATTTAGTTCAGTTTGGTATTGACGGATTGCAAGGAACACACGAGCTATATAGGATAGGGACTAGTTTTAATAAAATTATCGACAACGCTAAGGCATTAATTGCCGCAGGCGGCAAAGCAAGATGGAACTTTATTACGTTTAAACATAATGAGCATCAACTTGAAGAAGCAAGAGCATTAGCGCAAGACATAGGGTTTGAAAGTTTTTATGAAAAGCAAACAAGTCGATTCATCGGCAATCCTTACTTTGAAGTCTACGATAAACAAGGAACCGTTACACACAAACTTGAGCAACCTACAGAACAAAAACTTATTTTTATTGATAGAAAGACCGTAGAAAATTACAGGCAAGTAATTAAGTCTGCGGTAGTAGACTGCGAAGTTGAGAGATTAAACAGCGTATACATCGATGCTCTTGGGTATGTATGGCCGTGTTGTTTTGTAGGAGCAGTTCCGTATATTCATGCTAAGCCAGAGCAACTTGTTTACAATTATCAACAAGACAGCATGTCATCGTTTAACAAAATGTTAGAAAGATTTGGCGGTATGGAATGGTTTAATTTAAGAAACCAGTCACTTAAGGATGCTATAAACAGCGAGCAGTGGCAAACAATATGGGACGACATTTTTAAAAATAACGAACTAATGGTATGCGCAAGAGTCTGCGGTAAATTTCCAGAGCCGGTCATTAGTCAATGTCGAGATCAATTCCTCGACCTAAAGGAATTCAATGAATAAAGTATTTTGGTTACAGCCTGAAAATACACAATTAGGCACCTGGCAAAGACAAATTACAGAATTAACAGGCAGTCCTAGTTTTTGCGTACTGCCTTGGATACACTTAGCTACTCGTCCGAATGGGGATATGCGTATTTGTTGCGTAGCAAATGCTTCGGGTGCAAACACCGGCGACTATGAAGTTGGTCTTGTTAAGATGGAAGACGGAAAGCCTGCTAACTTTGCACACAACTTACCAACAGAAGCTTTCAACAACGACTACATGAAGTCAGTTCGTAGAACAATGCTTGCTGGAGAAGTTCCTGCTAGTTGTTTGAAATGTTATGAGGAAGAACAGCAAGGTATTGCTAGTAAGCGTATCTGGGAAACAGGTACATGGCACTTACAAGAACAGATTGATATACAAGAATTAATAAAAGAAACTGAAGAAGATGGTTCAGTTCCTTATAAATTACAATACTTAGACTTACGTTTAGGACATACATGTAATCTAAAATGTATTATGTGCAGCCCACACGATAGCAGTATGTGGGTTCCGGAGCACAAAAAAGTATTCCCTATCTTTGAAAGCAAGTTAATTAAAAAACAAATGGATTGGAAACCAGAATTGTTTAACAACTACTGGCACGAGAATCCTGCATTCTGGGAACAGGTATACGATCAAATTCCTAACATCAAGCAATTATACTTTGCTGGTGGGGAACCTTTGTTAATTAAAGAACACAAAATGTTCTTACAAGAGATTATTAATCGTGGCTACGCTGACAAAATTAGTTTACGCTACAACACAAATGGTATATTGGTAAATGAAGAAATTATTGAAATATGGGAACACTTTAGAAAAGTTAAAGTTGGTATTAGCCTTGATGGTATTAATGAGCGTGTTGGTTACATACGGTATCCTACTGACTTCGCTGAAGTAGAAAAGAATTTATGGAGGTTAGAGAATACTTCCGATAAGATTCAAACTAATATTGCTCTCGCTGTACAGATATTAAACATCAAGCACGTTCCGGATTTTATTAAATGGAAAGTAACTAGCGGCTTTAAAAAATTAAACTTTGATAAAAATGCTGCTGGACAGGTTGCCGGCGGTGGATTATGTGGCGTACACTTGTTATGGATTCCAACTTGGTTAAGTTTGCGTGTATTGCCTAAAGAAGATAAAGAAGAAGTCCGTGCCTTGTTTGCAGATTTAAAACAATGGCTGTGGGAAAACTATACGCAAGACGAAGAGTTCTGGGTAACTAATCCGTATGGCTGGAAACGTTGGGAAGGCATCCTTGATTGGATGGATGCAGAAGATCAAAGCAACCTATTGCCCGACTTTCAAGAATACATTAAGACTATGGACAAGCAACGTGGAACAGATTTTAAACAAGTGTTCCCTGAACTATCCCATTTAATATGAAAAAGATTTGTGTACTTCCGTTTATGCACACCTTAGTGTTGCCTAACGGTGACATTACGTTATGTTGTAATAGCGAAGTGCGTGAAGGTATGCCTAACGTTACCGACGAAGGATTAGATAACATTCTAAATAATCCTCATCATATTAAGATCCGTGAAGAAATGCTAGCAGGTAAGCAGCCTGATATATGTAGACGCTGTTGGGATAACGAAAAACTTGGCATTAAAAGTTATCGACAACAACAAAACTTTACATACCTCAAATATTTTCCACGTATACTATCTACAAATAAAACAGGCGAGATATCTGCAGGAGTAAAGTATCTCGATGTAAGATTTAATAATACCTGCAACCTTAAATGTGTAATGTGCTCTAGTAGTTACAGCTCTGCATGGCAACAAGACGAGCAGACACTTGTTCATTTAATTAAAGATGATGCACTTAACGGAGAATTAAAGTACAGAATTAATAATTACGACAAGGAATCGTTTAAGTGGAGCCGAGACGAAGACATACTTCAAGCTATTATTAAAAATGCACACTCGTTAGAACGAATACACTTTGCCGGAGGCGAGCCGTTGTTGGCAAAACAACATAATGTCTTGTTAAAAGAATTAATCCGCCTGGGGTTATCGTCAAAACTATTCTTAAGTTATAACACAAACGGCGAGTTTGTTGAACAAGAAACACTTGACATATGGAGTCACTTTAAACGAGTTAAAGTTTTTTATAGTATAGATCACATTGAAGACAAAAACGAATACATTCGATTCCCTAGCAAATGGAATATTCATGTTGACAAGTTTAAGTTAATAGAAGAAAACAATCCTAAGAACGTAGATTGGCGGATAGCTTCTACTATTAGTGCATTGAACATTTATTATCTTCCTGAATTTATTGAATGGAAGATATCACAGGATTTTAAACACATTCATAACAATTGGATGGACGGTAGACTGCTGTATGCAAACATCCTTGAATATCCTAAGTATATGAACATGAATGTATTACCTGATGAGGTTAAGGCGGACATTATAAACAAGTTGGAAACCTTTAAGGTTCCTTCTAAGTATAAAAGACATTACACTGATATTGCTAATGCTATGAAAAATTATATTAGCAACGAATCTCACACAGAACATTTGCCTGTACTTAAAGAATATCTCGAAGGGTTAGATAGTATTAGAGGAACAGACTTTAGGAAAACCTTTCCTATTCTTGCCGATGTTCTTTAGTTAACGGAATATCCGCAGCACACGTACACCAGTCTCTAGTACATATAACGGGATCGCTAGGAGCAACAAACGTACCTTGGTATATGTTTCCCAGACTACCTCCTACCCTACAGGTAGCACGATGTACTTCCCCATCCCAATTGATCATGAGGCTTTCGAGACCGGCGTTACATGTCCATCCCTTAAATTGATTTAAGTGTTTCTTTATTACATCATTAGCGTGATAATATAAAGGCTCGCTTTCTTTTTTAAACATGATAGTATTCGGTTTAACGGTAGTATCATGTTCTAATATCCATTCTAAATCTTTGCCTTGGTACCGTAAGTCGTCAAACACATTATGATCTCCTTCGGTCCATCTAATTCTTCTTATGGCATACTTAATGCCTAAATCTTTAAACGACTTAACAACTCGCTTAACATGATCCATGTGGTCATGATGTGCCATAACATTAACGAAGAACTCTCGTTCAGTTGCATCGTAGTACTTTAAAATATTATTATATGCTCTAGTCCAATTAGGATGTTCGAAGTGTAGACTGAATATAATATGATTCCAGAACATTTCGTTCATTAAGTACCAGCCGTGATCCCTTGTGCCGTTAGTAGTTACATTAACCCAAAATATATCTTTACGTTTTAAGTAATCGAGGAAGTCTTCTATGTCAGGATGTACGCAAGGTTCGCCACCAGTTAAACTAATACGTAACGGCTTGCCTAGTTCACATAGTTTATCAACGGTTTTTTCTAGTAAGTTAATGTCGGTATGAGGACTAAAATTATCGTGAATAGAACTAGGACAATATGTACAATCTAAATTACAACGCTTGCCAAGATTCCATTCTATCTTAATTTGATCTTGATGGGGCCATGCTGAAGTTACCTTATACATATGATTTAAATTCCGGAGTTACTTCTTCAAACTTCCAGGTGTTACGAGAGTTATCCAACTTATGATTAAAGTCAACGCAGTCGTGCCATTTTTCACTTTGGTCTCTAGCATTTAGATAGTTAATGTTGTCTTGTATCTGCCCTAATGTATACTCTAGAAGCTGCGGATATTGTTTAACTAGTTTAAAATCTTTAACTCTATAACTAACTTCTTGTAAACGCTGTATTGCTAACGCTCTTAACTTAGGAGGTAATACTTGAGCTGATAATACTTTAGGATATTCGACTCTGTGTGTATGGAATACAATGCCTAGGTCGTCTAGAAAGTATTCAATCATTTTGTCTAACATTAAAACATTACTAACTTGTACCGTAACAGCACCAACAATACGACTAATGTTAGGAATAGTTTGTATTTGTTTAATGTTGTTAACTAATTCTGCCCAACTAGCATTGCCTCTAATGTATTCGTAATTCTTATCCATGCCATCTATGCTAACATTAACAGCAACAGATTTAAACTTAGGCCAGTACTCCCAAATAGTACGATTACTTTTACCTAACATACTTAGGTTAGTGGCATATTTGATTTCAATCTGGTCACCGTAAGGTGCAAGCATATCTAATATACGATAGTGCTGTGGATCCATCAAAGGTTCACCGCCAGCAAACTCTACTCGTCTAAAGTGCGGTAACAACTTTTCTAAACTAGCCCACCACTTAGGATCGTCTTGGAACTTATCTAGGAATGGTTTGTTTTCTAAATTATGTTCTTCTACGATAGCATACATTATGTTGCCTTCGTTTTTGTAGAACTCTTTTACCTCACTCCAGTCGTTCCATGATGTACTATCCATTGGATGACACATACGGCATTTTAAGTTACACAAGTTATTGAGTTTAAGTTCCATAGTAGGAATCTCAAAAGGCATTGTGTAATCTTCTCGCAGTTTACTTACAGCATCTGGATATAAGTTAATACGTGCTTCTGGTATTTTGCCAGCAATGTGACGTTGACGCAAACTTTCAACGCCTTGATCTTCTAAACTAAAGCAAGGCTCACACTCTTTAGGACGTTCGTCATTTAATACTTGTCGACGAATACGCTTCATTGTATTGTTATTCCAGATATCTTCTAAACTCTGGCATTGTATATTACCAACAGGATGGCTACGACAGCAAGCACAAATGGCTCCGTCTTCTCTAGTTGCTAACCCTGTAAATGGGTGCATACAAAATGTTTTACTTTGATTCGTCAATTGCCCACGCTCTTTCTTTACACCAGAAACATTCACCACATGTTGGAACAAAGTTTCCTGGTTTATATGTTTTATAATCTAATCCTGTAAATGTTCCTTCGCAACTGCGAGTGATTCTAAACAGATCCATGATACCTAGTCGTTTATATTGATTCAAGACCCAAGCCTTGTCAACAAATCTAAACGGATGACTTGCTACTCGGCCCATATGAATCATGTATTCGAGGTGTTTATTATTATCTTCTTTGTCTACCGTTCTTTCAGTCATTCCAGTAAAGTCTACTTCTTTAGGATTTTGTGTAACAGCATTAAAATATGCATCAACATTATATTTGTGACATATGTATTCTGCGTATGCACGTTGCTGAATGTTATCCCCACTTACCTTCTTTCCATACTCGTCAGTTAAAGCAGGACCCATGTTGCCATATTCTAATTCTGGAGCAATAAAATTTATATGTTTCTTAAATGTAGTGTGATAAAACAATTGAAATAGAGCGTTAAACACCCTATCAAAATCAAATTGCTGCCAAGGTTTGTCCTTCCAACATCGAACATGATTAATAATATGAATAGTTGTGTCATGATCTCTAGCAAGGTCACATACAAGATACGCTAACAACGCAGAGTCTGCCCCACCGCTTACACTAATAGCAACGTGTTTCCAGTTTGGGTCGTACGGTATTTCAACTCCGTCTATGTTATGAAATGTTTGCATTTTCTAAAAACCTTAACAATGGACTTATTCCTACAGGCTGTCCTTCTTTCAATGCCAAATACACACTCTTAGTAGGAGTTAAATTAAAGTCTTGACATATCTTATTATAGTTTCTTCCGTGGGTGTTCCACAAATAGTCTGAATCCAAATTACGAATAAAGTGCAGCCCAATCATTGCTAATGCTCGATTGTTCATATTAAAGTCGTTCATAATTGTAATGCTATCGGGTTTAGTATCCTTAGTCCAACGTAGACCTATTCTATTCCACCCGAGACCAAGACCTTTGCTAAGGCTGATGCCAACGGATCTAATAACATCATTACTAAAATCAAACCTAATATCCCTACAGCAACTGATCCAAGCCCCATCAATATGGACTTCAATGTTTTTAATTTTACACTCATGTAAAATCTCCTCCATGTCTTGATGTGGGGCACCAATGCTAGGAAACGGCATTGCTATAATTAAAGGAATATCTGGAATTAGCGAGCCCACATCTTTAACATACGCTAACCCTAGTCTTTCATGGTATCTGTAATCATTATGAAGAACCTGTACAGGTCCTTGCATATACAAGTTATCTATAAATTGTGTGCAACCATTAATAATGTCTACACGATTAAATGAGTCAAACCCGCTCAACGTGTTTAATTTACTATTAAACAACCAACTAGTCATTTCTTTTTTAAACTTAGTATAAACCGTATCCGAAATGTCTTTTTCCAAATTGCCATTTAAAACTTCTTGTATCAATAATTCAATTTGGTTATCAGTCATTGGAGATGGACGATTAATCTCAATCCATTCTTCTGAGTATGTTGGGGCTATCTTTATTTTGTTCACAAGATATTTAACCAAGTAATAGTAGCACATAAATATTTCATGCTAAACAAAACCCCCTATTCCATAACACAAGATCAGTTAAAGCGGGCTCAAGAATCGTTGCCTGAGATTGACGAGAGATTAGCCCTTAACAAGCCTACTGGCAGTTTCTTTAATGATCCGTGGGAAATTAAACCAGAGTTTCGTGGAACGGTATGGGAAGAAATACTAGATTGTTTACAAGAAGATAAGGGCGAGGCTAGATTAATTAAACTTATACAAGGTGAAAGTTATGCTAGTCATGCAGATATCGATGATAGATGGCATTTAAGTTTAACAGGGGATCATAGCTACCTAATAGATTTAGAGCAACAAAGAATGTTCCCTATACAACAAGATTGCCAATGGTATTCTATGAATGCCGGCATTAGGCATACTGCTGCAAACTTTGGAAGTTGCGATAGAATACAACTTGTTGTTAGAAAATTATTACCTACTCCTAAAATTAATAATCCTATTACTATTTCAATGAAACTAAAAACAATAACGGAAGATCGTAGATTTATATTTGACGATGTTATGAGTCCGTGGCTTAACTTTGCTTATAAAAAAGGAATCATTGATAACTTTGACGGCAAGGACTTAGAAGCAAGATTTACATTAGAGTCTGACTATTTGCCAGAAGTTGAAAAAATTGCAGAAAAATATTTTACGGTGACCGTTGTATGAATACAGAAGGGTGGAAACCGTTCTATAAAATTAATCCAGAAGATAACAATCTTATAGAAACAAATTTAATTTACACACCATTAGTAAGTCCTGCCGGTGATAGGTTCTGTATGAGCTTTGATGTTAACAGCACATACCAAAATGAGGAACTAGCTCATTGGTTACCAGAAAGGCCCTATTATACATCGGAGATGGTTAAGTTTTTCTTTGAAAGAGAAGTGAAGTACATAACGGCCTTACGTGATTTTGATTGGGCTCCTAGGAACATTGAGATAGATTACCAAGATCAAAAGATATGTTTTGATTGGTCGGGCGAAACATGTAACAACATTATATACTCAGGTCGAAATATTCAAGAAGTATGCCCTGATTGGCAAGGCCAAATGCGTACTATTATAAAAGATATAGTGTCTGCAGGATATTATAAAACTAGTTTGTATCCACATTGTTACTTTATTGACAACGGGAAGTTACGAACATTTGATTTTTACGGTTGTGTAGATCAGAAGTATCCATACGTAGAACTTTCTAAAATTAAAGGCATGATCGGTGAAACATCAACACCAAGGTTTGCCTCTGCAACAGAAGGTGATCTTCTTAACATTGAAATTTTATTTAAGGAAGCACTTCAGCATTATATAAAATGGCCGGGGGATCCGCTCCCTGAGTTTTACAAGGAGATATTCAATGGCTAAAATTATTGGAAACGCTGCTGACTTGATTGATTGGAAGTCAGTTATTACTCACCTTGAAGATACTCACCCTCCTACAATTAAACAAGGAAGACCCGAGCAATGGATCGAAAGCGTTGAAGGTGTAGATCCTAACCACCCAGCGTTGGCCCCTTGGAAAGCATACATAGCAAGACTAGATGCTAGTAATTACAACTTTGCATCTACTCTTTGGTATGCTTATGATCCCGGTAAGCATTATGATACCGCCATTGATCAAAAAATGTGTGAGTTTCTAAACATTACAAAACGATGGGCGTGTGTACATAAAGTAACTCCTGGTAATAATTGTCCTATCCACATTGATAATGACTACGAGTCAAACATTGATCACGATAAGAAAATTCGGTTTATTATGCAAATTTCTCCTTCAGTTAAAGGCCAATTGTTTTTTATGGAAAACGAAGTATGCTCTAATATGAAGTTAGGAGATCTTTACTATTGGGACGATTACGAAGCATGGCATTCAGCCTATAATATAGGAACTGAAACAATGTACTTGTATTCTATAGAAGGAACAAAGAATGACTGAAATAGTTTCTAACTGCGCATCGATTGTTGATTGGAAAAACTTTGTCGAATGCCTTGAATCAAAGAATCCAGGAATTGTAAAATCAGGTCACCCTAAACGCTGGGTAGGAATTACAGACGACGACCCAAATTTTCAAGTAACTCCTGATATGGAAAAGTTTGTTAATGACACAGCTACAGAATTAGATGCAGCCGAGTATGATTACTCCGGAGTCCTATGGAAAATCTACAGAGTGGACGAACACTTCAACAAGGATGTTGTTGATTTATTATGTAAGTTTTTTAATATAAAGTTAAGAATGGCAAATGCGTATTGCGTTATGCCTGGATGTAATGTTCCCTTCCACGTAGATCCTCAAGACGGCTCAGACGAAAACATAGTTAGATACACATGGCAAATTAATAATCCCTCTTGTAGCCAAGCATTGTTAGTAGGCAATGAAGCATTAACAAATATGCAACTAGGCGATGTTTATCAATGGGACAATCATAACATGTGGCATGCTGCGTGTAATGCAGGATTTGAACCAGCATATTACTTTTTATTAGAAGGAGTAAAATTATGATCAACTGGGATTCAATCATCGCTCAACTTTCATCTGGCGTTGATATAACTGCTGACAAAGACAAGTGGAACTTAGAAACTCCTGGATATATTGAAATTTATAAGCTGTGGGAAAACGCTAACTTTAACATGTCGTCTATTAAGTGGACTAATTTTTATCCTGGCGCAGGATACTCTGAAGAAGTTGATCAAAAGATGTGTGCCCATTTAGGTATTACTAAATTAAGAGCTTGGATTAGTAGAATTGATCCAGGTTATTGTGCGCCGTGGCATTGGGACGTTGATGATAACGAAGAAGAATATTTAACACACGGCCCTTTACAACGATATAGTTGTTTTATTTCTAAACCAGCTCCCGGACATTCGTTTCAATTAGGAACTCATTGTTACTCTAATCAAGAACAAGGAACTTTAATAAAGTGGGGAAACTACAAAGAATGGCATGCTGGATCTAACGTAGGACTACAGCCTAAGTTTATGTATCACCTTATAGGCTATAAGCACTAATCTGTAATGTTAGTCTAGTGTGCATACTGATATTGCACACACCGTGGTAGCACATTGGGTCGTCCCACAAAAACAAATCACCTGCTTTATAGTCTGCAAGCAAATTATTTTCCCATACAAACACATGACCTGGTTGGTAGTCTAACAACGGCATGGTCCAACGTGTGCATTTTGCAACTTGTGTAACGTGCGGGTCAAAGTGCATGGGTTGCATCTGTCCAGGTTTTAATTTAATAATCCACCAGTGATATTCGCCTTCTATGTCGATAGGCATTTTAATATCTAGATGCTTAAGGCATTCTGTATCTCTAGTGTATTGGCAGAATGTATGATTACCTGCAGGGTATCCTGCCTGTTCAACTGCTGTACGTGCCGCATCAAACTCTGGAGTACCCTTCCACTTGTCTGGTTGGTACACCGGCGTAACTTCTCCGTCATCTGTTAGTAAGATGTTTAGGAGTTCAGGGGTTATCCATTCTTTGTAATTACCAACTAACTTCATTAGTATGCCTCTATATGATCAATGCCTAGTTTTTTACGGAACGCTTCTGTAAACTTTCCATCAATACGTAACGAATATGATTGCTCTATAATCTTTTCGCCACCGTGCCAGTCAACATCGTTCCACCATGCAGCTCTTGTGTTAAGATATACTTTGTTTTTCTTTTCTGGATCCCACAAGTAAAATGCTTTCTTTGTGTTAGGACGAATATGTATAAATTCATTGCGGTGTGGCTTAATAACATTAATACCGTTCTTGGCATCTAAGTCACGATGCTCAAATGGAATACCGTCCGCCTCACAATGGAAGAATATAACACGGCCGATATCTTCAAACACCGTGCCAACTAAACTTTCAACCCACTTAACTACATTAGGAAAGTGTTGTGCTTCTGGTGTTAGTTTGCGTGGAGCAGTTCTATCATCCCACGAACCTTCTTCCCACAAGTAATAGTAAATGTAAGGGTCGTATGCACCCATTGCCATTTTAATATAGCGTGTAAAGATGTTACGCTCTTGGAAGTTCTTAAAGTCTTTAGGCATTAACTTTAAGCCTGCTTGTTTAATAGGATCATCGTTTGGTAAATCTAAGAACTCGGACATTGCTTTGTATATAGGCTTCCAATTTGGAATGTAACTCATATCCTCAAAGGTAAACCCTGGAGCCATCCAAGTGCCTTCTTTAGCATGTTCTCTTGCTAACGCAAACCCTGTAAGGATCTCTGGCTGCATTTTATCAAACGCATCCATATCTAAATGCTGTTCCATGTTTAAGTATGGTTGGCCGTTAATTCCTCTAATCATTTTTTAATATACCTTTCAGGCACTTCATCTACAAGGGTTAGTCCTTTGTTAATTACAGCATCTCTAAGAATAACTTGATGCATTAAATTTGTCATAGGAACTCCTGGAACAAAACTCCCCCACGGTCCACATTGTAATTCATCAAGGTCTACGTTTTTAGCACTAGCCCATTGTATTAGTCTAACAACAGCTCCGTTTATTTTTACGGTGTAATGATAAATGTTATCGTCTGCTGGAATCTTATCCCACTCGTAGTTATATTCGTTAACTAGTTTAAACACCGCATAGATTAAGTTAGACAAAAATCCACCCTCGTCTTCAGGAGCACGACCGATATCAGCACCGCCACGAATTCTAAATTCGTCTGCATAATCTTTTAGTGTTTGAATTTCCTGCAAGATAAACGGCAATTGATTATAACTTTCAATAGTGTAGTTTATATTCTTAATCTTTAGTCCTAACTCTACACAATTTTTAATTCCTGCAAGTTGACGAGAATGTGTATCTTCACCTTGATAATCTTTATGGTTAAGTCCTATAGTAACGCTGTCGGTTCCGGCAGCAATTAATCGTTCTACATACTCTGGTCTTTCTAATAATACACCGTTTGTTAGAATGTTAACTACCCTAGGGTTTTTTACAGGAATTAATTTTATTTGTTTAATAAGATCGGGCAAGTCTTTACGAACGGTTGGCTCAGCCCCTGCTAATGTTATAGACCATCCATCATCTGGATACGATGAAATGCTTTCAATAATGCTTTCGATGGTTTGATCTATTTTTCTATTATCGGGCATTTGATAACAATGAGGACACTTGAGATTACAACGGTCTGTAATCTCTACAACATACCCGCTGGCAACTCTAGCCGCTTGATCGTTAATCAAAGTTTCAGCAAAGATAGCTTCTGATTCGATCATGTGTTCGCTGTATCCGTGTTCAGGACAAGTTTTTCCTATAAACACAGCCCTGTCACGTTGAAATCGCTGTGCTGGAATATGCCTATAACATACCTCACATAACGATGTAGTCATTCCATTAATATTCATATTATTCTTTTGCTTTATAATTTACCATAAAGGGTAATGTTATTCTTGTTGGATCTCCCTTTTTCCAACTCTGGGGAGTTTTTGCTTCTATTTCATGATACATCCAACCAGGCCAAAAAATTATATCACCTGGTTCTAATAAGATTGTTTCTCTTAGAGATTCTTGTTGAAACAATGGCATTAATTTTTTATTGTACAATGATTTGCTAGGATGATCAAATGTTATTGTTTGTTCGCCTTCGACTAACAAATACAGACCGCCGCCGATAAGATGATTAGGATGATTGTGATTATCACCTATGCCGGTTTCGTATCGCTGTGCCCACATAACTTCTACATTAGGGTCATAGTTGGAATTTAAATTTAACATAGTCCAGTACTCTTTTAATAGTTCTTGAATATGTTCCATTGTTTCTTTTAACTTTGGATTTTGAAAAAGAAGTTTTCCATTAGGATCCATATGCTCATATCTCGGAAATGTGCTTCTTGTAAACCCTGTTGAAATCCATGGAGGTACTAGACCGTCGTCCTGATAGAATAATTTATTCAAATCATCAATGATTATATTATAAACATCTTTGTAGTTTTCTAACTTTGTTCTATAGATTGGATTTCCAAACCATTCTAAAATCATTCGTGTACCCTTTAATATCTGTATATTTATTGAGTAACTTTTTTCCTAGGGGTAGTATAGAGTTGATAATTACTATACCAATGGAACTTTTAAATTCACTAACTAAGCAACGCACAATCCTAAGTACAGAAAAGTATTGGGTAACAACTAACGAAGGAAAGCTGTTAGATATTCTGTGTGGAAATACAGCATACATTTTTGGTTATAGCGACCCTGACATTTTTGAATCTATGATTTCTGTACAACAGAAAATTGGGTTCTTAAAAGATTCTTCGTCTGAAACGTGTAAGGAACATATTGACCTTGTTGAGAAACTTTGTCATGTAGGAAACTTCACAGGAGTGGCCTGGGCAGTGAGCGGAAGCGATGGAGTTGAAGCGGCAGTATATACTAATGACAATTATTGGAAATGTAGAAATTTAGATAAGACATTAATTGTTGCGTTCAACCCAGGATATCATGGCACAACATATCTAGCAAAACTCTTAAGAAAAGAATATGATATAACCAACAGGGCAATTATTTTAACTGCACCAGAATGGGTAGACATCAGTGATAGAGAAACAGAAGAAGAAAAAGCATTTAGGCAATTAGAAGAATGCTTGACTAATAATCCTAAAGTAGGTGCTGTATTAATGGAATCCTGTCCTTGGATAGCAGGAGTAAAACCCTGGAGCGAAACTTGGTGGAAAAAAGTTCGCAATTTGTGCAACAAGTTTGATGTTAATTTTATAGTAGATGATGTATTAGGTGGAGTTGGTAAACTAGGATATGTGTTTAGTCACCAACGTTATAATGTTCAGCCCGACATTGTAGCTATAGGAAAATCATTAACAGGCGGATACACACCGTTAAGTTGTGCGTGTGTAACAGAACGTATATCTACATTAGCTTCTAACAATTGGGACTTTGGGCACACATGGTCCCCAGTTATGGGAGGTGTAGGTGCTGCCCTTGCTGTATTGAAAAAGTTTGATAGCTCTGTTATTGCAGCAATAGAACAACAATTAACAACCTTAGGCCAAGAATTAGAAACACTTGGCCTAGTGCATCGACACATCAATCAAGGATTGCTAATGCAAGTAGATCTAGTAAAACAATATCCTGCAGATGTATTAATTAAAAATGGAATTTACGGTAATTTGAAATCTCAAAAATCTATATTTTTCTGCGCTCCATATATTGCTGACGAAGAATATTTTATCGAATTAAGATCTCGATTACTAAAGGCCCTAATATGAACTTTGAATATTATTACAATAAAATGCCAGACGGCGAACTATGTCGAAACAACTTGATATACACTAGTTTGATTAGTGAAGATAAAAAGACGTTTGTACAATGGTATCACAATGATAGCGAATATCACCAAGGGCAGAACCAAGTAGTTGATTCTAACCTTATGGAAGAGAAGTGGCAAAGAGAAGTAGCACACCTAACAGGTATGAGTTTAGAGTATCCAGACCTTGTTCCTGAAATCTTAGATATAAATTTAGAAGAAAAGAAAATCTATCTTAACATAGACGGAGTAGATTTTTGGCAGCGTAGTTTAGATAATAATTGTTCGTTTGATCAAGTACTTCCTAACTGGGAAGATCAAATGTTAGAAATTTTTAAAGCACACAAATCATTAGGTTACTGGAAATATAGTCTGCACCCTAGTAGCTACTTTATAGTAGATGATCGTCTCAAAAGTATTAATTACTTTTTTACATATAGTAACAACGAACAAATTACGGTACGAAATCATCTGAGTCATATTAGTGAAGAAAGACAAAATGCTATGAAGCCTATTACAGATGCTATGAATGTTGATTGGGATATTCCGCAATCGTTACAAACCATGCAGTTATTAGCATTTGAAAGTTTCAGCAATAACTATCCTAGAGAATTTATCAACAGAGCTAAAAATGTCTTTATTTAAAATGGTTCCATGGAGTGAAGAACTAGATCTAACAGATTTTTACTCGACAGCAAAATCAAGAGGGTTTGAAAATAACTCTAGTCAACAGATGCTAGTTGATTGTTTTAGAAATGAATCTGCTTGGCAGGTATGGTTACTATATTATAACAACGCTGCTGTAGGATCTGTCGCAGCACATTCGATAGATGAAGGATACAGAATATGTGCAAGAACGTGTGTATTTACAGACCACTTGCCGTTCCAACAACTTAGAGCATTAAAATACACTTGCCAACAACACCAGAATGTAACAGCACAATTCTTTATACCACAATGTATAGAATGGGCAGGAGTTGACAAGGATCTATACATAACAAGTCACCCTAGCCAAGTAGGAACACAACGGCTTGTACATAGTCTATATTGTCCTGCTCTTGTTGAAACAGGAGCATTAACTAAATCCCACGAACGTATGTATAGAGGGCATGTGCAGACATTCTGGAAATTAAATACTGATACGTTTTTGAAACAATTAAATGAACTCCCAAGATGGGCATAATATGAAGAATTTTTATTTTATTACTAAAGATAGTTTTGACAATATGTATTCAGTACCTTATTTTTGGTGCTCTTTAAAAACGTACTACGAAGAACGCGGTGAAAAATCTTTAGAGTGGAACTGGGTTCCTCCTTTCCTTAATGAGTTAACAGATGATGAGATTTTAACAATTCTTGATAAAGAGCCGCCGTCTGTGTTTGGATTTTCTGTGTACGTGTGGAACGAAGAACGTTTGGATTTACTAGCACAAAAAATAAAAGAAAGGTTTCCATCGTGTCTAATAGTATATGGTGGCCCACAACAAAACGTCAAACATAATACAAATTATTTTAGAGAAAAGCATTGGGTAGATATAACACTACCAGCAGATGCATACGGCGAATTAGTCCTTAAGGAAATTTTAGATCGATACCCTTCTGAAGATTATTCTGAAGTACCTTACATCTATTATACTGACAACTCACGAGAGTGCTATTTTAGTGAAAAACAAATAGACAAAAGAGCATTTATTTGGCCAGGCCCTGTGTTTGAAAAACAAAAAGAAATTATACTTCCTAAGATCGAAGAAGAACGTGCAAAAGGAAATACTATATGGGTATATTTTGAAACTAGTAGAGGTTGCCCGTATAAATGTATCTATTGCGAGTGGGGCGGCGGCATTAACTCTAAGGTTATTAAGAAACCATTTCAAACGGTACTAACTGATTTAGAATGGCTATTCTCTACAGCCAAGGTAGACGGTATAGACATTGTTGATGCTAACTTTGGCATTATGGATATTGACGTTGAGATTGCAAAATACATTGCTCAATATAAATCTAAGTACGGATATCCTAGTGTAGTTGATTTAGATAGCGCAAAGAATCATCCTAAGAATGTTTTAAAAATAAAAGAAATTTTAATGGAAGCAGGTGTGCTTCATTTATACACAATCTCTTTACAAACGTTAAACGAAGAAGCAAAGAAAAATATAGAACGTGTTGATTTACCTCTCGAAGTTCAAGTTGAAAACATTCGATATCTTGAAAAGAAATTTGGACCTTTAATAATTTATATAGAACGTATCCTGGGTCTGCCCGGAGAAACTTACGACACATTCATAGAACAACTTAACAAGCTCTATGAACTTGGCATCGATATGGGAGTTTCGAATCCAGTTGCTTGGGTATTACTGCCGGAGGCGCCTGCTTACGATCCGAACATGCGATTTAAATTTAAATTAAAAACCGTTAACAAATTATTAGAACATAATCCTAAATTAAAACCTGGCAAGGTATTTGACTTAAAAGGTACAAATATTAACCTTGCAGCTGAGTGGGAAAATAGTAGTGTAGAAACCGTTATTGAAACGTATTCCTATTCTAAAGAAGAATGGCTACGTATGCGAACATTACTAAGTTGGGCATTGGCAGGACATGTTATAGGGTTTAATAATTATTTTGTTAAGTACCTTGTCCAAGAACACGGTGCAAAGCCAAGTGACATTTTCAACCATCTAATGGATCTAGTATACAAGGAAGGGTTTAATAATCCTGATATAGATAACTGGATACGCAAGGATCAAGAACAATCGTTGCTATGGTTAAACGAAGACTCTGTAAAAAATATTTCTGTTGACTTAGGAGATGAGTGGCCATTTTATATTCCTCAACAGGTTTTATTTGTATGGTTAGCATTAACTAATAGTACGAAATTTTTTGACAGCGTTGGGGTTAAATTTGCTAAAGAATATAACGATCCTAAAATTTTAGATTTAGCTGTCTGGATGTCTAATGTTGTTATTGATATTGAATTTAATTCTGAAAGAACCGTTTCAACAATATACAATTGGGCAACATACTTTCAAGAAAATGCGCCTCTAGTTGAAGGCGCATATCAAACTACTATTGCTGTTGACAGCGTAGGTAACAGCGGAACATTTGAATGGAATAATTTTAGTGCCAACTCTTTTGAAAGAAAACTAACATTCTTTTATCAAATAGCTGCAAAAACAAAAACCGTTAAAGTTCCGCAGGATTTACAATCTCGCAGAGTTGGGTAATTTAAAATCATTAATCCCTGCGGTAGTTACAAAGTCAATAATTTCGTCTTCGTACTTTTTAGCGTAGTCTGCTTTTAAGTACGGTTGCCAAAAATCTTCTTGTAGATTGCTATAGTCGTGTTGTACACGATACGCAAGTCTATTAGTAGTATCACCTAGTCTGCGATGTAGTGTGATGCTGTTGTCAAACAAACAAAAATCACCATTGCCTTTATACCAATGGTCGTAAATGTATTTGTCTGTAAACAACTCTTTATTAATTTCTTTAAACACGCTATCGCTTTCGTCTTTGGTCATGCCTTTAATACTATGGATAGTGTTAATGCTATAATGTAGGCCTACGATGCCACCTGGGCTCTTCATTACAATAGGGATTTCAATATCGTCGACAGGACACATATTGGCATGCATCACTTCGTCTTGTTCTAAACGTAAACCTGGATTAATTTTACCCGGAGTAAAACGATGTAACAAAATCATTTCATCTAGTTCGCTACGGAAAGCATTTGAAACATTTTCGTAATAGTCAGGTGTAGTTAAGAATCCAGTAGCACTATTAGTCATGCCTTCGCCGCTTAATAGTGCAACACCTGGTGTAAAGGTTAGTGTCCCGCTTTCGTTGCTATGCCACTCTAGTTCGCCTTCAGCAAACATACCTAATGGATTTCCGTCAGCATCTTTTTTGCCCGACACACGCATTACATGACGTCCTGTGTTAGGATCGATTTCTTGCATACGTGCAATGTTTGAAAGACGCAGTTTATCAATGTCTTCAATTTCTGGGCTATCAGTTAGAGCTAGTTTAATAACTTCACTCCATGTTTTACCTTGATACTTTTTAAGCATATTATAGCGAATGCCGTAGCGAGTGTCGCCCCACTTCATTAACCACTCTGGTTGATTTTGCCACTTTAGATTGCAGTCTCGAATAATAGTAACAAAGTTTTGTAGATGTAATTTTCCAATCTCCATCCATTCTTCGTCTGATAGATGTTCGAAATCTACATCATCAATAAAAACACCAAATCGACCCAGTCCGGGTATCTTACTTACTTTCATAAAAAAATCCTTAAAAGTTATAACACTATTTAAGGATTTTTAAAGTTAAATTAGCTGTTTGTGATTAGCTTAGATCAACCCATACGCCCTGTGAGTATCCTTGATATTTGTTAGTTGTACTATTGTAAATAATCCAACCGTTTTCTGGGCTTGCTGGTTCACTACCTGTAGCGTAGCTTGCGACTTTAAGCACAGGAGTAGATAATACACCGTTGCTTCTGAATAGATATTCGTTCATCGCTGCCCCACCGGCTACATAGATACCAAAGTTAGTTGCTGGATAAGCATCTGACATTGTAGCTGAAGAATCTAAAATTGAAACCATAGCAGTAACTGACTTAAATGCTGACCCGTCATACGCTCTCATAGTCCAACCAGATACGCTGTCGTCTGCTTGCATTGTAGTCATTGATGATAATGTGCCTTTTGCAACATTAAGTTCAATGATAGGTTCGTTTGATCCATCGTTAATACCAAAGAATTGTGTAAAGAATTGATTATCAGTTTTTAACACAATGTTTGAAGGATCAGTTTCGTAACCGATAGCTAGTGTTCCGCTATCAGCAATAACTTTGTTTGAATAAATTGTACCGTCAGTACCGTCAACAATCATTGTTGAATTGTCACCAAACACAGAACCGTTAATGTCGTAAGCTAATACACCAGTGCTTGACAACGAAACAATTGACTTGTTGTCCATTGTAGATCCTGCTGGTAAATTAACTGCGCTTCCGCTAGCTGTAATATGTGCAGAACCGAGATATAAACTTGTTAAGTAACCGTCTTTGAATTTGTTAGAGCCAGATCCAATATCAAGTGTTCCGTTTGTACTAGGAACGATATTTCCTTTAACCGTTCCGTTTAAATTAATACTAGCGTCAACAGCGTCAACTAACGGTAAGCCACCTAACACTGATCCATCTGGAAACACAGAACCGTTAAATGCGTCTGCGGTGATTGGGCCAGCAAGATTGATCTCTCCGCTGCCGCCAATTTTGTAATTGTTTAAATCAAGGTCTTCTAGTAAAATAGAAAGGCTAACGGTAGCATCGATTCTATTTGCAAGATCTTGCGTTGAATTGTATGTGAAAGAAATGTTTTGATGTGTGCCACCTTCAAGTGCACCACCTACGGCGTCGATTGCATCTTCGCCCGTAAAACCGGTAACTTGGATACCACCTTGGGTTTCACCGTCACCGATGTATAATCGGCCTTCGTCTTTGCTTCCGGTGTCTGGGTAACTGAATACAATTTCACCGTCTGCAAATACCTTAGCTTCTCTTTCTGAATCTAAGCCTCTGCGAATCTGTAAGGGCATGTTTATAACTCCTGGAATTTTCCTAGCTCATTATATTTATGCCGGCCAAAAAAATAGGACTCCGAAGAGTCCTATTAACTGCTACTATTACTTCTGTAATCTTTCTATTTCGTTAGCAGCTTCTTCTAAAAGGTCTGCTATACGGTCATTAGCACCTTCTTGTACGCTTTTGCGTCCAGGAATTTGCCTACGTATTTCTGCACGTTTCCGTAACCGAAATACAAGGCTTTGCTCAGAGACCGGTAAATGACTTTCGTCTTTCATACTGCCTCCATATAGTTACGTACCCAAGCTAGGCGAGCTTGCTCGTCCATAGCAGTATATTCAACAATGTTAGCACGGATAGCGTCTACTAATGGATAGTATTCTTCATCCAAGTTGTGCTTAATGTCCTTGGTCAAGTCTACTAACTTGTCTGTACGTGGATTGCGAGCAACCCACTTTGAAGTCAAGTAGTATGGTGACTTGATTTTGGCACTCACACCGTCGTCTGTATAGAACACATACCCTTCGTGCTTACATTCCTTAGCTAGTTGCTGTAGACGTGCCATGTTAGTAGTAACAGATTCAGCGTGATAGCAGTTAAGCATACGAGCTAAATCAATCAATACGTGTGGGTCATGTCCAACCTTGCTGTTCCATTCGTTTTCACGATAGCCCAACAAGTACATACCAGCCTTTTCTGGAACAATGTGTGGATCTTCTGGATGCACACATTCAAACATAAAAGTCATACCTACATTATCTGCTGTACCTAAAATCATTTGCCAGTCGGCTAAAGGAGCGTGAGTTACCATCATTTCTTTAGCCATAGCAACGTATGGGCTGTCAGTAGAACCTGTAGTAGAAACTAATAGTTCGCCATTGTAGATTGTCATAGCAACCATAAAGCCGTTAACCTTACGGAATGCTGTAACTTTAACATCGTTGGCAAGCACTGGTGCTTCCTTTTCGATGCCATAGTTATAGATCTTTGTGAATGGATATGACACTAGGTTAAAATCCTTGTCCACAATAGAACCACGACATTCAGCAATATAGTCGTTCCACAAATTGTCGTAGAAAACTTTCTTCTTATACTTTAACACGTAGATACCGTCACCAGCTTCTTTCATGTTAATTAACTTAGAAGTTTGTACATACTCTTGCAATTCGTCCTTAAACATACCAAATTTCCTTAAAGCCTTCTTCTTCAGTTGGCTCAACGTAACTTTCAATCATGTTCTTGATAATAGCTTCAGAGATGTGCTTACCTGGACGGCTAGCTAAACGACGATCTAACTCTGCCTTTTCTGGTGTACGGAAAACTACAGCAATCTTTTCGTAACCGTCTAACATTGCCAACTTCTTAGCACGACTCTTTGCGCTCATGTTAGTTTGATCCCAGATAACGTCCAAGTTATTTGCCTTGCAAATTAAAACTTGGTTTTCCATTAACTTAGTAGCAATCTTAACATATTCATCAAAAACTTCGTTGTAGGTCTTACCTTCCTTTTCAGCGTGTGCATCAATGAAACGGTCAGAACTAACAACAGGAATATCCTTAGCCCAATCCTGGTTTGCAGTCCAGGTAGATTTTCCACTACCCGGAACTCCGATTAACATATAAACTTTAGACATGGTGTCCTTTCACTTCTCCGGTCATTGCGTCAGCAATAGCACGTTCCATAGTAACAGCAATCATACCTGTTGCGTCCATACCCATATCACGGCAACGATACTTTTCCATTCCGCTTACATTGCCGTGTAAGTGGCCGTGTAAGTGAACAGCACCGCGGTGCATTTGGTCCCATTCTGCGATAGGGTAGTGAAACATAACAACACGAGTCTTGTCGTAGGTAATGCACAAGTATGGATGTACTTCTGCAAAACAGCTACGGAACACAGGGTCGTTTAACAACTTACGATCGTGATTGCCTTCCACTAAAATCTTTGTACCATTCAAACGCTTCATAATCTTAACAGCCTTGTCAGCTGGCAAGAACGCAACGTCACCTAAAATGTAAACGGTATCTTCCGGAGCAATAGTAGCGTTCCATTCCAACACCATTTGCTCGTTCATATAGTCTACATCGTTATTAAATCTTTCTCTGCTCTGTGGGCAGAACTTCATAATGTTCGTGTGCCCAAAGTGCAAATCACTTGTTACCCAAGTAGTCATTTTATCTCCTATTCCGAGTCCACAAATTCTCGGACCCATTCAAATTTTGTTTCGCTAGCCTTCACCCATTTGAACTGCTCGCGGCGTCTGTTTATTTTGTCAAAGTCAAAGCAGATAAAGATCCAATCTTTTTCTTCAGAGAAGCCAACTGACTCTTGCACTTTGACAATTTGGACAATCTTGTCCTTGAATTTTGCAATCATCATCATAGTTCGCTCCTACTTTGTTTAGTTAATACTAGTATTATACAGCCAAACAAAAGCCCTGTCAACCAAAAGATTGAGCAGGGCTAGTGTGGCTTTTTTACAACTTTAATAAGGCCATTGTAGCTGTGGATTCGTTCCTTACACCGATGTAGTAAGGTCTCATACCGTCTTTAGGTTTACCCCAAAAGGTCATGTCCCAACGAAACCCTTCTAACTCTTTTACAGCTCGTTCAATCTTGTTAGAATCTGTAGTCCAACGATTTACACGAAAAGCATATCGGTAGCCTTTGTGATACAGATTGTGTCTGCGGTCTAATTTTATCAATTTCATACTAGTCCTTTACATAGACCAGTATGCCTCCGAACTTGGATCGCAACAACGAGGTGTGTCCGATTCAATTTGGATGTCCTTACCGGTCATCAAGTTTTTAACGGTTTTGTACTTTGGAGTACACTCAAAACGGAACATAGGCTCAGGGTACAGATGCTTGAGTTCACGAACTTCACGTTCCATACCTGCTTCATCGCGGCCGGTAAACTCGTAAGTACCAACACGGCGTTCACCAGAACGAGTACGCTTGTCCATTTTGTAGATACGCATAATCCATTCTTGTTTCATTTTCAGCTCCTTTTTGTTCACTATATGTATATTATAGCACCAAAGCGTTTGGTTGTCAATCAGCTAAATATTGGATAAGACGGAGATTTCACATGGCTTACACAACAGGCTATTCACTAGTTAGATTTGACCCAACTTTGGGTATTCTTTATGTATCAGTAGACATTTTAAACGATGCGCTTTCTGTAGTTGAAACGATCAACTCGTTTCCTATTAAATTGCCGATTAATAGCTCCGGCGAAGTTCCAGAAGGAACAGCACTTACAGCCCATGTTGAAAAAGTAATATCTCGTGTGTTTAGCTCTGCTGTACTAGCAGAGAAAAAATCTTTATTTGATGCTGGCGGCGTAGTTGTTAATGCTGCGGCAATTTATGCTCTAACTAATGAATCAGAAATAGGTGAAACAACGGTACCTACTATTGTTGGTTATGTATTTGATACATTAGGTGCTCCAATTAACGCAGCAACTATTACATCAAGTCTAGGAGAAACAGCAACTTCAGACGCTAACGGAGCATTTATATTTGATGCTACTGCTGGAGCACAAAAAGTTTCTGTAGAACATCCTGCTTATTTCTCAACCTTTAAGATGACTACCGTTGTAGGATTAACTCACGTAGTCTTTACATTACAAAATTCAGCAGATATTTTAACTAGCGTAGAATTTACAGATACAACAGCAGGGGTTAATATTGCTACTGGAACGGCCCGTGCTAGTAACAATGCCGAAGTTGAAATTCCAGCATCTGGCGTAGTTGACGAATTTGGCACCCCAGTCGCAAACGCTGTTTTAGACTTTGGAAATATTGTTGTTTCCGATCCTGGCTCGGTTGATGTATTTCCTGGTTACTTCTTAGGTGACCCTGGTACAGGTTCAGTACCAATTCAAACTTACGGTTATATTAATTTAAATCTTAGAACTCCTAGTGGCGATCCGTTGTTCTTAGATTCAGGCATTGGAGCAACAATTCGATTACCTGTAGATCCAGATCCTGTAGGCGTTGATTCTATCGACACATGGAAGTTAAACGAAACAACCGGTGTATGGGAACAAACAGGAACAGCTACTAGAGTTACAGGAACAAACGTTTTTGAATTTAACGTAACATCGTTCTCTTGGCACAACTTAGATGCTCCGTTAACATCTCCGTTAACATTAACTATCCGTGCTTGGGATACTACGTATTTTAGCGTTGAAGTCCCAACAGACGGAACTCCAGCAGCTGGTGTTGAAGTTACCGTTAACGTTGATGATTTTTATTCTGCTTACTACGATCCAGCGTTTGCTTGGCAAGGACGAGGAGTTACTGATTCAACCGGAACATTAACCTTGTCAGCACCAGCTGGCTTCTTAAGAGTAATAGGTAAAAAAGGTTCTAAAGTTTATAACGGGTATGGATACCAAGATGACGGTCTAGGCGGTGCATCAGTTAATATTAGTTACACCTTACCTGAAGAAGATGGATCTGTATATGTATATCCAATTACGCCTATATACGTATTGTTAACTCCAGACCCTGATTTTGTAACAGGTAACGTTGCTACAAGATCTGTAATGCAAGTTATTGATTCCCGCCAGACTTCGTCTTTTAGCGGTCAGTTTGGCATTGATAACGGAAACGTTGTAGCAAGTAATGGTTTAAGCCTTGTTCAAACAACAGGCGAAACAGAGCAAGCTGGACCGTTTGCAATCACAGATGTTAATGATGGAATGACCCTACCAGCCTGGGTAACTACAACATTCCCTGGTGCAATATTTGATCCGGGCCTACCTGGATTTATTGGTGAATATTATTACATTACACATGCACCAATAACTATTAACACTACTGCAACAGCGGTATTCAGTTACTAATTACCACTCCGACACACCAGATATTTCTACTTCGAAATTACCACTAACGCCATTCTGCTCAAGGGCAAATGACATAGTGGTAATTTTTCCAATGCCGCTAGATCCTTCTTGAAGCAATTCAAAACCGTTAACCTCTGGAAACTTATCCAAAATGTCTAGAATCTTTTCAATGTCTTTACGAATTAAAATCATATATCTCCCTCGTGTTCTCTACGTGCTCTGCGTTCAGCGGCTAAGATAAAGACCTTTTCGTTATCGTTATCCCAATCAACTGCCTTAGTAGGAATAACAATACCCGAAGGTAGTGTTACTCCGTTGATAGTGTGAGGCTCGTTTTCATCGTAGGTCCAACCCAGGGCCTTCATCATACGATGCTTGACTAATAGGTTAGGGCTACGAAAAACTTCTGTATCACGGAAGCCCAACATAACACCAATTTCGCAAACAGCGCCACTACGACACACACCAGCGTGGCAATGAACAACAACGTTCATACGATTTTCCAATGCGTGTTGTAGCAAACGAACAAGCTCGTTAGCCTGCTCTTGTGAACAACGCATTTCTTCCTCTAGAACTTCGTCCTTTTCTTCAACGTCCAAAAACTGGAACTGATGAACTTCGCGGAACTGATGTTTTGGAGTAGGGAAATCGCCAGGTGGATCACAGATTTGGATCAACATAGAGTTTGGACCCGCATCGATATGAAATCCTTTGCGAATGTCGCTGAGTGCTACATTTTGAATCCACGGGTTCATATTATTTTCCTCTTGTTATTTGTAAGTAAGACTCTTTCAAGTCTTCGAGCATATACTCGATTTCTTCTTGATCTTTAGTCCAAGTTTCGATATCGTAGGCTATTTCTTTGCTTACTGGAAACTTAGCGTGTTTCTTAGCCGCAGGCTTTTTCAAACCTAGCAACTCTTTTTCCTCGTCAGTTAGACGAGCAAGTGCTTCCGCCTTGACACGTTCTTTACGTTCCTTTTCAGCAATGCGAGCTTTTTCTTTACGATCAGCTTCTTTGTGTTTTGCCCACCATTGTCCAACTTCTTGGTTCTTAAGAATCAGAAAATCTTCCTTGCCCATACGCTCAAGTTCTTCCATTGCGGCACAGGCAATACGAGCAAGTCGATCACATTGTTCTTTGTAGTGTTCACGCATTTCGTAACCATTATCACTTTCGTAATCACGACATGGCATAAGGTTCTCCTTTCTGATAGTTCCAACCCTTACCGCCTAGGGCTTTTAGGACTTGATATTTCTTTGCTTCTTCAACACACTCACGTGGTTGACCAATACTACCTACAACAGCACCACATTCACATCGATAGCTAATACCGCTAGAATGATCAAAGTATGCTGTGCCGCCGCAGGGCAAATACATTGGTTCGTGTAAGTCTTTCATTACATTATCGCTAGGATGAAAATAAAAAGAGCAATAACAGGATTACCAGTCATTAAGGCAAACATCGCTAGGATGGTTCCAAAAAATACTTTATCATCGCTCATGATGCTCTCCCAAGAATTGCAAATATAGTTCCAAACGAAACTAACAGCATTGCAGGGATAAATCTCAAGAACGGAACATCGTGTAATAGTGCTCCGGCTGTAAGAAACATTAACAACCCAATCCACCAAAGGTAATTCATCGTACTTCACCTGCGTTTTTAATAATGAACATTGTAACTTCAGGGCCGTCGAGCTTAACACAATCTACTGGATATTTGTTTTTCTCGCTGCCCCAGCCATTTTTACCGATTCGTTTAACGCCAATCATCTTTGGATTAATTTTACGAACAACTCCAATGACTAAACTATTGCTCTGCGGGTAAGCAACGCAATCGCCCATTTTAATTACTCGGCCAAGTTGGTCTCGATGTTCTGGGATTTCTTTTGCCATAATAAGTCCACATTGCCTTTCAAAATCTGCGAACACTTTGCTCGCTTGCCTGTTAAATGATCTTGGACAGAATCGTCCTGGAATCTGTAAGTGCGAATTTTGTCTCCTCGCATCCCTGATCCTACTTGGCGCTTTCTATCGCTCGCTATGTTATTATTATACTGCCGTTTAGCAGTTTCGTCAAGTTGATTTTGGATGTTAGTCATAGCCTGTTCTAGACTATTTTGGCGACTACGGGTTTGAGCTGTGGCAACTATGCCACTAGGAATGTGTGTAATACGACACGAGTTTTGATGTTTGTTGCGGTGTTGACCACCAGCGCCAGTACCGCTATACCACTCGATTTTTAAATCACTTTGTGGTATAATGGCAGGTCCAATTCCTGCATCGGAGTCTATGACTGCGACGGTAACGGTGCTGGTATGAACACGACCTTTACGTTCCGTAGGAGGAACACGCTGTATTCTATGGCCACCGGGCTCGTTGTCTAAGCCGGATAGATCTTTGCCCTCAACTAGTAAACTACACTCGCCAGGACGAACATCTATCAGGCGGGTAGTTCAACCCAGTTTGTTTCCTAATTTGGAATATGCAGTCGCGAGATCAGACACAAATAGTTTGCTGTCCTCTCCACCTTCTGCGGCTCTAATTTCAATTACTTTACGCATTTGGCATTCTCCGTTTGTACCAACTATATGCAGTACCATCTGGCAATTTACCGTTGTTAACAGCGTCAGCACCGAATGTTCCTACAATTTCCATACCACCACCATTTATAGTAACTGGTATACCTAATTCTGTTGCTTTAGCTAGTGCTAAAGTTAAATCTGCTACTTCTGTGACACAACCTCTACCTGCTGTATCTTTCCATTCTATTTTATACATCTCACTCCAATCACAACCCCTTTTGTTTACGCTCTAATCGGCCTTGGCAATGGACGCAAAGGGTAACGCCTTTAATTGCTTCTCTGCGAGCTTGTGGAATTTCTTCACCACACGCTTCACATTCTTCAAGACTTTCTTGTTTACGCTGTTCTGCTAGTTTTTGTTGAACTGCTGAAATAGCGTTCTGATTTGAAAACAAGTTTTGAATTTGAGCAATTTCTGCTTCTTCTTCATTGTTGTATTCAAACGTATTTTGGTCAATCATAATCATCCTCAATTAATTACTTATTATAGTAATTATACATTCAAAGGGAATTTTTGTCAAGTTGAAAGTGGCCTGCCCGGAGGGACTCGAACCCCCTACCCACAGCTTAGAAGGCTGTTGCTCTATCCAGATGAGCTACGGGCAGATTTGTTTAGTATCTATATTATACTACAAATAATACTCTACGTCAACAGCTAGAATAAACCTATAATTGTTACTTTGGACAATTCCAGGCCTATGCCACTGATTTGAAGGATAGATTAGCCAGTTGCCGTCTGTAGGACGAACAAAGAACTTTCCGTCTTTGGTTGGGCCGTTTGGCGCCATTTCGGTTCCGCATGTATCCCGGTCTGCTACATCGTCGGGGATATGAAGATAAAAGATACCGCTGAGCATCTTAGCGTCAGGTCTAGTTGGATGCCAATGATCATGCCATAATTTTTCACGATCTTCGGCACCCTCAAGATTAGTCATAAACGACCAAGCCATCATGTTTCCTACTTTTACTTCACGACCTAAGTACATGAAGATAGCAAACAGAAAGCTCATTCTGTACTTTAACCAAATTGGTTCAGGACGAGCAAAAATATTTTCCTTAGTTTGATATTTAGGACTATTAGTGAAATAATTTCCGTTACTAATAATTTCCTTAATAATGCCTATGGCTTCGATATTGTCTTCTTTAGTTATAATAGAACTAAAATCAAACTTTTGGAAAACTTCGTTTTGGTCAATAACTGGTATCATAAATTGTTTGGAGCGGGGTAAGAGAATCGAACTCTCCGCATCAGCTTGGAAGGCTGAGGTATTACCACTATACGAACCCCGCATTAGGTTGACATACTACTTATCACATTGTACTCCATATGTCAGGGAGAGTTGGTTGCGGGTGACGGAATCGAACCGCCGATCTGGAGCTTATGAGACTCCCGAGATACCTCTTCTCCAACCCGCTTCAGTCTTACAGCAATCCTTCTGCTTGAAGAGTTGCAACAACATCTTCGCTCAGAGGAATCTCTGTCTTGATGTTTAACTCAAGGATCTCGTCGTTGAGCTTTTGCTTTTGCTTCTTCAAGTTAAGGATTTCGGCCTTAGCTTGTGCAATCTGGTCTTGGCTTAGAACAGATGTGCTAACTGCGTCATTGTAGCCGTACAGGCTACGACGACTTTCTGTTGTGCTGTCAGCTTTGATTTTTGCTAACTTGCCCTTGATTACTTCAAGGTCAGTCATTGCATCAGAGCTTGCTAGTTCTTCTAGCTGACCAATTCGCTTCTCAATGTAAGCAGCCTTGGCTAGGCTTGTGTCGATGCCGCATTGGGCATTCGCTGTGCCAACTAAGGCACGTATGTTGTACAACGCCATTGTCAACTTTTGACGACGAGCGTCATTGTTGATCATTGTGTTGTTGGCCTTCTGTAATTCTACAGCAGGATCCTGAAATTCGTTAATGCTAACGGTTCTCTCAATCTTGATACCGCGAACTGCTTCGTTAATGCTGTTCTGTACTGCGTTTGCTTTTCTTAATGTGATATTCATTTTTTGTGCCTTTAAAAATATATTATACTAACGGTTTGACGAAAGGTCAAGTAATAGACCGGACAATTGACAAAGAAGGTGTTAACCTATACTCTTGACAAGTTACAACATACAGGCGACAGAGGCCTGAATA
>JACCDQ010030713.1_pt1 | contig 65607 bp, 58 predicted proteins | sample 7446031 | NCBI WGS metagenome assembly JACCDQ01 (sample SAMN15323442, study PRJNA562643) | freshwater metagenome | isolation source: river surface water | place: USA:Blue River Watershed | collected 2017-08-17
AAGTACATTGGCTTGAATATATCTTTTCACTGGCTTATGATTTAAAAACAGTTAAAAGATGGAAAAAAAATCGAATCTAAACCACGAAATTAGAAATTTTTGCTGAAAGTTTAGTTTATTTGTAAAAACTAATACTTTTATCCTAAACCTTGTAAATATGAACAAGAATTTACTATTGTATTTTATCGCAACCGTTGCCGCAACAGGAGGATTGCTTTTCGGCTTCGACACAGGTGTTATCAATGTAGCATTGCCCTCTTTAAGAGAGCAATTTAACCCAAGTTCCGAAACAGAAGGCTTGATTGTAAGTGCTGTATTGTTTGGTGGAATGGTAGGCCCATTTGTGAGTGGTCCATTGACCGATATTTTGGGTAGAAAGAAAATAAACGTGATTGCCGCCTTAATTTTTGTATTAGGGTCGATTATTACTGCCATTGCTCCGTCGGTGATGTATTTGATTATTGGTAGATTATTTTTGGGTTTAGCCATTGGTATTGTGGCATCAACGGTTCCGTTGTATTTGGCAGAAATTGCACCTGCCAACCAAAGAGGAAAACTAGTAACATTCTTTCAATTGGCGATTACGTTAGGGATTTTGCTTTCGTATGTGGTAGGGTATTTCTTTGAAGGGGAAGCAGATGCTTGGAGAAGTATGTTTTGGACAGGATTTGTACCTGCTATAATTTTGATGTTGGGAATGCTTTTTGTGCCAGAAAGTCCACGTTGGTTGATTGGCAAAGGTCGTGAAGAAGAGGCGATGTCGGTACTGAAACGCCTGAGAGAAGATAGCATTGCCGAGCAAGAAATGAAAGATATCAAACAGCTAATAGAAGACGAAAAACATAATAAAGGCAATTGGAAGATGTTGTTCAGCAAGAGATTACGCATTCCTTTATTGATTGGTGTTGGGATTTTTTTCATTCAACAATTTTCGGGTATCAATGCCATCATTTATTTTTCGACGGATATTTTTAAGAAGATATTCCCAGATGGAAGCGATGCCGTATTAGCAACAGTCGGTGTTGGCGTGATTAATTCTTGTGCCACTATCTTGGCGATTATGATTTTGGATAAGTTTGGGAGAAAACAAATTCTCTATACAGGATTGATTGGAACAGCTGTTTGTTTAGCTACCGTAGGGCTTGCCTTTTATATGAAAGACAGTTTGGGTGCTGAAATTCAGAAAATCATGTTGATTGGTGGGGTATATTTGTATATTATCTTTTTTGCCATAAGCCTTGGTCCTTTGGGTTGGATATTGATTTCGGAAATTTATCCTCTAAAAATCAGAGGATTTGCCTCTAGTATGGGAAGTTTCAATCACTGGATTTTTGATGCTTGTGTAGCTTATTCTTTTCCTATTTTGGCAGCCACAAACCTAGGAACAAACGGTGGAATATTCGGGATTTATATGACTGTCGTATTGCTAGGGCTTTTATTTGCAAAATATGTCGTGTTTGAGACAAAAGGACTTACTTTAGAAGAGATAGAAAAGCGTTACAACTAAGCGAAATAATGCAATTTTGAGCGGAGAGGCATCAAGAATGTCCTCTCCGTTTTTATTAGCTCTCTAAATTTTCTGAACCTCAGCTATCCTTTTTTCGTTATCTTTGTATAAAAAAAGAAATATTGTGAGCGAAAAAAAATTAAATGACATCGAACTAACGGGTTATGATTCTATTGAAGTATTTGGTGCCAGGGAGCATAATCTAAAAAATATTGATGTCGAGATTCCGAGAAATCAATTGGTAGTAATTACGGGTATTTCCGGAAGTGGAAAGTCTTCTTTAGCTTTTGATACAATCTATGCAGAGGGGCAACGGAGATACATGGAAAGTTTCTCGGCATACGCAAGGAGTTTTATCGGAAACATGGAAAGACCAGATGTAGATAAAATCAATGGCTTATCGCCTGTCATTTCAATTGAACAAAAAACGACTTCCAAAAATCCACGCTCAACTGTCGGAACAACTACTGAAATATATGATTTTTTAAGGCTATTTTATGCAAGAGTGGCAGATGCTTATAGCTATGTTACTGGTCGTAGGATGGTCAAACAAACGCAAGACCAAATTATTGAACAAATATTACAACAACATGAAGGTCAAAAGGTAGTGTTGCTAGCTCCTATTGTAAAAGGCAGAAAAGGGCACTATCGAGAGCTTTTCGTCCAGATTGCTAAAATGGGCTATACCAAAGTGAGGATAGATGGCGAAATCCTCGAAATTAATCCCAAAATGCAATTAGATAGGTATAAAATACATGATATCGAAATTGTAATCGATAGAATAATTCCACAGAAAGAGGATAGATTTAGGCTTAGTCAATCGGTTGGTACGGCTCTCAAGCAAGGGAAGGGGTCGATGATGCTTCAGGATGCCAAAAATAGTGTACAATATTATTCGCAAAATTTAACCGACCCAGAAGCGGGTATTTCTTACGAGGACCCATCACCTAATAGTTTTTCGTTTAATTCTCCTTATGGGGCTTGTCCGACTTGTAATGGATTGGGGCAAATTGAAGAAATAACCGAGGAGTCGATTATTCCTGATAAATCATTGAGTATTAGCCGTGGTGCCATTGCTCCTTTGGGAGAATTTAGAGATTTATGGATTTTCAAGCAAATAGATGTCATTCTAAAAGCCTATAAATCTAATATTTCTACACCAGTAGAAAAGATACCCGAAGAGGCTTTGAAAACGATTTTATATGGAAGTGAAACGCCTTTGCCTGTTCCGTCAAAAAAATACCTAGGGACAGAATGGAATACTAGCTTTGAAGGCGTGATTACGTTTTTGAAAAGACAACAAGATTCAGACAACGAAAAGGTACAAGATTGGGTAAAAGACTTTATGATTATTAAAACTTGCCCGGATTGTCAAGGGGCAAGACTAAAAAAAGATTCTTTGCATTTTTTGATTGATAATCATAACATTGCCCAATTGGCGGAAATGGATATTCGTGAATTGGAGGAGTGGTTTAATAATTTAGAAACAAGGATGTCGGAGAGACAAAACCTGATTTCTAAAGAAATACTTAAAGAAATTAGAAAAAGAATTGGCTTTTTGATGGGTATTGGGCTCGATTATCTTACCTTGAATCGTCCTTTGAGAACCCTTTCGGGAGGAGAAGCTCAACGAATCAGATTGGCAACTCAGATTGGTACTCAGTTGGTTGGGGTTTTGTATATCATGGATGAGCCGAGTATTGGCTTACACCAACGAGATAATGTAAAATTGATTCAAGCATTGAAAGATTTGCGAGATTTAGGGAATACGGTTTTGGTTGTTGAACATGACAAAGACATGATGCTTGAGTCTGATTATATCTTGGATATTGGTCCGGGAGCAGGGAGGCATGGAGGAAGTATTATTGCTCAAGGGAAGCCACAAGATTTTCTGAAAATCCAAAGTAGTACATCAGATTACTTGAGTGGAAGGGTAAAAATCGAAATCCCACAAGAGAGAAGAAAAGGGAATGGGAAGTTTCTAAAAATAGAAGGGGCAACTGGACATAATTTGAAGAATGTAGATTTGACTATTCCGCTTGGGAAAATGGTTTGTGTCACTGGGGTCAGCGGCAGTGGTAAATCCTCACTAATTCACGATACTTTATTTCCAATACTCAATAAACATATATATCATTCAAAAAAAGAGTCTTTGGCGTATAAAAATGTAGAAGGGTTGGAGCATCTTGATAAAGTGATTGAAGTCGATCAAAGCCCTATTGGTCGTACACCAAGGAGTAATCCGGCTACATATACAGGAATGTTTTCGGAAATTCGCTCCCTTTTTGCCGAATTACCCGAAGCAAAAATCAGGGGATACAAACCTGGGCGTTTTTCGTTCAATGTAAAAGGCGGTAGATGTGAGGCTTGTGAAGGTGCGGGGATGAAAAAAGTGGAGATGGAGTTCTTGCCAGATGTATATGTGGCGTGCGAAAGCTGTAAGGGAAAAAGATTTAATAGAGAAACCTTGGAAGTAAGATACAAAGGAAAATCGATATCTGATGTATTAGACATGACAGTCGAGCAAGCGGTTGAGTTTTTTGAGAGTATTCCTAAGATTCAACGGAAAGTTCAAATACTAAATGAGGTTGGCTTGGGGTATATTACTCTTGGACAACATGCAACTACCTTGTCTGGAGGGGAAGCTCAACGAGTGAAGTTGTCGGAAGAATTATCAAAAAAAGATACTGGAAAAACGATTTATATTTTAGATGAACCAACAACTGGTTTGCATTTTCAAGATATTAAGAAATTATTGGAAGTTCTTCAAAAATTAGCGGATAAAGGGAATACTGTCTTGATAATAGAACACAATTTAGATGTTATAAAAGTATCGGATTATATTATAGATGTTGGTCCTGAAGGAGGCAACAAAGGAGGAAGGATTGTAGCAGAAGGAACACCAGAATATGTCGCTGGTGTGAAAGGGAGCTATACTGGATTTTTCTTAAAGGAGGAGTTGGCATAAGCCTACTCCCTCTCTCTTACTTGTTTCAGTATCTTTTCTACCGCTTTGCGTTGGCTGGATACTGAATCATTAAAATTATTGTTCATAAAACTAAACAAAATAGTATTACCTTTTTTGGTTTTTAAGTAACCACTAAGATTATATACGCCACTCATAGAGCCTGTTTTGGCAAAAATATAAGGATTTTCTTCGTTGTTGAAACTATTTTTCAATGTTCCCACTTGCCCACCAATGGCAAGTAAAGAAAAAAGGGTTTCTTCTGGTAAGGAATGGTGCATTTTCTCAAGAAGCTTTACAATTGATTGAGGTGTAAATAAATTATATCTCGATAAGCCAGAGCCATCTACCCATTTATTTTTATCGGGTAAATCAGTCAATAGTTTCTCTTGAATATAATTTATTGCAAACTCGGTGTCCAAAGTATCAGCAACGCTCAATCCACACATCATCAACAAATGTTCTGCCATCATATTGTCGCTTTCTTGCATCATATTAGCCAATAATTGGTTACGTGGAATGCTATAAATCGTTTTGGCATCTTTGACAATAGGTCGCTTACTTAATCCAATGTATTGCTTGAGTGTATCCATTAATAATTGTTGACTAAGGGAAGCAGAGGTTTTATATGGAATGTCTTGTTTGTAGGATGCTTGATTAAGTATTCCCTTTGGTAACAAGAAAAGATTGTCGGTATAGGTTCGCTGAATGATGCTTCCAACCTCTTTTTTATAGAAACTATTGGAAAAAATAGCAGGTTGAATGGTTAATCGACTGCTGTCCACACGTACCCGAACAATATTTCCGTACATAGGCAACGGAGATTTTTCTGCGGCATAATAGTCGTTGTAATCATCCCAAGCCCAGCCTTTTCCCATACTTTCTCCTGTGAAATTTCCATCGGAAAAATATATTTTTTTCTTACCTACAAATGATTTTATGAAATTGATTGCAACGGAATTATTAAAATCAGGGTGAAGTAAAGTTGGGTCGCCTGCTCCCCAAAATATAACAGAATCGCCTTCTTCCACATATCTTAAGGTAGATATTGAGTCTTTCAATAATTGGAGACTTGCATACAGCGTGAATAACTTGGTATTTGATGCTGGTACAAAATACTTATGAGTATTTTTTTCATAAATGGATTTGTTTTTAGCAAGATTATACAGCATAAACCCACTTGTACTGTGGCTTAATACTTGAGTTGTATCAAGCATTTTATCATAGATGGATTTCTTTGAAATCTGCAAGGTAGTGCATGAAAATCCAATAATTGCTAATAAAAAAATAATGAAGTGTTTTTTCATTGTTAGAGTATTTGGTGCAAATATACAAAAATAGCCGTAAATGATACTTTGGTAACTTACGGCTATTAGGCTTAATTAGAAAAATTATCGATTGATAATGAAACGTTTGATGATAAAGCTATTTTCGGTATTTAATTTAACCAAATAAGAGCCATTCTCAAATCCACTTAAATCCAATTGATGTAAAAAATTGCTTGACTCAGAATTCATGTCTCTACTGAATAATTTCGTACCTTTTGAATCAAAAATATCCATTTTTACTCTTCCAGGTTTACTAAGTTTTAGCGAAATTTTCAGATTATCCTGACTAGGATTGGGGTAAATGCTCACCACTTTTTCTAAAGATGATTCGTTGGACAAAATAGGTGGCGGAGGAGGAACTTGAATATTTAGGTTATCGATTGCCCAGCCCCAGCCGTATGTGAGTTGGTCGGATAATAACCTAAAACGTATTAAGATTTTATCGCCCGCTTCGAAATCGCCACTTGCAAGCATTTTGATGCTTCGTTTTCTAAATAAATTGGCATTTCCTGTCGCTTTTGAATCAAAAGTTTGATAGGATTTTCCATCCGCCCCAACAAAAGTTCCATTAATTCCGCTTCCATTAAAAGCTTTAACCCAAGCACTATTGGCATTCGCATCGTACCCGTCTTCAAAAGGAATCCAAGATTGTCCCCCATCGTAAGAGCCTTCCACGACTACGTAATCATAGAAGTCATAATCTCCAAATACAGCACCTGTTTCGCCTGGCTCAACCAATACAACCTCATCAAAGGTAATGACAGCAGAGTCTTTATTGTCTTTCAAAAGGATAGGTGTACGTAATAAAGCAATGCTATTTGTTTCGTAATTTTCATCGCCTCCATTTTTGTAAGGGTGTGGCGAATGTAAGCCCCCTGAGCTAAAACCATTCGGTTGAGCAATACTCCAACCATTAATCGTGGCAAAATCATCTGAATTACTATCAAAATTATTGGTATATACCGAAACAGCGTTTGTTTTAACATCGCTTACCAAAAACTCAAAAAAGTCGGGAGATGGCGTAACGTCTGTGCCTGGAGTATCTAAGAATGAAGGAAGTACTTTCTTATTTTTATTTTTTGATTGGTCAATAGCTACTATCCTATACAATACACGGTCGTTTTGTTTGAGTGTTCCAAATGGTGATTTTACAAGAAAAGCAAATTTATCGTTCTTTCCCTGAGAATAGGATTTATCGTCTGTTTGACTATCATATCTCTTCATGGGAGCAGTCTTTAGCCCTCCACCATTGATTTTATATTCGACATAAGCAGTATCTATGCCGTGTTCGTAGCTATCTTCGATATTGGCAAAAATATCAGGCGAGACATTGCTCGGAATCACAGACAATGGACTAGTCGAAATATAAGGTTCATATACGTCGGAATATCCAACACTAAAGCCATAATATCCTTTGATTGGTGCTTCTGCTGGAGCAAAAACTTTATTTTTTTTGCTATCGCTTGCTGTTAGATAATATCGAATAATGGATTGAGATTTTGTGATAGGAATATCTACAGAATACTCATTGGTACTACCAATTCTATTCATTATTAGGGGTTTTGCCTTACTAATGGTGTCATTTTCGGTAAAATAGACCAAAACACTTCCATCAACAATCGTGGTATCGCTCAATACTTTTGCAGTAATAGTGACTGTATTTGCTGAATTTTCTATATTTTTCACTTTGGTATGCACCAAGGATGTTCCCTGCCATCCCATATCTGCAAAAATACCCTTCACAAGTGGCCCTGGGTCTCGAATCACCTCACGTAAACTTGCTCCAGCAGTCATTAGAGAGTTGAGGTTGCCCGACGGATAGGTTGCATCGTTTAAGTGAGAAATACTTGAGCCTCCTTCGTACGTAATAGGAGCATAAATTCGAGGCTTTTCGCCTGTTTTCTGAATAGCAGTATTGCTATTGTAGAAAATATTGTCGCTAGTAATCTGGTCTTTAAGTACAACCGAACTATTTTTAAAACTCGTTGTATCAATCAGTCTTTGTGAAAGATTGTTTTCTAAATAATGGTCATATATAAATGGCGAACCTGTGCCGTATCCCCAAGTTGCTTTATTATCTGCAACCCTTAATGAAGATGTAAAACCTAATCCATGGCAAAGTTCATGTAAAACGACAGAAGTAAAATCAAACTCGTTGGCTCCTGGAGATGCTAATCCAAGATACCAAGGAGCAGAGCTATTGAAGTCTGCCACAATATCAGGTTCGTTGATAGAGTTGAGTTCCTGACCTGCAATTTTCTCTGCTAAAGCGATAGGATACCATGTATTGGATTTTTGCTGGCCTGGAAAATTTCTTGTGAAATCAGCAGGACTTGCTTGCCCTAAAATCGTACCACCAGTCGAACCACTATCGATGGAACGCCAAGTTGCTGTAATACGTATAGGAACCGGAGATGAAACAAGATTTGCCCAAATGTCCACTGCCGCTTGAAATGATTTCTGTGCAGCAGGAGAAAAGCCCACATAAGTCACAATAAATGTTGATTTCGGTGCTGTCGTACGAGCTTTATAATTTTTCAAAGCAGCTTCTACTTCTTTATCGAAAGGTACAAAAGTATTTGCTTCTTCAAAAATACCTGGACAAACGACCATCTTCCCTTTCATAAATTCAATATTGCCCACCTGATGCTCTATTGATTTTTGTTGAAATCGAATTTTTTGAGAAAATCCGACCACAGTGGCGAGTATGAATAAAAGACCCGTAAAGTAAATTTTTTTCATAGTGTAAATTGTTGATTCAAAAATCGATATCATTAAATGTTGGGAAATATATCTTTATACCTAAATTAGCATTATAAAATGCTTTCAAAACTAACGAAAAAACTATTAATTTTGTTGGATAAATTAAAAATTTACTTGATAAAAAGCATTTTTTTTAATTTATTATTTAATCGAGGCTTTCAGGTTGTAGAGACGAAAAAAACAAATAAAAAGATGCAAAAACCTATCGAAATATTAAAAAAATATTGGAATTATGATGTTTTCAGACCACAACAAGAAGACATTGTGATGTCTGTGGTTCAGAAAAAAGATACGCTTGTTCTGATGCCGACGGGAGGAGGAAAATCGATTTGTTTTCAAGTTCCTGCGATGATGATGGAAGGTGTTTGCATTGTGATTACGCCTCTCGTGGCTTTGATGAAAGACCAAGTAGAACAGCTGAAAAAAAGAGGTATTCATGCAGCGGCTATTTTTTCGGGAATGCACAAAAGCGAAATCGACCAAACCCTTGATGAATTTGTACATGGAAGTGGAAAGTTTTTGTATGTGTCTCCCGAACGTCTGCAAACAGAATTAATGAAGGTACGAACGAAACTAATGAAAGTTGCTTTGTTGGTCATTGATGAGGCTCACTGTGTGTCTCAATGGGGATATGATTTTCGTCCTCCTTACCTCAAAATCCCTGAGTTCAAAAAACTTATCCCGAATGTCTCTACGATAGCACTGACAGCCACGGCAACCCATGAGGCACAGCTTGATATTATAGAAAAGCTTGCCCTTAAAAACGTGACTATTTTTCGGCAAAGCTTTGCTCGTCCCAATATTTCTTATTCGTCTTTTTTAGAAGAAAATAAAGAAAGAAGGATGATTGAGATTCTTCAAAAAGTTTTGGGTTCGGCAATTGTTTATGTTAGAAGCAGAAAGCGAACCAAAGACATCGCTGAATGGCTCGAACAAAGAGGAATTTCTGCTGATTATTATCATGCGGGTCTGGCAACCGACGAGAGATTTAGAAAACAAGAAAACTGGATTAGAAATCAAAAAAGAGTGATGGTTGCCACCAATGCTTTCGGTATGGGGATTGATAAGCCTGATGTCAGATTGGTGATACATTTAGATTTGCCCGAAAACTTAGAAGCATATTACCAGGAAGCAGGTCGGGCAGGTCGGGATGGGCAAAAGGCTTATGCTGTCATTTTGTATTATTTGAATGATGTAGAAGAGTTGTTCAAGAATATTGAAAAAAAATACCCGCCCATCGAAAATCTAAAGCGAATGTATCAAGCACTTGCCAATTATTGTCATTTGGCGGTGGGAGCAGAAAATTTCGAAAGTTATGATTTTGATTTGAATCAATTCATCAAAACTTATGGCTTGCACGCAGTGGATAGTCATCATGAATTACGAAAGTTGGAAGAAGAAGGGTTGATTCAGCTGAGTGAAGCATATCATGCTCCATCCAAAATTATGATTGAGCTTGGGCATCGTGAGTTATATAATTTTCAAGTAAAATCTCCTGTCTATGATAAGTTTACTAAGATTTTATTAAGAATGTATGGCGGAGATTTGTTTAGTAATTTCGTGACAATTAACGAATCGGCTATCGGAAAATATTTCTTTGCCGATAGCAAAGAGGTTGAACAAATGTTGGATTATTTACAGAGTATAGGTGTTATTTCATATCAAAAACAAAAAAACACCCCTCAACTTACTTTTCTCACAGCAAGACAAGATGCAAAAAATCTAAATATAGATATTCCTAAAATGGAAAAAAGAAGAAAAAAGGATTTTGAAAAAGCACTTGCCATGGGGCAATATGTGGAAGAAAAAAGACGGTGTAGGCAACAATTTCTTCAAGAATATTTTGATGAAAATAGTAAATTTGCTTGTGGGGTTTGTGATAATTGTTTGAATAATAAAAAAAATGAGCCTGAAGCTCCTATCGAAATATTTACAAAATATCGACAAAAAATATTGGAGATACTTCCCGCACCTATCAATCAAGTGCTTGATTATCAGTTTTTTAAAAATAAGGATTTTTTGAAAGATGTCGTCAGAAAAATGTTGGAAAATGAAGAAATCTTAATAAGTGAGTTGGGGGTTTTGGAAATAAAGAAAAAATAAGCTGTTTTTTGTTAGTTTTGTACATGGTTTGGATTTATTAATAACAAAATGCAACAATTTACTCATATTGATCAAAATGGGAATCCTTCAATGGTGGATGTTGGGGATAAAGTTCCTACCAAAAGAACTGCCAAAGCGAGGTGTATTGTCGTTCTGGATGATGCAATTCTTGAAAAACTTCAAAACGAAGAAATTCATACCAAAAAAGGACCAGTTTTTCAAACCGCAATTATTGCAGGTGTAATGGCTGCCAAAAAAACGGGAGAATTAATTCCGCTTTGTCATCCGTTGGGATTAGAAAACTGTCAAATTGATATTTCTCTGAATGAAAATCGTGAAGTAATCATCGAATGTACTGCTTCTTTAACCGGAAAAACAGGAATTGAAATGGAGGCTCTTACTGGTGCTAGCATAGCAGCCTTGACTATTTATGACATGTGTAAGGCATTTTCGCATCATATCGTGATTAAGGAAACAAGGCTAGTATCAAAAACGGGGGGGAAAAAAGACTTTCATTTGGCTTAAATATAAGTTTATGGATAGTTTTTGTTTAATTCCCGTGGAAAATCTCTCAATTAGAAATAATTGAGAGATTTTAAGGCAATTTTGATATTTTTATCCAATAGCTCCTACTAGGCTAAAATAATTCTCAGAAATTTGAATATTCTGATTGTTAAAATTCCTTGTTGAGGCTATCAACTAATATTCAAGCTCAATCTAACTTCATTCACTTTTATCTTTAAATTTGAAAGGAGTTCTTCTTGCAAAATACCCTTATCTTGATGAAAATTTTGATAAAAACTTGGCAAAGAGAAGCTTGTTTTGACGTTTGCACCAGCATAAGGGAAAATTTGATTGGCAAAGCTCAGAACCGTTTCTCCTCCTCTTGCTCCAGGAGAGGTAGCCAATAAAAACATGGCTTTTCCATTGAAAGTTTTTCGGTCTTTTATTCTTGAGGTCCAATCTAAAAGATTCTTAAATCCCACATTGAAAGAACCGTTGTTTTCTGCAAGCGACAATACTATCAAATCTGATTGGTCTATATGTGAGGCAAACTGATGTACTTCTGAAGGGATTCCATGAGAGCCTTCTTGGTCAATGCTATATAGCGGGATTTGTAAGGAACTGATATCATAAGTCAAAATAGAGGCATTTTCAAATAATTGAGCAACGTAAGTTGCAAAAGTCCTATTGATTGACTGTTTGGAATTGCTTCCTCCGATTGCTAAGATTTTCATTGTAAATGATTGATTGTTTTGGGAAAAAATTATAAATTTTCAAAATTGCTTGATAAGATTAAAATATTCGATATTTTTTTTCAATTGGAAGAACGGTAAGGTTTCCATCAAGGTTTTTACTTTTTCTTCATCACTTTCATTAAAAATTAAAATTGCTCCGTTTTTTTCTTGTCTTAGAAATAAATGTTCTAATATTCCTGACTCTTTCCATTTAGCAACTACCTCTTGCTCATGTTTGAGTATTTCTTGAAAATTGCTGGGTAGATTGTCTGTATCAATTGTAAGAATTACTTGTATTTGGTTCATCATTTGTTGATTAATTTTAAATTTTCTTGTAAACCTAAATACAATACTTTACTTTTACAAGTAGATACATTTTTGTATAGTAGTAACCAAAAGTAAAGCTAAGCTTAAAATCAATGTATTATGGCAATAAATAATCTTAAAAAACTTGAAAAAAATTGTACATTAAAAGATGTCTTGGATGTCATTGGTGGAAAATGGGCGATGCCAATTATTTACAATTTATCCAAAGGGAAAATGAGGTTTAAGGAATTAGAAAGAAGTGTAGCGGGAATCAACACGAGAATGCTTGTCAAAGAGCTGAAAAATATGGAGCTAAACGAGATTATTTCCCGAACGGTTTATGCCACAGTACCGCCAACAGTAGAATACACACTGACCGAAAAAGGCGAAAAGCTGCTTCCAAGTATTATTTCATTACATAATTGGGGAAAGGAGTTTTCGATTTCAAAAACAAATAATTAATATGTTCATTGATTTCATCAATCAAATCATTGCAAGGAATGCACTGATGTTTTATTTTGGACTATGCTGTCTAATTTTTGCCGCTATTTGTTTGTTGCTCACAAAGCTAACAGATACACAAGTAAATAATACAAATGCTTGGTATAAGCCATTCAAATTTGCATTTTCTACATTTTTATATGCTTGGACTATGGCTTGGTATTGTTATTATTTGCCAAATTTCAATATTTTTTTGTTTGATTGGTCAATCATCATCCTTTTGGGATTCGAAATTGTTTATATTGCTATTCAAGCAGGGAAAGGACAACTTTCACATTTTAATTTAAGTACACCAATCCATACTTTGTTGTATTCTTTAATGGCAATTGCGGCTTCAGCTGCGACTATTTATACGGCTTACGTTGGCATTCTTTTTTTTATACATCCACTTGTGGTTTTACCGGCCTATTATTTGTGGTCAATACGTTTGGGTATTTTTATTTTTGTAATATTTTCGTTTGAAGGTTTTGTGATGGGTTCTCGATTAAAACATACCGTTGGAGGAGAAGACGGAAGCCCCGGAATACCAATTTTGGGATGGAGTAAGCAGTTCGGCGACCCAAGAATTGCTCATTTTATAGGCATGCACGCTTTGCAAATATTGCCTATTTTATCCTATTATATATTTCAAAATACGAAAATAACCTTTTTGATGTCATTCTTTTACTTTGTGTTGGCTTTGATGACACTTATCCAAGCATTGAAAGGACGCCCGTTTTTTAAGCAAAAAATAGTCAGTTAATCCATTATTACGATACCTGATTTTTTCGTAAACAAGCAGAAGTAAAGAGTTGATAGAGGGTGTTTTATGCTAAATATTATGAATTTATTCATTCATTGATTTTGGCAATAAATAATATTTCATAATGACAACTAAGTTGCTTTTCAAACCCATTTTATCACCCACCCTCTTAATGTTATAATTAAATTTATCTAAAGAAAGAATATTAAGGGGTGGCAGAAACCCATATTTCTCCATCCTTAAAAAATTCTTTTTTCCAAATAGGCACAGTTTCTTTCAGGGTATCAATCATATACTCACAAGCTTGGAAAGCCGTGCCTCTGTGTGCCGAAGATGCTGCAATCAATACAGGGATTTCGCCAACATTCAGACTTCCGATACGGTGATGGATAACTGCTTTGGAAAGAGAAAATTTATCGATTGCATCAATCGCAATTTTATACATTTCTTTGATTGCCATAGAAGAATAGGTTTCAAATTCCAAACGAATAACCTTTTTTCCTTTGGTTTGATTTCGAACCGTTCCTACAAAAAGTACCAAGCCTCCTACCTCATCAGACTTTGCAAAGTCAAGGCAATCTTGTTCTTGTAAAGGACAATCAATCAGCTTAATTTCGATATTTTCTATCATCGTTTTTGTGTATTTTTTAATTCTATTCTTTTGTTTTTATATATTTCGTTGGCTTTGTCAAGCAAAATACTCATGGAAAAAGGCATTTGCGTAGATAAAATACCACCATAAATGGCTGTATCAATTTCCTTCAGTGCTTCTTCAAGGCTTTCACTAGGAATTTGTTCGATGATTTCTTTGCTTGTATAAGATGAATAAGGTTTTTTTTCGAGCCATTCTAAGTAGTTTTTCCACAAAACTAAAGCTTTTCCGATACTATTAGAGTCCAATACGGCTTTGGCATATTTTTTATATTGAGTTTGGAAGTCTTTGTGTTTTCGAGAAAAAAGCAATAAAGCATATTGTTGATGGAGATAATTGCCGAAAAGGGCGTAAATAGTTACTAAAACGCCAAGGATAGTAAAAAAAATGGTAAATATTTTCGGATAATTGATTTGTTCTTTGAGAGGAAAAAGCTTGGCATCGCTTACTAATTTTAGCGAATCTACTTTCACCCGAATCATCTCTTTCAATACCACCGAATCTTCCTTTCCAAACACAAGCGTACAGTCTCTTTTACTCAATAAATAAATCGGGAGATTCAGTTTTTGTGTTTGGGATATATCAAAGCTTACCAATGTATATACCACACTATCAACACTTTCGTTGTTGGTGGTATTGGTTTGAAAGATATTTCTTCGTATGATTTCAAAAGGCTTAAAATCATAAGTGGTATCCGGAAAAAATATTTCTGCCGATGGTTTATGGTGATAGCTTAAGGCATAATCAATGGGTTTTCCGATTTCAATACTATCATTTAGAAATTTGCCATTAGGTTTTTGTGCAAAACCCGAAAATACAGTACTTATCGAAAAAAGTATCCCGCAAAGCAGTGGGTATGTGTTTTGGTGTATCAAAGTCTGAACGTTATATTAAAGGATTATTTTTTCCTAATTCTAAATAGTTGAATAAGCTTTTCTACATAATCTTCTTGAGAATCAATGGAAATATAATTGGCATTGTGTTGCTTGCATAATTGTTCCAAACATTGTTTGTTTTGCTTAAAAATATCATTCATTTCTTTCTTAAATGTTGGGGACGAAGTATTGACCCATACAGTTCTTTGGGTTTCTTTATCCAATACCGGAATGATACCCAAACTAGGTAATTCAACTTCTCTTTGGTCAAAAATATGAATTACCACCAAATCATGCTTTCTTGCCAACGCTTTTAGATTATGCTCGTAATTATCGTCTAAAAAATCTGAAATCAAAATGACAACACTTTTTCGCTTTAAAATATTCAATGCAAAAGCAATTCCTTCTTGAATATTTGTAGCCAATGAAAAAGGTTTATGGTTGAAAAGGCTGAGAATTAGTTCATATCCATGTTTCATGCCGTTGGCGGGTTTGAAATAAAGCTCTTTTTGGTCAGAAAAACAATAAAGCCCTACTTGTCCTGCTTCTTTGATGGCAGACAATGCCAATACACCACAAATTTCTTTAGCGGTATCTACCTTTAATCGTCCACTATTACCTACCTCTTGTGAACCACTGATATCAAGCATAAAAAAGACCGTCTGTTCTTTTTCTTCCTTAAAAATTTTTACATAAGCTCCATGCCCTTTGGCTGTCGTAATCCAATCGATTGTTCGGACATCATCACCATATTGATAAGTACGCAAATCACTAAACTCCAACCCCGACCCTTTGAATACCGAGCGAAAATTTCCCTGCATTTGCCCATTGACAGCTTTTCGGATTTTAATTTCGTATTTATTAAGCTTTGCTATGATATCTCTTACCATTCTATTGAGGATTCGGTGTAAAATGAGCAAAAATAAATTACTTCAGCTCAATATGCTTTGAAAATTCTCCTTTTGCATATTTTTGACGTAATTTGTATTTGATTTCAAAAACGAATATAAAATGAAAATATTGACAAAAAAAATATTATTGATTTTTGCTTCTATTTTATTGTTGGGTTCTTGTGAGAATGGGCAGAATAGACCGTCAGGGGCAATTGACGAGGAGACGATGTCGAGAATTTTGGCAGAAATTCATTTTACGGAGTCCAAAGTTAGCAGATTGTCTTTTCAAGATAACGATTCGTCTATGGTAGTTTATAAGGTGTTGGAAGAACAAGTACTAAAAAAGTACAAGACAGACACAATCAGGTATCGGGCAAGCTATAATTATTATGTCACTAAACCTGAAAAAATGATTAAAATATACGATGAAGCTATCAAAAATATCGAGGAAATGAGGCAAAAATCAAGAAAAACCCTGAAAAAATAGATTCAGGGTTCTTCGGATGTGCTAAAATTCCCAAATTAGGCCCAAGCCTGGTGTTACATTTGCCGTTGCGTCGTTTAATATCAAAGGTATGGCATTTGTGCCATTTGTATTTAGGGCTTTTCCATCTGTGGTTTTGAAGCCAGAGTTATCAATTGTACGTTCAAACGTATAGGTAGGGAAAGAAGGGTTTTTGGCTAATAAGGCATTCTGAATGTCAAAATAGATATCAAAACTTTGATTTTTTAGGTTAATTTTTTTATCTATTCTAAAATCAAATTGGCTAAAATTTTTCAATCGCAGCGTATTTAGGCGAGAAAAATCTAAAATTCCTATGCCCAAAGAGGCATAATTGCGTCTGGAAGCTTCTAAATCAAAAGGAGTATAAGGGGTTCCGCCATAAAACCGAAATTTACCGCCTAATTCCCATCCTTTTTTGAATTTTTTGCCTACTTGTAATGCCAACAAATGTCTGCTATCCCATGCAGAAGAAATGAGTGTACCATTTTTTCCTGAAAACTGACTCCAAAATAAGGTATAGGAAAAAACAGCAAAAAAGTTATTAGATAGCTTTTGTTGGGCAAAAAACTCTATTCCGTATGCTTGCCCTTTACCAGTGCTTTCAATTTTTTCGTTGCCGATAGCTCCATATTCCCCGCCTTGATTGGCTAAAGATATGCCATCTTTGGCTGAGACAGCATAATTGGAATATCTTTTATAAAAACCCTCTAAAGTGAACCGTGACGAGGCCCTTGGGATAAATTCTAAACCTGTTACATAATGGGTGGTTTTTAAATATTTATTATCTTTATTGACTAAATTCCCAGAGTTATCACGGAAACCCAATACTGTATAAATTGGAAGTTTGTAATAGGTTCCAACAGAGGTATTGATACGCCATTTTGGATGAAAAGTATAACTGAAAGCTGCTCTCGGACTGAGTGTTCGGAGGGGGTTCATTCCTTGATTGGTAAAACTATTCATATCCGAACGAATTCCTCCAGAAATGTTTAGTTTTTCGTCTATGAGTTTGCGGGATACTTGGGCAAAAGCTCCGAACTTAAAAAAATCGATAGCTGTGTTGAATTTAAAGGTAAGTTCGGGTTGAATAATATTGCCTTCTACATCTCTCAACTCTTTTCGGAGTTTATTGAATGTATTTGAATTATATTTTACAAATTGTGTGCTAAAACCATAAGAGTACTCCCACTGATTTTTAAATTTATTGACATCTAATCTCAGTTTGTTTTCAATTTCTTGTGATTTGGTGTCAAGAGTAATCAGACCTTTCGATTCTTGATTTCCATCTTCGTATTTATCCAATGAATTATCAAACATATTTCGGCTCAATGAAATATTCATGTAGCCATTTTCCAATAAATGTTTAAGCGAAAATCCGACGGTGTAATTCCACTGATTAATATATGGAAATGCCCTTAAGATGTATTCTTTACTTGGGGAAGATTCTTTTGGTACGCCAAAATAAAATTTGTCGATTGCTCCCAACCCAATGGCTGTCAGGCTAGTCTTTTTATTGATTTGATGCGTAATTTTGTACTGAAAATCCCAATAATTTGGACGAATAGGCAAATCTATTAATTGAAACAAATATTGAAGATAAGAGCGTCTGGCAGATGCCATATAGGTTGTTTTGGGAGAAATAGGCCCTTCAAAGGTAGCTGCTGCCTCGCTTGAACTTAGCCTGAAATTTCCCTGAAAATGCTCTTTATTACCATCTCTTTGCTTGAATTGTAATACAGATGAAAGTGCGTTGTCATATTTTGCATGGAAACTGCTGGAATTGAGGGTTGCTTCTTCAATAAAAGAAACGTTAAGAATACCAGTTGGGCCTCCTGCACTTCCTTGAGTAGAAAAGTGATTGATTACAGGCACTTCTATGCCATCAAGATAATAAACATTTTCATTGGGAGCTCCACCACGAATGATGATGTCATTACGAAAGGCTCCGCCTCCACTTGTCCCGCCTACACCAGGAAGGACTTGTATTACTTGAGAAATATCAAAATTCCCGCCTGGGTTATTTTTAATTTCTTCTGTCGAAAGTCTTTGAATAGAATTCGGACTTTCGGAGTTGGCAACAGAAATGGAGCGATTGACCACTACCTTTACTTCGTTCAGAAGCTTACTTTCCTCTTCCATTACAAAATTTATGATATTACTATTGCCAGAAGAGACCACAACATTGTATTTGTAAATAGTCTGATAGCCTATATAAGAAGCTCTAATATTATAGCTACCGGTCGGAATTCCGTTGATTTTATAATTACCGTCGGCATCGCTTAAAATGGCTTTGGTGCTGTTTTCAAGTTGGATACTTACGCCAACCAATGGCTCTTGTGTTTTTCTGTCTTTAATATTTCCTTGAATCGAACCCGTTGATTGGGCAAATATTGTTCCTTTCAGCAAAAAAAAGAATAGAATTAACTTTGGTTTCATGTTGATGCTTCAATGATAAAAAATAATGAGCGAGAATAATCAATAATTATTTAAAACTCATTTTTTTTCATATTGTTTCCCGTATATTAAAAATAAAAAAGGCTTTCGGAGGAAAGCCTTTTTTATTTTTAATATTGATGCTGAATAAAATTCATGAGTTGATCTAAGTCATGTTCGCAAAATTTTCCATTTTTCTTAATTAAACGAACATCTTTAAGTACCACTCCATTTCTTTGGTACGACGGAGTCGTATTTAACATCGGATTTTTATAACCCTCACGCATGAATTTATTAATCATATTTCTGATTTGCTCTTCTTTATTTACTGTTGTTCGAATAGGCATAGAAGAAATAGAAGTATTATTATCTTTCATCGGAGCAGATTCTTGGGGTACTGTTGTTGTCATAGTAATTGTTTCCTTTGGTATTACCGTATTCATAGGCTGAACCACAGGAGCGACTTCCGTTTCAACCAAATCGAAACCCGCTGCAACAATCGTTACACGTACTTTTTCTCCCAAATTTTCATCTACGGCAAATCCATGCTTAAACAATTTAGCCTTAATTTGGATTTTATCGTTGATATAGGTTGTGACAAGTGTTTGGTCAGATAGCTTAATTTTATTATTAGGCCCATAAGCAATACTTACCAATATTCTTTGAGCACCGCTAATATCATTGCTTTCCAATAATGGAGACGAAAGAGCTAGTTTGATAGCCTCTTGAACCCTAGACGGGCCTTCTGCTTCGGCAGTTCCCATCACGGCTTGTCCAGCACCCCCTAAAACTTTTTTCACGTCGGCAAAATCTAGGTTAATAACCCCCGTTCTAGTAATAAATTCAGCGATACTTTTGACACCATTTGCCAGCACATCATCAGCTTTGGCATAAGCCTCCTCAATATCCATATCTCCATACTGTTCTTCCAATCGTTGGTTTTTGATAATCAAAACAGTATCGCAATGCTTTTTTAATTCCTCAATACCCTCTCTGGCTTGTTCAATCTTGTCCCTTCCTTCAAACGGGAAAGGGTCAGTTACGACAGCAATCGTCAATAGATTCATTTCCCGGGCAATTTTTGCTATCACTGGAGCTGCCCCTGTACCTGTACCACCACCCATTCCTGCAGTGATAAAAACCATTTCGGTAGGCTCTTTAAGGATTTCACGGATAGAAGCTTCATTTTCTTCCGCAGCTTTTTTCCCCATGATTGGTTCTGTACCTGCACCCAATCCTTTCGTTAGCTCAACCCCAATCTGCAGCCTCTTTAATTCAGGAGAAGAAGATTCGAGAGCTTGTTGATCTGTATTACAGATGACCAAGCCAATGTCATTTACACCCAAGGAGTGCATGTGTTTGACGGCGTTACACCCAGCACCGCCCACTCCGATAACTTTGATGATGTTCCTGAATTTATTTTTAGGAACTAATTCATAATCAGGCTCTAAGTTCATAAGTTTATATTTTTTCTATTATAAGGAAAGTATATCAACACGTAAAAAATACATATTAATGAAGGTATTTGTATTAATTTTCTAGCTAATATCAATATATTGGAAACCAACGTACCCATAAAATACGGGCAATAATTACCAATTCAAAATTATAAAAATAAATCGAAAAAAAAATAAATATAAATAAAATTAAGTTTGAACATACCCGGTATCATCTCCTAAATCTTGGTCAGATTTGAGCTGTCTCAACCAATCCCATATTTTAGAGGGTTTCTGCCCTGGATTGGTATTACCATTCGTGTTTGGAGTAGTGCTTACAGGGATAACTTTATGAGATTCCCCAAAAATTACTTCATCGGAAACTCGCTCGTCTAATTTAGAAAATCCTGAAATTAGCAAGCCAACGACCGTACTATACTTGGGGTTTCTAATCGACTCTACTTGTGTTTTTTTGATATTACGAAGGGTTTTTCCGACCCTGATATTCATGTGGTTAGACACTTCGTAGAATACTTGCCGAATCATGATAATATTGGATGAGCCACCCGTGAGAACAATACCCGAGATGAGCTGTCCATTATATCCCGAACGCATAATTTCAGACATTACCATTGCTGCAATTTCTTTCAATCTTTCTTCAATGATGATACTTACATCTTTGGCAACTACCTCTTTGTCGGGTAAGCCCTCTACACCATTTATTTTTATAATATCCGTATCCGATAATTCATCAGGAGGGACGGCACCCATAATTATTTTTAACTTTTCGGCATCTTCAGGCAATATCTGAAATGCTTTCACCAAATCATTGCTAATACTTTTTCCAGCAAATGGAATGACCGAGATATGACGCAAACCATACTCTTGAAAAATGGCTACTTCAGTGGTTTCTCCTCCAATATTTACCACAGCAACCCCTGTTTTTTTGTCGTTTTCACTCAATACCGCCAAGCTATCAGCAATAGGCGAGAAAAGAGTTTTAACAATTTTCAATTGCCCTTTATGCTTCGGTTCTTGCACTTTAGCACCAACCTTTGTGATGGTTTTTTGTAAAGCTGTATATGGACTTTCAGGCGTAGAAATCAAGAAAAAACTTCCTCCTAATTTTATCCCGAAACGACCAGTTGGGTTTTCTGCTACTATATCTCCATCTACTTCGAACTCTTGTGGAAAGGTATGAATAATCTGATTCCCAAAAGTAGGAATGTAAGATTTTCTAATATCCTTAGCTAATTGATTAATTTCGTTTTCAGATATAGTCGTTCTGTTGTCATTTCTTGTTAAGAATGTCTGTTGGGATTTACCTTCCAAATTTTCACCTGAAATATTTACAATAACATTTTCAATATTTATATTGGCACTATCGGCTAATTTATTAAGAATACCATCAATATCGATGGCTGTTAAGTCTAAATTAACAACACTTCCTTTAGAAACACGCCCGCTTTTAGTAGGCTCTTCCTCCATAGCGAGAATCGTTACACCCTCATTATCGTCGGCAATACCCGCTACCGCACACATCTTTGTGCTTCCTATGTCAATTCCTACAATTACACCTTTATTCATTTGTGAAAAAATTATTACTTTTAGATCAATAAAGACCTATCAAACCTACCTACAGACTATTTGACCATTATATTTAACACTAACATTCGTAAACTCATTCCAACCTTTAACCGGCAAAATTTGTTTGTAAAAAATTTTCAAACGATTCAGTCTATTCTTTATATTCGAAGCATCTCCAAATTCAATTAAATGTTTTCCGAATAAAGGAACAATCGTTATGTTACTTTCCGAATTGATTTCAAGCTGGGAAAATTGGGCTTTCAGAAAAGAATCTTTATTAATTTGATTAATAAAACTAAGAATTTTTTCGTACTTTTTCGACCTTAAACTTCTCATTCCCTTGAAAAATTCACCCGAAAGTAATAAAATTCTAGCTGAATATCTATCCGACAAAGGAAAAAAAGTTCCATCTTCCGATAAATAACAATCTTTTTCTATAATTCGGGCAATCGGTATGTATTGTTCGATGTCAACATTTAATATTCCTTCCACTCCTCTATAAACTTGACAAGATTTTATTTGTTTATTTTGGAGTAATCTTTCTTCCAATTGTCTTAAATTAATTTTATCAAAGTGCTTGCCTATCAAAGGTTCAGAGCCTTGTTTGGTAAGCTGAGATTCGACATCTTTTTCGTTGATAAAAAATTCAGTTTCTGCATTTTTTATATTTATTTCTATTTTCTTACACCTACTCGATAAAAAGTAATCACTAAGCCGATAAACGGAAAAAAAAAGTAAAGGAAGCACGATAAGCCCCAAAACGATTTTTAATGTTGCTTTCCAGTTCATTTTTTTGATAAATTAAATGGTTTGAATTTAGAGAAGCTTTAAAAACGCATTTTTATTCTCCAATGCTTTGAATTCATCACTTTCTCTTGGCTCCAAGTCTTGTTTACAAAGTATTTTTAACTTCTCAATGTCTTTGCTCCATCCCGAGCCATCAAAAAAAGAAAGCCCCTTATGGTCTCTGATTTTGTACAAAGCTCCAGCTTTATATGCCGTTCCCAAATACACAAAATCCAAGTTATTTTCTTGCCCCCACTTGATGGTTCTCCACATCATCCACTTGCCCAGCGAATGTGTTTTCATATAATCGGTGTTGAAAAAAGCAAACCAATAATGCAGTATTTTATTTTCGAGAACAGCATATACAAAGCCTAATAACTTTCCTTCCGTCGTAAAACGAAAAATATGCGTTCCTATTTCACGAGAAAGAATATATTCCCAACGTTCCTTGGTCATATTGTCATCTCCAATACGTTGACTGATATAAGATTGACACAAATGATTGAATTCTGGGTCATTTGTATCAAAGTCAGCCTTTGCAATAACCTCTAGCTGAATATTTAGGGGTTCGACCAATCGATTGACACGTCTATTTTCGGAGGTATCTTCAAAATCTTTCAATTCTACTCGTAAGCTTCGGGCTAAGTAGAAAATATCCGAATTGACATCAATGCTTCCTGTATAAGGCAAAAAACCCTTGTCATAAATTTGGGATATTTCAGACTGGTTTTCTTTCAAGCAATAAATGGCATAGTTGAAAGTATAAGTGGAATAATCCACTGTATTTGCTGAATAAAATATTTTCATAACTATCGTCCGATAATGTTTAGTACCTCTTGGGCAATTTCATGGCTTGCGTGAGGTTTGGAAAGTTTTTGTATATTGGTGCTTAATTTCAACATTTCGGTTGAATCCTCTGCCAAAGCCAAAACTTTCTCGATTAGTTTTTCTCTCGCTTCTGTATCTTTTACCAGCCAAGCAGCAGCATGATTGACTAATGTTTGTGCATTTTGTGTTTGGTGGTCCTCAGCAGCAGTAGGCAATGGGACTAAAATAGAAGGTTTGGCAGTGAGGCATAACTCAGAAACCGAAAGAGCCCCTGCCCTAGATACTACCAAATCGGCAGCAGCATACGCCAAATCCATTTCATATATAAAGTCAGCAACATATACTCGAGTCGATTGAATCGCCTCTACACCTGCTTTTGCTTTTTCGATAAACAACTTCCCTGTTTGCCAAATAATCTGAATATCATTCTTTATCAGCTCATTTAAGCCTACCAAAATAGATTCGTTGATGGTTCTGGCTCCTTGGCTTCCTCCGATAATCAAGAGGGTTTTATAATCAGGATTGAGGCCAAAATGACGAAAAGCCGCTTCCTTTTTTGATAGTGTCTCTAAAATATCATTTCTAACAGGATTTCCCGTGATTACAATTTTGTCTTTTGGAAAGAACTGCTCCATATTGGGATAAGCAACACAGATTCTATGAGCTTTTTTAGCTACAAATTTATTTGTGACACCCGCAAAAGAATTTTGCTCTTGTATGAGTGTAGGAATACCCAATAAATTTGCCATGATTAGGGTTGGGCCGCTGGCATAGCCACCCACACCAATAGCAATATCAGGCTTGAAATCTTTAATGATACGATATGTTTTGAACAAACTTTGCAAAAGTTTGAATGGCAATGTCAAATTTGCCAATAAACTCGAACGATTGATGCCAGCAATAGGCAAACCTATGATTTTATATCCTGCTTTGGGTACTTTTTCCATTTCCATTTTACCCTCTGCTCCAACAAAAAGAATTTCATTAGAACCATCAATACTCTTTAGTTCGTTTGCAATAGCAACTGCCGGATAGATGTGCCCGCCTGTCCCTCCTCCGCTTATGATAATTTTTGACATTTTGTTTCTGTTTAATTAATCGGCAAAAATAATTAATTTTATTGAAAGCTTTGGGCAAAAATTAACGTGCTTGTTCATATTTATCCCGTGTAATACTCAAGACAATCCCAATCGCTAAAGCCGTAAATAAAATGGAGGTTCCTCCTTTACTCATTAATGGTAGTGTTTGACCCGTCACAGGCCCTAAGCCAATGTTTATCATGATATGGATAAAGGCTTGAAAGACTATGCTGAAAATCAGCCCAACAGAAAGTAAACCACCAAAGGCTCTATCGGTATTTTTTATGTTAATTAATCCTCTATAAAATAGCCATATATACAGCAAGACCACACTTATCCCTCCAACCATGCCGTATTCTTCTACCAAAATCGCATAGATATAATCAGAAAAAGCCTCTGGAAGGTAATTTCTTTGTAAGCTATTTCCTGGGCCGATTCCTAATATTCCGCCTCGGGCAACTGCGATTAAAGCTTGCTCTCTCTGAAAATTATCATCTCTTTCGGCATTTCCTATGATATTATCTCCATCGATATCGATATTGATGAATGCCTCAAATCTTTCTACCACAACACTCCCCCGACCAATGTCATAATTATATTTTTTAGCAATTAACCCCGCAACCACAGAAAACATCAGAATAAACAATCCAGATAGCATTGTAAAAAAAATATATTTTCCCGGAACTCGCCCAATCCACATAATAATTAGACAAGTCATACCCAAAATGACTGCCGTAGAGAAGTTTGAAAGGGCAATTAAGCCACACAAACCAACACACCAACTAATTATTTTATAAAATTCTATATTGGTATATTCTATGTTTTGTCTGCGAGCCAGCATGGCAGAAAGGTGCGTAATGAGTATAATTCTTATGATGTCGGAGGTTTGGAATGTAATCAGACCAAATACATTAATCCATCTCGAGGCTCCGCCAACGGTCGTACCAAATATATAGGTAAAAATAATAAGAAAAGGCGTAAAAAAGATTAAAATATTTGAGATACGAGCATAAATCGTATAGTCAATTCTATGTACCAGCCAAATCAAAAATACCCCCGCAAACAATAATACCGAATGTGTGATAAGATAGTGTTCGTTGGTTAGGTTGTGCTTGTATGCCAAAGCAGAGGTGGAGCTGTACACCACCAAGATACTCGCCAATGAAAGTATAATTACAATAAACCAAATTTGCCAATCTCCTCTGAATTTGTCTTTTAACCACGCTTCCATGATTGATGTTTGTTTATAAAGGTAGTAATTAGGAAAAACGTAATAATTTTTATCTAAAATTATAATTGCAAAAATAATAAGAAAATATAATTAAAAATTTTAAATTCATCTAATTTTATCCCGAATATCGCTTTACTTATGGATTGAAAATAGAAAGACTATTGATTCAAATAAGAAAGGCTACCAAATTTTGATAGCCTTTCTTGTCAGAAACTCTCAATCCAATTACTTTTCTGTCAATTTTGCTTTATTTGCAATCTTCACAATGATAAAAATCACCCAAGCAATTATTAAGAAATTGATAATATTATTGAGAAAATTGCCATAATTTAAAATAATAGCAGGGATTTCGTTACCCAGATTATCTACTGTTTTATCTTTTAGCACAATTCCCCCGCTAATTCCTCCATTGCTAATCAAATTAATCACAGGCATGAGTATATCATCTACCAAAGAAGTAACGATTTTGCCAAATGAGGCACCTATAATTACCCCTACAGCCAAATCAAGGACATTGCCTTGTGCAATAAATGTTTTGAATTCTTTTAACATAGCGTATAATCAATTTATGGTTTGGAAAAATAATAATTCATCTAACAGGTTTTGCGAGAAATATTATAATTTCAAGGAAAATCCTAAGTTAAAACCACCTGTTGCTTGCCATACAGACTTATATTTTTTGGCATCAATATCTGCTTTAGAAACTTGGTCAAAATCTCTAATCAAAATGGCAGCTAGGTTTACATTTAGATATTTATTGATTTTTGCTGTGGCGATAATGTTGATATTATGGTCTAATGCTTTCGATTTTGGAGCTATTGCCAAAAACATTTGGTCTCTTAGCTTAAGATTGATATTTTTTGCAATATCTTTATCAAAAGCAATAACTCCTTGTAACCCAAGTTCGGTTAAGCTTGTTTTTCCTTTGCTAACACCGTATAATTTGGTGATATTTTTGTCATCGGAGATAAAGGTTGTCCGCCCTCCCAAACCTGCTTGTGTAATCAAATATGGTTTAGGTTTCCATTCAAAACCACTTGCCAAAGTCAAGAACCCTGGATGAAGAAATTTCGAAATAAGTGATGGTTTATTGACATCTGAATAATCAAAACCTTTGTCAAATTGCGATAAAAAGTTTAAACTTGAATACCAATTGAGTGCTTTGTGTACAACTCGGGTGTATTTAGTATCTAAGAAAATTCTATCTACGCCTTTACGGATTTCTTTGGAATCATTTTTGTAAAAATTACTCAATCTTCCATATTGTAATTGAATGTCGTTTGTCCAAACGCCTTTACCTTTGGTAAATACAGCTAAATTGTTGAAATAAGTACCCAAAGTAAGATTATTGACACCCCCACCCTGCCAGCTAGCATTGAATGCTGCACCGCTAAAATTCAAACCAATTTGTGTACTTCGTTTCCACCAGCCTATCCGAAGCGAATCTTCTCGGTTTTTGGGAGCTTCTTGGGCAAATATTCCATTGCTTATTAGGACTATTGTAATAAGTAAGATAAGTTTTTTCATTTTTTGGAATTTCATGATTATTTGGAATTTAAAAAATCTTTTTCAAACGAAACTAAAGAAAGCCCTATTTTTAATCAATTTTTTGAGAACACGGTTTATAATTTAATTTTTTGGAAACTAAAGTTTAGACGCAAGAAAAAAACGTTAGTAACAAAAAAAGATATTTTTTTTAATCAAATATCACTACTTTTTTAGATTGAAGCACCTGAAGAGGGAATATTGTCCTTGAGTCTTGAGTCAGTAATGTGATGGTTGTGTTGTCAATGGCAATGATTTCGCCTTTTACCCCATCAATTTCTATTATTTGCCCCTCTCTATATCTATTTTTACTATAAAAAGAAGAAAGAATATTTAATAATATTTCTTTGGAAGCAAAACCATATCCAATGGCGAAGGCAAACATTACACCACCAACCAACAAATTAAAGCTTGATTCCAATAAACTGGTGTTGATACCTATTTGAGCAATGGACTGGATGACAAAAATAATCAACAAAAAGAAAAATACAGATGTACCAATTAATTTTCCTGCGGCGATATTAAATGATTTACAAAGGGTTACGACAAATCCTTTGAGGGCATCTGCCAAGAATATCCCACCTGACAACATCAAGGCCGCTGAAATTATTTTTGGGATAAACTCCACCAAAAGCTTAATCATATCAGAAATCGCAGGTACACCTAAGGTATCTGCCGCCGGTCTTAACATGAAAATAATAATGAAGTAATAAAGAACCTTTGAAATAATAGAGCTGATTTTTATTTCCAATTTTAATCCTTTGATGGCATCAATTCCGTTGAGTTTGTCTCCGATACGGTCGGCACCAACCTTTTCAAGCATTTTTTGAGTAATCGCAGCAACCATTTTTGCTACCATCCAGCCTACTACCAAGATGATAATTGCTCCAATTAAGTTATAAAAAAATCCCATGAAACTTTTAAGCATTTCTCTTAAAGTTTCTAATAATGTGTCTGTAAAGCTAAGGGTATGTTCCATTTGTTTAATAATGTTTTCAATCGATATTAACTATTTTCTTCTTCTTCTTTGGGTTCTAATTCTTGTAGATATTTGACAGTCGCCACCATTGATTCACCAATAAACATCTGAACCAATTGCATCACATCACGAATTGTGTCAATTTCCGCAGTAATCAGCCCTTTTAGATGCTCGGGGGCTTTAATTTCGTCGTCAAAATCCTCCATTAAGTCTGCCATAAAATTGATATTAATAAGTTTAAGACTATTTATTTTTCCAGAACCAAAATACCTTTGCAACGATAATCATGATAAATAATACGTTTTCCGAATAAATTTTTCTCATTTTATTCTTAATACGCATCAATCTCATTTTGACAGCACTCTCGGTGATATTGAAAGTATCCGCAATTTCTTTGCTACTAAAATCATCTTGATACTTCATTAGAAGCATCGCTCGTTCGTCTGGTTCTAATTTTTGAAGAGCTTTCTTTAAATCTTGTGCTTGCACTTCCGCAAACTCATTGTCTTCTTCCTCTTCTTCCAAATCAAAATTTTCTTCCAGAGCCACTTCAGACTGTTTTTTTATCAGTCTCATCTGATCCATGCAATAATTATAGGTGATGCTGTATAGCCATGTAGAAAATCTGGCATCTTCTTTAAATGAGCCAATTTTAAGCACAAGCCTAAGAAAAATATCATGCGTAAAGTCCTCAGCTTGTACTTCGCTTTTTACAAAAGAAAGACATTTCCTGTACACCTTATCCACATAACGATCGTAAAGCTCTTCAAAATAGAGATTCCTTTGGGTCTCCAGATACAGTCGAACCAATTCCTCGTCGCTAGTATTTTTAAATGTTTTATTTTTCAATTTAACTAATTGGGATAGATTAATGATTCAAAATATTTTTTTAAAAATAATAATATTATAAATTTCACTTAACCGAACGCATACCAATTCGTTGAATTGAAGAGGATTTTATTTTGTATCAATTGTTGTTTCGTATTTGATTTAAAACAGCAATTTATTGCGAAAATACATGGCTAAGTTCTTCAAATATGAATATTTTTATATTATTTCCCAAATTTTCAATAAAAATTAATAGTATGCTTGCATAATATTATCTAAATTTACTATCTTTCGAAATCAATTAAATGAAAGCTTTTCATCATTTTATGTAGGGCTTTTTTGTTGATTAAACTTAAATTTTTATACAAATGACAGCTAAAGAATATTTACAAAATACGATTTCAAAGCTTACCGCAGAAGAAATCGCAGACACAAACACTACTTTGCATTTTGATTTTGGAGAAAATGAAAATTATTCGATAAGCGTTGCCGATGGAAAGGCAACACTTGAAAACAGCTTTGTAGGAAACCCCGAGTGTGTCATTAAAGCATCAGAGGAAGATTTTGTGAAAATTGCAACTGGAGATATGAATCCCATGATGGCAATGATGATGGGAAAACTAAAAATATCAAATCCGGGTGCTATGATGAAATATGCTAAGATGCTTGGCATTATGTGATAAGAAAAGACAATTACTCTTCAACACAAACAATCCAACTAAAAAATGATGGCTACTCAATATTATAATAAACGAAATCTTGATTTTTTGCTTTACGAAGTACATGAAGCAGAAAAACTAACTCAATTTGCCCGTTTTTCTGATCATAATAAAGAAATTTTTGATATGACCATTGAGTCGGCAGCCCAAATTGCAGACAATCTAATGTTTCCGTTTTTGAAGGCTGTTGATAAAAATCAACCAGACTTAAAAGACGGAAAAGTGACAGTACACCCATCCATAAAAAATTATTTGAAAGCCATTGGTGAAAGTGGTCTGATTGGGGCTGATTTTGATTATGAAGATGGTGGGGCTCAAATTCCAGTCACGATTACGAGTGCTTTGGGATATATTCTCATGGCTGCCAATAATGGAATGATGTACACTGGTCTTACTTCTGGGGCAGCAAGGCTCATTGCAAATTTCGGGTCTCAGGAACTAAAGGATGCTTATATTCCAAAAATGTTGGAAGGAAAATGGCAAGGGACGATGTGCCTCACAGAGCCTCAGGCGGGTAGCTCTCTTTCGGATATTGTCGCTACTGCGGAGCCAATGTCCGATGGTACTTATAAAATTAGGGGTCAGAAAATATTTATTTCAGCAGGAGACCACGATGCTTGCGAGAATGTGATTCATCTATTGATTGGACGAATCAAAGGGGCTCCTTTGGGTACGAAAGGGATATCTTTGTTTGTTGTTCCGAAGATACGTCTTGACGGTACCGATAATGATGTGACCTCCATGGGAATTTATCATAAATTGGGACAAAAGGGAGTTCCTGCCATGCACTTAGGGTTTGGAGACAAACAAGATGATTGTATCGGCTATTTGGTCGGGGAGGCGAATAAGGGTTTGAACTATATGTTTCAGATGATGAATGAAGCCCGAATAGGCGTTGGACTGACGGGAGCATCGATTGCCTCTGCGGCGTATTATGCCGCTTTGGAATATGCCAAAGAAAGGCCTCAAAGCAGAAGATTGAATCAAAAACATGCCTTGGATGCCCCTCAAATCGCTATTATTCAGCACCCTGATGTGAGGAGAATGTTGCTGTTTCAAAAGTCGGTTGTAGAAGGGTCCTTGTCTTTGTTGATAGAAACATCCAAACAATTTGATATTGCCGAGGCAAGCACAAACGAAGAGGAGAAAAAACGAGCTCATTTGTTAGTAGAATTATTAACTCCAATAGCAAAGACGTTTCCATGTGAATATGGCATGTTGGCCATTAGTGATGCTGTACAATGTTTTGGTGGATATGGGTTTACCGAAGATTTTCCGGTAGAACAATATTATAGAGATATTCGAATCACGCCAATTTATGAAGGGACAACCGGCATACAATCGCAGGATTTATTAGGAAGAAAAGTACCAATGGAAAATGGAAAAGCGATGCAGTTTTTGGCAGAGGAGGCGGCTAATACCATAAAACAAGCTTTTGCAGATGAAGTGTTGAACAAATATGCTATTTTATTGAAAGCCTCTTTGGAAAAGCTCCAAAATGTAAGCATACATTTGATGGGTATTGCTGGCTCGGGAGATATTGAACGATATTTGTCGGATGCAACTTTGTATATGGAGTTGTTTAGTTTGAATGTGGTTGCTTGGCAATGGCTGAAACAAGCAGTAATTGCTCGTCAAAAACTATCTCAAGCCGTTTCTGATAAAGAATTTTATGAGAGTAAAATTCATACAATGAAATATTTCTTTCACTATCAACTGCCTAAAACCGAAGGCTTAGCAACGAGGCTGACTGATACCGAGGTATTGACAATTGTATCGGAAAAAGAATATTTAATGTAAAAAAATAAAGACCAATCCTGTTAAGTATTCAGGATTGGTCAATTTTTTAGTTCGACATCAAATATGCTTTGATAAAATCATCGATTTCGCCGTTTAATACAGCTTCGGTATTAGACGTTTGTACATTAGTACGGTGGTCTTTTACCCTTCTGTCGTCCATGACGTAACTCCGAATTTGAGACCCCCACTCATTTTTCAGTTTTGTCCCTTCTACCTCTGCTTTAGCAGCATTCCGTTTTTCAACTTCTAATTGATAGAGTTTTGAGCGTAGCATCTGCATGGCACGTTCTCGATTGGCTAGCTGACTTCTCTCCACTTGACAAACGATAACAATTCCAGTTGGTTTGTGAGTAAGCTGAACTTTTGTTTCAACTTTATTAACATTTTGTCCACCTGCTCCACCAGAGCGTGAAGTTTGTAACTCAACATCTGCTGGATTGATTTCAATGACGATGTTGTCATCAACAGAAGGTGTGACAAACACCGATGCAAAAGAAGTATGTCTTCGGGCATTAGAGTCAAAAGGAGAGACCCTCACAAGTCTATGAACACCGTTTTCAGATTTTAAAAATCCATAAGCCATTGGCCCATCCACTTGTAAAGACACAGATTTGATTCCGGCAGTATCTCCGTCTTGTAAATCTAGTTCTGTTACTTTATATCCTTTTTTATTTGCCCACATCAGGTACATTCTCATAAGAATACTTGCCCAATCTTGGCTTTCTGTTCCTCCAGCCCCAGCATTGATTTCTAAGATGGCACTCATTTGGTCTTCCTCATTAGAAAGCATTTTTTTGAGTTCCAATTCTTCCAATACTTCAATTACTTTTTTCCCTTCCTCATCTACTTCCTCTTCCGAAACCTCGCCCGCTTCATAAAACTCAAACAACGTATCGAGGTCATCGATGGCTGTTTTGGCATTTTCAAAACCAATAGTCCAGCCTTTTAAGCCCCGGACTTGTTTCATGACGTTTTCGGCTTTTGCAGCATCGCTCCAAAATTCGGGTTGGGCTGTTTGTTGTTCTAAATCTTCGAGTTGTTCTTTTTTACTGTCGTAGTCAAAGATACCCCCTCAAAGCCGCTAATCTGGCTTTTAACTCCTTCAATTGTTCGGTAGTCATATAAATATTGTGAAAAATGAATAAAAAAAATATGATAGTTAAATTAAAATCCAATTTGTGCAGAAAGAGATGCTCCATAAGGAACTTCTTCCGCTGCAATTCCCATCGCCCGACACGCTTCTGCTGCCACCCGAATGGAATTATTGGTGCTTCTTTCATCTGGATAAATATGCACCATATTTGCCAAAAACAAATGATTGGTTGGTGTTTTGCAAGCTTGAACTTTCTGAGAAAAATTCAAATCGCAAACAGTTGCCGCTGTATTTGTTTTAAAGACGAAAACATTCTTAATCCAATCCTCTGAGAAATGCGGATTGATTCTTTTTAAAGGAGGAATCATTAAGTTTTTAATCTCAGTTTCACTCATGTTTGCCAAATCTTCAGTCATTGCAAAGTATCTTGACAAATACACAATGTGCGAATCGTTGTATTGCTCCTTTGGAATAAAGTTTGTATGCTCAATGACTCCTCCAAAAGGAAATCCCTCATCGGCTACATTCATCCAATAAATATTACTCAAAGACTCTTTTAACTCCAAAATTGTACAAACGGCTCCAAAATATTCAACACCATTGGTATTGAGTGGGCAATTTTTGATATTTTGAAAATAAATAGATGGGATGGTGACTAAAAAATTACCTCCCAGAATGGTTCTATTTTTGGTTTTAATACCCTCAAGTTGTTGAGAATTGCCTATAAACTCCGTAACGGGTTCGTTTTTTATCAGTTCTACGCCCAATTCTTCCAAACGTGACAGAAGGGTGTCGATTAATATTTTCCAGCTACCGCTGATATATCCCAGACGTTCGTCTCCTCCTTTTCTTGAATTGAGGCGTTGAGCAAGCCTTCCAATCATCCAAGCTAGGGGAACTTGGTTGGCATAAGGACCAAATTTGATGGTAAGCATGGGTTTCCAAAGAGCATCAGTAATTCCTTTTCCTGCCCATTTATAGAACCAATCCAAGGTTGGGATATTTTCATTTTGCCTCCATTTGGCAAATTTTCCTAAAAATAAACTAGTTAATCCGAAGCGTATTTTTCCTACGAACCCGACTGGTTTGAATTTCAATAAATCTAAAGGGGAATTAAAATCATAAAGTTGTCCATTTCTGAAAACGCCCATGGTAGTTTTTTTGTAAAATGCCTTGTCTGCGATATTCAAATCGTTCAAAAGCCATCTTAATTCGGCATCTTGTGTAAAAAAATGATGGTAATAATGTTCTAGTTGATTGCCTCCAATTTCAAAGGTATTCAATAGTCCTCCAAATTTATCACTTCCTTCAATAAGAGTTACTTTGGTGCCGTTTTTTGCTGCTATATAGGCTGTCGCAAGCCCCGTCATTCCTCCTCCGATAATTGTTAATTGCTCCATAAATAATGCAGATTTTTCAAGAGAAATCTAAAATGAATGCAAATTTAGGTTAAATTATCCGCTTAAACTCGTGATTGATTTGATAAATAGTGAAAATAGATTTTTTTCTCATTAATTTTTGAATAAAATAAAGAAATCGTCTTATTTTTACATAAAAAAATACAAACAAACTAATAACCAATATGCCCGTAACTATTCAAACACATCCCTGGCTAAAATTTTATCCGGAGGGAATCCCCTATGAAATAAATCCGGACGCTTATCCTTCTTTATTAGAGTTGATGGAAGAGGGTTTTGAAAAATTTTCCCACAAGGTTGCTTATGCTTGTATGGGGAAAGAAATGACTTATGGCGAACTCGACAAACTTTCTCAAAATTTTGCGGCGTATCTCCAAAAAATAGGCTTAGTGAAAGGAGATAGAATTGCTATTCAAATGCCTAATGTTTTGCAATATCCAGTGGTAATGTTTGGGGCGATTCGAGCTGGATTGACGATTGTCAATACGAATCCTCTTTACACACCAAGAGAAATGGAACACCAATTCAAAGATTCCGGTGCGAAAGTAATAGTAATTGTGGCTAATTTTGCTTCTAATTTGGAGAAAATCGTCGATAAAACACAAATCAAACATATAATTTTGACAGACTTAGGAGATATGTTGGGTTTCCCGAAGAAGCAAATTGTCAACTTTGTTGTGAAAAAAGTAAAGAAAATGGTACCTGCTTTTAATCTTCCAAACGCCAATTCGCTGATGGATTGTTTGAAAGAAGGAGCTAAAAGTATTTGGAAAAAACCTTCTGTCAGTAGTCAGGATTTAGCATTTATTCAATATACAGGAGGAACAACAGGGGTGTCGAAAGGGGCAATGTTGAGCCATCGTAATATTGTTGCGAATTTGGAGGCAAATAACGAATGGCAGGGAGTTTTGACAAATAAAATATCGGATGAGAAAATAGTTGTTGTGGCGGCATTGCCTTTGTATCATATTTATGCCCTGACTGTCAATGCCTTAACAGCCCTAAAAACTGGAACAATGAATCTTTTGATTACCAATCCAAGAGACTTGGAGGCGTTTATCAAGGATTTGAAAAAATACCCGCCTCATGTGTTTACGGGGGTTAATACTCTTTACAATGGATTGCTCAATCATCCCAAAATTAAAGAGGTTGATTTTAGTAAATTGGTTATCACTTCTGCTGGAGGTATGGCTTTGCAGGGTGTGGTGGCAAATCGCTGGAAAGAGCTGACTGGATGTTTGCCCGCAGAAGGTTATGGCTTGTCGGAAACGTCGCCTGTTTTGAGTTCTAATTGTTTGGTTGGAGAAAATAGAGTCGGAACAATCGGAATTCCTTGGCCAAGTACAGAACTTCGTATTTTAAGAGAAGATGGGTCTTGGGCAGCGATAGGTGAAGCTGGAGAGATTTGTGCTGCTGGCCCTCAAGTGATGGCGGGCTATTATCAAAGACCAGATGAAACAGCCAAAGTATTATTTACGGATGCAGAACAAAAAACTTGGTTTAAAACTGGGGATATTGGCGTAATGGATAATGATGGCTTCTTTAAGATTGTTGATAGGAAAAAAGATATGATTTTGGTTTCTGGATTTAATGTTTATCCGAACGAAATAGAAGAGGTGGTTGCCAATTGTCCTGGCGTATTGGAGGTTGCGTGTATAGGGGTGGCAGATGAGAAATCGACAGAAGCGGTAAAGGTATTTGTGGTAAAGAAAGATGAAAATCTCACGAAAGAGCAAATTGCTACTTATTGTAAGGAAAATCTGACTGCCTACAAATGTCCTAAGCACATCGAATTCCGAACAGAGTTACCAAAAACGAATGTTGGAAAAATCTTACGAAGAAGTCTCAAAGAAGAAGAAGTCAGCAAATAAATAATAAGGGGCTGTCTCGATTTTGAGAAAGCCCCTTATTATAGATTAAAATTTTTCTAAATCAGAAAAGAAAAAAGAGCCTTCAATTTGTGCATTTTCATCCGAATCTGAACCATGAATGGCATTTTCAGTCATTGAATTTGCGAATTTTTTTCTAATCGTACCCTCTGCTGCATTTTCAGGATTTGTAGCTCCGATTAATGTTCTGAAATCTTGTATGGCGTTGTCTTTTTCTAAAATCATGGCAATAATTGGTCCGGATGACATCATCTGACAGAGGTCTTCATAAAAGGGTTTGCCCTGATGTACCGCATAAAATTTTCCTGCCTGTGCAGTAGATAGTTGCGTTTTTTTCATTGCAATAATCTTAAAGTTGGCGGCTTCAATCAAAGCCGTTATTTCTCCGATATGATTGTCAGCAACTGCGTGTGGCTTAATCATTGTAAATGTTCTGTTTGATGCCATGTTATTGTTTGATTGTTTAATTGTGTAAATTTAATCTTTTTTTGAGAAAAGCAAACAATCAAACAAAAAATTAGCCAATGTTTGGGATTTTACGATTTACCTTGATGATGGTTTTTGAGAATACTTTCCACAGTTTGAAAACAAAAAAGCCTCATGCAGTTGATACATGAGGCTTTTTGTTTCAGGTGTCATCGTTTAAGCACTAGCAAAAGCATTTTTGCTTTCAGCACGTTTACGATCATTTTCATCCAAATATATTTTACGCATACGAATTGATTTTGGCGTAATCTCCAAATATTCATCTTTTTGGATGTATTCCATTGCGTCTTCTAATGAGAAGTTTAATTTTGGTGCAATTTTTACGTTTGCATCCGAACCAGACGCTCTCATGTTTGTTAATTGCTTAGCTGTCTGAACATTAACCACAATATCATTTTGTCTGTTATGCTCACCAATAACCATTCCCATATAAACATCTTCACCTGGATCGATGAAAAATACACCTCTATCTTGCAATTTATCAATCGAGTAAGGTGTTGCTAGACCATTCCCACTTGCGATGATAGAGCCATTGATTCTTCCAGGAATTGCCCCTTTGAATGGCTCGTAAGATTTAAAACGGTGATTCATGATGGCTTCTCCAAAAGTAGCCGTTAAAACGCTTGAACGCAAGCCAATCAATCCACGAGAAGGGATATTAAACTCTAAGTGTTGTAAATCTCCTTTAGGCTCCATGATTAATAGCTCCCCTTTTCTTTGGGTTGCTAATTCGATTACTTTTCCGGCAGTTTCTTCAGGTACATCTACTACCAAGGTTTCGATAGGCTCTAATCTTTCTCCATTTTCACCTTCTTTGTATAATACTTGTGGCTGACCAACTTGTAATTCGTAGCCTTCACGACGCATTGTTTCAATTAATACAGATAAGTGAAGAATCCCTCTTCCAAAAACCACAAATTTATCTTCAGTATCGCCTGATTGTACTCTCAATGCTAAGTTTTTCTCTGTTTCTTTGATTAATCTATCTCTCAAATGGCGAGAAGTAACAAATTTACCCTCTTTCCCGAAAAATGGAGAGTTATTAATCGTAAACAACATATTCATTGTTGGCTCATCAATCGAAATACGTGGAAGAGGCTCAGGGTTTTCCATATCGGCAAGTGTATCACCGATTTCAAAATCTTCAATTCCTGTAATAGCACAAATTTCACCCGAGCTAACTTCGGTCACTTTTATTTTTCCTAGACCCTCAAAAACCTGTAATTCTTTGATTTTATTACGTTTGATGCTTCCGTCTGCTTTGCAAAGAGCTACTTGCATTCCTTCTTTTAAGACTCCTCTGGCTACACGGCCAATGGCAATTCTACCTACAAATGAAGAATAATCCAAAGAAGTGATTTGCAATTGAGGCGTTCCGTCCACCACTTTAGAGGCAGGAATATGCTCGATAATTGCGTCTAATAAAGGAGTGATGTCTGTCGTTGGTGTTTTCCAATCCGTACTCATCCAGCCTTGTTTCGATGAACCATAAAGGCAAGGGAAGTCCAATTGGTCTTCGGTTGCTTCCAAGTTGAACATCAAATCAAATACTTGTTCGTGTACTTCTTCTGGTCGGCAATTTTCTTTGTCCACCTTATTAACAACTACAATCGGCTTTAAGCCTAATTGTAATGCTTTACCCAACACGAAACGTGTCTGAGGCATCGGTCCTTCAAAAGCATCAACCAATAAGATAACCCCATCGGCGAGTTTTAATACACGTTCTACTTCTCCACCAAAATCCGAGTGACCAGGCGTGTCGATGATGTTGATTTTAGTACCATTGTATCTTACAGATACGTTTTTAGAAACAATCGTAATACCACGCTCACGCTCCAAGTCATTGTTGTCCAAGATTAATTCTCCAAATTCTTGATTATCTCTGAAAATTTTAGAAGCATGAATGATTTTATCTACTAAGGTTGTTTTGCCGTGGTCAACGTGAGCAATAATGGCAATGTTTCTGATATTATTTTGCATGAAATGAAAACTGTTAATTTCGTTTTGTACAGTCAGCTATAAGGTTTTGACTGAATAAATGTTGATTTTTTTAAAATATATTCTTGAAATGAACCGCAAAAGTACAAAAAATAAATCTAATATCCTTTTATTTATTCGATAATACATTGATTATCAAATTGTTAATAAGAATAATGCAATTTATTGAAGAAATAAGACAATATTTTTATCTTGATTTTCTTTTGGACTTTTTGTCTCCTTTTGTTTTTGTTTTTCGTCTGGTGTATTTGTTACTAGTGATGGGCATTGATTTTTGTGCCAACGCTATGAGTTCAAAATCCATGCTTCTTCTTTCTAAATCTGTTGCCAAAACCCTTACTTTGACAATATCACCAAAATTGATTACCCTGCCACTTCTTCTTCCTACCACTCGATAATTAGCTTTGTCGAGTTCGTAATAATCATCTTTGAGTTCTGCCAATCGAATCATTCCTTCACAAGCGGTTTCGGTTACTTCTACAAAAACACCGAAATCTGTTACACCCGTCACAACCCCTTCAAATACCTTTGATTGCTCTTGGAAGCCCATAAACTCGACTTGTTTGTATTTAATTGAGGCTCTTTCTGCTTCTGCTGCCAGCTTCTCTCTTTCCGAAGAATGTTTGCATTTGTTTTCAAAATCTTCTTTTGAAATGCTTTGTCGATTGCCACTGATATAATGTGCAAGTAATCGATGAGCCATGATATCGGGATACCTGCGTATTGGAGAGGTGAAGTGGCTGTAATGAGCGAATGCTAAACCAAAATGCCCCAATGGCTCAGTGCTATATTTTGCTTTGGACATGGTTCGAACAGCCAATTGCTCCAATACATTTTGCAAGGGTTTCCCCTCGACATCTTCCATCATGCTATTCATCGAATCTGATAAACCTTTTTCCGAGTCTAAGTCCAATTTATAGCCAAATCGAGCAATAAATGTTGCAAAATTTTGTACTTTTTCAGGGTTCGGGGGTTCGTGTACCCGGTACACCATCGTATTTTCTTTATGCTTTTTAAATACAAATTCAGCTACTTTTTTATTGGCTAAAAGCATGAATTCTTCTATCAATTTGTGGGCATCTTTCCTGATTTTCAAAACAACGCCTAATGGCTTACCATTTTCATCAAGTTTAAATTTTACTTCTGAAGTTTCAAAATTGATTGCTCCGTTTCGAAAACGCTCATTTTTTAAGATTTTAGCAAGATGATTCAGCGTATGTAAAGGAAGCTGGTATTTTTCTAAAATTTCGTTCTGTTTTTCATCCAAAACATCGCCTTCGTTACTTTCTAGAATTTCTTGGGCTTCTTCGTAGGTAAACCTTTTATCAGAATGAATAATTGTACGACCGAACCATTCATGGATAATTCTCCCTTCGTGGTTCATTTCAAATACTGCTGAAAAAGTTAGTTTATCTTCATTTGGGCGAAGAGAGCATAAATTATTCGATAATTTTTCGGGCAACATCGGAATCGTTCTATCAACTAGATAAACAGACGTTGCTCGTTTGTATGCTTCCTCTTCTAATTTTGTTCCAGGTGTTACGTAATGGCTGACATCGGCTATATGTACGCCGATTTCATAATTGCCATTGGATAAAATTTTAAAACTGATGGCATCGTCAAAATCTTTTGCGTCGTGAGGGTCAATGGTAAAGGTAAGGGTTTGGCGAAAATCACGTCTTTTGGCTATCTCTTCCTCTAAAATCTGATCCGATATCTTGGCTGCTTCTTCCTCTATGATGCTTTCAAATTTGTTCGGCAATCCGAATTCTGCCAAAATAGCGTGCATTTGTGCATTGTTTTCTCCAGATTTCCCCAATACTTCAACCACTTCTGCAATACCTTGTTTGTTTTTTTGAGGATATTCTAAAATTCGAATAATAACCAAGTCGTTTTTGGTAGCATGATTGATTTTATCTTTGGGGATAAAGAAATCTTCGTGTAAGTTCTTATGTTCTGGTCGAACGAGGGCATAATTTTGTAAGACATTAATTTTTCCGACAATTTCTTTTTTACCTCTTTCTATGATTTCAATAATACAGCCCTCTGGATTATTACCTTTTCTGTAACTATTTCCGAAAACAGCAGCTTTAACCAAATCGCCATCAATTGCCCCCATCATGTCATCAGCATTGACCCAAATATCGGGTTTGTTATCGTCATATCTAATAAATCCAAACCTGGGATTTACAAAATCAAGCTTTCCCGTGACAGATTGTTTTTCGGCATCTAAAGTAAATTTTCCTTTTTCTGTTTCAAAAATTTTGCCTACTGCTAATAATTGATAAACCAACTCTGCATACATCTTTTTTTCAGCTTTGTTTCTAACGCCATAGTGAGCCAACAAATCTTGAATAGAATAAGATTTGTGAAGATTAATCGAAAAAAAAGCTAAAATTTCATTTTGTAATTCATCATAAAATGAAAAATGATGGTGTTTGTTTTTTGCCATTGGTTTTAGTTAAAATCTTCTTGTACGCCTTGCCAATCATATAAAGGATTCTGCGTAGGGTCCCAATTGGGATAAATTAAGAAGTGTTTTTCTTGAATTTTATTGATGAGAATATTTCTAAGTTCGGCAAGGTTTTCCTTTTTTTCAGCCGAAATAAAAACAACATTTTCGGTATTTTTCTTCAAATAACTGGCTTTTAGCTGTTGAAGATTTCTCTGTAAAACTTCTTCGGTGATTTTTTCCAAATGTTCATCGAGATTTTCTTCTCCTTCTGGTTGAAATAAGTCTAATTTATTGAAAACCAATACAATAGACTTGTCGGAAGCTCCAATGTCTGCTAAAGTAGTATTGACTACTTCCACTTGCTCTTCAAAGGAAGGATGAGAAATGTCCACCACATGAACCAAAATGTCTGCCTCTCGAATTTCATCCAATGTTGATTTGAAAGATTCGATTAGCTGTGTAGGTAGCTTTCGGATAAATCCTACGGTATCGGTTAATAAAAAAGGAATATTTCCCAAAACTACTTTGCGGACAGTCGAGTCGATAGTCGCAAATAATTTATTTTCGGCGAATACCTCGGTTTTTGCCAGACGACGCATCAAAGTAGATTTTCCAACATTCGTATAGCCCACAAGAGCAACACGAACCAGCCTATTTCTTTCTTTTCTCCTTGTAAAGCTTTGTTTATCAATCTTTTCCAGTTTTTCTTTGAGCAGGGCAATTCTATCTTTTACGATACGCTTGTCGGTTTCGAGTTCTTTTTCTCCTGGCCCACGCATTCCAATTCCACCCTTTTGTCTGCTCAAGTGAGACCACATACGGGTAAGACGTGGCAACAAGTATTGATATTGTGCCAATTCTACTTGTTTTTTGGATTGGTCTGTTCTGGCTCTTTGAGAAAAAATATTCAAAATGAGCAAACTTCTATCTAAGATTTTGATGTCTTGAAAAATAGACTCCAAGTTTCTAACTTGCGAAGCGGTCAAGTCATCGTCAAAAATAATGCTATCAACAGGATTTTCAATAATCCATAGCTTGATTTCTTCTAATTTACCTTTTCCAACGAATGTTTTTACATCGGCTCGTTCTAAGCGTTGTGTAAATACCTTTTTTGTCAATACTCCAGCGGTGGTTGCTAAAAACTCCAGCTCGTCGAGATATTCTTTTGTTTTCTCAGCATCTTGTTTTTGAGTAATTAGACCGACCAAAACAGCAGATTCTTGTTGCTGTGTTGTAGAAAATGATTTTGAATTAAGCAATTTTGTGTTTTTCTTTTAAAAATTATACTTTGAACTTATTAAGGAAGAGCGAAAATAACGACAATACTTAAGATTTCTTATTAAAACAAGTAAAAAATTAAATAGATTCACCAAAAAGCCTAAGAATTTTAATACTTGTATGTGGGCGAAAATAAGTTTTTTTTTAAAAAATACATATATTTGTGAATAATTTAGAAATAAAAATACCATTCATCGAAAAAAAGTGCATTTCATAGAAAAAATTTGGTGATTCCCTCTTTAAGTATTTATTTTGTGTCAAATGAGATCTTTTTTAGCGTTAGCACAATTAGTAAATCATTTATTTTTGGGAACACGGAATAGGGTGGAATGCTTTTTCCTCCCTATTTTTTTTCGATATATTATAAAGAAAAAAAATCCCTCGACCAATAGTTATTGGTAAAGAATTTACCTTCCAAATTTTGATAATTGATAAGATAATTTTGGCACGTTTTTGGCTTATAAATTTAAAACAGTTATGTGATGAATTTTTTGAAAAAAATGAAATTGGCAATTTTAAAAGATATATTAACCTTATTTTTTGTACAATATCAAGATAAATTTTCCATTTTACATTGTCTGAATTCATTCAAATAAATATTGATATATTATTTTTTTTATTCAAAATTTATTTAACTTTGTCAGTTCATAAGGGACTCACGATGTCCGATTTTAACTGAATAAATAAATTTTCAGTCTGGTTTGAATCCAATTTATAGAGTTTATATATGGATTATTAGGAAAGCACGTAAGTCGGAATCCCTGCTACAAATTGAGGCAGGGATTTTTTTTATGAGTTTGATAGAGATGGAAAGTGAAAAATAAAATCGAAAAACATTGAATCATGGTAGGAAAAGTATTAAAAAATATCAGTGTCGTTAATAAAAAAGCAAGTTTTGAATATTTCTTTTTGGAAAAATATTCGGCGGGAATGGTACTGACCGGAACAGAAATCAAATCTATTAGGCAAAACAAATTTAATCTGGTAGATGCCTATTGTTTGTTTGTGGGAAAAGAGCTTTTTGTGAAAAATTTGAATATTTCAAAGTATGAACAAGGAACACACTATAATCACGAGCCACTGAGAGACAGAAAGCTTTTGTTACAGAAAAAAGAACTCAAAAAATTAGCAAATAAACTAACCGATAAGGGACTCACAATTATACCGACGAGATTGTTTATTAATGAGGCAGGTTTGGCAAAATTAGATATTGCATTGGCGAAAGGTAAAAAGCTTTATGACAAGCGAGATAGTATCAAAGAAAGAGATATTAGCCGTGAACGCAATCGTGAGCATTGATTCACGGCTGAATTTTTATTTTAAAATTTCTTGAATTCTTTGTTTGTATATATCAGATTGTTCGACATCAAAACGATTTCTTCCGTCAATAATTGTAAGTTTATTCTTGGAAGGGTGATGGGCTTTGTCGAGCAATTCTTGGCTATGTGATAAAGGAATGAATCGATTATATTTCCCATGAAAAATTTCGACTCGACAGCGAATTTTATCGAACCAATCGATGGCAGGAACAATAAATTCAGAAGCTTTCTCAAATGGAAATATAGGCAAAATATTGGTATATAATTTGGGTATATCTGTATAAGGAGATTCCAAAATAAGCATTTTTACCTTGTTTTTTGAGGCAACCTTGATGGCGGCACCACAGCCAAAGCCAGTTCCATATAATATAATTTGGTCTGGGTCATATCTTCTTGTGAGGTTATTAAAGACATGATTGGCATCGGAAAGGAAGTTTTTCTCGTCTAATCTTCCTGGTGTTTTTCCATACCCCCGATAATCGTAAAGAACACAATCGTATCCTAAATTAGTGAATTGTTCGGCTAAATTGGCATATTCCAGCACATTGCCGTAGTTTCCATGAAAACACAACACAACTCCTTTCGATACAGAATCCCTAGTGGCAAACCTTAGCCCATTGATTTTTATTTTTGAATCAACGATTAAGTCATATTCGGTGCTTTGTGGAAGGTCAATAAAATAATCTTTTGATAATTTCTCTGGATGTAATAAAATAAACCTTTGAAAAAGTACCAGCAATCCGACTAAAAGTGCATAAGTAATCAAAATAAGCTTGATATGTCGCCACTGAAAACGCCCTAAAATTTCTTTCATTTATCTTCATTAATTATTTGTCTAATAATAGATTATTTGGCAAAGTTACATGATTTGGCTGATTTGGTAGATATACATTTTCATAATCTTCAACCAAATTACTTAGAATATTCATCAATAATTCAAAAGTTTCTTCACCTAATATTTCTCCAAATTGTTTGTGTACAAGATTCATGCAAACATTCAAATCCGAAAGAGCCTGAAGACCTTTAGGGGTATATTTGACAATAAGAGCCCTTGCATCATTTTTGTCTTTCTCGACAATCAAATACTCTTCTGACTGTAACTCTTTGATGATTTTGCTCATGGCTTGTTTTGTCATGCCTGCTGCTAGAGCCAAGTGATTGATATTTGAGCCTTCTGCGTCAATATTTACTAATGCTACTATATGCCCTACTCGAAGTGTTCCATATCCTCTTTCTCTTAAATATTCGCTCGCCAAAGCCCTCATATAACGATAAGATTTATTCAATAATCGCCCCAATAATCGATTTTTATTGGATTTAAAAGTGGCGATGGCAGTTGGTAATGGCTCATGGTTCATGTCTTTGACTCAATTAATAATTATTCATACACAAAATTAAACAAAAATTAATAATTGTCAATATACTTGACTAATTTAGTAAACTTAGTTTACTTTGTGCCTCAAAACAAATTAAGACCAACCATTCGTCCAAATAAATACATTTTTAGTATGAAAAATCAAGAAAAAAAGTCTTTTAAGAGCTTCATTCCAAGAATAATCTTGTTGATTGTACTTTTGAGTGCTGCGATTTATGCTTACAATAAGTATAATTATAACCAACATTTTGAAAAAACAGACAATGCACAAATCGAAACCTACAATGTACCTATTGTATCGAGAGTAAGTGGATATGCCGAAACCATCAATTTGAAAGACTTCGAATCTGTCAAGAAAGGACAATTATTAGTTACTATTGACAAGAAAGAGCAAATTTTGGCATTAGAAGAAATGCAAGCGGTATATCAACAAATGCTGACGGAGGTAGAAAGTGCAGAAGCAGCTATAAAAAATACCCAAATGAGCCTTTCGGCGGCAGAGAGTGCTATCAAATCGGTCGTTTTAAGAAAAGAAAAAGCTCAAAAGGATTTGGAAAGAGATACGAAATTATATGCAGACAAGGCAATTACTAAAAAACAATTAGACGACAGCAGGTCAAATTTGGATATTATTGAGGCACAGCTCGATGCACAAAAACAAGACTTATTGGCATCAAAATCAAAGACAGATATTCAAAGTGCTGGTTTGCATAGAGCAGAAGCGGCACTTCAGGTACAAAAAGCAAAAATCGAACAACAAAAATTAAAACTGACTTACTATGACATTGTGGCAAGTGAAAATGGGAAAATTGGTAGAAAGAGTGTCGAACCTGGGCAATTTATTCAAGCAGGACAAACCATTGCCACCATTGTCCAAGATTCGCTTTATTGGGTTATTGCTAATTTTAAAGAAACCCAGTTGCAAAGGTTAGCTGTCGGACAAAGTGTTAATATTTCTATTGATGCCTATCCAGAATTAAAAATGACTGGTAAAATTTTAGAATTTTCGGAAGCAACCGGAGCAAAGTTTTCTTTACTTCCTGCGGATAATGCTAGTGGGAATTTTGTGAAGGTGACACAGAAAATACCTGTCAAAATATCAATCGAGCAATTAAGTGAAGTGAAAGATAAACTTCGCTCAGGAATGAGCTTGGAAGTGGAGGTAAAAATAAAATAATATGAAAAATCAAGCGATAGATGTGGCAGAAGAACCACAGTCAATGGGTGTGGCTCGTTTTGCAATAGTCCTGACAACCATTACAGCGTCTGTGATGGAATTGTTGGATACTACTATTGTCAATGTAGCATTGAATCAAATTGCTGGTTCGTTGGGAGCTACCATTGAAGATATTGCCTGGGTTATTACGTCTTATGCGATTGCAAACGTCATCATTATTCCATTGACAAACTTTCTAGGCGAATATTTTGGGCGAAAGACCTATTATTTAGGTTCAATGATTTTGTTTGGAATAGCGTCCTATTTATGTGGCAATGCGGGTAGCTTGTGGGAGTTGGTACTTTGGCGGTTTGTACAAGGAATTGGCGGAGGGGCTTTGCTTTCAACTTCGCAATCAATTTTGTTTGATGCATTTCCAGGAAAACAAAGAGGAATGGCTTCGGGATTATTTGGTATGGGAATTGTACTTGGCCCTACTTTAGGCCCTAGTTTGGGTGGCTATATTGTGGATAATTATAATTGGGGAGATATATTTTTTATTAATGTTCCGATTTGTGTATTGGCAAGTATTTTGACAATTTTATACATCCCTACAAAAGAAAATGAAGGAAAGCACAAATCGTCAATGACAATTGATTATTTGGGTATAATATTATTGATTATTGGCGTGGGTTCTTTGCAATATGTTTTGGAGAAAGGAGAATCTAAAGATTGGTTTGAGTCGAGAGAGATTTCAATCATTACACTCATCTCTGTATTGTCTATCATTGGATTTATTGGAAGAGAGCTGAATACCAAACACCCCGTAGTGAATTTGAGAGTATTTAAAAATTCAAATTTTGCTTTTTCATCTATTTTCGTAATGATTTCAGGGGTTGGGCTCTTCACTTCTGTATTTGTTTATCCAATCATGGTGCAAAGAATCAACGGATTTACGCCGTACGAAACTGGATTGTCATTATTATTTCCGACATTAACAATTTTGCCTTTATTTCCTATTTTGGGGAGAGTTATGTCGAAAGGAGTGACACCCATTCCGTTTGTTGTGGCAGGAATATTGATTTTTTCTTTTTTTGGTTTTTATAGTGGTACTGCGACAGCCGACATGGATAGGTGGGATTTTTATCCGATTCAGGTTTTGAGGGGCTTAGGGACAGTTTTGTTGCAATTACCTCTTATCAATGCTTCCGTAGCGGGTCTGAAACCTAATGAATTTGGAGCGGGAATATCCTTGACCAACATGATACGCCAGTTGGGAGGAGCTTTTGGAATTGCCTTGGCAAACAACTACGTAACCTTGCAATATGCTCAACACCGAACAGACCTCTCGGTGCATTATACTGCTAATAATCCTCTTTTTCAGGAGCGATTCAATGCCATTAAAGCAGCTTTTTTGTCTCGTTCTGGAGATGCCATACAAGCGACGACACAAGCTTTGAAACAAATGGACTTGGTTTTGGACAGACAAGCCTATTATTTGGCTTATTTAGATACTTTTCGAATTGTATCTATATTTTTTCTTTGTGTGTTGCCTTTTGTTTTTTTATTGAAAGGTCGTAAAAAATCAGCAGCAGAAATTGCCGCCATGGCAAAAGCTGCCGAAGAAGCTCATTAATAATTAAATCTGAAGTTTGTTGATAAAAATGATAGATATGAAACAAAAAATAATATTGATTACGACACTATTGATAAGTAGCTCCCTTGCTTTTTCGCAGAAAAATGAGTTCGTCTTGCCAACACTTATCAAACAAGCATTGGAATATTCTCCGAAAGTAAAAGAACAAGAAGAGTTCGTGAATGCCTCGGAGTATCGAAAAAAAATCTTGGAAAGTAATACCAAACCTCAAGTAAATGGAGAGTTGTCGTACATGAGACTTGACCCAATTGCAGAGGCAACCTTTCCAATAAATGGCGAAATCCGTAAGTTGCAGTTTCAACCACATAATAACTATACCTCGAATGTGAATGCCTCGTATGTTATTTACGATTGGGGAAAATTTAAGGAAAATACCAAAAAAATAGTTTTGGAAATTCAACAACAGAAAGGGGGAATTGAAGCCTTAAAACATCATCTGGCTTATCAGGTCACGCAATTATTCTATGGGATTACTTTTTTGCAAAAAGCTATTTTGGTACAAAAAGAACAAGTAGAATTGATAAAAGAGAATGGTAAAATTATCGAAAATAGGGTTAAAAATGGTGATGCTCTTGAATATGATGCTTTACAGGTACAAGTTCGTCTGAAAAATGCAGAGATACGTCAGACGGATTTGGACGGACAATTAGAAAAACAATTGATTTTCTTGAGTTCTTTGATTGGTACAGAAGCGAAAAATTTATTACCCAATGAGCTAAATTTGAATTTTTCTTATGCTCAATCTGATGTAGGAAGTGCTTATAATGAAGCTATTATGGCAAATACAGATATTAATTTTTTGAAATCTAAAGAAGAAATTTTAGAGCAAGAATATAAAATATCAAAAATGATTTTACTTCCTCAATTGTCTTCTAATGCTTCTTTCGGTGTTAGAAATGGTTATCAGCCGAATCTTGCACTATGGAGGCCCAACAGTGTTTTGGGTGTAAAACTCAACATTCCGATTTATTCTGGAAAACGAGGAGAGTTTAGTGCTGGATTGGCAAAAGTGAATGTTTTGGCAAATAAACAAAGCATTGAACTTCAAAAAAATGAAATTGCACGGGAGCTTAATCGGGCATTTAGTGAGTTGGCTATTGCCAAAAAGAAAAAAGATTTGGCAAATATCAACATTGAGCAAGCAGAATATGCTCTCAAACTTGCCAAAAATCGCTTAGCCAGTGGGGTAAGTACTCCTTTAGAAATCCAAACAGCAGAGACAAATCTAAGTGAAGCTAAGTTTGGTTTGTTGCAATATGATTATCAAATTTGTATGTCGAATATTGATATTGCTCGTATTTCGGGAATAAAATTTTGGTAAAAATAAATATAACCACAAGTCATTTGTATAGATTTCTTGTGGTTATGTTGATGATTTTCTAATCAAATGGGTAGAAAAATAGTTGGACTCGGAGCCAAATAACAGCTACATTTTTTACAACCGAACAAGAATATATCAAAATAGCATTAACTGATTTGCTAATGCCCCTTCGTGTTTCAATAACCATTCTTTTCGCCAAATATCTCCAGCATAACCAACCAAACTACCATCCGAACCTATCACCCGATGACAAGGGATAATAATAGCAATTGGATTCATTCCGTTGGCTGTTCCAACGGCTCTTATGGCTTTTTCATTCCCTATTTTTCTTGATAAAGTCAGATAAGAAATTGTTTGTCCAAAGGGAATTTCTTGAAGTTTATTCCAAACATTTTGCTGAAATTCTGTGCCATTAAGGTCTAACTCTAAATCAAAATTCTTCAGTTTACCTACGAAATAAGCCTCCAATTGACGAATACATTCGTTTATTATGGGCGGACAATCGGCTGATTCAGCCAATTGTCGAGATGGTTTTTTAAGAGCATCTCTAAACTGTATGCCAATGATTTTTTCAGTATTGGCACTGAGTTCCAAAATCCCTAAGGGAGAGGAATAATATTTGGTAAATTCCATTTTTGATTGATTTTATTCAAAAAACAAGCCAATTTACAATATTACAACCAAATTACTCTTAATTTTTGCAGCATCTTGCAAATGTATTTGTAATTTTGCAGATTCTATATCGAATATCATCTAAAAATATATCATAAGGAAATGGTCGTACCGTATAAAGAAAAAGATAGTAGTAAGAGAGAACAAATAGCTGAGATGTTTGATAATGTCTCTCCAAAATACGATTTTTTAAATCATTTGTTGAGTGCGGGGATTGATGTATGGTGGCGAAAGAAAGCAATATCGTTGTTGAAAAAGGAGCAACCTAAGCTTCTATTGGATATTGCAACTGGAACGGGTGATTTGGCAATAGAGGCGGTTCGCCAATTAAATCCAGACAAAGTCATTGGTGTGGATATATCGGAAGGAATGCTTAGCTTTGGAAGAGAAAAAATGAAAAAACTCGGATTGGAGCAAAAAATCGAGATGCAACTTGGTGATTCTGAGAAATTACACTTCCAAAACAATACTTTTGATGCCGTTGTCGTTTCTTTTGGGGTGAGGAATTTTGAAAATTTAGAAAAAGGACTAAAAGATATGTGCCGTGTAACGAAGCCAGGCGGTACTTGTGTGGTGATGGAATTTTCAAAACCGAAAACTCCAGTGATTAAACAATTATATTGGCTCTATAACAGAACGATATTGCCATTAATTGGGAAAATAGTTTCTAAAGATAGTGCTGCATATACATATTTGCCAGAGTCTGTTATGGCTTTTCCAGAAGGAGATGATTTTTTGGAAATATTCGAAAAATCAGGGTTTTCTCAGTCAAAATGTATCCCGCTTACTTTCGGGATTTGCTCGATATATATAGGCAAAAAAAACTAAGAAGTGCCTTGTATTAAACTTTATAATGAATGAAAAAAATAGTCAATACATTCGTTTTAGCTTGTATTTTATTTATTTATTGGGGGGAGAAACCTCTTTTTGCACAATACAATCGACGCCATTTTCAGGCGGATTATGATGCAAAAACGACCAAATTTGGTTATTTTTTGGGTTTACCAAGCACAAATTATAAAGTAAAATTCAATAGTTATTTTCTAAACAAAGACAATTACTATTCTATTACATCAAAGCCGCTTTTCGGTTTGAAGATGGGGGGATTGGTAAATTTTAAGTTAAATGATTATTTTGATTTTAGGGTTTTGCCAACGGTCGCTATTTATGAGCGGTCGCTAAGGTATAGTTTTATCAATGGTACTACTCAAAAAGATTCTACATACACGCAAAGCAAAGGAGCATCTGCTTGGTTTGAACTGCCAATTATGTTCAAATATAAGTCTGAAAGAAGGGGTAATATCCGAATGTATGTATTTGGAGGAGCTAGATTGGGATTGGAAACAAACGCCATCAATAGAAGAGCTAAAAAATTATTTACGACAAAAAATTCGGATTTAAGCATCGAATACGGTACAGGAATAGAGTTTTTTAGGGAATACTTCAAATTTGCTCCTGAAATACATTTTTCTCACGGGTTTGTCAATTTGGTTGACCCCGTGAGTAATTTTAATACACCTTTGGCTGGTGTTGGAAGAATGACCTCGCATACCGTGACGCTATATTTGATTTTTGAATAATTTTCTCATGAAATACGTACTTATTTTTTTGGTAAGACTCTATCAAGCTGGCATCTCTCCTTGGTTTCCGCCTTCGTGCCGATATACGCCTACTTGCTCTCAATATGCGGTAGAGGCTTTGCAAAAATATGGTTTTTTTAAGGGCTCTTGGTTAGCGATAAAACGTATCGGGCGTTGTCATCCGTTTAGTTCAACTCATGGACATGATCCTGTACCTTAAAGTATATTTTTTTGTCAAATGAATATTCTACCAAATAAATAAAGCAAATTTGGATTAATTAAAGAACTTTATTGATTATTTTTGTAATTGTAAGAAATGATAATTTTTTATTGTCTTTTCTAATAAAATAGTTTCTAACTTTGAAATCAAATTTGATTTCTGTATTTTTTTAAAGTTTTTTAAATTTTAACCAAATTAAAATTATATACAAAGGCTTGATGAACACATATTACATTATAGATTTTGACAGTACTTTTACGAAGGTTGAAGGCTTAGACGAATTGGCAAATATTGCCCTGAACGGTAGTTCGAATCAAGAAAAGATAGTTCAACAAATTAGAGACTTGACAGAAAAAGGAATGAATGGCGAAATTTCCTTTTCGGAAGCTCTTAGTCGTCGGATTGCATTGTTGAGTGCGAATCGTTCACATATTGATAAACTTGTTGATTTTTTATATACTAAAATATCAGACTCATTCCAGAGAAATGAGCGATTTTTAAGGGAGTTTTCTGATAGAATTATCATCATTTCTGGTGGGTTTAAAGAATTTATTGTTCCGATTGTCACTTCCATAGGGATAAAAGAAAGTAATGTGTATGCCAATACTTTTGTTTTCGATGAAAATGATGAGATTATTGGTGTAGATGAGTCGAATGTTTTGGCTCATGCTGGTGGGAAAGTATCTTTACTAAAGTCTTTACAACTTTCGGGAGATGTTTTTGCTATTGGAGATGGTTATACCGATTATGAGTTGAGAGAATCTGGATTGGCAAATAGATTTTATGCGTTTACGGAGAATGTTTCTCGTGAAAAAGTAACGTCTAAAGCCGACCACGTTGTGCCTTCGCTAGATGAGTTTCTATATTTGAATAAATTGCCAAGAAGTCAGTCATATCCTAAAAGTCGAATCAAGGTTTTATTGCTCGAGAATGTACATTCTGTTGCGGTTGAAGCATTTAAGAGAGAGGGGTTTGATGTTGAATTTCATAAAGGAGCGATGGATGAGGACGAACTAATTGAAAAAATTAAAGGTGTTTCTATTTTAGGAATTCGCTCAAAAACAAATGTTACTAAAAAAGTTCTTGAAAATGCCGACAAATTAAGTACAATCGGGGCGTTTTGTATTGGTACGAATCAGATAGATTTGGCTACTTGTACCGAAAAAGGAATTGCGGTGTTCAATGCTCCGTACAGCAATACCCGCTCGGTAGTGGAGCTTGCCATTGGTGAAATGATTTTATTAATTCGAAATGTATTTACGAAGAGTAATCAAATGCACGCCGGAAAATGGGATAAATCAGCCAATAATAGCTTTGAGGTAAGGGGTAAGAAAATTGGATTGGTAGGGTATGGTCATATTGGTACGCAACTTTCGGTTATCAGTGAAGCTCTTGGAATGGAGGTGTATTTCTATGATATTGTAGATAAAATGCCAATCGGAAATGCAAAAAAATGCCGTTCTTTGGAAGAGATGTTGCGTGTGGCAGATGTGGTAAGTTTACACATCGATGGAAGAAAGGAAAATCTGAATGTTATCGGAAAAAGGGAGTTTGAGCTAATGAAAGATGGTGTCGTTTTTATGAATCTTGCTAGGGGACACGTGGTAGATGTTCCAGCTTTGGTAGAAGCTCTTAAGAGTGGGAAAGTTGCTGGTGCAGGGGTAGATGTGTTTCCTTATGAACCGAAAACCAACAATGAGCCTTTTGAGAATGAATTGAAAGGGATTCCTAATGTCATCTTAACGCCACATATCGGAGGAAGTACAGAAGAAGCTCAAGAGGGTATCGGGACTTATGTGCCAGAAAGGCTTTTGGAATATATGAACAACGGAAGTACAACAGGAAGTGTGAATTTCCCTGAGGTTCAGTTGCCATTATTAAAAGACTCGCATCGATTATTGCATATTCATAAAAATATTCCTGGAATTTTGGCGAAAATCAATAATATTTTTGCCAAGCACCAAATAAATATCAATGGCCAATATCTCAAAACCAACGAAAAAATAGGCTATGTAATCATGGATATCAGCAAAGGATATACTGATGAGTTTGTTCAGGAAATCAAAGATTTGGAGGCTACGATTCGTTTTAGAATGTTGTATTGAGGATAAATCTTTGAAATTTTTCGAGAAATAGCTGAATAAAAAAACAACAAACCCGAAAATACATTTTTATGCGTATTTTCGGGTTTGTTGTTTTTTAACGATACTAAAATGAGCAAACCTACGTTTGGAATAGCTTATCAGAAGCCTCCTCAATGGATAAAGAGGAGACTTAGATAGCTAATATTAAGTCTTTTTTTACGTAATTACTATATTGTAAAGACATTGGGAACAGAATGATAGACTTTTGATGATGATTTATCGAATGGCTTCAATTCCTCTGACTCGATTACGGATTCGGACGGCATCAATGACATCATACACAAATATTTTCCCGTCGCCTACATTTCCTTCAGAGGCATTATCCAAAATGACATCGATACATTTTTCGAGATTTTCGTCGCTTACGACACAAATAATCATGACCTTCGACATGAGGATTAAAGAACGTTCTGTTCCTCTGTAAATTTCAGAGAAACCCTTTTGTAAGCCAGCACCTTTTACCGGAACGACCGTCATACAAGGAATATCCGCCTCAATTAAGCCAGCTTGAATGGCTTTTAGTTTTGAGGGCTTCACAATTGCTTCTACCTTTTTCATAGTTTCGTCTTTTATTCAAATGTTGTATAGGCTTCTACTCCAAACTCAACGGCATCTAAGCCAGCTAGTTCTTCATTTGGCTTGATTCGGATACCAATTGTACGCTTTAATAATTGGAATATTACAAAGGTAATACCAAAAGAAAAAGAAGCGATGGTGGATACTCCTAATGCTTGAATACCCAATAAATGTGTTTCTCCGGTGGTAAAAAGTCCGCCCTTACTGGCGAATAAACCAACCGCAATTGTCCCGAAGAAGCCATTAATGCCATGAACAGCGATTGCTCCGACAGGGTCATCGATTTTCATTTTATCAATTAATACCACAGCAATATCAACCAACATTCCTGCCACTAAGCCGATAATTAAAGCGGCATTTGGGCTGACAACATTACAGCCAGCCGTGATAGCCACTAGTCCAGCTAAGATACCGTTGATAACCATCGTAATGTCCACTTTTTTATATCGCCACATCGTATAAACCATGGTAGAAATGCCTCCCATGGCAGAAGCCAAAAATGTATTGGTTGCTACATGGCCGATAAGCTCCCATTTGCCAACTGCTGCCAAAGTCGAACCTGGATTAAAACCAAACCAGCCAAACCATAAAATGAACGCCCCAACTGCAGCCAGCGGAAGATTATGTCCTGGAATTGGATTAATAGAGCCATCTTCGTTGTATTTTCCTATTCTTGGGCCAAGAACAATGGCGGCTGCCAACGCAGCAAAACCTCCCATGGCATGTACTGCTGAAGACCCAGCAAAATCATTAAAGCCTAATTTTGCCAACCATCCATTTGGATTCCAAACCCAATTGGCAACTAATGGATATAAAAAAGCACAAAAAATCAGAACAAACAAGGCATAAGACCATATTTTCATTCTTTCAGCAACACCCCCTGATACAATTGAGATAGCTGCAATGGCAAATCCCATCTGAATAAACCAAAACAAGGTGTTTGAGATACTTAGATTTAGTCCCAAATCTTGATTCAAAATACCTATTCCAAATGCCCACCAACCATTAGATTGACCATAAGCGATGCCAAATCCCACAGCATAAAAGGCAATTCCACCAAAAATGATGTCAATGATAACTTTTGCCAAAATACTTACGGCATTTTTAGGGCGAATAAATCCCGCTTCTAATAAAGCAAACCCTCCTTCCATTTGAAAAATCAATGCCGCACATATAGCTACCCAAACCGTGTCGATTGAATGGATAATCTCAGCTTGATTTTTAGATAATTCTGCTATTTCGTCCATAAATAATTGATTATTTTGTATAATTTTGATATTTAATTATAATATTGGGGCAAAGATAAATTTTAAAGTTAATTATAACAAATATGAATTGATTTTTTTATGTTTAATTTTTGATTAATATTTTTAAAAAAAGTATTTTATGTAAAATAATTATATTATTTTTTGATATAAATACATTGAAAAATGCAAAAAAAAGACTTTTTAAGTATATTTTAATAGGTAGTATTTTGTTTGATTGATAATGGATTTACGATAAAAACAAAAAAAGCATGTCGAGTAATTTCGACATGCTTTTCCAAAAAAATGAATGTATTTTAGAAACTATACACTTTATTCGATACCAACATTTCTTGAATAGAATGTACGATACCCATGGTATCAAATCCACATTCTTTTTGTAATTCTAATTGTTCGCCGTGTTCTACTATTCTATCTGGAATACCCAAGCGTTTGATTTGTGCAGAATACCCATGGTCACACATGAATTCAATTACGGCACTACCCATGCCACCTTGAAGGCATCCATCCTCGACGGTAATAATTTTATCAAAGCGACCGAATACCTCATGCAACAAAGCCTCGTCCAAAGGTTTTACAAATCGTAAATCGTAATGAGCGATATCAAATCCGCTTTCCTGAAGTATTTCACAAGCATTCATTGCATAATTTCCGATATGCCCAATGCTAATAATAGCCAAATCACGTCCTTCTTTTATTTTTCTTCCTTTTCCAATGTCTATTTTTTGAAAATCTTTTTTCCAATCTGGCATGACACCCTCTCCTCTAGGGTATCGAATACTGAAAGCCGTTTTTAGTTTTTGTACTTCCTCAAGCTGAAAAGTGTACATCATATTTCGGAGTTCTTCTTCATTCATGGGCGATGCCACAACGAGATTTGGAATACAACGCATATAGGCGATGTCGTAAGCACCATGATGGGTAGGGCCATCAGCACCAGCAAAACCAGCCCTATCCAAGCAAAAAACCACAGGAAGTTGTTGTAAACATACATCATGTATCACTTGGTCATAGGCACGTTGCATAAAGCTCGAATAAATATTGCAAAAGACAATCTTATTTTGTGTTGCCATCCCTGCTGAAAACGTAACGGCATGTTGTTCGGCAATACCAACATCAAAAGCACGTTGAGGCATGGCTTTCATCATGATATTTAAGGATGAACCCGAAGGCATGGCCGGGGTTACACCAATAATTTTTTCATTTTTTTCTGCCAATTCTACCAAAGTATTGCCAAAAACATCTTGGTATTTAGGAGGCATTGGTCGGTCATGTTCTTTCTTTTTAATGACTCCAGTTACTTTATCAAACAAACCTGGAGCATGCCATTTGGTTTGGTCTTTTTCTGCTGGAGCAAATCCTTTTCCCTTGACAGTAAGGCAATGAAGAATTTTTGGACCCGGAATTTTTTTCAAATCTTCCAAAACACTTACCAAGTGATTAATGTCATGTCCATCGATGGGGCCAAAATACCTTAAATTTAATGCTTCAAAAAAATTACTTTGGCTGAGCAAAGCCCCCTTGAGAGCATTTTCTACTTTGGCTACTATTTTTCTGGCACTTGTGCCGAATGTACTCATTTTGCCGAGGAGCTGCCACACTTCTTCTTTTACATTATTGTAGGTTTGAGAAGTGGTAATATCTGTTAGGTATTCTTTTAAAGCCCCAACATTTGGGTCAATTGCCATGCAGTTATCGTTTAAGATAATCAACAAATTGGCATCTTGTAGCGAACCCGCATGGTTCATGGCTTCAAATGCCATTCCCGCTGTCATTGAGCCATCTCCAATAACTGCAATGTGCTGTCTGTTTTTTTCTCCTTTTAGTTGGGAAGCAACAGCCATACCCAAAGCTGCCGAGATAGAAGTGGACGAATGCCCTACCCCAAAGGCATCGTATTCGCTTTCTTTACGTTTAGGAAAACCAGATATACCTCCATACACTCGATTGGTAGGAAATACTTTGCTTCTCCCTGTCAGAATTTTATGACCATAAGCTTGATGACCAACATCCCAGACCAATTGGTCATCGGGTGTATTGAAAACATAGTGCAATGCGACCGTTAGCTCGACTACGCCTAAACTTGAGCTGAAATGACCTCCATAAACAGAGACCAAATCAATGATGTATTGGCGGAGTTCATCTGCAACTTGAGGCAGCTTGCTATGATCTAATTTTCTTAAATCTTCAGGGAAATTAATATCTTTTAGTATTTCGCCAGGTGTAATAAGCATATACTTAATCCTTTAAAGGGTGTAAAATCGTCTTATCATTTCATGAAGAACAAAATATATACTGCTCGCTCATGTGTCAATGTTATGAATAACTAAATTGACTATAAATTGTTTAATTCTTATAAAATTGGAAAGCAGGATTATTTTTGAATATTGACAACGGTAAAAATTCTTCTTGATTTAATCTTTTCGTTGACTGGCTCTGTAAAGTGTCTGTTTTTCTTCTTTGCTTAAACTTTCATAGCCAGATTTGTTGATTTTGTCTAAAATACTATCAACATGGCTTTGGTCGGGATAGAATTCATTTTCAGCGTTTGGATAGAGGTTTTGTTGTTTGTGACTTACCTTCATAGGGCTAAATTTCTTTGGCATTTTCTTTTTTTGAGGCATTCTCAATTCCTTAATAAATGAAGAGCATGCCTCAATGGGTGTGCCTAAATCGATGCCTTTCCTCAATAAAACAATGTATAAATAGCCAATGGCAGCACCTGCAAGATGTGAAACACCACTACTGAAATCTCTGAATGAAAAAAAGATTAAAAAAAACAAGGCCAAGTACTTGATTTTAACCCGAATGGCACCAAAAAGAAAAAATTCATATTCAGGAACCAAGGCAACCGAAGCAAACATGACAGCAAAAATCGATGCAGAAGAACCAACAATACTAACACTAAGATTGTATGGAAGCTGGGCATATTTGAATATATTGAACACACAAACATAAACACTACCACTGATAATACCCCCAACAAGGTAAATATTTAACAATTTTTTGTTTCCTATAAAATCCACAATCAAATGGCCGAACCAAAAGAAGGTGAGCATATTGAAGAAAAGATGAAAAAGACCATCATGCACAAAATTATAAGTGATGAGTGTCCAAGGTTTTCGAATAAAGTCTCCTAAATCAGCAGAAAGGCTCAAGTTTTTTAATAAGAAAGCTTCAACCAAACCAGAGGTTTGCCAAAACATTGCCAAAAACTGAAAAAACATCAAAAACAACAATACCGCCCCATTGAGTATCATGAGTTGGTAAAGGGTGTTTCCGTTTCGGAAAGGGGCTTTTATGTCATCAATGAAACTTGCCAAATCAGAAAAAATGGTTACGTTTTTTGTTCCAATAATTAATCAATAATATCCCAAATAGCAGTCCGCCGATATGAGCAAAATGGGCTACTCCCGGCATATTGTGCGAAATTCCTGAAAAAATTTCATAAATCGCATATAAAGATACTAAATATTTTGCTTTGATAGGAATTGGTAAGGGAAAAATTATCATTTCAGTATTGGGGAATAAGCGAGCAAATGCCCCCAACATACCGAAAATTGCCCCTGATGCTCCTACCATTGGAGTACTCATCAAAAGTGTATATGCTGGAGAATCAGGCGATAAACTACTTATTTCATATAAATTTATCACTCCGTGCATCAAACAAGCCCCAATGCCAGAAACGATGTATAGAATCAAAAATTTTTTGCTACCAATAAAGGTCTCCAACATTGGTCCAAACATATACAAACCGAACATATTGCTGAAAATATGCCCTAAATTTGCATGTAAAAACATATAGCTGATAATCTGTATCGGATTGAACAAGCCAAGCTCGGTGGTAGAAAAATTATGATAGCCCAAAGTTGTCGATAAATCGATTCTCATAAACCTCTCTATGAAATAGATGGCAATATTGGCAATAAGCAGATTTCGAACGATAGGTGTCAACGGAAACATAGGTCAATGTTTAATAACGTTTATTGAATAAATCCGCCAATTGCTCCAAGCTCAAGATAGTTAAGATAGACTCTCCATTCGGAGTATAACTCGGCACTGCTGTCTCGAACAATTGATGGATTAATAAATTGATTTCGATTTTGGAAAGTTCGCCAAGATATTTCGCAGACGAACGTTTGGCAAATGAGCGGGCAATATTCTCTAATTTGTCCAAATGCAAATCACTCTGATTTGTTTTGAATTGTTGGATTAAACCCTCGAATATTTCTCGTTCATTTTCTTCTTGAACTTCAGGAGGCACTCCATTAATTTTGACCGTATTTTGACCAAATTCTTCAAAAGAAAAGCCTAAAGCCCGAATTTCATCTTGAATTTCAAGTACAAGTTGAAAATCCCCTGCCTGCAAATCAACTATTTTAGGAAAAAGCAATTGTTGGGTAAAAGATTTTCTGTTTTTGATATTATTGAAATACTTTTCATAGAGGATTCGCTCATAAGCAGCTCTTTGGTCAATCAACATCAAGCCGTTTTTAGCTTGCGAAATAATATATCGATTATGAACCTGAAAAGCAATAATTTCTTTAGATTCGCCCAAAAACATGGTTTCTGAAAAATCGTTGGCTTTGCTGCCGAGTGTCATGGGCTTGTTGTTAAATTCCAAATTTGCTTGGTTGTTTTGCTGAAACCCTCCAATACCTTCAAATAACTTTTGCCAATTGTCGCTATTGTGTTTGTCTCGGGTATTTTGTTCTCTGAAATTATCTTGGAAAGTAGATTTCCCCGAATGCTCAAAAGCGTCTGTTTGAGAACGAATATTAGCCCCCGAACCAAGTACGCCTGGGTTGGAATATCGACTGCTATTGGTTAAGTTGCCAAAATTAATATCCGAATCAAAATCTATGGTAGGGGTTAGGTTATATACGCCCACAGCCCTTCTGACAGCCGACCGAATGATGCCATAGACTGCCTTTTCATCATCAAATTTGATTTCAGTTTTGGTCGGATGGATATTTATATCAATATGAGAAGGGTCAATATCAATAAAAATAATATAAAAAGGACTTGTTCCCTCGGGGATAGTCGCCTCATAAGCACTCAGTACTGCATGATGCAGGTAGTGATGTTTGATAAAGCGTTTATTGACGAAAAAAAACTGCTCTCCCCTTCCTTTTTTGGCAGATTCGGGCTTGCCCACATAGCCACTTAAATTCAAGAAAGGCGTTTCTTCCGAGCAATTGGCTAATTGTTCTTTGTAGTTTTTGCCGAAAATATCGACGATTCTTTTGCTGAGTTTTCCTGCGGGAAGTTTATAAACTTCTACATCATTATGATACAACTGAAAACTAATTTCTGGATGAGCCAAGCTTACTCGCTGAAATTCATCCAAAATATGTTTCATTTCTATAGGATTTGACTTTAAGAAATTACGGCGAGCAGGGACATTAAAAAAGAGGTTTTTAACAACAAAATTAGTGCCTTTTGGGCAAGAAATTGGTTCTTGTGATTGAAATTGAGAACCTTCAATTCGGAGTAGTGTTCCCATTTCGTCTGCTTCTCTTCGGGTTTTAAGCTCTACTTGAGCCACAGCCGCAATAGATGCCAAAGCTTCTCCTCTGAAGCCCATCGTACGGATAGAAAACAAATCATCTGCTGTTCGGATTTTGGAGGTAGCGTGTCGTTCAAAACTCATACGAGCATCTGTCGGCGACATACCTATACCGTCGTCAATGACTTGTATAAGATTTCTTCCCGCTTCTTTCACTATCAATTGAATATTGCCGGCTTGAGCGTCGATGGCATTCTCCAAAAGCTCTTTCACCACTGAAGCGGGTCGCTGTACGACTTCTCCCGCTGCTATTTGGTTGGCAATAGAATCTGGCAGTAATTGAATAATATCAAGCATCGCTTATAAGTCTCGTGAACAAAATAATAACAAAATCCTATGGTTTTTGTTACGGAAAGGTGCCTAACGACTCCGAAAGGCTTCTGCCTTTCATACTTCATAAAAGCAAAAATACGATATTTTTTCCTTTATCGTAAGATTATTGTGGTATTTTATGAAGAGACAAATATATTCTTCTAATTATCATTTGAATTTTGACTGATTTTCAAATCATTATCTTTGGGAGGGTGTATCATTTCGCTCAATCTATTTTTTCAAAATAAATCTCTTGTTGCTCCAATAATGTTTGGATTCTTTCGCTTGGAGTAAAGACGATAGTCAATTCTTTTGGCTCAAAATCTTCAGATTCGTCCACCCATTTCCAATCTTCACAAGTCGCATCTAATAAGTCCAACAAGGTTGGTAATTTATCTGGATTACGTTCTTTGCTGATAAATTGTTCGGAGTTTCGGATAAAAATAGCAATTTTTTTGGCATCTAACCAAGACAAATCATTCAACATTTCATCAAAAGAATCCAAATTGAAACCAAAATATTCAGGAAAATGTAATACTCGGGCAATTTCTTCATAAAACCCCCTTAAAGTAATGGCTTTATTTCCATCTATTTCGAACACCTGATAGGTCGAGAGCGATAGGGCTTGTGAGCTAATTATAAAATTTGGCATTTGTTTCATTTTTTCAAAGTAAATAGTCTGCTAACGAATTTCAATAAAACTCTTATAGTGGTTGTTTGTATAATAAGCTTTTTTGTTTGAACCAGTTATCAAACGTTCAGCACCTCTGTTTTTACCTGATATTTTAGGATTTACGTCCCATTCTCTATAAAAAATCAAATGTTTTTGTCCATCTATTTTCGGTAATAAACGTTCATAATTACCAAATTTTCGACCCCCAACATAGCCTTCTGGAGCCTTTCCATAAGTGCTGACATACGCCAAAACTCGATAGACCTTTGCCGGAACTTGGGCATTGCTTCTATCTGAATAATGGCGAGAAGGATTAGGCAAAATTTGCCCACTAACAGCCAAGTAAAAGAAGCTAAAACAAATAAATAAAAAGACCTTCAATCGAGAAATAAACATGGCTTAATTCAATGAAAAAGTGGGAATTTGCATGATAACAGAATTATTAAACATTAATTCGGTGATTTTTGCTTTCATAAAATCAATCAAAGGAAACAGACCGATGATTTCATAGACTTCAAATTCTGATGTGGCATTAATGACACACCAAAGCTTATCTCTGTCCATCGATAGTGCATAAGATTGAATTTTTCCATCTTCCAAAAAATCGTTAATAACTTCTCTTTGTTGGGGTATTTTTGCTATGAATTCCTTAGAAAAAGGTGTCGGCAATTCAAACTCTACCATGTATTGGTTCATGTTTTTCGTCAATTTAGGTTTTAGCCAATTAATAAAATATCGTAAAATGTTAGTAGTAAGCTTTTTATATAGAACTTATTTTGGCATTTTTGAAAGAAGCCTATGTGTAGCCATTTTGTTTTGAAGGCAAAAAAACAACTACAAAATCATGAACATCCTGAGCAAAGATAAAATAAAAAAAATAATTTTACCACATTTATTAAAGCCAAACGAGGCAAATCCATGAAGAAACCTAATATAGTTAGAGTCATTTTGCATTGCTTAAATACAAGCCACGTATTGTCTTTAATATTTTTGGGATGGTCGCTTATTTTATAAGTAAAATACAATGTTAAATAAGTTTATGACAAATTTGAAATAGAGTCAATAATTTTTTTATAAATATGGAGATTTTTTATGAAAAATACATTTATTTTGCACCAACTTATCTCAAAAGGGGTGCCTTCAATATACGGGCTGAGATTATACCCATCGAACCTGATACAGGTAATGCTGTCGAAGGGAGAGAGAATAGAATGCTTTCATACAAGCGTCTATTCAAATAATTACCAAAATTTTGTCGAACCAAGGGCGTTTTTCGCTCGACAGGATTTTACTCCTTTGTCCTGTTGTTAACATTTCAAAAAAATGAAAAAATTAACAACAATCAAAAAAAACAATTTTCCAATGCTGAGAATGGCATCTGTTGCCATAGCCTTGAGTTTCTGGAGTGTATGTGTCTATGGACAAGATTCGACGGCATTGGCCGCCGAGAAAATCAATGCCCTCAATGAGGTGGTAGTCAGCTCGACTCGTGCCAATCAAAAAATGGGGATGGCATTTACGAATGTATATCAGAAAGAGTTGTCCAAGCAAAATTTGGGACAAGACTTGCCTTTTTTATTAAATCAGCTGCCATCGGTGGTGGTCAATTCAGATGCGGGAGCTGGGGTTGGTTATACGGGTATTCGCATCAGAGGCACAGACCCTACCCGAATCAATGTGACCCTGAATGGAATCCCGTACAATGATTCAGAATCACAAGGGACATATTGGGTCAATATGCCTGATTTTGCATCTTCGGCTCAAAGTATTCAAGTTCAAAGGGGAGTAGGAACATCGACTAATGGTGCAGGGGCTTTTGGGGCAAGCATCAATATCAATACCTTGAATTTTCAGAGAGAGGCTGCTGGAGAAAGCAATGTAAGTGTTGGCTCATTTAATACACTGAAAACCAATTTATTAGCTACAACGGGTTTGTTGAATAATCGTTTTGTGGTAGATGCTCGCTTGTCGAGAATCAATTCAGATGGGTACATCGACCGAGCCTCCTCAGCTCTGAAGTCCTTTTATATTTCTGCTGGATATTATCACAAAGATAATTTTATTCGATTAAATATCTTTTCTGGACACGAAAAAACCTATCAAGCTTGGGAGGGAGTTCCTCAATCTTTATTAAATACACAAAGAACATACAATCCATATTCCTATGATAATCAGGTGGATAATTATCAACAAGACCATTATCAGCTCATTTCGTCTTTCAAAATTAGCAAGCAATGGACGTTTAATCCAACGTTGCATTATACCAAGGGAAAAGGGTATTACGAACAATACAAAGAAGATGAAAGCTTTGCAAGCTATGGATTGTTGCCGATTATGATAGGACGAGATACCATCTCTTCTACCAACTTGATTAGAAGAAAATGGTTAAATAATGATTTTTATGGACTTACTTATTCATTCGATTATCATTCAGGGAAAAAACTTTCTGCCAATATTGGTGGTGGATGGAATCGTTATGATGGCCATCATTATGGAGAAGTTATTTGGGCTCAATATGCCTCAAATGCCGATATTCGATATCGTTGGTATCATAGCCATGCTCTAAAAACAGATTTTAATTTTTATGCCAAAGCTTATTATCAGCTGAATGATGCTCTGAATTTTTATGGAGATATGCAAGTCAGAACAGTGAACTATGATATGAACGGAATCGGAGATAAGCGACAAGACATTACACAAAAATCCGATTATCAGTTTCTCAATCCTAAAGTTGGTTTAAATTATCAGTTTAGTAGCCATGCCTCATTTTATGCCTCGTATGCTGTTGGAAATAAAGAGCCAAGTCGCCAAGATTTTGTAGATAATGCCCCCAAAGCCCCATTGGCAGAGCAGTTACATGATTTGGAAGTAGGCTATCGATTGGCAAAAAAACTGTGGAGTATGGAAGCAAATTTCTATTGGATGAATTATAAAAATCAGTTGGTGCTTACCGGACAAGTAAACGGTGTGGGAGAGGCTATTCGGGTCAATGTGCCTCATAGTTATCGTGCAGGTTTGGAGTTAGTAGCCGGCTGGCAGCTACATCCTAAGTGGAAATTATCTGCCAATGCAGCATTTAGCCAAAACAAAATCAAGCATTTTACAGAAACTATCGTCAATTATGATGGAGAAGCAGATAAAATCAATCATTTTCAAAAAACAGACATTTCATTCTCTCCCAATGTTATTTCTGGTGGACAATTGTCCTTTAGTCCAACCAAAAAGTTGGAGCTAACTTGGCTATCGAAATATGTTGGCAGACAATTTATGGATAATACTTCTAATTTAGACAGAAGTTTAGATGCTTTCTTTGTCAATGATTTAAGGGTCAATTATCGATTACAGCCCAAAATCGTGAAAGAGCTTAACTTTACCCTTTTGGTTAATAATATCTTCAATCATTTATATGAGCCAAATGGCTATACATATAGCTATATTTATGACCGACAAACCACCACGGAGAATTTTTATTATCCGCAAGCAGGTACTAATTTCTTATTGGGAGTGCAGGTGAAATTCTAA
>JACCDQ010542357.1_pt1 | contig 65480 bp, 60 predicted proteins | sample 7446031 | NCBI WGS metagenome assembly JACCDQ01 (sample SAMN15323442, study PRJNA562643) | freshwater metagenome | isolation source: river surface water | place: USA:Blue River Watershed | collected 2017-08-17
AGTCTCTGGGCTTCCAGTGGTTGATGAAGAGGGCAAGCTGGTTGGTATTGTCACCAACCGCGACATGAGATTCGTATTAGAGGTGCAGCGCACCACCACACTGGTTAAAGATGTAATGACCCCGATGCCACTGATTGTCGGCAAGGCGGGTATCAACCCAGATGAGGCGATGGCACTTCTTGCCCAACACCGCATCGAGAAGCTTCCGCTTATCGATGACGATGGCAAGCTTCGTGGTCTTATCACCGTCAAAGACTTCGACAAGAGCGAGAAGTATCCAAACGCTTCCAAGGATGGCGCTGGCCGTCTGCTAGTTGGTGCTGCCGTTGGTGTTGGCCCAGATGCCTGGGAGCGCTCGATGGCACTAATCGAGGCAGGCGTTGACATGTTGGTGGTTGACACCGCCCACGGCCACAACTCTGCGGTTTTGGACATGATTAGAAAACTCAAGCTTGAGCCATTTGCCAAGCACACCGACATCGTCGGCGGCAACATCGCAACCCGTGAAGGTGCCCAGGCAATCGTCGACGCCGGTGCCGATGGCGTAAAGGTCGGTGTCGGCCCAGGTTCAATCTGCACCACTCGCGTGGTTGCGGGTGTTGGTGTTCCTCAGGTGACCGCGGTTCACCTCGCAGCTCTCGCTGCCCGCCCTGCCGGGGTCCCGGTCATCGCAGATGGTGGATTGCAGTACTCGGGAGATATCGCAAAGGCTTTGGTTGCCGGTGCCAACGCAGTGATGCTCGGCTCACTATTGGCCGGTACCGACGAGGCTCCGGGTGACATTACATATGTCGGTGGCAAGCAGTACAAGACTTACCGTGGCATGGGTTCACTTGGCGCAATGCAGTCTCGTGGTCAAAGCAAGTCCTTCTCAAAGGACCGCTACTTCCAGGACGATGTGCTTCGTGAGGACAAGTTGGTCCCAGAGGGCATCGAGGGCCGTGTTCCTTATCGCGGCACTGTCTCTTCGGTTGTCCACCAGCTGGTCGGCGGCCTGCGTGCCTCGATGGGCTATGTCGGATCGGCAACAATTCCAGAGCTTCAGACCAAGGGCAAGTTTGTCCGCATCACCGCAGCTGGTCTTCGCGAGTCCCACCCGCACGATGTTCAGATGACCATCGAAGCGCCAAATTACGGCACCCGTTAGGAGAGCGCTGTGAACGAAATCGAAATCGGTAGGTCCAAGCGCGCCAAAGTTGCGTACGCCTTTGACGACATCGCAATCGTCCCAACCAGAAGAACTCGTGACGCCGAGGACGTTTCAACCGCCTGGGCCATTGACGCCTATCGGTTTGACCTCCCAGTAGTTGCCGCTCCGATGGACTCTGCCATGAGCCCGGCGGCGGCTATCGAAATGGGCAAGCTTGGTGGCCTTGGAGTTTTGGATCTTGAGGGCCTTTGGACTCGCTATGAAGATCCAACTCAGCAGCTTGAGGAGATTGCTTCCGCAAAGGAAGAGGATGCCACCGCAGTCTTGCAGCGCGTTTACTCCAAGCCAATTCAGCCAGAACTTATCAAGGCTCGCCTCGGTGAGATTAGAGCTGCGGGTGTAACGGTTGCCGGAGCACTTTCACCGCAGCGCACCGCAGAGTTTGCCGACGTGGTGACCAAGTCAGGTGTTGATCTATTCGTAATTCGAGGCAACACCGTCTCTGCCGAGCACGTTTCGAAGAGTCGCGAGCCTTTGAATCTCAAGGAATTCATCTACAAGTTGGACGTTCCGGTAATCGTTGGTGGGGCAGCGACCTATACGGCCGCTCTACACCTGATGAGAACCGGTGCTGCGGGTGTCTTGGTTGGTTTTGGTGGTGGCGCCGCCACCGCAACTCGCAAGGTTTTGGGAATTCACGCACCAATGGCAACCGCGGTTGCCGATGTTGCGGCAGCTCGCCGCGATTACATGGATGAGTCCGGTGGTCGCTATGTGCACGTCATCGCAGACGGTGGTCTTGGCACTTCCGGGGATATCGTCAAGGCGATCGCCTGCGGCGCAGACGCAGTGATGCTGGGCACTGTCCTGGCAAGGGCCGCTGAGGCCCCTGGTCGCGGTTGGCACTGGGGCAATGAGGCTGTCAGCTCATCTCTTCCTCGCGGACAGCGAGTCTGGGTTGGCACTCACGGCACCATGGAAAGCATTTTGCTTGGACCGGCAACCTCAGCTGGTGGTACGGAGAACCTAATGGGTGCGCTTCGCAAGTCCATGGCAACCACCGGCTACTCCGATGTCAAGGAGTTCCAGCGCGTGGATGTTGTCGTCAACAAATACGAGTAATGAATCCAAGTTTTTGGCAGGTTGCCAAAAGACCTAAGTGGCTCTTGGCACTGCTCGCCGCTGTCACAGTTGCCGCCATCTTTGCGCTATTGATGCAGTGGCAGTTGGAGCGAACCTTCCGAGTGGTTGGTGTTGAGGTTTCCGATGCACCGCCAAAACCGCTTGACGAGCTGATTCAGCCGGGTCCGATCACAGCTAACGTTTTTGATCAGCTGGCCACGGTCGAGACCGTCATCGACCCAACTAACGCCTACATAGTCGCTAATCGCCTCCAGCTCTTGGGAGATCAACAGCTACCGGGTTACTGGGTGGTCAGCAACTCATTAGTTGGGGATCGCAGTCTGACCCTTGCGCTTGGTTTTTCGGATTCCATTGAAGAGGCTAAGTCAGTTCTCGAATCATTGAAGGCTGAAGAAGTATCCATAACTGGTTACGTTGAACCAACCGAACCACCTCGTGAGAGCGTTGATGGGGTTTTGCAATCGCTCTCATTGGCGCAGCTTGTAAATCTCTATTCTGCGGATGAGCTAGTGAGCTATCCGGCTTACCTGATCGTGCAGGAGGGTATTGATGTTGGTCTTGAGAAGATCACCATTGGTATTCGTCAGCAAGAGGTTGAGATCAACTGGTTGACCGCTTTTTATGCAGTCGAGTGGGCGTTTTTTGCGCTAGCGGCTTTTTATATTTGGTGGCGTTTAGTTCGAGATGAGCAACTGCGCATCATTGAAGAGGGCTAGCATTTAGGCGGGAGGTTCGAATGTCCACTGTTTCCGCCACTGTAACCGTTTTAGATCCAATTGGTTTACACGCCAGACCTGCAGGTCAAATCGTAAAACTTGTCAAAGAATCCGGCCTTGAGGTTCGCATCGGTAAAGCCGGTGAAGAGATGGTGAAGGCAAACTCCCCACTGCGCATGATGGCTCTAAAGGCCAAGACCGGCGAGGAGCTTTTGGTTGAGGTTGACACCGAAGACCAGGGTCAGGCCGACTCTCTGATTGCTCAGATTCAAGACTTTCTAAAGGGCTAGCGGTGGCAACCGCAGGCGCCATTCTCAACGGAATGGGTGTTGGGCTCAACGCCGTCAGAGCCGAAGTTTTCCGTGTCAAGCCAGCCCAAGAGCTTCCTAAAGCTCACAAGCACCAGGGTGACTCCGAGGGTGAGAAGTCAATTCTCAAGAACGCTGTTTCCGCCGTTGCTGAATATCTAGATCACCTCGGTGAAAAGGCTGGCGAGACCAGTGCCGAGATCTTTGAAGCGCTGAAGATGTTGCTTGAGGATGAGGACCTCTTTGAAACTGCGGCCGCTCAAATCGATGAGGGCTGGAGTGCCGGAACCGCATTTTTGATGGCGGTTGATGAGTTTGGCGAGCTGCTCTCTGGTGATGCCGCATTCGAGGAGCGCCTTGCTGACCTTAGAGATTTGGCCAAGCGAGTTGCGGCACACATCCACGGCATTCACCTCGGGTTAGACCTTCCTGAGGAGGGCGCATTTGTTTTGGTTGGAGAAGATTTCTCCCCAGCCGACACTGCTCAATTCACCAAGGCCGTGGTTGGAGTTGTGACTCTAAAGGGTGGCCCAACCTCCCACACCGCAATCATCTGTCGCTCCAAGTCAATCCCGGCAGTAGTTTCATGCGGTGCGGCAGCAGATCTAGTCGATGGCCAGATTGTTTTGGTTGACCCAGTCGGAGATCGAGTTGTGGTGGATGGCGATGAGTCAATGGCCACCAAATCGATCAGCTTTGTGGCGAAGAGTGTTGAGCCAATTATCCCGGTCCGAGCCAACATCGGATCGCTCAGCGATGCCATCACCGCGGCAACTACTGCGGCTAACGGAGTTGGTCTATTCAGAACCGAGCTGCTGTATCTGTCGGCCACTGCTATGCCGACGGTTGAATCGCAAGCCGACAGCTACACAGAAATTTTGAAGGCTGCTCCGGAGGGTCCGGTGGTGGTTCGAACCATCGATGCCGGTAGCGATAAGCCGGTTCCGTTTTTGAACATGCCCCACGAGGAGAACCCTGCCTTGGGTGTTCGTGGCTACCGCCTCATAGAGGAGCATCGCCAGTTCATCCTCGACCAGCTCTCCAGCCTAGAGATCGCTAGAGAGCGATCTGGACGTGAGGTCTGGGTAATGGCTCCGATGATCGCCACCTCTCAAGAGGCAATCGAGTTTGCAGGTCTGGCAAGAGCCGCAGGCAAGTTCAAGGTCGGTGTCATGGTGGAGACCCCTTCTATGGTGATGTCACTGGGTGATCTAGCCGGGCAGCTTGACTTTATTTCCGTGGGCACCAACGACCTTTCGCAGTACCTCTTTGCAGCGGACCGCATGAACGCTTCCTTGGGTGCACTTTTGAATCCTTGGCAGCCAGCACTAATCAGGGCGCTTCAGAAGATTGCTGTCGATTCTTCAGCGGGCAACATCTCCTCGGGTGTCTGTGGTGAGAGCGCATCGGACCCAGCCTTCGCGGTTGTGCTGGCTGGTCTTGGATTCAAGTCGGTCTCGTCTTCGATGAGTCAGGTCGGGGCTGTTAGAACTGCGCTGTCGGCAGTTACTCAAGAGCAGGCTGAGTCGATCGCGCAGCTGGCACTGAGTGCAACGACCGCTGAGGCAGCTAAGTCCCAGGTGCTGGCCGCGCTGGCAAATCTCTAGTCCGATTAGACTTCCTAGCTATGTCGGCCAAATCAGAACAGCTTCGTAAAGTCATCGGTTTTTACCGAGTTTCGTCTTATGTGACCGGCATTTTCTTGCTGCTTCTGATGATCACCTGGGGCATTCGTCGTTTGCCTTTTTTGGGTTACGACCTCTGGCTCCTCGGCCCAAATGGTTTTATCACCTTCGAAAGCTATGGAGTTGAGGGTGAGGGGCTGCCGGATGTCGGTGTGAACCTAACGGTCTGGATTTTGATTGTCCACGGTTGGCTGTATGTGGTTTACCTACTAGCTGATTTCAGAATGTGGACGCTACTGCGTTGGCCATTCACCCGTTTTCTGTTCATCGCACTTGGCGGCATTGTGCCGCTACTTAGTTTTTACACCGAGGCTCGCTATGCCAAGGTTGCCAAGGCAGAGCTTGAGAAGTTGGAGCGTGGCGCATGAAGCCGGTACTAGTAGTTGACTTTGGTGCGCAGTATGCGCAGCTGATCGCACGCAGGGTTCGCGAGGCGAACATCTACTCCGAGATCGTGCACCACAACGTGACTGCCGATGAGGTGAAGGCCAAGAACCCTGCCGCCATCATTCTCTCCGGTGGCCCATCAAGCGTTTATGAATCCGGTTCACCTCAGCTTGACCCAAAGATCCTTGAACTTGGTATTCCAGTGCTGGGCATTTGCTACGGCTTCCAGGTTCTGGCGCAGGCATTGGGCGGCAAGGTCGACCAGACGGGTAAGCGCGAGTATGGTGCGACGGATCTGAAGCTCTCAAATGGTGGAGTGCTCCTTGGTAACCAGCCTGAGCTTCAGATTTGTTGGATGAGCCATGGCGATCAGGTGGTTCAGGCTCCGGCGGGGTTTGAGGTTCTGGCATCAACTGAAACCACCCCAGTTGCCGCTTTTGAAAATGTTGAGAAGCGCATCTTCGGCGTGCAGTGGCACCCTGAGGTAAAGCACTCCGAGCAGGGCCAGCAGGTCTTGAAGAATTTCCTTTATCAGGGAGCTGGCATTGAGCCAACCTGGAACTCCGGCAATGTAATCGCTGAACAGGTTGAGAAAATTCGCGCTCAGGTTGGCGACGCCAGAGTGATCTGTGGTCTCAGTGGCGGTGTGGATTCGGCTGTGGCCGCTGCACTTGTGCACCGAGCCGTTGGCGATCAGCTCACCGCTGTTTTTGTCGATCACGGTCTGCTTCGTAAGTCAGAGCGTGAGCAGGTTGAGCGCGATTACGTTGCTGCAACCGGCATTCGCTTGATCACCGTAGACGCCCAGGAGAAGTTCTTATCGGCGCTCGCTGGTGTTTCAGACCCAGAGACCAAGCGCAAGATCATCGGCCGCGAGTTCATTCGAACCTTTGAAGAGGCGGAGCGCAAATTGGTTGCTGAGGCAAAGGCCGATAACCGACCCATCAAGTTTTTGGTTCAGGGCACCCTTTACCCAGACGTTGTTGAGTCCGGTGGCGGTGTAACTGCAGGCATCAAGTCGCACCACAATGTTGGTGGCCTGCCTGATGACCTTGACTTTGAGCTGGTCGAACCGCTTCGCACCCTGTTCAAGGACGAGGTTCGCGCCATTGGTAGTGAGCTTGGTTTGCCCGCAGAGATCGTTCAGCGTCAGCCCTTCCCGGGTCCTGGACTCGGCATTCGAATCGTTGGTGAGGTAACCAAGGAGCGACTGGACCTGTTGCGTGAGGCGGACGCCATCGTGCGCGAGGAGCTAACCAAGGCTGGGCAGGATGCCCAGATTTGGCAGTGCCCGGTTGTGCTTTTGGCCGATGTTCGATCGGTTGGTGTGCAGGGTGATGGCAGGACCTATGGTCATCCGATTGTGCTTAGGCCCGTCTCATCCGAAGACGCCATGACTGCAGACTGGTCGAGGTTGCCATATGACCTCTTGGCCAAGATCTCGAACCGCATCACGAATGAGGTCGCTGGTGTGAACCGAGTCGTGCTGGACATCACTTCAAAGCCTCCCGGCACCATCGAGTGGGAGTAATCCCTTGCTAGTTTTTGGGCACCGCGGTGCCTGTGGTTACCTACCCGAAAACACAATGGCCTCGTTTGAGCTCGCTTTTGAACTCGGCAGCGATGCCATCGAGTTCGATGTGGTGATGAGCTCGGACGGTGTTCCGGTGATTCTGCATGACGATGATCTGAGAAAAACCACAACCTACGAGGGCGACGACTACTTGGTTTCAGATTGGTCACTCGAAGAACTGAGGGAACTTCGAGTGAAGGAGCGCTATCCGCAGCGCACTCAGAGTGCATCGCATGATGGTCGTTATCCGATCCCAACTCTTGCCGAGGTTTTAGCCAACCCAAACTTTGACGGCCGACACCTGATTATTGAGGTCAAATACGGCAAGCAGTTTCAAGCAGCCGGGCTAGACATTGTTGCTGCTGTGGCAAAAGCGCTTGAGCAGAGCGACTATTTGACTCGGAGCATCAAGATCACGATCGAGTGCTTTGAGTTCGATATCTTGCGACAGCTTCGTGATCGCATTACTGGCCCAGACTTTGTGTTTTTGTCAGCTCCCGACACTCTTCCTGAGGGCCATTTCGAACTTGGGGATGAGTTGCTCTCCGAGATTGCTAAAGAGTTTGATGGAGTCTCGGTCGCGCTATCGATGCTTACCGCTGAGTTTGTGACACGAGCAAAGGCGCTTGGGTTGATCGTGTTTGCCTACACCGCAAGGGTTGAAACCGCTCAGGGCGATGTGGATTCTTGGTTCAAGTCTTTGGCTTCCACCGGTGTTGACGGCATCTTCGCCGATCAACCGGATGTTCTGCTCAAAAGCGTCGGTCGCACCCTCTAGGCTACCTGCGATGCAGTTAGACCTTTTTGATACCCCAAACCAAGACGCGCTCCTCGAGGGCTTGAATCCTCAGCAGCGCGAGGCTGTGCTGCACCGCGGAAAAGCACTTTTGATTGTGGCCGGTGCTGGTAGTGGTAAGACCAGGGTCCTCACTCACCGCATCGCTCACCTACTGGCAACCAGGGAGCTTTGGCCATCACAAATTTTGGCCATCACTTTCACCAACAAGGCAGCTGCAGAGATGCGAGAGCGCGTCGAGCAGTTGGTTGGTCAATCAAGTGAGGGCATGTGGATCAAGACCTTCCACTCAGCTTGCCTGCAAATTCTTCGCCGTGAGGCTGACCGGCTCGGTCACGATGCCAACTTCACTGTTTATGACACCGGTGACACCAGAGCACTTCTAAAGCGACTGCTTCGTGAGGCAGGTGCGGAGGATGCTGACATCAAGCCGCAGCAGGCAGCGGCAATTATTTCTAATGCCAAGAATGAACTAAAAGATGCTGAGGACTTTGCTCGCAATGCAGATCGCTCAAACCCCAAGGAGCGCATTGTCGCCGAGGTTTATCAGGCTTACACCTCAGAGCTAAAGCGCAATAATGCCTTCGATTTTGATGACCTAATTGCGGAGACAGTGCACCTACTGCGTGCTTACCCAGAGGTCCGAGCTCGCTATCAAAAGCGTTTCCGTCATGTTTTGGTTGATGAGTATCAAGACACCAACCACGCTCAGTACGCACTAATTCGCGAGCTGACCAGGCCACTTCCTGAGGATTACGCCAATGTTGACGAGCGCACCGGTGAGGTAATCCCGGCTGCCGATCTAACCGTGGTGGGAGACTCGGATCAGTCGATCTATGCCTTCCGTGGTGCAGACATTCGAAACATCACCGAGTTTGAACGCGACTTCCCCGGTGCCAGAACCATTCTTTTGGAGCAGAACTACAGAAGCACCCAAAATATCCTTTCGGCAGCTAACGCTGTTATTTCACAAAACCCCTACCGTCCGGCCAAGAACCTTTGGACTGACTCTGGCTCCGGCGAAAAGATCACACTCTTCACTGGCTACGACGAGCGCAATGAGGCAGCTTTTGTTGTCGATCGAATCAAGCGCATGGCGGATCAGGGGGTGAACTACTCCGAGATGGCGGTGCTTTATCGCACCAACGCCCTTACCCCGGCTTTGGAAGCCGAGCTCAAGTCTCAGCGCATCCCCTATGCGGTCATCGGAGGCCTCAAGTTCTTCGAGCGCAAAGAAATCAAGGACGCCCTGGCCTATCTATCTGCCGTATCAAACGGCAGAAACGACGAAGCAGTCAGGCGCGTCATCAACCTGCCAGCTCGAGGTATCGGTGAGAAGACCGAACTCAAAATTGCGCAGTTTGCAAGATCTAACGAGATTTCTTTTAGGCAGGCACTCTCGCACGTTGGAGATTTGGGACTTGGCCCCAAACTCACGGCCGCAATAACTGAATTTGCCGACCTGCTCAACGAGATGGATGCGCTCAGCGCAACCGATGGCCCAGCCGATGTCATGAAGATGATCTTGCAACGCAGTGGTTACCGGGCCGAACTTGAAGCATCACGCGATCCTCAAGATGAGGCCAGGGTCGAAAACCTAGATGCTCTTCTAGGTCAGCTCTATGACTGGCAGGCTCAGAATCCAGAGGGCACCGTCACTGATTACCTGGCTGAGGTCACGCTGGCGGCGGCAGCAGATGAGATCGAAGATGAATCGGGTTCAATCTCGCTGATGACCCTTCACACCGCCAAGGGCTTGGAATACCCGGTGGTATTTCTCATGGGGCTGGAGCAAGGCACCCTGCCACACGTACGTGCTTTCGACGAGCCTGGCGGGCTGCAAGAAGAGCGCCGCTTGATGTATGTCGGACTCACCCGAGCCAAGGCAAAGCTATTTCTCTCGCACGCTCTACAGCGAACCCTGTTTGGTAACACCGCGAGCTTTATCCCCTCTGGCTTCCTAAACGACATCCCGGCTGAGCTACTCGAAATCGAAGGCGCTCAACGCGATGCTCTGAAGCCGTCAGCCCCGCAGCAGCGCAGCACTTGGCAAGGTGCTATCAACACCCCAGCCGCGGTGCGCGACAACAAAGATCTCGAGCTGGCAGTTGGTGATCGCATTCGCCACGAGGCCTTCGGCGAGGGCAAGGTAATTGCGGTTGCGGGTAACCCACCGCGACAGACTGCTGAGGTTAGATTCAGTTCTGGACCGACCAAGCGACTGCTTGTGAAAATGGCTCCAATTGAAAAGCTTTAGTACCCGAACCTGACCTGCTTTTCTCGCTAAACTTTGAAAAGTTGTCCCTTTCTGAAACGGAAAAACCGTGGATCTATTTGAGTATCAAGCCCGAGACCTTTTTGAAAAGTACGGCGTTCCCGTGCTCCAGGGTCGTATCGCAGACACCCCCGAAGAGGCTGAGGCAGCAGCTGCAGCAATCGGCGGCACAGTAGTTGTAAAGGCCCAGGTCAAGACCGGTGGTCGCGGCAAGGCAGGTGGCGTTAAGGTCGCCCACTCCCCAGCCGAAGCTAAGGAGAAGGCTGAGCAGATTCTCGGTCTAGACATCAAGGGTCACGTTGTAAAGCGCGTGATGATTGCCCAGGGTGCTCAGATTGATCGCGAGTTCTACTTCTCAGTTTTGCTAGACCGCTCAAACCGCACCTTCCTCTCACTCTGCAGCGTTGAGGGTGGCATGGAGATTGAGCAGTTAGCAGTTGAGCGCCCAGAGGCGCTAGCTCGTATCCCAATCTCAGCTGTGTCAGGTATCGACAAGGCCAAGGCTGTTGAGATTGCCACTGCTGCCAAGTTCCCAGCCGAGTTGGTTGATGCTGTGGCTGACGTGTTCGTGAAGCTCTACGACGTTTTCAAGTCCGAGGATGCAACCTTGGTTGAGGTAAACCCGCTGGTTCTAACAAAGGGTGGCGACATCGTTGCCCTAGACGGCAAGGTCTCTTTCGATGACAATGCTGAGTTCCGTCACGAGCGTGAAGAGATGGAGCGCGACCAGCTTGACCCACTAGAGGCCAAGGCCAAGGAGATGGATCTCAACTACGTCAAGCTTGACGGTGAGGTTGGAATCATCGGTAACGGTGCCGGTCTTGTGATGAGCACCCTGGACGTAGTCGCATACGCGGGTGAGCGTCACGGCGGCGTCAAGCCAGCTAACTTCCTAGACATCGGTGGCGGTGCCTCCGCTGAGGTTATGGCTGCCGGTCTAGATGTGATCTTGAATGACCCTCAGGTTCGCAGCGTATTCGTGAACGTATTCGGTGGTATTACCGCCTGTGACGCAGTGGCAAACGGAATCGTTGGTGCGCTAAACACCCTGGGTGAGCGTGCCACCAAGCCACTGGTTGTTCGTCTTGACGGCAACAACGTGGAAAAGGGTCGCGAGATTTTGGCTCAGTTCAACCACCCGCTGGTATCGCTTGCCGACACCATGGATGGTGGCGCTGACAAGGCCGCTGAGCTAGCGAACAAGTAGGGAGAAGACAAATGGCTATCTATCTAAATTCAGACTCCCGAATCATCGTTCAGGGTATGACCGGTGCTGAGGGCATGAAGCACACCCAGCGCATGCTTGCCGGTGGCTCAAACATTGTTGGTGGAGTAAATCCACGCAAGGCTGGGGAATCAGTCGAGGTTGGCGGCAAGTCACTTCCCGTTTTCGGCTCGGTCAAGGAAGCTATGGCTGCAACCGGAGCAAACGTTTCGGTAATTTTCGTGCCACCAGCCTTTGCCAAAGCAGCGATCATCGAGGCAATCGATGCTGAGATTCCATTGGCTGTGGCAATCACCGAGGGCATCCCAGTGCACGACTCAGCAGAGGCTTGGGCCTACAACGTTGAGAAGGGCAAGAAGACCAGATTGATTGGTCCAAACTGCCCTGGAATCATCAGCCCTGAGCAGTCAAACGCAGGCATCACCCCTTCCAACATCACCGGCAAGGGACCGATCGGTTTGGTTTCGAAGTCTGGAACTCTGACCTACCAGATGATGTTCGAGCTTCGTGACATCGGTTTCTCAACAGCAATCGGTATCGGTGGCGACCCTGTAATCGGCACCACCCACATCGATGCGCTTGAGGCATTCCAGAATGACCCTGAGACCAAGGCGATTGTCTTGATTGGTGAGATTGGTGGCGACTCCGAGGAGAAGGCCGCCGACTACATCTCAAAGCACGTCACCAAGCCAGTGGTTGCCTATGTTGCAGGATTCACCGCTCCAGAGGGTAAGACCATGGGTCACGCGGGTGCGATTGTTTCTGGATCTGCTGGTACCGCGCAGGCCAAGAAGGAAGCCTTTGAGGCTGTCGGCGTCAAGGTCGGCAAGACTCCTTCTGAGACCGCTGCGCTGATGCGCGAGATTATCTCCAAGCTGTAAGCCTTGAACCGGGGGCTGAGCTTCGCGATTGCAGCGCTTCAGGCGCTGATAATCGCGGCGATAGGCATTGGCATAACCATTGCTCCGCTCACCCTGACCTGGCTTATCGAGGGTGATGGCTCAACCTCATGGCTAGTCGCATTACAGGTTGCAGTCTTCACCTTCTTACTTGCCACCGGTGTCCCATTGCAGGTTGCTGAGGGCAAACTCCTAGGCCTGGAGTTTCCAGAGTTCACCATCACCACCATGCCGCTTGGTTTGACCTTGCTGATGGCTTTGATGGTTATCCGTGTCGGTTACCGACTCTCTGCAGCGTCTTCGATCTGGCCAGCCTGGGTTGGCGGGGCAGTGAGTTTTGGTCTGATTGGACTTGGCGCATCCGCTCTTGTGAATAACGAAGCGGTTTTGGTTGGGGAGTGGGAGCCACTTTTGATCCCTGCCCTGTTTTTCGGCGGCTTGTTAGTCATCTCTTCAACCTTTGCATCGCGCTATGAGATGTTCGAGGGTGCCAATGGCGTTGAGGCCAAGGAGCGAGTTTGGATTCGAACCAACTTGCTCGCTATCTATGCACGACTCCACTGGTCCATCAGAACCGTATTGTCCCCAGCTGCCCGAGTGGGTCTCGGAGTGGTTGCGGTCATGGCAACCGTATCGGCCTTGATGTTGGCCCTGGCTCTAGGGTTTGGCTGGATTGAAGTGGTGAGACTCTATGAGGGTCTTCGCGTTTCTGTCCTCGGCGGAGTCATGGTGACTTTAGGCCAGCTGGCTCTGCTACCAAACCTGATTGTCTATGCGATGGCTTGGCTTGCAGGACCTGGTTTTTCTATTGGCATCGGTTCAAGCGTTAGCCCCTTTGCTTCAGCACTCGGACCCATGCCAGCGTTTCCGATCTTCGCCGCACTGCCAACGGGCGGTTTCGACCGCGGCATCCTGTTTATCTTGATCCCGGTGTTGGCTGCCTTCATCGGCACACTCATGGTTCGCAGGTATGTAGACCAAATTCGTTTCGAATACGCGACCCGGTTGACCGCCTCGATTGCACTTGCCGGCACAACCGCGGCAATTGCTGCACTCAGCGCCATGTTGCTGGCCGCATTTGCCTCAGGGTCATTGGGTCCTGGTCGATTTGAGCAGGTTGGGGTCAATGTTTTGCAGTTTGGACTGGCGCTCTTTATTGAGGTCTTGATCCCGAGCTTCCTCGCAGCACTGATCATCACCGCCCCCTACGATCCCGATAAGCCAAGGCGAAAGTAGAATTTGGCAATGCTCTCGATTGTGGTTCTAATTTCAGGTTCTGGTTCCAACCTGAGAGCACTTTTGGAAGCTTGTGACAACCCGATGTTCCCCGCCAAGGTCTTGGGGGTTGGTGCCGACAACCCGGCATCGGGAATCGCTCACGCCGAAGAATTTGATGTCACAACATTTGTGGTTGAGAACAAGTACTTTGCAAATCGCGATGCCTGGGCGTCAAGGCTCGCAGAGCACATCGACATCTTGCAGCCAGACCTAATCGTGTTGGCAGGGTTTATGAAGATCCTCCCGGCATCGTTTGTAGAGCGCTATCGGGGAAAGCTAATCAACATGCACCCATCTCTACTGCCACAGTTCCCCGGTGCTCACGCAGTTAGAGATGCACTGGCTGCCGGAGCAACAAAAACCGGTTCAACTATTCACCTGGTCGACGAGGGTGTTGACACAGGCAGAATCCTGGTTCAGCGCGAGATCGAGATTCCACAGGGAATCTCTGAGCACGAGCTGCACGAGAGGATCAAGGAGGTCGAGCGGGAGCAGTTGGTCCGCTTGGTTTACGAGATTGCTGCTAACGAAATCACCCTGGAGGACTAATCATGGCTGGTGCCGGTCGTAACCCGAATGACTACTCTCACCGCGATCTCATTGCACCAAAGCGCGCACTGCTGTCGGTTTCTGACAAGACCGGTTTGATTGAGCTTGCGACTGCCCTGGTTGCAAATTCGGTTGAGTTGGTTTCAACCGGGTCAACCGCGAAGCAGATTGCGGATGCCGGATTGCCAGTCACCGAGGTGAGCAGTGTCACCGGTTTCCCAGAGTCACTAGATGGCCGCGTGAAGACCCTGCACCCCAAGATCCACGGCGGCATCTTGGCGGATCTAAGACTCGAGGATCACAAGCGTGAGCTTGAAGATCTTGAGATTCTCCCTTTTGAGTTGGTCGTGGTGAACCTGTATCCGTTCGTGCAAACCATCGCTCAGGGTGTCACTGGGGACGCTGCGGTTGAGCAAATCGACATCGGCGGCCCAGCCATGGTCCGTGCAGCAGCAAAGAATCACGCCAACGTCGCGATTGTGGTGAACCCAGCTGATTATGGCTCTGTGGTCGAGGCTATTGCTGCAGGTGGCACCTCGCTGGAATTGCGCAAGCAGCTAGCGCTCTCGGCCTTCACCCATACCGCTTCATATGACTCAGCGGTGGCATCGTGGTTGGCTTCAGAAATTGCGAGCGAAGAGAAGCCGAGACGAATCGTAAAGAGCTTCGAATTGATTTCTGGCCTTCGCTATGGCGAGAATTCCCATCAATCTGCAGCGATCTACAGCGATAAAGGCGAAAAGCCCGGAGTTGCGCAAGCGGTGCAGCTTGGTGGCAAGGAGATGTCCTACAACAACTACGTTGACGTAGATGCTGCACTTCGTGTGGCACATGATTTCTCTGAGCCAGCGGTTGCAATCATCAAGCACGCCAACCCCTGCGGTGTTGCCGTTGGTTCAGCTGCGGACGCAGATCCAATTGCCGCCGCACACCTAAGAGCTCACGAGACGGATCCAGTTTCTGCTTTTGGTGGGGTGATTGCTGCGAACCGAGTGGTCACCGAGCAAATGGCAAAGCAAGTAGCGGAGATTTTCACCGAGGTAATTGCTGCACCGGACTACGAGCCTGCAGCGCTAGAGATTCTGAAGCAAAAGAAAAATCTCAGAATCCTCAAGCTCGAATCCGGCTACACCAGACCTGCGGTTGAGATGCGTCAAATCTCGGGTGGAGTTTTGGTTCAGGACTCAGATGGCTTTGAAAACCTAAATTCGGCTAATTGGACTTTGGTTTCGGGATCCCCAGCGGATCAGGCCACCATGGCTGATTTGGAATTCGCTTGGAGAGCATGTCGTGGCGTGAAGTCAAACGCGATCCTGCTAGCTAAGGATCTCGCGGCCGTTGGAATCGGTATGGGTCAGGTAAACCGCGTCGACTCTTGTCGTCTGGCGGTTTCAAGAGCGGGAGAGCGAAGCGCTGGCAGTGTCGCTGCCTCAGATGCCTTCTTCCCATTTGCTGATGGACTTGAGGTTTTGCTGGCTGCCGGGGTGAAGGCAGTGGTTCAGCCCGGAGGTAGCGTCCGCGATGAAGAGGTGATTGCTGCAGCCCAGAAGGCTGGCATCACCATGTACTTCACCGCGGAACGCCACTTCTTCCACTAACTATTTGACCTCGTTCAGCAATCCGGTGGCAACGTCAAAGACAAAGCCGCGGATTGAGTTCTTGTGTGGGATAAACGGGCTGTTCTTGATGCGAGAGATTGACTGTCTGACATCGGCATCCAGGTCGCTGAAAGCCTCTGCTGCCCAAGCGGGCTTCTGACCCAGCTCTTCTTGGATTGATGCCTTGAAGCCATCGTCGGTGAAGGTGAGCATGCCGCAATCGGTGTGGTGAATCAGGATGATCTCCTTGGTGCCAAGGAGGCGCTGCGAGATAGCCAGGGAGCGAATCTCGTCCTCTGTGATAACTCCACCAGCATTGCGAATGACGTGAGCTTCACCCTCGTTTAGGCCAAGTGCGCCGTAAACATTTAGTCGGGCATCCATGCACGCCACAACCGCGACCTGCTTGCTCGGTGGTAGCGGCAGGGGTCCGTTAAAGCTAGCTGCGTATTTTTTGTTGTTCTCTAGATACTGATCGGTGACTGACATGTCACTCCTTTCCCGTCCGTAGATTGAAACAAGCCAGCGGGGAATAGTGCCCGAGTGTGACGGATTGTTACTGGTATTCTGAAGGGCTGCCTCAAGGGCAGCGGAGAAAGATAAATTGCCTGAATCTCAGCTAAGCACGGCCAAGACTCTTTGGCGGTTGGTGCCGTACGCGAAAAAAGCGTTGCCCAGAATCAGCTTTGGAATCCTGGCAGCGATTGCCGCTCACATGTTTGCTCTGGCAATCCCACAGTTCTTGCAAAACCTGGTCAACTCCTTGGTTTCGGGCGGTTATGACGCTCTTTTCCCAGCAGTCGGACTAATTCTTTTGATGGGTGTTGCCGAGGCCATTTTTGTGCTGTTGCGCAGATGGCTGGTTCTCACTCCCGGTACCCATGTCGAGGCCGGCATGCGCAATGCGCTCTATGCCAAGCTGCAAGATTTGCCGGTCTCATTCCATGACCGCTGGCCCTCTGGGCAGCTGCTCTCCCGAGCGGTTTCCGACCTCAGCCTGATTAGAAGGTGGTTGAGCTTCGGGTTGGTGCTTTTCATTGCCAACTTCTTGACCATCGTGGTGGGCATGCTGATCCTCTTCAGCTACTCGATCTGGCTGGGGTTGATCTTCTTCATAGTTTCAATCCCAATTTGGGTCATCGGATTCAAGTTTGAAAAGCAGTACGGCGAGATTGCTCGTAAATCTCAAGATCAGTCCGGCGATCTAGCAACTCGCGTCGAAGAGTCGGTCCACGGCGTCAGGGTTTTGAAGGCCTTTGGTCGCGGCCCCTTTGCCGCCAAGCAGTTCTCCGAGCAAGCGTTTGAGTTGAAGCAAACCGAGATCACCAAGGCCAAGGCTGTGGCCAACCTCTGGCGCTACCTGATCATGCTTCCTGAGATTGCAGTCGGTCTTTCGATGCTGGCAGGTGTCTACCTGGTATCTCAGGGTGATCTGAGCGTCGGTGGATTGGTTGCGTTCTTTGCAACCACCATTGCGCTTCGTTGGCCAACTGAATCGCTGGGTTTCTTGCTATCCATGACCCTTGAGGCAAAGAGCGCGACTCAGCGCTTTTTTGAGGTCATGGATGAGTCGATTCAGATATCTGATCCAGAGAATCCAAAGACCATTGAGAACCCCATGGGACTTTTGGAATTTCGCGATGTCCACTTCCGTTACCCAGACACCCCTGAGGGCAAACCGGATCTAATCAACGGAATCGACCTAACCCTGCTTCCGGGAGAGTCTGTTGCACTGATCGGAATCACCGGCTCTGGTAAGACAACTTTGACCGCACTGACCACCAGGTTGCACGAGGTCACCTCGGGGCAGATCTTGCTTGATGGCACCGACATCCGAGAGCTATCCAGGGCCGAGCTAAGGGAGCACCTAGCAATGGCATTTGAGGACGCCACTTTGTTCTCGTTGCCAATCAGAGAAAACATTCTGCTTGGAAGACCAGATGCCAGCGAGGAAGACCTAAAGCAGGCAATCGAGATCGCCCAGGCTCAGTTTGTCTACGACCTGCCAAATGGCCTCGACACCACTTTGGGTGAAGAGGGCTTGAGTTTGTCCGGCGGTCAGCGCCAGCGCATCGCCCTTGCTAGAGCAGTTGCGGCCAAGCCAAGGGTTTTGATTTTGGATGACCCACTATCTGCATTGGATGTCGACACTGAAGCAATGGTTGAAGACGCGCTGAGACACGTGCTCACTACAACCACAGCGCTGATTGTGGCTCACCGCCCATCGACCGTGATGCTGGCAGACAAGGTTGCGCTTTTGGAAGAGGGTCGTATCACTGCCTTTGGCACCCACCAGGAGCTTTTGAAATCAAGTGAGCACTACCGCTACGTGATTTCTTCCCTAGAACAAGAGGCCAAAGAGCGGGAGGTGAACCTGTGAACCTAAAGGGCACCAACAACGAGGAGCAGACAGAGCTCTCCAAAGAGGAATCCCGCTACATCAGAGCCCGCTCGCGCAAGCTTTTGTTCTCGATGCTCAGCCCGATGAAGCGCAGGCTCGGCCTAGCCGCCATCCTGGTTTTGTTTTCAACCGCCATGCGCGTAGCGGGTCCTGCGCTTATTGCACTCGGTATCGACTGGGCTTTGCCGCAGGCCATTGAAGGGCGAACTGGTTCGCTTTGGTTGGTGGTTTCTGGTTACCTATCAGCCGCACTTCTCTCCGCGGTGTTGGTCTACTACTTCTTGATGATCACCGCCAAGGTGTCACAAAAGATGCTGTTCGAACTGCGTAATCGCATGTTTGTACACACCCAGAAACTTTCGGTTGAGTTTCACGAGCGCTACACCGCGGGTCGAGTTATCGCTCGTCAAACCTCGGACCTTGAGTCCATCAAGGAACTCTTGGCCGGTGGCATGGGTCAGCTGGTAGTAGGGCTTTTGTTCATGCTCTTCACCGCGATTGCACTTCTGCTACTGGACCCCATCTCATTCTTGGTATTGCTGGTCTCGCTATTGCCACTGGGTATTTTGACAAGGTGGTTCCAGGTTCAAACCAACCTTGGATATCGCAAGCAGCGAGTCGCGTCAGCAAAGTTGATTCAGTACTTTGTCGAGACCATGACCGGTATTCGCGCAGTGAAGGCTTTCCGCAAGGAAAAGCGCAACGAGCAGCACTTTGGTGGTCTGGTCGAGGACTACCGAGGCTACAACGCTCGATTGATTCAACTCTTTGGAATCTATGACCCAGGTCTGATTTTGATTGGCAACATCACGGTTGCTGCGGTGCTTTTGGTTGGTGGCCTGCGAGTCATCGAGGGTGATCTTGGAATCGGTGTTCTAACCGCGGCCATTTTGTATGCCAAACGTTTCTTCGATCCAATGGAAGACATCGCAATCTTCTATAACTCCTACCAGTCGGCATCAAGCGCGCTGGAGAAGATCTCCGGAGTTCTAGAGGAAGAGCCCTCGGTCCCAGAACCACAGACCCCAAAGCCACTTCAAAAGGCAAAGGGAGCAATCAACTTCCGCGGAGTTGAATTCAAATACAACACCGGACCGGTGGTCCTGAAAAAACTCGATCTCGAAATTCCAGCCGGTGAGACGATTGCCCTGGTCGGCACAACTGGTGCTGGCAAGTCAACGTTGGCAAAACTAATTTCTCGCTTCTATGACCCAAGTTCCGGGCAGGTTGAGATCGATGGAGTTGATCTCAAAGATGTGGCTAATACTGACTTGAGAAGAGAAGTAGTTATGGTCACCCAAGAGGCCTATCTGTTCTCCGGTTCGGTTGCCGACAACATCTTGCTTGGTCGCCCAGGCGCAAGTTTTGAAGATGTCGTTGCTGCCGCCAAGGCAGTGGGGGCAGACGAGTTCATTCGCTCACTGCCCGATGGCTATGACACCGATGTCAATAAGCGCGGCGGCAGGGTTAGTGCCGGCCAAAGGCAGCTGATTTCCTTTGCCAGAGCTTTCTTGGCAAACCCCGCGGTTTTGATTTTGGATGAGGCAACCAGCTCACTGGATATCCCATCGGAGCGCATGGTGCAGCAGGGTTTGAAGACTCTCTTGGCTGGTAGAACCGCGATCATCATTGCCCACCGACTCTCGACCGTATCGATTGCCGATCGAGTTCTGGTCATGGAGCACGGTGAAGTAATCGAGGATGGTTCGCCGCAGCAGCTAGCTGCTGGTTCCGGGAAGTTCGCCAAGCTTTACAAGGCTTGGAAGGACTCGCTGGTCTAGCCCTTGATAAGCGCGATAGCGCTCTTGGCCGGCAGTTTGGTCACAAACTTGCCACCTGACACCTTGTACTTCTCACCCGAAAGCACATCTAGGTATTCGCCATCTTTCAAGCTAGTCGCCATTTCAACCGTGGCCTCTTGAGTGCTGGAGACATTCATCACAAATAGTGCCTGGTCGCCTCTTGAGAATCCAAAACTGGAGTCAACCTGGTAAACCTGATCAACTGAAGTTCCGATCACTGCGGAACGGAATTTCAGCATGGCCTTGGTGGATTCGAAACGGTGCTGACAAATCCACTCACCCGGTGCATAGCTGTCCTTGACCGCGCTCTGACCTGCTTCATCAACCTCACAGCTGACATCCTCAACGCCTGCCTCAGTCTGGTTAGGGCCATCGTCGTAACCTGCGAATGCGTAGGACGAGTAGAGCATTGGCTGACCGTAGTTCTCGGCTAGAAGCAGCATGGTTGCTAGTTCGAAGTCAACCATGTTGTTGTAGTTCAGGGTCTTGCCGTTTCGCTCGGTGTCATGGTTTGAAACGAATGAAACCGCACTCTCACTTGGAACATGTCCGATGTAGCGAAGGTCCATGCCTTCCGGAACCACCATCTCCATCTCCATGTACCCCTTGAGGGCATGGGCGTAGGTGAACTCCCAGGCATCTCCAGAGCCCAGGTAGTCCTCGGGCTGAATTGGCTCGCCGGCTCCGCGAATAACCTCGTGAATGATTCTGGTTCCCTCTGGTAATTGGTCAACGATGGCCTGCAGGTCTTGGGCTGCCATGTGCTTTGCAGCATCAAAGCGGAAGCCCTTAACACCCAGCGAGATTAGGTCGTTCAGATAAGCGAGGATCTTCTCCTGAACATTTGGTCTTGACTGGTCCAAATCGGGAAGACCAAGGAGTTCACAGGTTTGCACCTCAGCTTTATCTGAGTAGTTCTGGATGGAGTCATCAAAGGTGAGGTTGCAGTCGTGGAAATCTTCAAGTGAGTAAAGACCGGGGTAGTCATACTTAGTGAACTCAGTGCCGGCGAAGCCAACTCCATTGTTGTTGGCCATGTGGTTAATTACGGCATCAGCAATGATGTCGACACCGTTATCGCCGCAGGTCTTCACCATCTCAGCGAACTCTTCACGGGTGCCAAAGCGACTCTCGAGCTGGTAGCTAACTGGCTGATAAATAGTCCACCAGGTGTCTCCAACAATGTGCTCCTGCGGGGGAGCAACCAAAGCCCAGTCCACGCCAATCTCACCTAGATATTCGCACTCCTTGGCAACTGAGTTCCAGTTGTACATAAACAGCTGAACGCCAACCTGATCAACGTAACCCTCAGGCTGAGATTGGGTTGTTGAGCAGCCGCTGAGAGCTAGTGCGGCAACGAGCAAACTGGCGATGGACTTCAATCTTGAGTGCATGTTGGCAATGCTAACCGATAGGCTTAGCAAGGCTGTTTTAGCGCGTTTGGCGCCAAATATTTCAGGAGAATCATGAGCAAAATCAAGGTGGTTGGCAAGGTCGTCGAACTAGACGGCGACGAGATGACCCGCATCATCTGGCAGGACATCAAGGACAACCTAATCCTCCCTTTCCTAGACGTAGAACTTGAGTACTACGACCTTTCGGTCGAGAACCGAGATGCAACCGATGACCAGGTAACCATCGATGCTGCGCACGCAATCAAGCAGCACGGTGTTGGTGTGAAGTGCGCCACCATCACTCCAGACGAGGCTCGTGTAACCGAGTTTGGTTTGAAGAAGATGTGGAAGAGCCCAAACGGCACCATTCGTAACATCTTGGACGGCGTGGTTTTCCGCGAGCCAATCATCATCTCCAACGTGCCAAGACTTGTTCCTGGCTGGACCAAACCGATCATCATCGGCCGTCACGCTCACGGTGATCAGTACAAGGCAACCGACTTCAAGGTTCCAGGCAAGGGAACCGTTACCATCACCTGGACCCCAGCGGATGGTTCTGAGGGTCAGACATGGACCGTTGCCGAGTACCCAGAGCACGGTGGTGTGGCCATGGGTATGTACAACTACATGGATTCCATCCGTGACTTTGCTCGAGCCTCATTCAACTACGGCCTAGCTCGCAACTACCCGGTTTACATGTCAACCAAGAACACCATCTTGAAGGCCTATGACGGTGCATTCAAGGATGCCTTCCAGGAGGTATTCGACGCTGAATACAAGGACCGTTTCGCAGCTGCCGGTCTGACCTACGAGCACCGCCTCATCGATGACATGGTTGCCGCATCCCTCAAGTGGGAGGGTGGCTACGTCTGGGCATGTAAGAACTACGACGGTGACGTTCAGTCAGACACCGTTGCTCAGGGCTTTGGATCCCTAGGTCTAATGACCTCGGTGCTAACCACTCCAGATGGCAAGACCGCTTTGGCTGAGGCAGCTCACGGTACGGTGACCCGTCACTACCGCGAGTGGCAAAAGGGCAACAAGACCTCGACCAACCCGATCGCTTCCATCTTCGCCTGGACCCGAGGCCTAATGCACCGCGCCAAGCTCGATGGAACCCCTGAGGTTCAGCACTTCGCTGAGACCTTGGAGGATGTAATCATCAAGACTGTTGAGGCCGGTCACATGACCAAGGACCTCGCTGCACTTGTTGGCAAGCAGCAGGCTTGGCAGACTACCGAGGAGTTCATGGCAACCCTCGCACAGAACCTAAAGGCTCGTTTGGGCTAGTAAAACACTGGGCTTTTTGAGCCTGTGGATAACCCCCTGCAGATTTCTGCAGGGGGTTTTACTTTTTGCGCATGAAAAAACTTCATGCACTATTTGTTGCCTTACTTCCAATCGCCGCGCTCCCAGTGATGCCAGCTCAGGCCGCACTGGATTGCGACAACGGCTTTTGTGTCCAGTCCTTTTACTACACCGGCACCCCTCAAACCTTTGAGGTACCCGATGGAATTGGTTCGATTCGCTACGAGATTTACGGAGCTTCGGGAGCTCGCGGTGGAGCGGGTGCGCTAGCCCAGGGGTATCTGCAAAATCTGCCAGATCAGTTGATTATCCAAGTCGGAGGTGCCGGTGGTTTGGGAGCCAACCGCCCTGGTGGTTACAACGGTGGTGGCGCCTCCGGTGGTTCGAGAAATAACGAGGGTGCCGGAGGAGGAGCATCCGATATCCGCCTTGACTCTTCGCTTGAGAGTCGAATCGTCGTCGCGGGTGGTGGCGGCGGTGGAGGAGGCTTTGCCGGCGGTGCCGGTGGAGCAGGTGGCCTGCTTGGATCAAACGGCACTGATGGTCAGGGCCTGGCTGGTAAGGGAGGCACTGCAACTGAGGGTGGTGATGCAGGTCTGAATAATTCTTCGGGTGCTCAGCCAACTGCGGGGCTATTCGGTGTTAGAGGAGCCGGTGGGTTCGGCCTCCACGCCGGAGGCGGCGGTGGCGGCGGCGGTTGGTATGGCGGAGGTGGCGGCGGCGGTGACGACGACGAAACCGGCTACGACGGAGGCGGCGGTGGAGGCGGATCTTCCTATGCGCACCCGGATTATGTGACCAACTCAAGTTTTGAGTCGGGCCTGAACTGGGGCCACGGCCGAGTAATGCTCTACTACCAAATGGTTCCCTCGGTAAATTCATTCACTGGCTCTCAGACCAACTTGACCGAGATGTCTTTCGATTTAGTCATGAACCAAAACATCCAAAATCTCAGCGTTGATGACTTTGAATTTGCATCGGGTAGCTGTCAGGTAAACCGGGTGGCCATAGACCTCAACACCGCAAACATCAGGCTGCGCAACTGCACCAACGGCGAAATTGGTTTGACACTGAAAGCTGGTTCGGTTGGGGAGTGGGAACTGGGGCCACTAATCGCTCAAACGGCGTATGCGCAGAATGACCTAGCTGGTCCAACCTTGGTCATGTCTCAACCAACCCAGCGTCATTCAACATCTGCCGTTGTGATTCCAATCACATACTCCGAGCTGGTGCCAACACTCGGGTCTTTCAGTCTGCCGAACTGCCAGGCCGAGCTGACTACCGAGAGCTTGATCCTGAGCTCATGTTCGGAGGGAGTGAAGACCGTTTCGGTTCTGGGCTCTGTCGCCAGTGACTCATGGGGCAATGTTGGACCTTTGTCTCAAAGCTTGAGTTTTGATGTGGATCTGACCCCACCAACCTTTAGTCACGTTGCAACCTTTAGTGGTGTCACCACATTCAGCTATCAACTCATGCTGCAATTCAGCGAGACAGTCGAAATTGCAATTGATGCCATCAGTTTCTCTAGCAGCATGAGTTGCTCTCAAGAGGTCAACGCCCAAACCCAGGTTTGTGGCCATGGCTCTGTTAGTTGGACGGTGAACTTAGCCCTGATTACTGATTTGGTCGGACACTCAGTTGGTGAGGGTCTGGTGCAAATTGACCTTGATAACCCAGCTCCGCAACCAGAGCCGATTCCGCAAGCGCCAGCGCCGGAGCCCCAAGTGGTGACTCCGACCCCTGCACCAGCGCAACCTGAACCCGTTGCCCCTCCAGCGGAGCCGCAGCCAACCGGTCCAGCAATTGTTGTTGATCCAACACCTGAGCCACTGCCTGGAACCGAATCTGCCACCGTTTCAGAAACTGTTACTCAGTCAGGGGATGTCACCGAATCTGAATCGGTTGCTGTGGAACCTGTTTCAGCTTCGGAGGAAATTGAACTCCCAGTTGCTGACCCAGTGGAACCTTGGGCGGAGTTTGAGCTAATCGAGGTTGCGACCGTGCAGGATTTTGCAGCACAGGACTCTTCTTTGACACCAGCACAATCCCCGCAAGTTACGGACATTGGTGCTGTTGAGGAAACCACAATCGAAGTTGAGCCTGAGGAGTGGCCGACGGAGACAGAGCCTCACCTTCAGACTTTGGTTGCAGGACCCGATGTGAGTCTGGAACAGCCCAAGGGTTGGCCTTGGCTCGAGATTGCCATCGCCACGGTTTTGCTTGGTCTGATTGGCTTTGGTGCTTACAGAACTATCGGAAAATGATGGTCCTTTGACCATCTAGCAGGACGCGGTGTTCGGCGAACCACTTGACCGCTTGAGTCAGGGTTTTCGACTCCGCGTCCTGTCCAATTTGGACGAGGTGCTGCTTGGAATCGGAGTGCTCAACTCGCGTGACGTTTTGCTCGATAATCGGACCTTCGTCCAGATCCTCGGTGACAAAGTGAGCGGTAGCACCGATTAGCTTCACGCCGCGAGCGTGAGCCTGGGCATAGGGATTTGCACCCTTGAAGCCAGGCAGGAAGGAGTGGTGGATGTTGATGATCTTGCCCTCAAACTCCTTGCAAAACTCTGGCGACAGAATCTGCATGTAGCGGGCAAGGACGATCAGTTCGATGTCGTTATCGCGAATGAACTCGCGCAGTCGCTTTTCAAACAGCGCCTTATCCACTCCGGTCTCAATCTTGTTGTGCTCAAAAGGGATTGAGTAGAAACCAGCTATTGAAGCTAGGTCGGGGTGGTTACCAAAAACCATCGGAACTTCGATCGGTAGTAGGCCAGAGTGCTGTCTGTAAAGAAGGTCATTTAGGCAGTGTCCAGCTTTGCTCACCAGCACGATGGTCTTCATAGGGCGACCCACGAAATCTAGGGTGTACTCCATCTGAAACTTGGTGGCGATAGCCTCGAACTGCTTCTCAAAATCAGCCTTGGTGATGTCGGCCTCAATCTGCAAGCGCATGAAAAAGCGACCGGTGTCCAAAGAGGTGTATTGCTTCGACTCGGTGATGTTGCCGCCAATACCAACCACTGCTCCAGAGATTGCGTGAACGATTCCTGGTTGGTCTGGGCAAATGAAGGTGAGAACCCAGTGTTCCTTAGTCGACATGGGGTCAATCCTATTCAGTCACTGGGCCTGAAACCCGCTTGCTGACTGGTAAACTCTGCCCATGTCCACACAGCCAGCTAGCTTCAATGCCCCCTTGTCCGAGGTTGACCCAGAAATTGCTGCCGTCTTGGAGCAGGAGCTGGATCGTCAGCGTCACACCCTAGAGATGATCGCGTCTGAGAACTTTGTTTCACGCGCCATCCTGGAAACTCAGGGCTCGGTCCTGACCAACAAGTATGCCGAAGGCTACCCAGGCAAGCGCTACTACGGTGGCTGCGAGGTCGTGGACATTGCCGAGGATCTAGCTCGCGAGCGCGCCAAGCAGCTCTTTGGTGCGGAGCACGTCAACGTGCAGCCACACTCCGGTGCCACCGCGAACGCAGCTGTGATGATGGCAATGGCTAACCCAGGTGACCGCATTCTTGGCCTCTCGCTGGCACACGGTGGTCACCTAACCCACGGCATGAAGTTGAACTTCTCCGGAAAGATGTACGAGGCACACGCCTACGAGCTACACCCAGACACTCACCTGATCGACATGGACATCGTTCGTGAGCGTGCACTCGAGACCAAGCCAGCGGTTCTAATTGCAGGTTGGTCTGCCTACTCGCGTCACCTAGATTTTGCCGCTTTCAGATCAATCGCAGATGAGGTTGGTGCCAAGCTCTGGGTCGACATGGCTCACTTTGCAGGTTTGGTTGCGGCTGGACTGCACCCATCACCAGTTCCATACGCAGATGTGGTTTCTTCAACTGTTCACAAGACTTTGGCGGGACCTCGCTCCGGTGTAATTCTCTCCAAGGCCGAGTACGCCAAGAAGATTGACTCTGCGGTGTTCCCTGGTCAGCAGGGAGGCCCACTGATGCATGTCGTGGCAGCCAAGGCTGTTGCCTTCAAGGCAGCCATGCAGCCGGACTTCGTTGAGCGCCAGCAGCGCACCATCGAGGGCGCTCGAATCATCGCTGACCGTCTAATGCAGAAGGACATCACCGATGCAGGTATTTCGGTTTTGACCGGTGGTACCGATGTGCACCTAGTTTTGGTAGACCTGAGAAACGCTGCAATCGATGGTCAGACGGCGCAGGACATCCTGCACCACGCAGGCGTAACCGTGAACAAGAACTCTGTACCGAATGATCCTCGTCCACCGATGGTGACCTCTGGTATTCGCATTGGGGCACCGGCACTTGCCACTCGTGGCTTTGGTGCCACCGAGTTCACTGAGGTCGCAGACATCATCGCCGAGGCGTTGAAGCCCGGTGCCGATGTTGCGCCACTTCGTGCTCGTGTTCGCAAGCTGACCGAAGCCTTCCCGCTTTACTGAAAATGACCGCAATCAAGCTCGATGGCTTGGCAATCGCCAAGCAAATCAAGTCCGAACTTGCCATCGAGGTTGCTGCACTTAAAACCAAAGGCATAGTTCCAGGTCTTGGAACCTTGCTGGTTGGTGAGGACCCAGGCTCCAAGTCTTATGTGGCAGGCAAGCACCGAGACTGTGCCGAGGTGGGTGTCGAATCGATTCGAATTGACCTGCCCGAGAGTGCCACCAAGGCAGATGTAATTAGTGCCATCAAAGAGCTGAACTCCGCTAAAGAAGTAACCGGCTACATCGTTCAGCTGCCGCTTCCCTCGGGCATGGATGCAAACGCGATGTTGGAGCTGATTGATCCAGCCAAGGATGCCGATGGTCTGCACCCAATCAACCTGGGCAAGCTTGTTATGAACATTTCGGGTGAGATCACCTCACCGCTACCCTGCACCCCCAATGGCATTCTGGAACTGCTTCGCCGCTATGAGATTCCGACCAACGGCAAGGAAATGGTTGTGCTCGGAAGAGGACTAACTGTTGGTCGCCCGCTCGGACTCCTGGCTTCGCGCAAGGGTGTGGATGCCACTGTCACAACCCTCCACAGCGCTTCGAAAGACATCCCCGAGCACCTAAGACGTGCCGACATTATCGTTGCCGCTCTCGGCTCAGCTCACTTTGTGAAGCCAGAGTGGGTGAAACCAGGCGCTGCAGTCTTGGATGTTGGAATTAGCAGAACCGGGTCTGGACTAGTCGGCGATGTTCACCCAGAGGTTGCAAATGTTGCCGGTTGGCTCTCACCAAACCCAGGTGGCGTTGGGCCGATGACCAGAGCAATGCTCGTCAGCAACGTTGTTAGGGCAACTCAGAACTGAGAGCGAATCGCCCAAAGATCCGGAAAGACTGGGTTGAAAAGCGTGCTCGCGAGGTAACCGGCTCCCGATGATCCACCGGTTCCCATCTTTCTCCCGATGGTGCGCTCGACCATCTTGACGTGACGATAGCGCCACTCCTGCAAGCCCTCATCCAAATCGACCAGTGCTTCACCGATCATCGATGCTTCTGGGTCGTTGCGATGCAGCTCGATCAACGCCTGCTGCACTTCTTCGTTTGGCTCCCAGGCTGTGGCGACATCGCGTTCGAGAGCCGACTTGGGCATAGTCATGCGAGTGTTGAAATAGCGAAGGGCCGAATCCCAAAGTGATGCCCTAGACATCGCTGCCTCAACGCGCAGACGGGCGGGGGAGCCTGGGACCAGGTGATCGGCCATTCCCATGCCCGATCTTTTATCGGCGTCAGCACCGGCCTGATCTCTACGGCCCAAAACGGCTTCTAGTTCGCGAAACTGCGCCGACTGAAAGCCGGAGGCTGAAGTTAGTCTGTCACGGAACGAGTTGAACTGCAGTGGCGTCATGGTTTCAAGGATGTCTAGCTGCGAGACACAGGTTTTCATGATGGTACGCATCCGACCCAGAATTGCCATCGAGCGGTGGGTCTCACCCTTTTCCAATGATCGCTGCAGTGCTTGTGCTTCATGCAACAGCTGCTTGAACCAAAGTTCATAGACCTGGTGAATGGTGATGAAGAGTAGTTCATCGTGCTCGGGGCCATCGCTGAGTGGGTGCTGCAATTGCAGCAGCTCATCGACCTTGAGGTACGAGGTGTAGCTGACGTGCTTATCGTGACTCATTTACTGCCCCAGTTATCAATTGCTCTAGCGGTTAGTTTGCGACCGAGTTCGATCTGGTCCTTGGCTTTGTGAAACTCCAGCATTCCGATCGAGTCGATTGGAATTTCAACCAGCAGGTCAGGTGGATATCCGGCTGTGCGATACCGGGTGATGATGCTCTGCATGGTTTCGATGGAGCGCTCCATGACCTCGAAGGTGCTGATGCCCTTGGGTATTTTTGCAAGCTGCTGAGTCTCGGTGTCCGAGCGTGACGCACGCTTGTCGCTAGAGATAATCGACGGATTACCCATCGGGTGATTCTTGCCAGGGCCTGATAGAGAAACAGCGATAACTAAATCTGCTTTATTCGAAGCCAGTGGTGCAATCGGTAGTGGATTGAGAAGACCACCATCAACCATCAACCGCCCGCTGACTGTGACAGAAGAAATCAAGCTTGGGATCGCGATTGATGCTCTAATCGCTGCGTCTAGCGGACCCTGCTGAAACCAAACTTCCTTAGCTTGCATGACGTCGGTGGCAACCGCGGTGAAAGGGATGTTTAGCTCTTCAATCCTTACTTTTCCAAGGATCGCGCGAACCTTGTTCATCACCTTTTCGGCCTTGATGGCTCCGGGTGCCGACAGCGATGGATCCAAAAGTCGAATCACATCGGTTTGCTTTAGCGAGGTTACCCAAGATGCAAACTCAGTTAGTTTGCCCGCGCTGTAGAGACCACCAACCATGGCTCCCATCGAGGTTCCAGAGATTGCCACAATGTCAAAGCCGCGCGCTTCTAGCTCTTGAATCGCGCCGATGTGTGCGTATCCCCTTGCTCCACCGGAACCCAGCGCTAGTGCAACAGTTGCCATCAGGTGACTCGGTTTCCGTCCATTGAGACGCTCTTATATTGCTCGGAGCTAACCAGCTCTCGCAGTCTCAAGAATCCCTCGTAGACCTCTTCGTAAGAGGTGGCAAGTGGGGAGATAGCAAGTCTTATCGAACCTGGTTCACGGTAGTCAGGAATCACATTGCTGATCTTGCGAAGCGCATAGGCAATCAACTTCGCATCCTTGTGCTTGATGATTATGTGACCACCGCGCTTTAGGGCATCGCGCGGGGTTGCCAGCTCGAACCCAAGTGGCGCAAGCCACGAGTCGTGCAGGGCAATCATCAAATCAGTGCCAACTGCCGCCTTGTGAGCAATCTTGTCGATGCCAGCACGGCCAATCATCTCAAATGCCACCTCAACACCACGGATTCCAATGATCGAAGGTGATGCAATCTGGTAGCGACGAATTGTGTCTGCGGGTTCGAAGAATGGGCCCATTTCGAACTGCTTCTCCTGAGCGAACCAGCCCTGGATTGGAACCCGCAGCTGCGTCTGAATCTCTTTGGCAACGAAGAGCCAGGCAGGTGAACCAGGACCTGAGTTTCCGTATTTATAGGTACAGCCAACGGCCAGCTGAACGTCGTTCTTTTCAAAATCCAGCTCAATTGAACCAATCGCGTGAGAGCAATCCCAGACCACCAATGAGCCGTATTTTTTGGCCAGTGCGTTGATTTCCTTCATCGGCTGTCTTGCGCCAGAGCGGTAGTTGATAGCCTGCAGAGTTATTAGAGCAACGTCATTGTTGAGGTGCTTTTCTAACTCTTCAGGCAAGATCATCTCGTCCTGTGATGAGATTTCAACCGCACCTGGGCCACCCATGCCATCGGTGTTGAGGGTCACGAGTTTGAGCGAGTGGGTTTTAGCAATTCCCTCGAGGATGTAGCGGTCGGTCGGGAAGTTTGCCGAGTCGATGATGATGGTCTTGCGCTCTGGTCTTGCCGAAATTGCGGCCAGGCAGAGCTGATAAAAGTTCACGCTTGTGGTGTCGCAGACCAGGGTTTGACCAGGACCTGCACCTAAAGCAGTTTTCGCCAGCAGATCGCCAGCGGGTTGGGCTTGATCGATCCAGTGACCCCAACCATCAACCAGTTCCTTGCCCCACTCCTCAACCAGGAAGTGATTCACTGCCTCAACGGTCTTCTTGGGCAATCGCCCAAGCGAGTTGCCATCGAGGTAGCAAAGCTCTGGATCGGAAATGAAGAATTCAGATTTGAATGGGGCGAGTGGGTCGTTGGCGTCAAGCGACTGTGCATAGCTTCGTTGCGTTGCCGCCTCCGGGTCAATTCGGAAGCTCATAACCCAACTCTATCCCTAGAGCAGAAGTTGGTGTTTAGCTAACTCGGCGTAAAGCGGTGTGCTCTTGACAAGCTCAGAGTGAGTTCCAATACCCACTACCTCACCGGCCTGCAAAACAATGATCTGGTCAGAGTCGACCACGGTCGAAAGGCGGTGAGCAATCACAATCAGGGTTCGATCCTTGGCGACGGCATCGATTGCCTCGCGCATACGTTGCTCATTTGGACCATCCAAAGCACTGGTCGACTCATCCAAGAGCAGGATAGGTGGGGCTGCAAGTAATGCTCTTGCAATCGCCAAGCGCTGGCGCTCACCGCCTGAGAGCATGATGCCGTTCTCACCGACCTCAGCATCCAGACCTCGTGTTTCGCGATGCAATACCTCTTCGAGGTTGACCATGCGCAACACCTCTGCGAGTTCAGCGTCAGTGGCCTCTGGCTTTGATAGCAGGAGGTTGTCCCGGATGGTTCCCGCGAGCACTGGAGCATCTTGTTCGACATAACCGATTTGACCCCTGAGCTCTGACCTCGAGAACTGGGTCACCGGCTGTCCATCTAGTAGCAGTCGGCCTGAGGTTGGCTCATAGAAGCGCTCAATGAGTGAGAAGATAGTGGACTTTCCCGCACCCGATGGTCCGACCAAAGCGACTCTGGCCCCTCGCGGGATGCTCAAGTTCACCTGCTTGAGAATGCCAACCGGCTCTTCCCCTTCCGCAGGCTCATAGCTAAAACTGACATCTTCAAATTCAATTGCCGTCTTAGAGACCGGGACGTGGCTGCCACTAACTTCAGTCTCTTCTTCATCGAGCACCATGATCTCGTTGATTCGCGCCATTGCGCCTAGGGCTCCCATGACCGAGGTGTAGGCACCGAAAGCTGAAATCAATGGGCCGATCATAAAGAACAGCAAAATCACGAAGGTGACAAGCGATGCAATCTCCGTCGCACCCGATGCCACTCGCAAACCACCAAGACCGAGCACCACGATAAAGGCTGTGTTGAAGGCGATCTGAGCGATCGGTGCGACAGCAGCCGAGAGCTTGGCGATCGCTATGCCCTGGTCATAGGCAGCATGTGCCGCCTTGCCAATGACTTCGGCTTCTTTGGCCTCGGCTCTTGAGGCACGAATGGTTCTGATTGCACTCAGTGCTCGTTCAACTGCAGAGCTCATCTCGCCAACTCGCATCTGAGCCTTGGTTGTGGCGGAGCGAATTCTTCGACCGGTCAGCGCAATTGCTGCCACTGCGGTAAAGACAACCGCAAGCGTCGAGACCAACAAGATCGGATCAATAAACGCCATGACCACGATAGCGCCAACAAATTGCAATAGTCCGCCAACCGCATCCACTAGACCCTGGGTTAGTACTGACTTGAGCAATGTGGAGTCGGATCCGACCCTAGAAACTAAGTCTCCAACCCGCCTGCGGTCATACTCCGCAATCGGTAGTCGCAGCATTCTGCCAACTAGAGCTTTGCGGGTGGTGAGCACCACACCCTCACCCGTTTTGTAGAGCAAGTAGTACTGAAATGCATTCACCAAAGCAGCAACCAGAATCAGCGCAACTAGCGCTAGAGCCAAAGTTGAGATGTCTAGCTGCTTTTCAACCGCGCTGATCAGCTGGCCGACAACCAGGGGTTGGGATAGTGCTAGCGCCGAGGCGATGATCGACAGACCAAGCGCAAGGTAGAGCGCTTTGCGGTGGTCTTTTAGGTAAGGAAAAAGATCTTTTAGGTTTGCTCTTGGACCCTTGTATTCGCGCGAGCGCGGGTTTTGGGTTGGGTCTTGGTAATACTCACTCATTGGGCACTTCTCCAGTCTTGAAACCGTCCCCCCAAAGCTTCTCGTTGATCAAGTAGTTGATCTCTTGAAATGAGACGGCCTTGGTGTAGGCGGTGTTGTGAGCGAACTTTGAATAATCTAAGCCTTCCAAAAGCTCTATTACCCAGGGTTCTCTGACAGCCAAAAACATCAGGGTGGTGTTTGGCTTTCGTTCGAAATCTCGATATAACCGCCCGGTGCCAAAACCAAAGCAACGAAATGCAATATCCGCTTGCTCGGGGCTGGTCTTTCGAATCAAACCAGACTGTGGGATTGCAATCTTTTCCCTCAGTTGATCTCTTCGCTCCCAGAGCTGAAAGCAACTTCTTAGGTCGTTACGAATCGCAATCGGCTCACCCGACTCAGACTCGTAGATGACCTCGACATCGGTGTCGGTGATCAGGTGAAAGTTTGGGTGGAGGCGATTTATTACGGACCATTTACGCCAAGAGCGCGGCACTAAGAAAGCGATGTGGCTTGCGAAGTTGGCGGCGTGATTGAAAAACGGCACCGAGAGCTGATTGTTTCTGCCAAAAGGGGGATTGCCGATTGCGACGTAGTTGGAGGTCTTGAGTTTTTGCTCCAGGAAATCCGCGCGTTTTACCTGGTGGTGTTTGGGGTGGATATCAAACGAGAGGATGTCTGAAACCCCTTGCTCCTGCAGAGCCTTTATGAAGTTGCCCGTGCCACCTGAGGGCTCAAGAAAAGGCTTGTCCCTTAGCTCTGGTCGTTGACTGAGTAGGTCCGCAACCAGGTCCTGGGCTAGCTGAAGCGGGGTGTAGTACTGCTCATCACCGGAGATGCGGCGGTTACCCAAGCGCTCTTTCACCGCTCAAACATATCTCAAGGCGGGTAACAAATTTGGAGCGTGTTCGTTATCTCCACCCGGGCGTCAGTTTGATAGCCTGTAGGGCTGCCCAGTGTCGGGCATCAGAAAGAGTTCAGATTGTCGCAAAACACTCAGCGCGAGATCGTAATTCGTGCCAAAGATTTGAAAAAGACCTACAAGGACTTTGTAGCTGTCGACGGAATTAATTTCCAGGTTTACCGCGGTGAATCATTTGGTCTGCTGGGCCCAAACGGTGCCGGCAAGTCGACCACCATGAAGATGATCTCCTCGGTTTCGCAGCGCAGTTCGGGCGAGCTGGAGATCCTAGGCAAGGAGCCAAACACCCAGGGGCCCGAGATTCGTGCTCACCTTGGAGTCGTGCCTCAGAAGGACCTGCTGGATCGCGAACTCAAGGTTTGGGAAAACCTGATGGTTTATGGCCGCTACTTCGGCCTTTCTCGCAAGTGGTTGAAGGGCAAGATTGAGGAGCTCCTCGACTTTGCTCAGCTTCAAGACAAGCGCAACTCCAAGGCAGATGATCTATCAGGTGGTATGCAGCGCAGGCTCGCGATTGCGCGCGGTCTAGTGAATGAGCCAGAGATTCTGCTCCTGGATGAGCCAACCACTGGCTTAGACCCACAGGCAAGACACATCCTGTGGGATCGCTTGTTCCGACTCAAGGAGCAGGGTGTGACCTTGGTTATCACCACCCACTACATGGACGAGGCCGAACAGCTTTGTGATCGCCTAATCGTGATGGACAAGGGTCAGATCATGGCCGAAGGTTCGCCGGCGGAGCTAATCAAGCAGTACTCCTCTAAAGAGGTGGTTGAGGTGCGCTTTGGTGCTGACCGCAATGAGGTCTTCGCCAAGGAGCTCGAGGGGATGGGGGATCGAATTGAGGTGCTTCCAGACCGCATTCTGATTTATACCGAGCAGGGTGAGGCCCTATTGGCAAAAATCATCGAGTCCGGCAAGAACCCAATCACCTCGCTGGTTCGTCGTTCATCTTTGGAGGATGTATTCCTAAGACTCACCGGTAGGACGTTGGTCGACTAATGAGCGATCTGAGATTTGCACCCGGCAAGGTGGTGGATCCAAAACGGGCCGTGAAATACGGTGCACTCCGAGTTGCCGAGTACCGCTTTTATTCAATGTCCAAGTGGATGGGCGCTATCTTCGCGTTCGGTCTTGGAAACCCGATTCTCTATTTGATTTCCGTGGGCCTTGGAATTGGAGCATTGGTTGATGCCAATACCGGTGGGCAGGGAATCCTTGGAGTTAGCTACCTGCAGTTTGTTGCACCAGCGCTTCTAGCTTCAGCTGCGATTCAGGGAGTGATGGACGAGGTCACCTTCCCAACCATGGATGGTTTTGTCTGGGACAAGCTATTTTTCGCAATCAATGCCACATCTGTCTCGGCTCGCCAGATCGCCGATGGCGTGATGATTGTTGCCCTCGGTCGAGGACTCTTTACCTGTCTTTTGTACCTTGGAGTCTTGTTGGCATTTGGTGCGGTTCCGTTTTCCAGCGTGTTGGGTCTACTGGCATCTTCGATGCTGGCTGCCTGGGGCTGGGCCGCGGTCATGCTCGCGATTACGGCAAGACTCGAAAGAGACGAGGGCTACTTTGCCATCATCGGACGCTTTGTAATCGCACCGATGTTTTTGTTCTCAGGTACTTTCTATCCACTTGAGCAGATGCCTATCTATCTGCAGCCACTGGGCTGGATTTCTCCACTTTGGCATGCCACCGAGCTCGGTAGAAACCTCAGCTACGGCATGCCGGTTGAGCCAATCATGTTCTTTGTACACATCGGCTACCTAGCTCTGCTTGGAGTTCTGGGCATGGCGTTTACCTATCCAAAGTTTGCCGAAAGGTTGTCACGATGATCGCCGGAATGACCGTGAACATGGCAGTTGCAATTGCCGAAAAGCGCGCTCAACGAGCTGGATCTGCGGTTTACGCCGGTCGCGCCAGAGTGATGATTGAGCGTGCTGTCTATGCGGCCAAGAGCTCGAACTGGTTGGTCATTGTCTCGGGCTTTGTGGAGCCGGTTCTCTACCTAGCAGCCTTCGGTTTTGGTATCGGGCAACTAATCGGAAATGTCACTGACGGTAGTGGTAACCCAGTCACTTACGCCGCCTTCATTGCACCAGCTCTGCTTGCCACCAGCGCCATGAACGGTGCCATTTACGATGCCACCTGGAATGTGTTTTTCAAGATGCACTTCGGCAAGGTCTATCAGATGGTGCTCTCATCATCTCTGGGACCACTCGATGTCGCCCTAGGTGAAATCGCCTGGGCGCTACTGCGCGGTGCGGCTTACTCAGTCGGGTTTATGGCAATCGCTGCTCCACTGGGGTTGGTAACCAGCTGGTGGGGAATCTTGGCTATCCCGGCCGCGACCATCATCGCCTTCGGCTTTGCCTCGTTCGGCATGGCGGTCACCAGCTACATGAAGAGTTTCCAGCAAATGCAGTGGGTGAGCTTTGCGCTACTTCCAATGTTCCTCTTCTCCGGAACCTTCTTCCCAGTAAGCGTCTATCCAGAGTGGGTCCAGGCGATCGTTATGGCACTGCCGCTATGGCAGGGAGTTGAGTTAGTCAGAGCACTGACCTTGGGCAACATTTCTATTGCGCTACTTGGTCACATCGCCTACTTTGCAGTGATGATCGCAATCGGTCTGGTGTTTACCACCAGAAGGTTGCGAGAGCTATTCATGAGATAAGAAAAAACCCCAGCCATCGGCTGGGGTTTTTCACGTCACTGACTACCAGAAGACGGCTAGCACTACGTTTAGAACAGCTAGCGCTCCGATGGCTCCAAATACTGGGGCCTTGACCAAGTCCTTCTTCTTATTTACCAAAACCAGCACGATCAGCACGGTCAGCACAACCGACTTCACACCAATTTTCATGTGGTTCAGCTCTGGAGCCCACTCCATAATCGCCATCCACTCACGAACACCGACTAGTAGCAGGCCGGTTGCGAGCAGGGTCCAGGCACCATGAACCATGGCCGGAATGATCTTGGCGGTGCCCTGGGCCATGGACTTCATCTGGGTCATGAAGCCACCGAACACCGCAGCAAAGCCGATGAAGTGCAAAACGATAAGCGAATTTCGCAGAATCTCAGCAGTTAGTTCCATTTTTTCTCCTTTGGACTACTAGTCCAAGGCTAACTAACTAATCAGCGAAAGCATGTGCAGTGCGGCTTGAACCGACTCAGCACCCTTATCTTCTTTGGATCCCTCAAGACCGGCTCGCGCAATTGCCTGAGCCTCATCGTCAACTGTTAGAAGGCCAAAACCGATTGGCTTTCCGTACTGCAATTGAACCTGAGTTAGACCAGTGGTAGCGGAGTCGCAGACATAGTCAAAGTGCGGGGTTTCACCCTGAATGACCACGCCCAAAGCGATAACCGCATCTGCACCCTGGTCAAAGGCCCACTTGGCAGCAAGCGGGAGCTCAAAAGCGCCAGGGACTTTGTGAACCTCAACACCCTTAGCCCCAGCACGCTCAAGCTCTCGCATCGCGCCCAGAACTAGGCCATCCATGACACGGGTGTGCCAAGAAGTAGAAATTACGTAAATCTTTTTTCCGGCAGCAGAAACTTCTAGCTGCGGTGCTCCAGAACCACTCACTACTTCAGATTAGCGGGAATCATGTGGCCCATGCGCTCGCGCTTGGCCTCCAGGTACCCACGGTTCTGCTCTGCCAGACCAACAATCAGTGGCACGGTCTCAGTGACCTTGATGCCAGCCTCGTCCAGGAAAGCACGCTTAGCTGGGTTGTTGGTTAGAAGTCGCACGCTGTGGATGCCCATGTCCTTCAAGATCGCAACTGCGGCACCGTATTCACGAGCCTCAGATGGTAGACCTAGAGCCAGGTTGGCATCGACGGTGTCCATGCCCTTCTCCTGCAGCGAGTAAGCCTTTAGCTTGTTTAGTAGTCCAATACCGCGACCCTCCTGGCCACGTAGGTAGATGACAACGCCACCTTCCTCGTTGGCCTGAATTGCCTCTAGGGCAGCATCAAGCTGTGGGCCACATTCACACTTCAGTGAGCCAAAGGCTTCACCGGTGATGCACTCGGAGTGCATGCGAATCAAAACATTCTCGCCAGTTGGCTTGCCTGCAATCAGGGCAACGTGGTCGGCGGTGGTCTTTACGTCGTAGTAACCGCGGACGGTGAAGTCACCGTGAACGGTTGGAAGTAGGGTCTCGGCCTCAAGGCGAATGCGGTTCGCAGCCTGAGGCTCGGTGCCGCTGCGCTTGGACAAATGGTCCTTGAGGTGCGAAATGGTAGTCATAGGTAAGTTAAACCTCGTGGCGGTCTCAAATAATTCCGCCATCCGCATCATTGTTCCGTCATCGTTCACCATCTCGGCCATGAGCGCGACCGGCTGAAGCCCAGCCAGCAGCATCAAGTCGACCGCAGCCTCGGTGTGGCCTGGACGCACCAGCACCCCGCCATCCTTGGCTCGAAGCGGCAAAACATGCCCTGGTCGAATCAGTGAAACTGGGGTTGAGCCTGGATCGGCAAGCACTCGGCCGGTCAGTGCACGGTCAGCGGCAGAGATTCCAGTTGAGAAACGATTCGCGGCATCAACACTCACGGTGTAAGCGGTGTGGTGAGGATCCTGAGAGTTTGGCCACATCAAAGGTAGGTCCAATTGGTTGGCCCGCTCTTCGGTCATTGGAGCACAGATGTAGCCGGAGGTGTGGCGGATCATCCAGGCCAGCCACTCCTCGGTGGCGAACTCGGCGGCGATGATCGCATCACCTTCGTTTTCACGATCCTCGGCATCCGAGACCAAGACTGGCTTGCCCGCTCTCAGTGCCTCCAGCACATCCTCAATTGGGCTTAGTTTCATTTGAATTCCAACAATCTCTCAATGTGTTTGGCCAAGATGTCGGCCTCGACGTTTACCTTGTCGCCAGGGGACTTATAACCCAGGGTGGTGATCTGCAGGGTCTCTGGAATCAACGAGAGGCTGATTACATCGTCGTCAATGCCGTTCACCGTAAGCGAGATGCCATCGAAGGTGATGGACCCCTTCATCACGACATACTTCAGCAGCTCTCTTGGGACACGGATCTTGACCCAATCCCAGTTCTCACTCTTCTCGCGCGATACGAATTCGCCAACACCATCGACGTGACCCTGCACGACGTGACCGCCGTAGCGGGTGGCTGCACTCATCGCGCGCTCGAGGTTGATCGGATCGCCAACCTTGACCTCAGAGAGCGAGGTGCGCTTTAGGGTCTCCAGCATCACATCTGCGGTGAAGGAGTGGTCATCAATCTCAATAGCGGTTAGGCAGGTGCCAGAGCAGGCGATGGAGTCGCCGCGACCGAGATCACTCAGCACCTTGCTGGCACCGATGGTTAGTCGAATTGCATCTGGCTGCTCTTCAATAGCCAATACCTTGCCAAGCTCTTCAATGATTCCTGTGAACATTTAGCTTCTCCTTGCGATTAGCAGTAGATCGTCACCAAGTGAGTGACGTTCGAAAATTTCTAGTCGGTGGGCATCTTTGATGTTTCCAACTCCGATATCTCTAAGGGCGACCCGGTCGCCACCAAGAAGCACTGGAGCCAGGTAAATCAGATACTCATCGACCAGGTTGAGTTGTTCGAAGCGGCTCGCGACCTCTGGTCCGCCTTCGATAAAGACATGCTTGATACCTCTGGCCCAAAGCTCGGCCAAGGCGCCGTGTAGGTTTCGGGTTCTGAGGTGCAAACTCTCGGCCCGATCGTTGAAGACTCTCGCTGAGAGTTCGATGTCGCGCTCGCCGAGGATCACTCGAAGCGGTTGGTGCTCGTGGTAGCTGCCATCTGGTTTTCTGGCGGTGAGCTCTGGGTCATCCGCCAAAACCGTTCCGGTTCCAGCCAAGATGGCATCGGCATTTGAACGACGCAGATGAACATCCGCTCTGGCCTCAGGACCGGTGATCCACTGGCTGGTGCCATCATTGGCAGCCGCCCGACCATCCAGTGAGGTCGCCCACTTCAAGGTCACAAAAGGACGCTGTCTACGATTGGCGGTGAGCCAAACTCTGCTCTGCTGTTCACTCTCTGTTGCCATAAAGCCACCCAGAACTTCAACGCCGGCATCGCGAAGCGTCTGTGCTCCGTTGCTTGAGGCGTCGCCCGGGTCACTGGCTGCATAAACCACGCTCGAGATACCTGCTTCAATCAGAGCCTGGGCACAAGGACCGGTTCTGCCGGTGTGATTGCAGGGCTCTAGGGTCACAACCGCAGTCAAATTTGAGGTGAATGGGTAGGGGAGTTTTGCCCTGAGGTTTTTGATGGCCATGACCTCTGCGTGGTCGGTGCCTGAACCCAGGTGCCAACCCTCGGAGACAATCTCGCCGTTGGCTGCCATGATCACGGCACCTACCTGTGGGTTTACACCGTGAGCTGGTCCGCGTAGCGCAAGCTCGAGGGCTCTAGTCATGCCCTTTTGTAGTGCTTGCTCGGATAACAAAAAATCCCCTTACGGTCAGCTACACAGCAACGCGGGGACGCGAAAATAGAGGGCGCAAGGCACCCTGAGCTCTTCTCCCATCCGGACTATAACCGTCGGTTTCGGAATTTCACCGAATCAACCGCCTGAGGCTGCCCTGCTGGCTGCAAGGTCATCAGTCGGGTCGCGGACTTTAACCGCCGGCTCAGATTTTCACTGACCCCGAAGAACTGTGTTACTTAGAACAATACTCCTTGGCCTAGGTAAATTCCCATTCGGCTAAGGGCGGACAAAACCCAAGCGGTCGTAGACCTTGGCAAGGGTCTGCTCGGCAATTTCATTCGCCTTCTCTGCGCCTACGGCCAGTAGCGCATCGAGCTGGGCCTTGTCGCCCAAGAGCTCGACTGCTCGCTCACGAATTGGAGTGAGGTGCTCGACCACAACATCTGCGAGCTCCGTCTTGAGGGCTCCGTAGCCCTGGCCAGCAAAGCGGTTTTCCAAAGACTCGATGCTCTCTTGCGTGATGGCGCTGAAGATACCAAGCAGGTTTGATACTCCCGGCTTTTGCTCGCGATCAAATCGAATCTCACCATCGGTGTCGGTGACTGCGCTCTTGATCTTCTTGGCAACCTGGTTCGGTTCGTCCATCAGATTGATTAGACCCTTTGGATCCTGAGCCGATTTTGACATCTTCGCGGTCGGGAGCTGAAGGTCGTAGATCTTCGCGGTTTCTTTCAAGATGTGAGCCTCAGGCACTACGAAGGTATCGCCGAAACGGGAGTTGAAACGCATCGCAAGATCGCGGGTTAGCTCAAGGTGCTGACGCTGATCCTCTCCAACCGGCACGGCCTTGGGTTGGTAGAGCAGAATGTCAGCCGCCTGCAAAATCGGGTAGGTGAAAAGACCAACCGAGGAGTTTTCAACCCCGCCCTTTTGAGTCTTGTCCTTGAACTGCGTCATGCGACTGGCTTCACCAAAGCCGGTGATGCAGTTCAATACCCAGGCCAGCTGGGCATGGGCGGGCACGTGAGACTGGACAAAGAGCGCAGATTTCTCAGGGTCGATGCCGGCAGCTATGTACTGGGCGGCGGTGCGACGGGTGTTCTCGCGAAGTTCTTTTGGATCCTGAGGAACCGTGATCGCGTGCAGGTCAACGATTACGTAGTAGGCGTTGTAGTCCTGCTGCATCTTTACCCAGTTGGTCAGCGCACCGAGGTAGTTGCCAAGGTGGAGGCTTGCAGCCGATGGCTGCATGCCGGAGAGCAGGTTGGGCTTCATCAGATTCCTAGAGGTCGTAGTCAACTAAAACCGGGCTGTGATCGGTCCAGCGGGTGTCATAGCTAGGAGCTCGGTCAACTCGATAATTCTGCCCTAGCGCAGCTAGCTGCGGGGTTGCGAGTTGATAATCGATCCGCCAACCGGCATCAGTGTCGAAGGCCTGACCTCGGTATGACCACCAGGTGTATGGACCTGGAACACCGGGGTGAGCACTGCGCCCAAGGTCAACCCAACCCTGAGCTGCGAAGTTATCGAAGTGCGCACGCTCCTGTGGCAAAAACCCAGCGTTTTTGAGGTTGCCCTTCCAGTTTTTGATATCCAACTCTGTGTGACCAACGTTTAGATCGCCAACCACGGCGGTTAGCGGATTGGTTTTGATTAGTTCAGCCATGCGCTTTTCCATCGCATCCAGGAATTTGTATTTCTCGACCTGCTTGGGGGTATCTGCTTCACCGGAGTGCACATAGCAGCTCACTACTGTGAGGGTGCCGCTGGGGGTTTCAAAATCCGCCTCTAACCAACGGCCAGCTGAGTCAAAATCCTCGGGTCCAAAACTGGTTCTGACATCGAGCGCGGGGAGTTTAGAAACGATGGCCACACCGGCTCGACCCTTAGCGCTGGCCTCATGGTCATAGATGTGCCAGTTGACACCCAGATCTTCAAAGACTGCTTTTTCAAGCTCGTTGCGAGGCGCTCTTACCTCTTGCAGGCACATCATGTCTACGTTTGATTGCTTGAACCAATCGGCCATGCCCTTTTTAGAGGCTGCGCGAATACCGTTGACGTTTATGGTTGCGATGGTGAGCATCAGACAAGCCTAGGAGCTACACGATGGCGTAAAGCTCATCACCGCGAAGCTCAATGGTGATTCGGCCCAGTGCGGTTCTTGCAGGACCAGCTAAAACCGCACCGCTCTCCTGATCAAACCTGGCACCGTGGCAACCGCAAGCAATCTCACCATCTTGAACACCCTGGACGATGCAACCCGAGTGGGTGCAGGTCGCACTGAACCCTCTGAAGTCTCCAGCCTTTGGCTGGGTTACCAAGATCGTGAGCATCTCGTCGATCTTGTATTTATTGCCAGAGCCAACCATGATCTCGGAGGCTGGTCCAAGCAATATCTCTCCAACCGCTTCGGCCGGAGCTTGGTCCACTGTCGCGCTAGGGGGAGTGGTGGCGGCAACCTCTGGTTCTGCCGCGCACGCGGCAAGGCTGACTGCAGCAAGGGACGCTACCGATACGCCGAGGACTTCTCTTCTAGATGGCTTCATGAGAAGTGAAACCGAATTAGGTCCTACGGTCTTCCGCGAAGAATTGCCTGCTTTACCTCGGCAATAGCCTTGGTGACCTCAATGCCTCGAGGGCAGGCCTCGGTGCAGTTGAAAGTGGTGCGGCAACGCCAGACACCCTCTTTGTCGTTAAGGATGTCAAGGCGAACCTGGGCAGCCTCATCGCGAGAGTCGAAGATAAAGCGGTGAGCGTTCACGATTGCAGCCGGTCCGAAGTACTGACCGTCGGTCCAGAACACTGGGCAAGAGGTAGTGCAGGCGGCGCAGAGGATGCACTTGGTGGTGTCGTCGTAGCGAGCACGATCCTCCGGGGACTGCAGACGCTCCTTCTGAGGCTTGTCAGAGGCGATCAAGAATGGGTTTACATCTTTATATGCCTGGTAGAACGGGTTCATGTCTACGATCAGGTCCTTCTCGACTGGAAGTCCCTTGATTGGCTCGATGTAGATCGGCTGGGAGATGTCGAGGTCCTTGATCAGAGTCTTGCAGGCAAGACGGTTGCGACCGTTGATACGCATCGCATCGGAACCACAAACACCGTGAGCGCAGGAGCGACGGAAGGTTAGTGAGCCATCGATCTCCCACTTGACCTTGTGCAGAGCGTCTAGAACACGGTCGGTGCCGTACATCTCGACGTCGTAGTCAACCCATTTTGGCTCCTGGTCAACCTCAGGATCAAAGCGACGAATGAAGAGGGTTACCTTGAAAGAGGTGACCTCTGCTACTGCTTGCTCTGCCATTAGTACTTACGCTCCATCGGCTGGTAGTTGGTGATTACGACTGGCTTCCAGTCAACCTTGATGTTGGTCTTGGTTGCCTTGTCAGCCTTCTCGGTCTTGTAGGCCATGGAGTGAACCATGAACTTCTTGTCATCGCGGTTTGGGTAGTCCTCACGAAGGTGAGCACCACGGCTCTCGCGGCGCTCGCGACAGGTGATGACGGTTACCTCGGCTAGGTCTAGCAGGAAGCCAAGCTCTACTGCCTCTAGTAGGTCAGTGTTGAAGCGCTTGCCCTGGTCCTGGATCGAGATCTTTTCGTAGCGAGCCCGGAGCTCTTGAATCTTGTCAAACGCCTCGTTCAAGGTTTCCTCGGTGCGGAACACCTGAGCGTTCTTGTCCATAGTCTCCTGAAGCTCCTTGCGAAGCTGAGCGACCTTCTCATTGCCCTTGGACTTACGAACCTTCTCTAGCATTGCGACCACATCGGCTGCAGCGTCCTTCGGAACAGGTACGTGCTTCGCAGTCTTGGCATACTCGACCGCGTAGCGACCAGCGCGCTTACCAAACACGTTAATGTCCAGTAGCGAGTTGGTTCCCAGACGGTTTGCGCCGTGGACCGATACACAGGCGCACTCACCGGCAGCGTAGAGACCTGGTACCACGGTGTTGTTGTCCGAGAGCACCTCAGCCTTGATGTTGGTTGGGATGCCACCCATGGCGTAGTGAGCGGTTGGGAATACCGGCACCGGTTCGGTGTAAGGCTCAACACCCAGGTAGGTTCTTGCGAACTCAGTGATGTCGGGAAGCTTGGCGTCAATCACAGCAGGCTCAAGGTGGGTAAGGTCCAAGAGCACGTAGTCCTTGTTTGGTCCAGCACCACGACCTTCGCGAACCTCGTTGGCCATCGCACGCGCAACCATGTCACGTGGAGCTAGGTCCTTGATGGTTGGTGCATAGCGCTCCATGAAGCGCTCACCTGATGCGTTGCGCAGGATTCCACCCTCACCACGAGCAGCCTCGGACAGCAGGATGCCAAGACCGGCTAGACCGGTTGGGTGGAACTGGTAAAACTCCATATCCTCAAGCGGCAAGCCCTTGCGGAAGATGATGCCAACGCCGTCACCGGTGAGGGTGTGGGCGTTTGAGGTGGTCTTGTAGATCTTGCCGAAGCCACCGGTTGCAAACACGATCGACTTACCGGCGAAGACGTGAATGTCACCGGTGGCTAGCTCGTAGGCAACAACTGCCGCTGGCTTGCCATCGTTCATCACTAGGTCAAGCACGTAAAACTCGTTGTAGAACTCGATGCCGAGCTTCACGCAGTTTTGATAAAGGGTCTGCAGGATCATGTGGCCGGTGCGGTCAGCTGCGTAGCAGCTTCTGCGAACCGGAGCCTTACCGTGGTCACGGGTGTGGCCACCGAAACGGCGCTGGTCGATCTTGCCATCCGGGGTGCGGTTGAAAGGTAGACCCATGTTCTCCAGGTCGATGACAGCCTCAACCGACTCCTTGGCCAGAATCTCAGCTGCGTCCTGGTCAACCAGGTAGTCGCCACCCTTGACGGTGTCGAAGGTGTGCCACTCCCAGCTGTCCTCTTCAACGTTTGCCAAAGCTGCAGCCATACCACCCTGGGCAGCGCCGGTGTGGCTTCTGGTTGGGAAAAGCTTGGAGACCACAGCAACCTTGGCGTGTGGACCGGCCTCGATGGCGGCACGCATACCGGCACCACCGGCACCAACGATTACAACGTCATACTCGTGGTTGATCACGTTCTGGTTTGACAATTTGTTCCTAACTAGTTGCTAGCTGGGCAGAAAGATGGAAGAAGCTCGGAAGCTGCGCCTGCAGGGCATGGGTCAAAGGTGAAGATGACCAGCGTGCCCAAGATGATTAGCAGCGCACAAACCGACCAGAGAGTAGTGATTAGAGCCTTACGAACCTTCACCTTCTCGGTGTAATCGTTCACGATGGTGCGCATACCGTTGGTGCCGTGAATCATGGCTAGCCAAAGCATGGCTAGGTCCCAAACCTGCCAAAACGGGTCAGCCCACTTGCCGGCAACGAACGCAAAGTCAATGGCCTTAATGCCATCGCCCACAACTAGGTTCACGACCAGGTGGGTGAAAATCAAAACGACCAGTAGCGGGCCGGAGACGCGCATGAAAAGCCAGCCGTACTTCTCCCAGTTGGCGCCCTTGCGAGTGCGGGGAGTGTTTGGGGTCTCGATTACGACGCTCATTAGTGCGCTCCAAAGACTCGGGCCAAGTGAACTGGAGTAAACCCAGCCACAGCGACAACGGTGATGATCATCACAGCCCAGAACATTACGTTCTGGTACTTGGTTCCCTTGGACCAGAAGTCCACCGCAATGATGCGAAGTCCATTTAGACCGTGGAACAAGATTGCTCCGACAAGACCAAGCTCAGCCATGCCGATGATTGGGGTCTTGTAGGACTCGATGACCACGTTGTAGGCATCAGGGGAGACGCGAACCAGGGCAGTGTCAAGCACGTGAACGAGAAGGAAGAAGAAGATTGCTACACCGGTGATGCGGTGAAGCACCCAGGACCACATACCGACTTTGCCTCGGTAGAGGGTCCCCGCTGGCCGAACTGCCACGCTAGCCTCCATGGATAGTAAGGGATTATGTAAAAGTCTAACCGCTTGCGGGTGGCTATCTTCCGCTAAACCACCGATTGCTTTAGGGTGATTCGGTGAGTAATCAATCTCCAAACGAGCGTTTTTACGCCGTCATTCCTGCCGGGGGCGTGGGATCAAGGCTGTGGCCACTGTCGAGGGCAAGCGCCCCTAAGTTTCTGCATGATCTAACCGGTAGCGGTCAAACCCTGCTGCAGGACACCTGGGACCGCCTCACTCCTATTGCCAATGAGCGCATCATGGTGGTCACCGGAGACGTTCACTCCCATGCGGTTGCCGAGCAATTACCAGATCTAAATGTCAAAGACTTGATCCTTGAGCCAAGCCCCAAAGATTCGACCGCGGCAATCGCACTGGCAGCCGCAGTTCTAATGCAGCGCGAGCCCGATGTCATCATCGGATCCTTTGCTGCGGACCACGTGATCACCGACAATGCCAAGTTCCAAAAGGCAGTGCACGAGGCTGTTGATGTTGCCGCCACCGGCAAAATCGTGACCATCGGTTTGCAGCCCACCGAGGCTTCGGTGGCTTTTGGTTATATCCACAAGGGTGACCGACTGCCATCCGAGAGCGCCTGTGAGGTTTTGGAGTTTGTAGAAAAACCAAACATCAAGCTGGCACGCAAATACGTGGAGTCGGGTGAATACCTCTGGAATGCGGGCATGTTCATCGCTCCCGCCAAACTTTTGCTGTCTGTCCTCGAAAAGACTCAACCCAGTCTGCACGCTGGAATCATGCAGTTGGCTGAAGGCTGGGATACACCCAAGCGAGCCAGTTTGATGGCTCAGCTTTGGCCAAGACTTACTCAGATCGCAATCGACTACGCGATTGCGGAGCCGGCTGCTGCCGAGGGATTGGTTGCCGTTGTCCCCGGACTATTCGAGTGGCACGATGTCGGTGACTTCGCTGCCATAGCTGAGTTGCAGTCCCAGGGCCGCAAGGGCAACCTCGCGGTGCTAGGCCACGGCAAGGTGTTGGCGGATTCGTCCTCGGGCATTTTGGTGAGCGACACCAATCGGCTGGTGGCACTTATCGGCTTGGAAGATGTGATCGTCGTTGACACCCCGGATGCTTTGCTGGTGACCACTAAGGAGCACGCTCAAAAGGTCAAGTCCTTGGTCGATGTCCTAAAGCAGTCGGGTCACTCAGAGCTTCTCTAGAACCATTTGTAACGAATTCAATAAGGTTCTGTTTCTTCCAAAGCTAAGCCCGATTTGGACTCTGTTGAACAGCTAGGCTAAAGCCAAATCAGGCGCATCCGCGCCATCCAAATTTCAGGAGGAAACCTTGAAGCTAAAGAATGCATCCGCCGCATTCGCCCTGCTGGGCGCATCGGCACTTGTGCTGACTGGTTGCGCTGCCGCACCAGAGGCAGAGCCGACCGCCAGCGAGACTGAGACCAGTGCTGCTCCAACCGTGGACTACCTAGCATGTGCAGTCTCTGACGAGGGTAGCTGGAACGACAAGTCCTTCAACGAGTCCGTTTACGACGGTCTAATGAAGGCTCAGACTGAGCTAGGCGTTCAGATTGCAGAAGCAGAGTCCAACACTCCAGAGGACTTCGCACCAAACCTACAGGCCATGGTTGACCAGGGCTGTGACGTAACCTTCGCAGTTGGTTTTGCACTAGTTGCAGACGTAAACGCTGCTGCAGCTGCTAACCCAGAGGTCCAGTTCGTGACCATCGACGGTTGGAGCGAGGGCAACGCAAACCTAAAGCCAGTTTCATACGCCATGAACCAGTCCAGCTACCTAGCTGGCTACCTAGCAGCTGCCTACTCAACCACCAAGGTTGTAGGTACCTACGGTGGCGTTAACATCCCAGCAGTAACCGACTTCATGACTGGTTACTACTACGGTGCAATGGCATACGGTGCTGAGACGGGAACCGACGTGAAGGTTGTCGGTTGGGACCCAGCCACCCCAGACAAGGGTGACTTCATGGGTGACTTCACTCCTAACTCCGGTACCTCAAAGGCAATCGCAGCTGCACAGCTAGTTGCTGGTGCTGACGTGATCTTCCCAGTAGCTGGTTTCCAGTTCGGTGCAGTATCCGAGGCAATCAAGGAAGCTGGCGTTGACGCCGTAATGATCGGTGTTGACAAGGACATCGCTCTAACCTCTCCTGAGTACGCATCACTAGTTCTAACCTCAGCTGAGAAGCGAATGACCAACGCGGTTTACGACATCCTTGCTGAGCTATCAGCTGGTGGCGCATTCACTGGCGACGCTTACGTCGGAACCCTGGCAAACGGTGGAACCGGTCTAAGCCCGCTATACGAGTTCGAGTCCAAGGTCTCTGACGAGGTCAAGGCTCGCCTAGCAGAGCTAGAAGCCGGCATCATCTCCGGCGAGATCGACCCACTGAAGTAATTCAGTCAAACGATTGGGGCCGCGGGGGAAACTCCGCGGCCCTTTTCTTTGGCACAATAGAGTGTCTGCACGAAGGAGTGCCAAGTGAAATTAGAGCTGCGCGGGATAACCAAGCGCTTTGGAACATTGGTAGCGAACAACCAGATCAGCCTCAGTGTTGAGCCTGGTGAGATTCACGCTTTGCTGGGCGAAAACGGCGCGGGTAAGTCGACCCTTATGAATGTCCTCTACGGCCTTTATCAGGCTGACGAGGGTGAGATTCTGCTTGATGGCAAGCCTCAGCAGTTCCGTGGCCCAGGCGATGCCATGGCCGCCGGTATCGGAATGGTCCACCAGCACTTCATGCTCATCCCGGTTTTCACCGTTGCCGAGAACGTCGCCCTCGGGAATGAGCCAACTGGCTTTGGTGGCACCTTAGATATGGCGGCTGCTCGTAAGCGAGTAATCGAAATCTCCGAGCGCTTTGGATTCAATGTTGATCCGGATGCCCTGGTTGAGGACCTTCCGGTTGGCGTGCAGCAGCGCGTAGAGATCATCAAGGCACTCTCGCGCGATGCCAAGGTCTTGGTTTTGGATGAGCCGACCGCCGTGTTGACTCCCCAAGAGACCGATGAGTTGATGGCCATCATGCGTCAGCTCGCTCAGAGTGGAACTTCAATTGTTTTCATCACTCACAAGCTTCGCGAGGTCAAAGAGGTCGCGAACCGTATCACTGTCATTCGACTCGGTCAGGTGGTTGGTTCAGCATCTCCAGAGGCGTCGACCTCAGAGCTGGCTTCAATGATGGTCGGTCGCGAGGTCGACCTAACGGTCGACAAGGACCCAGCCAAGCTTGGAAACGAGGTTCTCAAGGTTGAGAACCTCGCGGTCTTGGATGACCGCCTGCAGCGTGCTGTAAACGGCATTAGCTTTAGCGTTCAGGCCGGCGAGGTTTTGGCGATCGCTGGTGTTCAGGGCAACGGTCAGACCGAATTGGCCGAGGCGCTTTTGGGCCTTAGAACCCCAATTAAGGGCGGTTCAATCAAACTTTTGGGCAAAGAGCTTGCCGGGGAGTCGGTGCGCACTGTCCTGGAGTCTGGAGTTGGTTACGTGCCTGAAGACCGCAAGAAGGATGGTTTGGTGGGGGAGTTCAGCATCTCTGAGAACCTGATGCTGAACCAGTCTTTCCGTTCGCGGTTCACCAAGGGGCTGAACATAAATTTCCCGACCAGAAAGTCGGTGGCCACTGATTTGGTCGAGCGCTTCGATGTCAGAACCCCTTCGATTGACACCCCAGCCGGCAAGCTCTCCGGCGGTAACCAGCAAAAGGTCGTGGTTGCGAGGGAGCTCTCCAGAGACGTGAACCTATTGATTGCAGCTCAGCCCACTAGAGGTGTTGACGTTGGTTCCATTGAGTTCATTCACGAGCAGATTGTTGCTGAGCGCGATGCTGGCAAGGCGGTTATTTTGATCTCCACCGAGCTTGATGAGGTGTTGGCTCTGGCGGATCGAATCGCCGTGATGTATCGCGGGCAGATTGTTGGAATTGTGAGCCCAGATAGCTCCAGAGAGACCCTGGGCAAGATGATGGCGGGAGTTGGCGCATGAGTGAGAAAGACGCACGTTTTTCGCAGGCGATGAAGGAGATTCTCGCCGGAGGTTTCACCAGAACCATCCTCGCGGTCTTGCTCGGCTTCTTGGTTGGAGCTGTCTTCATGATTGGTTCCAACAAGGAGTTCCTAGAGTCCCTGGGCTACTTCTTCTCTCGCCCCGGCGATGCATTTGCAGCTGCTTGGAATGTGGTTTCCGCAGGCTATGGTGCTTTGTTCAAGGGTGCCATTTACAACGCCGATGCTGAGACTTTGGAGAAGGCACTGCGCCCATTGACCGAGACTCTGCGTCTTGGTGCTCCGTTGATTGCAGCAGGTCTGGGAATCGGTCTGGCTTTCCGAGTCGGTCTTTTCAACATCGGCGGCACCGGTCAGCTGATCTTCGGCATGATCTTCGCCACCTTCGTAGCCACCCGCATGGAGCTACCGTTTTTGATTCACATGATCGTGGCCATGATTGCCGGAGTTGTTGGAGCCAGCCTGATGGGTGCCTTGGTTGGTTACCTAAAAGCTAGAACCGGCGCCCACGAGGTGATTCTCACCATCATGCTCAACTACGTAGCGCTGTCGGTGTTCACCTTCTTGATGCGCGATCCACTGCTACTCCAGGCCGAGAACTCTGCTGGTAACCCAAAGGCCGATCCACCTGCCGCAACGGCCATGTTGCCAAAGCTCCTGGGTGATGAGTACGCCCTGCACTGGGGTCTAGTTATTGCCCTGATCTCAGTCGTTGTTTACTGGTGGTTGATGGAGCGCTCCACCGTGGGTTTCCGTCTGCGCATGGTTGGGTTCAACCCAGATGCTGCCAAGACCGCGGGTATCAGCGTTGACAAGACCTACATCTTGGCTATGGGTCTATCGGCTGCCTTCGTCGGTGTCGCGGCAGGTAACCAAGCGCTGGGTGTGAACATCGGTATGACCCCTTCTTCTCACGCAAACATCGGTTTCGATGCCATCACCGTTGCGCTCCTGGGTGGCTCATCAGCTCCGGGTGTTTTGCTTGCCGGATTGCTGTTCGGTGCTTTTAAGGCGGGTGCTCCATCGATGCAGGTAATCGGAGTTTCTCCCGAGGTTCTGGGTATCGTGCAGGGCGCGATCGTTTTGTTCATCGCAGCACCACCTTTGATCCGTGCGATGTTTAGGCTTCCTAAGCCACAAACCACGAACGCGCTTGGTGCTATCACCTCTAAGTGGTTCAAGAGAGGAGGTGCCAAGTGAATCTAGCCAAGGAAGAAAAGGTTGGTTACAAGGCACCGTCCGTTATGGGAGCCCTGGGTCTTCTGGTGCTCTATTTCTTCGGCATCGCGGGCAAACCGGGCGAGGTCGCTTTCGAGCTCTCGCGTCGACAGGATGCGGTTCAGCTTCCGAGCATCAATGTCGATGCGATGCTGCTGGGCACCGTTTCGGGTTCATTGATGTTGCTGCTTGCCGGGCTGTCAGTCTTTTACTCGGTTCGCAACCACAAGACCCCAATTTGGGTTTCGATTGTCTTCGGTTTTATTGGCGTGGTTGCACTTTTGGGTTGGCTAGCAACCGGTAACGCTGTTCCGGTTGCCTTCATTGCCGGCACCGCCCTGGTGTTGGCCGTGCCAATCATCTTGGGTGCGATGGCCGGTGTGATGAGTGAGCGAGTTGGAATTACAAACATCGCCATCGAGGGTCAGTTGCTAACCGGTGCCTTCATGGCCGCGGTTGTCAGCACCATCACCAAGAGCTACACCCTTGGAATCATCGCGGCCATGGTTGCTGCAGCTTTGCTATCGATGGTCTTGGCAGTCTTCGCAATCAAGTACTTAGCTCAACAGATCATCGTTGGTGTTGTGCTGAACGTGCTGGTCATCGGTATCACCAACTTCTTGTATCAGCAGTGGCTCACTGAAGACAGTGAGAACGTGAACTTCCCTGGCACCTTGGACATCATCAAGATTCCGCTGCTCAGCGATATTCCAGTTCTAGGACCAGTGCTCTTCGAGAACCGACTTACCGTTTATGCGGCGCTACTAATCGTTCCGCTTTTGTGGTTTGTAATGTTCAAGACCAAGCTCGGCTTGCGCGCCAGAGCAGTTGGTGAGCACCCGTTGGCGGCCGACACTGTAGGTGTAAACGTAGGTAGAACCAGGTTCTGGTGGGTGACCCTCGGTGGTGCGATTGCTGGCTTTGGCGGTGCGGCACTAACCATTGGTGGCGGTGGCGCATTTGGCCGCGAGATGTCCGGTGGCGTTGGCTTTATCGCACTCGCGGTAATGATCCTTGGTCGCTGGCACCCCATCTACGCATCGCTTGCAGCGCTGTTGTTTGGATTCTCAATCATCCTGCGCGTCTGGGCAAACCAGGTTAGCCCTGGTATTCCATCGGACTTCATCACGATGGTTCCTTACGTAGTAACCATCATCGCTGTGGTTGGTTTCGTTGGTCGTTCTAGACCGCCGAAGGCGCTGGCACAGCCATACACCAAGGGTTAGTCATGGATATCAACTGGGCAGAGCTGAAAGCTGCTGCAATCAAGGCACTGGAGTGCTCCTACGTTCCCTACTCGCAGTTTCCGGTTGGAGCCGCTGCGATTACGGACGATGGTCGCCTGATTACCGGAGCGAATGTCGAAAACGCGTCCTATGGGCTGGGCCTATGTGCCGAGTGTTCTCTGGTTAGCGAGCTGTTTAGAACCGGTGGTGGCAAGCTGGTTGCCTTTGCCTGCGTCGATAAGCACGGTAATGAGCTGATGCCATGTGGTCGCTGCCGACAGCTGCTGTATGAACACCATGCCCCAGGCATGCTCTTGAACACGGTTTCCGGAATCAAGACCATCTATGAGGTATTGCCAGACGCCTTCGGGCCAGAAGACCTAGTGGAGCGCAAGTGAGCTTTAGTGCCGTTGAACTAATCATCAAAAAGCGTGAGCGCGGTGAGCTCACTACCGATGAGATTCGCTGGTTGGTAGCTGGTTACACCCAGGGTTCAGTCGCCGATGAGCAAATGAGCGCCATGGCAATGGCGATTCTGCTCAACGGTATGAACCGACGTGAGATCAGGGATCTGACACTCGCCATGATCGATTCGGGTGAGCGCTTGGATTTCCAGGGCCTGCAAGCTCCAACCGCAGATAAGCACTCCACAGGCGGCGTTGGTGACAAGATCACTTTGCCGCTAGCACCCTTGGTTGCCTCCTACGGGGTAGCGGTTCCGCAGCTAAGCGGTCGAGGACTTGGCCACACCGGCGGCACCTTGGACAAGTTAGAGGCGATCCCGGGCTGGCAGGCAAGTCTTTCCAACACTGAGCTCTACTCCCAGCTAGCTGAGGTCGGGGCTGTTATCTGTGCGGCTGGCTCTGGCCTTGCTCCAGCGGACCGCAAACTCTATGCACTTCGCGATGTCACCGGCACGGTTGAGGCAATCCCGCTGATTGCCTCTTCCATCATGTCCAAGAAGATTGCCGAGGGAACCTCGGCTTTGGTGCTGGATGTAAAGGTTGGTTCCGGGGCCTTCATGAAGACCCTGGATCGCGCAACCGAATTGGCACAGACCCTGGTGCAACTTGGTCAGGATGCTGGAGTGAAGACCTCGGCCCTTTTGACCGACATGTCAACTCCGCTTGGTCGCAAGATTGGTAACGCCCTCGAGGTTGAGGAGTCGATTGAAGTTTTGCAAGGTGGTGGGCCTGCGGACGTCGTAGACATAACCGTCGAGCTGGCCGCTGAGATGCTGCGCCTTGTTGGTATTGATGCCGATCCGCGCGAGAACCTGCAAAACGGCAAGGCCTATGACAAGTGGCGGCAGATGATTTCTGCCCAGGGTGGTAACCCTGACGCTGAACTACCAAAGGCCAAGCACTCGACTCAAATCGTGGCTCAAAGCTCTGGCGTACTGACCAAGCTTGATGCACTCGATGTCGGAGTCGCCTCATGGCGATTGGGTGCCGGCCGTGAGCGCAAGGAAGATGCAGTGCAATTTGGTGCCGGCATCGAACTCCACGCTCAACTCGGTGACCGAGTTGAGGCTGGGCAGGTGTTGATGACTTTGTTCACCGACACCGAGGAGAAGTTCCCAAGAGCAGTCGAGCTAGCCGAGCAAAGCTTTGAAATTGGTGAGCAGGCGGTAAGCCGTAAGCTCATCCTCAACCGAATTAGTTAGGAAAAGCATTGGACATCAAGTCACTTCCAAAGATCTCGCTGCATGACCACCTAGATGGTGGCTTGCGTCCAAGCACCATCGTTGAGCTTGCCAAAGAGGTTGGGCATCAGCTCCCGACCACCGACCCGGTGGAGCTCGGCAACTGGTTTTCCGAGAGCGCCAACTCTGGCTCTTTGGTTCGCTACCTCGAGACTTTTGATCACACCGTCGCAGTAATGCAAACCCGTGAGGGTTTAGAGCGAGTTGCCTATGAGGCAGTGCTTGATCTAGCAGAACACAACGTCATCTATGGTGAACTGCGCTGGGCCCCAGAGCAGCACCTCGCCAGAGGGCTAACCCTCGATGAAACTGTCGAGGCGGTTCAAGATGGTCTTGAGCGCGGCATGGAAGAGGTTGAGTCCAGAGGTGGTTTCATCCGCACTGGGCAGCTTGTAACCGCAATGCGTCATGCGGACCGCGGTCTAGAGATCGCTGAGCTTGCAGTTCGCCACCGTAACAACGGTGTAGTCGGTTTCGACATCGCCGGTGCCGAGAAGGGCTTCATGCCTGCTCGTCACAAGATCGCATTTGATTACCTGGCCAGTGAGCTTTTCCCAGTCACCGTTCATGCCGGTGAGGCTGACGGCGTTGAATCAATCAAAGACGCCATCATCTCTGGTCGAGCACTTCGCCTCGGTCACGGTGTTCGTTTGGTTGAGGACATTATGTTTTCAAGAACCGAGGGTGATACCGACTTGGTGGTCCTGGGTCCAGTTGCTCAGTGGGTCCACGACCGCGAGATAGCTCTCGAGACCTCACCTTCGTCGAACCTGCAGACCGGTGCTTTTGAGATGTTGGGTGACACCATGGCGGACCACCCATTCGACATTCTTTACGAACTTGGTTTCAGGGTCACGGTGAACACGGACAACCGTCTGATGAGTGGCACCAACCTCACTAAGGAACTTGAGATTTTGGTTGACACCTTCGGTTACAGCCTTGCGGATCTGGAGCAGTTCCAGCTCAACGCAGCTGCCGCAGCGTTCCAGGGTCTACCGGAACGCGAGGAGCTGATGGACATGATTGAGATCGGTTTTGCCAGTGCCGCTAGCTAGCGCATTTGGGCCAAACTCAATCTCAATCAATTACTCCGCCGAGAGTTTCGAAGCGGCAGTTTCAGCCGCCGTCGATCTGTTGGTTCAAGACGGCAGGGCACTCCCCAGCTACATCTCAGAGGTGCTAACCAATCTCAGTGAACTTGGTCCCTACTTTGTCGTCGCTCCCGGGATTGCAATCGCTCATGCCAAACCCTCGGCTTCGATTATTGAGGCTGGTTTAGCGTTGGTAGTTTTTCCCGAGGGTGTGGAATCGGGTTCCAGTAATGATCCAGTCACCCTTTTGTTTGCGCTGGCTGCCAAAGACGCAGATTCGCATCTTGGGTTGCTGGCCGAATTTGCTGCTTGGATTTCTACCCCAGGGATTGTGAACACTTTGCAAAATGCTTCCGCTGAGAGCGTTATTCGGAGCCTTCTCTAAGGACCGCAGGTTACATTCGTTTTATGAAGATTTACGCGGTCTGTGGTGCAGGTATTGGAACCAGTGTTTTGCTCAAATCAAACGCTGATCGAGTGCTTTCTGAACTTGGCATCGAGGCTGAGGTCCAGGCCGTTTCAATCGAACAGGCCCTCGAGGCGGAGTCGCCAGCACAAATTGTCTTGGCTACCGAAGAGCTGGTTTCTAAGCTCGAAGGCATTCGCTCTGAGGTGATACCGGTGAAAAACATCTTTGATTTAGCCGAGCTGACAACCAAGTTGGAGCTATCGCTCGGGTAATCTGAGGGCTATGGCCACACCTGGAAGCACTGAGCGCACCACCCTGAAGCGCATCGCTCACAAGGCATCATTTTCCCAACAGGAGCTTTATCGAATCCTAGATTCGAATCTGGTGGCTCATGTTGGGATCATATTTGACGATGCACCGCTTGTGATTCCGATGACCTATGGTCGGGTTGGCAACACCCTCTATCTGCACGGGTCCTCAGGATCTCGGTTGATGCGAGCCTTGGCTCAAAATCCAAAGGTCTGCATCTCTATCACCAAACTAAATGCTCTGAAGGTGGCACGCAGCACCTTCAATTCCGGCATGAACTATGACGCTGCCGTCATTTTCGGTGAGGCAAAACTGGTGGAGGATGACAAAAAGGCCTGGGCGCTAGACGCCATCAGCGATGCCATCCTGCCAGGGCGCATGGACGAGGTTAGGCCGAGCACCAAAAAGGAAGCTGCCGCCACCTTGATCATCGAGGTTGAACTCGATGAAACCTCGGTGAAGATCTCAAACGGGGTTGTTGAGGATGAGCCCGAAGATCTTGGTACTGGAGTCTGGGCGGGACTTGTTCCAATTAGAACAGTCGTTGGTGAACCAACTCCGGCCGACGACGAGACTGCTGCCCTAGAGCTGCCTCAGAGCGTAAAGCGGTTTATTTCAGACTATCCAGATAATCGCTCGCGAAACCCTTGAGTGCAGCTAGTCCAGTGGCAGCGCTCTGATCTGACTCACCGAGATATTGCAGGTAGCACTTGAGTTTTGGCTCGGTGCCGCTGGGCCTAATGATCATCCGAAGTTTCTGGTTGGAAATAATCACGCCATCAGTTTTTTGAAGCTTGAGCCCAAGGGCTAGATCTTCAAACTCAACCTGATCTCCCAAGACCTCGGTGAGCGGGTTTTCCCTAACCCCACGCATGATCTTTGAGATGACACTCAGGTCGGTCACACGGATCGATACCTGCCCGGTTTTTAGGTGACCGTAGCGCGAATAAAGTTCGGCTAGGTGATCAAGCAAAGAAAGACCCTGGTCCTTTAGTCGCCTTGCGATATCAACCATCACAACTGCCGCTGTAATGCCATCTTTGTCTGGGGTGTGGTTTGGGTCAACGCAGTAACCGAGTGCCTCTTCATATCCGTAGCCCAGGTTCGGAACCTTTGAAATCCACTTGAATCCAGTTAACGTCTGCTGGTACTCCACGCCATGATGGCTAGCAAGAGGAGCAAGGCTGGCAGAAACAATCGAGTTGGCAATCACCTTTGCTCGTCCCGACTGAACCAGCTCTTCGGCAAGTATTAGGCCTACCTCGTCACCGGTGAGCATGCGGTAGCCCTCAACTGATCGGACCCCAACTGCCAGACGATCAGCATCTGGATCGTTGGCAATTATCAAATCTGAGTCGTGGTGCCTGGCCGTCTCGAGAGCTAAATCCATCGCTCCAGGTTCTTCTGGATTTGGAAAGCTGACCGTGGGGAAAGTGCCATCTGGTTCTTGCTGTTGAGCCACTGACACCCAGCTCAGTTTCATCGAATCAAAGATTGGCTTGATTACTCTGTAGCCAACACCGTGCATAGCGGTGTAGGTGAGGGTTAGTTCTTCCTTAGCAGAGTGAAGCGATAGCTGCCTGGCGCGGGACATGTAGTCATCGATTTGGTCCTGACCCAGAAGTTCTAGGTCTTTAGACATCGGGATTTCTTCAAATCGAAGCGAGCCGGCGATCTCGGTGATGTGAGCTGCGATCTCAGCATCCTGCGGCGGCACTAACTGCGATCCAAATAGTGGACCGCCGAGGTAAACCTTGTAACCGTTATCCCTAGGTGGGTTGTGACTTGCGGTCACCACAATCGTGGCACTGGCACCGAGTTTCGCTCCGGTGAAACATGCCACCGGGGTCGGAACCTTGGAGTCAAACAGCTTGGCTTTGATTCCCTGAGCGGCGAAGATCTCGGCTGAGTCTTTAGCAAAGACATCTGAGTTGATTCGGCCGTCATAACCGATCACCACACTGAGCTCACCCTGAGGGTCTTGAAACTCTTTCTTGTTTTCCAACAAGAATCTTGCGATCGCAAGTGCTGCCTGGGCAACCACCACTCGGTTCATCCGGTTTGGGCCGGCACCGAGTTCGCCGCGAAGTCCAGCTGTTCCAAACTCCAAACGTGTAGCAAACCTCGCTTGCAATGCATCGAGATCCTGACTCTCGATAAGTGCGGCAAGTTCAGCTTGGGTTTGTGGATCGGGGTCTTGGCTGAGCCAGGCTTTCGCGGCCTCTAGGTAGTTCATTAGAGCTTTGCAACAATCTTTGAAAGTAGCTCAGAGATTCGACCTTCGGCATCCTTGCCGGCTTGAATCACCTCTTCGTGTGAAAGCGGAGTGGTTTGAATTCCAGCTGCCAAGTTGGTAATCAACGACATGCCAAGGATTTCCATGCCCGCTTCGCGAGCGGCAATTGCCTCCAAGGCAGTTGACATACCCACGATGTGGCCGCCCAAGATCTTGGCCATCTGAACCTCGGCGGGAGTTTCGTAGTGAGGGCCGCGGAATTGGACATAAACACCCTCATCCAACCCAGGGTCAACCTCGCGAGCCAGCTGGCGAAGACGCTTGGAGTAGAGGTCTGTTAGGTCGATGAAGGTTGCTCCCTCGAGCGGGGAGTTGGCGGTCAAGTTGATGTGGTCAGAAATCAAGACTGCCGCTCCACCGGCCCACTCTGGTTTGATGCCGCCTGCGCCGTTGGTGAGGATCATGACCTTGGCTCCGGTTGCAGCCGCGGTGCGGACCGAGTGAACCACGGACCTTACACCGTGGTTTTCGTAGTAGTGAGTTCTGGCTCCAATGACCAAGGCCATCTTGCCGCTGGGTAGCTTCACAGAGCGCAGGGTGCCTACATGGCCGTGAACGGCTGGTTTTGAAAATCCGATGATCTCGGTTGCAGGAATCACGCTGACTGTTTCACCAATTAGGTCCGCGGCTTTTGCCCAGCCAGAACCGAGAGTCAAAGCGATATCGTGCTTTTCGATGCCCGAGATTTCAGCAATCTGTTGAGCAGCCTGCTTGGCGATTTCAAAAGGGTTAGCTTGCGCGTCATTGAGCGGATTTACCATGAAAATCAGTCTAGCTAACCCAAGGGGTGCCACAACTACGCCAGAATGTCAGGGTGAGCTCAAACTCAATACAACACAGAATTGTCATTATCGGCGGCGGCCCAGGTGGTTATGAGGCAGCAAGAGCTGCTCGGCAGCTTGGTGCCGAAGTGGTCCTAGTCGAGGAGTCGGGCATCGGCGGTAACGCGGTGTTAACCGACGTGGTCCCCTCAAAGACACTTATTGCAACAGCCGAAGCAGCTCAACGCGTCTCCTTGGCTCAGACCCTAGGAGTGAATTTTTCACTCGATGGCAAAGAGGTTCACCCCAAGGTTGAGGTGGACATGGCTGCCGTCAACAAGCGCTTGTTGGCTTTGGCTAAGAGCCAGTCTGAGGACATGCTCACCACCTTGAAAGAGGAGGGTGTTCGCATTGTTTCTGGTCGTGGACGACTCGATGGCAACCACCACGTCATTATTGAGCCGACCCTCGGTGGTGAACCAGAGCGTATTGAGGCGAAGACCATCATCGTTGCGACCGGCGCTCACCCGAGAGAGCTCCCTAATGCTCAGCCAGATGGCGAGCGAATCCTCACTTGGAAGCAGCTCTATGAAATGGATGAGCTGCCAGAGCACATGATCGTGGTTGGCTCTGGTGTTACCGGAGCCGAGTTTGCATCGGCTTATCTTGACCTTGGTAGCAAGGTCACACTGATTTCCTCCAGGGACAAGGTTCTCCCTGGTAATGATGCCGATGCTGCTGAACTAATCGAAGGCGTTTTCAGGCGCAGAGGCATGCAGATTTTGAACCAGTCCCGCGCCGAGAAGGTTGAACGCACCAAAACCGGCGTGAAGGTGACCCTTGCAACCGGTGATGTCGTTGAGGGATCTCACTGCCTAATGGCAGTTGGTGCGATTCCAAACACCGCTGGTCTGGGCTTAGAAGAGGCTGGTATTCGATTGACCGAGACCGGTCACATCATCGTAAATAAGGTTGCTAGAACCTCGAGGGCAAATGTTTATGCGGTTGGCGACTGCTCAACCGCATTGCCGCTAGCCTCCGTAAGCGCGATGCAGGGTCGCACCGCCGTCTACCACACCATGGGTGACGTTGCTGCTCCGACCAGATTGCGCAATGTTGCATCTAACGTCTTTACCTCGCCAGAGATTGCATCGGTTGGTTGGTCCCAAGCCGAGATCGAGCAGGGCCTAGTTCGAGGCGAGATCGAGAAGGTAATGCTTGAGGTGAATCCAAGGGCAAAAATGCAGGGGATTCGCGAGGGCTTTATCAAGCTTTATGCCTCAGTTGGTTCTGGCACCGTGATTGGTGGTGTGGTTGTCGCGCCTCGCGCCTCTGACCTGATCTACCCAATTGCCATGGCGGTTGAGAACAGATTGACGGTAGACCAGTTGGCTAGAACCTATACGGTCTACCCATCGCTATCGGGCTCAATTGCAGAGGCTGCATCAGCCCTGCATCAGCCAATCGACTAGTCGACGATATCGAGAATCCTGGTACCAGCCGAAATGGTTGCGCCGGCCTCAACGTTGATTGAACTGATCTTGCCGGCGCGGTGAGCGGTGAGCGGCTGCTCCATCTTCATGGCTTCAAGAACCACTACCAAGTCGCCTTCGGCCACCTCTTGACCCTCGGCTACAGCAATCTTTACAACCGTGGACTGCATCGGAGCCGTGAGGCTATTGCCCTTGGCTCCGGTGTGAGTGGATGTTGATGCACTCTTGGTGCGCTTTGGCGCGTGACCTGCCGCCGACCCAATTTCTCCTACCAGCAATCGCTTGGGAACCGATACCTCGAGGCGCTTGCCCGCAACCTCGACAACAATTTCGTGCCTGGGCTCGGCCTCAGGCAAATCCTGAGCCTGACCACTCCAGGAGGGGATCTGGTTATCCCACTCAGTCTCAATCCAGCGAGTGAAGACCTTGAATTCTCCGGTTGGTGCCGTGAAGGCAGGGTGAGAGACGATTTCGCGGTGGAAAGGCAGCACGGTCGGCAGACCTAGAACCTGCATCTCTGCAAGTGCGCGTCTGGAGCGCTCCAGAGCCTGCTCACGAGTGTCACCGGTAACGATTAGCTTTGCCATCATCGAGTCAAAGTTGCCACTGATGACATCACCGGAAACTACTCCGGAGTCAACTCGAACCCCTGGACCGCTTGGTGCTTGGAACAGGTGAACAGGGCCCGGAGCTGGCAAGAAGTTGCGACCTGGGTCTTCTCCGTTGATGCGGAATTCAAAGCTGTGGCCTCGAACCTCAGGGTCGGAGTATTCAATCTTCTCGCCCTGAGCGATTCTGAACTGCTCGCGAACGAGGTCAAGACCGGTGACCTCCTCGGAGACCGGGTGCTCTACCTGAAGTCGGGTGTTTACCTCAAGGAATGAGATGGTTCCGTCTTGGGCAACTAAGAACTCACAGGTGCCGGCACCCTGGTAACCAACTTCTTTGAGGATCGCCTTTGATGATTCGTAGAGCCGCTGGTTTTGATCTGCAGTCAAGAACGGAGCGGGAGCTTCCTCAACAAGCTTCTGGTGTCTGCGCTGTAGCGAGCAGTCTCGAGTTGAAACAACTACGACATTGCCGAAAGCATCTGCCAAGCACTGGGTCTCAACGTGTCTTGGCTTGTCCAGGTACTTCTCAAGGAAGCACTCGCCGCGACCAAATGCCGCAATCGCCTCGCGGGTGGCCGATTCGAAGAGCTCTTTGATTTCTGATCGTTCACGAACAATCTTGATGCCGCGACCACCGCCACCATAAGCAGCCTTGATCGCAACTGGCAGCCCATACTTCTCGACGAACTCCTCGACCTCGGCCACGCTTTCAACCGGGTTGATGGTTCCCGGCGCAAGCGGTGCTCCGACCTTCTCGGCAACCTTGCGAGCGGAGACCTTGTCTCCCAGTTGTTCGATTGCCGCGGGAGGTGGACCAACCCAGATCAGACCTGCATCAATTACTGCTCTGGCGAAGTCGGCGTTCTCGGAGAGGAAGCCATAGCCGGGGTGAACCGCATTCGCACCGCTGCGCTTGGCAACCTTGATGAGCTTTTCGATGACCAAGTAGGTTTCAGCGGCGGTCACACCGGAGAGCGAGTAGGCCTCATCGGCGAGCTTCACGTGCTGAGCATCGCGATCACCATCGGCATAGACGGCAACCGTCAGGATCCCTGAATCCTTGGCGGCGCGAATAATGCGAATCGCGATTTCGCCGCGGTTGGCGATCAGTAGTTTTTCAATGCGGCGAAAGCTCATAATCCGATAGCTTATTGGCGATTTCGCGGGTTATTTTGGCGGCTAGCCACAAAAAAACAGGCGTTTTGTTTGGATTAGCTCCAAAGGTCCAAATACTCGTGACCTAGTTCGGTGACCATTTGACGAAGTCCAACCAGGGATAGTCCAACCACGGTGTGGTAATCGCCCTCGATCCGCTCAACAAAAGCACCGCCGAGCCCATCGATGGTGAAGGCCCCAGCCACGTTCAGCGGCTCACCGGTGAGAACGTATTTCTCTATCTGAGAGTCGCTGAGGTTTGCGAAATGAACCTTGGTTTGGGTTACCAGAGTGGTGCCTCTGGAGCTCGAGGTATCGATTAGGTGATGGCCGGAGTGCAAGACTCCAGACTTTCCCCGCATCTTGAGCCAGCGCTCTACGGCTACTTCTTTTACCAGCGGCTTTCCCAGAATCTCGCCTTCAAATTCAAGCGCGCTGTCGCAGCCCAAGACCAGCGATGTTTCGAACTGTGCACTGACCGCCTCTGCCTTGGCCTTAGCGAGCATGCCGGTTAGTTCAGCGGCGCTCTGGGGCTTGAGTAGCTCCACCATTGCGTCTTCATCCACCCCGGGCGCAATCGTCTCGAAGTTAATACCGGCATCGCTCAGCAGCTTCTTGCGAGCGGGCGATGTTGAAGCAAGCACTAGTTTTTGCACAATCCCAAGGTTAGCTGTGGAACACTTGGCAGGTGATTCTGGAATTAGAAATTGAGCGCGTAGCGCACGGCGGTATTTTCGTAGCAAGGCATGAGGGCAAGGTTGTCTTCGTAGACGATGCCATCGATGGTGAGCGTGTTAGAGCTCAGGTTTATCAGGATCAGGGGAGTTTCCTCAGAGCTAAGACAATTGAGGTCTTGGAACCAAGTGAGCACCGAGTCAAGCACTTCTGGAAGGCCGCCTCGCAGGGCGCAGGAGGTGCTGAGTTTGGTCACATCGCCTTGGACCACCAGCGCACCCTGAAATCTCAGGTTCTTACTGAGGCCCTAGAGCGTATGGCCGGTATTGAAAAGTCGGTAGACGTGCAAGCCATGCCATCGGATGCCGATCGCGGGGGATTGCACTATCGCACAAGGGTTCAGCTGAACGTTGATGCCGGTGGCACCGCGGGACCAAGTCGGATTAGAAGCAATGAAATTGTTTTTACTAAAGACCTACCACTTGCCGTTCAGGAGATTGAGGAGCTCGGGCTACAGCTCAAAAACTGGTCCGGGGTGGAAAAGATTTCGATCGCTGCCAGCTCTACAGGAGATTTGCAGTGGCTAGTTGATAAGAAGGTAAACGGCTCCGAGCGACTAGTGGAGCGAGTGGCGGATCGTACCTTCCGACTCAGCACCGGAGCGTTCTGGCAGGTTCACACCGATGCCCCTGCAGCTTTGACTGCAGCGGTGATTAGGGCGGCGCGATCGGTTGGGTTCAATCCAGAAAAGCAAAACCTAGATCTCTATGCCGGTGCTGGACTTTTTAGCGCAACCATTGCTCAAGCCTTTGGCGGCGCTCGCTTCTTGGCGGTTGAGAACAATAAGCAAGCGGTCTCAGATGGCGAGAAGAGCGCTCGGGATCTGAGTGATCTCAAGTTTGAGAAGTTTGACGTTTTGGAATTTCTGAAGCGGACCAAGCCCGGTTATGACACCGTAATTATGGATCCACCTCGCTCAGGTGCTGCCGGCAAGGTGATCTCCGCGCTAACCAAACTCGAACCTCGAAACATCGTCTATGTTGCCTGTGACCCAGTGGCATTGGCTCGTGATCTCAAGCAACTATTTGCCGCAGGTTACCAACTGAGGGGACTAGAGAGCTTCGACATCTTCCCGCACACGCACCACTTTGAGTGTGTTGCAACGCTTACTCGGGAGTAGCCTTATTTTTCATGGACCCAGTACGAGTAGCGATAGTCGATGACCATGAAGCGGTGCGCCTTGGATTTGCCGGAGCATGCCAAGAATTCAATTTTGAACTGATGGGCTCTGCCCCAACAGTTCCTGAGCTTTTGGCTCAGATTGAAGGTAAGGATGTAGAGGTTGTAGTCACCGACCTCTCACTCGCTGACGGCTCACTCGTGTCAGAAAACGTCGAGCAGCTAGTTGAGGCTGGCCCCGCGGTTTTGATTTTCTCGATTGCCGACAAGCCCTCACTGATGCGCGCGGCGCTGAGGGCCGGGGCGACCGCCATAGTGCCAAAGTCGCAGCCCATGGCAGAGCTGGCGGAGGCCATCCGACTTGCTGCCAAGGGTGTAATTATCAATAACCCTGAGACCTCCGCGATGATCGATGCCGACCTACTGTTTAAGGAGGCCAAGCTTTCGATTCGTGAGCGTGAGGTGCTGTCGCTCTACGCCTCCGGCATGAGTTTGAAGCAGGTTGCCTATGAGCTTCAGATCAAGCAATCCAGTGCCAAGGAGCATATTGATCGCGTTCGCGTGAAGTACGCGAGGTTGGGCCGTGAGGCCGCCACCAAGGTTGATCTTTTCAAGCGTGCCGTTGAGGACGGGATTCTCTCTGGAGAAATGCTCTAGTGAACACCCAGCTCTCCTCTGCTGCTAGTTCAAAACTAGAGCAGCTAATCAGGAGACTGTTTGCCCTAACCATCACGCTGGCCAGCGTCGAGACGTTTGCAAATGCATTTGCTCAATATGAGCTTCTGACTATCTACGGGCAGGTCACGGTGTGGGTGCTGCTTGCAACTGTGATGGTCATCATCGCCAGCACGTGGTCGCGATTTGGTTCAGATCCATTTCTTTACATCTACGGCGCACTCTCATTTCTTTACATGGTCAGCTGGCCGATAGCAATTTTGGAACCAGCGCTGCTGCCCTCTGAGTTTCAGCCATGGATCTGGTGGGTCATCGGTATGGGTGTGGTTGCTATGGGAGTTGTGGCAAGACCCTGGATATCGCTGCTGTATTTATTTCTCACCACAGTGATTTGGTTTTTCCTGAACACCTCCTATTACGGAGGTGGTGCGGATCCAATCGTGACCCTGCAGGACTCGACCTACATCTTCCTCTTCGGCGGCACGATTCTGGGGTTGTTCATCCTGGTTCGAGACTCGGTCAAGAAGGTGGACCTAGCTAACTCGGCTGTGATCCAAGCCGCGGTTTCGCAGGCCTCGACAGACGCCACCGAGCGCGAGCGTCAGCGCATCGACGCCCTTGTGCACGACCGAGTGCTAAATACCCTGCTTCTCGCAGCCAAGGCAAAGACCAAGGGCGATGAGCAGTCCTCGGCCAAGCTAGCCCGCGAGGCGATTGCGTCACTGCGCCAAGCTCAAAAAGACCCTGATGTCTCCGCCACCGTGACTCAGCTAGGTCTGTTCCGAGCGCTCAAGCGAGTAGCCGAACAGATGAACCCGAAGATTGAAATTGACATTCTCTCCGGAGGAACTGAGCCGATTCCGCAGCAGGTTGCCCAGGCG
>JACCDQ010237549.1_pt1 | contig 65351 bp, 84 predicted proteins | sample 7446031 | NCBI WGS metagenome assembly JACCDQ01 (sample SAMN15323442, study PRJNA562643) | freshwater metagenome | isolation source: river surface water | place: USA:Blue River Watershed | collected 2017-08-17
ATTCTCTTGAATTATGGAAGAATCACCATCAGAAAAGTATCCGGTAATGGAAGATGAGTCTATGAAGATTTCATGGGTAGAAATAAGCAAAGCCGACAATGGGTTCACCGTATCATGGAACGAGCGGGAAAAGAAACCAAAAGGCTCAATGGAGCACTGCGAATCTACTCGTCACAGCCTTGTGTTCGGCCTTGAGGAAGAAGACAAAGCCTGGGAGACATTTGTTAAGTACAAGAAGTCTGAACTTAACAACAAGGAAAGTTATTAATCCGTTGCTTCCTTCCTTGAAATGAAAAGGCCCCGATAATTCGAGGCCTTTTCTGTTTTCAGGACAATTCTATTCGAATAGCTCAAATTCATCGTCAACCTCGGCAGTTCCAACCGGAGTAAACCCTGACGTTTCCGATACTGGACTTGTGAAAACGATTTCCTTACCTTCCTTGTCATCGTCAACCGGCGAAGACGAAGGTTCAAGAATATTCTCAGGAATGTCAATATCGTCCACAGAGGTATTTTTGATGGACTTAGGAACCTCGATTGCCTTCTTCCCTACTGCTTGTACCTCTGGACAGAAAACAACAAGGCTACTGCCTTCAAAATCGAATTTGCCTTTCAGCTTCTTTTCGTACAAGAACGCAAAGAGTCTTCCGATGTTGATTTCAACCCCTGAAGGATCAAATACAAGATCAAGAATTTTCGCCTCACGTTCAGCATCCAGGCAAAGCAATTCACACATACGGAAAAACAAATCAGATCGTGATTGTTGATCGTACGGATCAATTGTCAGTTTTTTGATGTTTGATTCATTCATGGCTACACCGATTTAGAATGGCAAATCATCATCGTCGTCGTCCATGACGGCATCAGACACGCTTCCCGCCGATGTGTTTGCCGCAGGTTGTACGCCACCACCAGGGAAACCTCCGAGGGGCTGTGCTGCAGACTGACCACTTGCAGGGGGATTTGTCGCGGGTTGTGCCATCGCCGGGGAATCCACCTGAATTGGTGCAACTGAATTGTTTGTAGATACAGTCCATCCATGGTAAGGCTTACCACCTGCTTTTTTCGGCTGCTGAACACCGTTCCAATCAATCTTGATGAATTGACCTGGCTGAATGTTTTTTGCGATCAAATCGTCAAGAACACCCGTTCCCCATACGCTGATATAGCCGTTTGTCAGATCACCGATCACATGCTCCTTGTTTCCGGCTTCATGGAATTTCAGCTTGTGGATCTTGGAATTGTTACCACCTACAGCCTCTTTGGTTTCAACGTACCAACCGATGAGGTAAGATTGAGGCGTTGGTTCAAGATGAACGAGGTTCTGTGTCTTTGTTGAACCTGTTTGTTTCGGCTCCCATGTGGCCGTGATTTCGTTTACTGGGTTCCACCCTTCTGTACTCATAATTATGAATTTAATGTTTTATACCTCAAAAACCGGGTCTGCTTTCGCTTCGCCCGGTTAAGAATCAAGATTGCTGATTTACTTACGGATGAGGATTCCCCATGCCGCCAGCACCTCCGTATGGCTTCTGATCAGGACGGAATGGACGAGGGTACAAGTGCCCAATGTGGAAACGATTTTCTTCGCCGATAGTATCATAGTTTTCATCAGCCGGAACAGCCACCACATATACATGTTCTCCGGTCTCTGTGTCAGCAGTAAGATAGAAATTCACACCTTCTGCTCCCTCTTGGTTGATCAGATGTTGGAGTGCATCTTTACTGAGCGTAAAGCCCTGGATGGGGAAATTACCTTCTTCGCAGTAAACCTGCAAGAATTTTTCTACTCCTGCCTGTGCAGATTCCACCGAGATTTGTGATCCAGCGTCTTGGATCGGATTTGGATTTGCTTCCATAAAAAGAATAAAATTTAATTGTTTGTACCACCAAAACCCGATAAAGCGAACCTTATCGGGCGATGATGTGAGAAGTTGCGGAAACCAACAAGGTTACTATCGGCAGGCAAAAGGGTGTACAAACATTGCCTGTCCAAAAAAAAATCGCTTGTGAAGTGATACAATCAACTAAAACCAAAACACAACGAGGAAAGTCTACTAACTCATTGTAGTTGATGATCACACCGTCAACTCTATTATTTGTGCTCCTACATGGACTCGAACCATGGACTTGCTGATTATGAGTCAGCTACTCTAACCGACTGAGTTATAAGAGCGATATTCAAAGAACAAAAAGTGAGGAGATTTCGTTCCCCTCGGACGTTTGGTTATGCTGCCGCTTTAGCAGGATTACCAAAAAGGTTGATAACTTTTCCTGTTATCTGTACTTGATTCTACTGTCCGACCTCTTTCACGCTGTCAAAACCGATACGACCCCAAATCTAACGTTTCCACCTCGTCTATCGAATCGTTCACATTCGAAGGAATTGATCCCATCGCATCTTTTCGACGGGGCTTTCACGTTGAACTTTTTACGTAGGATTCCTCTAGGAGTTTTCTACGGTCAATAATTGACTAATTCTTCGGGGAGAACTCATAACCTTAAGCTAACGCATACAGTTAATTCGCCTCCCGTCTTATGTGGAGTCGGAGGGATTCGAACCCTCGTCCAAACGTGCGACTAATCATAAGTTGTGAATAATCACGCGAATCAAATTTCAAAAACACTACCCGCCCCCAAGCGGAGCCGTATCTACAAACCGGAGAATGTAGAATCCTGCTTATCCAATAGGCGTACACAATGCTTTGGCTGTGCTGGGCAATAACCGTGCGTACTTCGGCTTATGATTGACTGAATGCTGACAACGTGTTTCAGTCCAGTGCATTCAATTTCACAACTCTCACCTGCCTACCTTCAAACGGGTAGTGTTTCAATGTAAAAACCAACTGGTCAACCACGCGCCACCCATCCTTCCTATTCACGTGACCGCAGTTAAATCGCATTTCTGCTCCTGCCATTCAACGCTTCAATTCCAGCCAAAGCCTTGTCCGTTGTGTTGGTTTAAATTGACAGGGATGAATTGGCTTACAATCATTAATGCAATTGGTTCTACGGCTCGGGGAGTCGAACCCGTTGCCTTGGTCATTTGCATACCGCCCCTCGCATTCCTACTTCCACTTCGGGATTTTCAGCTACCCGTCAATTTCAATATCTCAAAGAACTTCTTTGCTTTCCCCGCCAACAAATCAATTCGCGGGGAAAATTATTCTCACTACTCTCCGAAGTATTCCCTAATACTTTCGGCATCTTTTGGGTTAACTCGCTTGTCAACCTTTGAGAGGGCCTTTACAATGTCCTCTGTAATTTCAACTTTCAGTCTTTCTTCGAAATCAACCAGTATCTTTTTGGCTGCTCTGAAGGCTTTTTTCGCTTCCCTTAGTGAATGAGCACTGTTTTTGTACTCAAGGTGTCTAAGTTGATCGGAGATAGCTGCAAACGCTTTTATCACCGTATCTAAACAAACCTCTTCACCGCGAGGATCATTAAGTACATTCCGAAGCTTTCCTGTTTTATCATTCATCTTTCAGAATCCCTTTGTTTCTTAGTCTTACGAAGGTTTCAGAAAAAGGTTTCACAATTATTGAAACTTTTATGTCGATTCCTACAAATTCAAGCATCTTTATGAACTTTTCCTGGTCGAAAGACCGCGTACATACTGGCTCCGGCGCATTTACATAAAATTTCTTGAAAATTGATGGCTGAAACCCTGCGGCCATGGCCACGCGATATGGATCGATATTCAAATCTCTGCATCTTTGAAAGAATCGTCTGCGTATTTCCCCTGAAGATACAATGATGTCGATGTACTTAAAGTGGCGCTCCGCCGAAGCAGCAGCCATCTTTTTGTAGTGATCAGTGTTTTTCTGTTTCTTCTTCTCCATTTGCAAGGCGTATCGTTTTCAAACGCTGCGCAAAGGAATTGCAAGATTCGAGAATTAGCATTTCAGGCTTTGAATCTTTAGACTTGTCGCCCTTCATGTATATTTTCGTCATCTCCTGCCCGTGGAAGAATGCTTCATGGTCTGCGCTCATGTGCCAGCGGCGAAATGAACGAATCTCATCTACTCGAATACACTCTACCTGTACTTTTGGGTCTTGTTCCTTTACAGCTTGTCCGGATTGAGGGTTTACTATTTTTGATCCATCGCTGGCGCTTTTTTTGTCACCAGTGGTAATCTTCTTCACCTCAACGAACATTCCTACTTCTTGAGCCATATCATCTTTTTACTCTTTATTGAGTATAAAGATAATCATTTGTTGTTCATGTACGAAAAAACGCGCTGGAATTCATCAGTTCTGATGCCGGCATACACGACAGCAACAGCGTCGGCCATGTGCTCATTTTTATTCTGCAGTTGTTTTGTTGATTTATTGACAATCCATCCGGCATCAGGGTAATTATCATAGGCCCACTGAATGATTTTTTCCTTTGAAGCCTTCTTGTCATTAACCGAAGCCACTTTCACCTCATCTGGCGTAACTTCAATCGGCGCGGGGGAAAGCGAAGCTATTAGCTGACATGTGGCACCATAGCTCTTCATTCCTGCTGCACTTTGACTTCCGGAAGGTGTTTCCACGAAGACTACATCTGGACGATACTTTTCGATCAGGTTGTTCAAGAAATGGTACGTTGACCGGCATCGCTGAATAGCATCGCTACTTGCCCGAACCTGCTTGTTCTTTGTTTTTGAGGTTTCATGCAGTAAAACCAATTCCACAAAAGGTTTCATGTCTTTATTGATGTTTCCTACTGCTACGCCGGTGTTCGCCAGGCTTGAATCGATTGAGATAAATTTCATAATAATCCTTGTTGATTTTCGTTTCCGTTTACTTTCCTTGTTCCAAATTTTCTGTGATTACGCTTATAGGCGCTTTCCACGGTGGTCTTTATTTCCTTGTGCCCTAGTGAAGGGTATCTGTCAAAGATAATGTTTAATGCCATTTCCGGATGAACCCCGAACTCGCAAGCCAAACACGAGAGGGAGAAAATGAACTTGTTGCGGTTCCCTTTGTAGTAAGATCCGGTCTTTGACTTCTTGACCATCTTTACGCAAATATCAATAATGTTACTGGCATCGTATGGGTTTACATTCCTTGAGAATAGAGTGCTGTTGATCTTGGTGAAGCCTTCAAAGATGTTCTTCTGTTCTTCAACGTGAAGTATCAAGGCATCTTTGTTCAGGTATAAATCAGGATCGTAGGACACATAGCAAAGCCTGGATAGGTTTTTCCCGCTCGGATCAATCTTGATGTCATAATAGTCCTTGAACATCAATTCGATCTGAGCAAAGGCATGTGTGTTATGCCACTCCTTCGGTGAGTCAACAAACATCAGAACCTTCAATCCCTTTGACGGGCCGTCGAAGTATGCGAATACAAATGGATTCTGATTGAGCTCCCTTTTGAGCATCCTTAGGCGCCGCGATGAAATAGTATCAATGTCGATCACCATAAGGCCGTTGTACACGATACAGCCATTGTCTAAGCGTTCTTCAAATACTCCGGTCCATATTACCGCAGGAGCATAGTATTTTAGTCTTTCTACCTCTTTTTTGTTTCCCCGCAGCTTGGCCTCCCGGATGGGCAATATCAGATGCTTCCACTTTCCGTTCTTTATATTGGAAAGCACCGCAAGCACCTTGACCACGTTTGAGCAGTCAACGTCTTCTGTGAACTTGAATATGTTGCACTCGAAGGACATTTGCTATTTTAACAAATCCTGGTTTTCGTGGATGTTGCCGATTACCTTTGCCCCCTTAATTCCTCGGAGCAGGATGTGTGTTCTTTCAAGGTCATTTATGTGGCTTTTGTGAACCGCGACAAAAGCACCCGTCAAGAACATTACAACCCAAATTTGTTCGGAGTCGTTCGTTATGATGTCGTCTACACAGAAATCAATTCTGTTGATTTTGGTGCAAAGCCTTACTGTTTCGGGGTATACTTCGTAAAACCTTCCTATTGAAGATCCGCCTAATTCTAAGCGATTAATGTATGTAAGGCCTTGAAATCCCTTTATACAATAATCTCCATAAATCCATCCTTTGCCATCTTTCCGAAGACCTTTGTATAAAACTTGATCACTCATGCCTCTTATTTTATGTTGTTAATCATCAACGCAATAATGTCGTCTCGGTGCTTTAGTCTGGAACATGCTCTCCCGAAAGCGTGTTCAATTTTGAATTTCACAATTTCCGAAACAGAAAGAAGTGTTATTTCTGGGTACTTGTGTTTGACTAATTGATGATCATGATAAACCAACGGGAAATTTGGCGTAAATACATCAATTTTTACGTCTTGTTCCAAAACGTATTCAGTAATTAAAAACGGAAGTGATTGTATAACCAACTCATCATCTTCGTCATAGTAATCTCCAATATGATCATAAGTGTCTGTTTTTTCCATCCCTTTTAGCGGGGAAAAATTTCCAGACAAACAAAGCACGTCAATATCCCCAACAGGTCGTCTTAAACTCATGCCTTGCAATGTTAATGCAAAGGTTCCGCTGAAAATCAAGTCGTCATTTATTTTGTTCAGCCCATCAGCAATTGATTTAAGCAAGTCTATTTCTCTTTTCATCTTATTTGTCTTTAACTTTGTTTTTCAAAACTTCCGGTGTCCCTGTAACTTTTCCATATACGAAAAGGCATAAAAAGCCAAGTAAAAAACATCCATGGGCCATCTTCGGTGTCTCCGGGGTTTGCTCCAATTATAAGCATGGCAAAAAATGCCGCTGACAAACATAGAGACATCATTGGAATAAGCCCAAAAATAGATGTTATTGCCAATATCGGTATGTATGTCACAATCAATCCAGGAATCCATATTATGTCCCTGTATGGACGAAGCTTTTCTATGCGTTCAAGCCTTTCTTTCTCAAGCTGTTCGATGCGCTTATAAAACTCTTCTCTTTTTTTGTTTGCAAGATTACGTCGATGTTCTCTGTAATTGATGTACATAGATGTATTTCTGTTCATTTCACTTGTCTTTAGCATTGTTGTTATAAACTGCGGCCACAAGCCACATTGTCTTGAATCCTTCTTCGGAATCGTCCATGATTACAAAAGGTTGGTTTTCCGCAAGTTGAGAAATGATGATCTTTTCCCCCGGCGCCACGGTGATTATGTTCAAAAGGAACTTGTGGTTAATCGACGAAGAGAAATTCATTTCTTCTGACTTGTGAATCGGTGTAATCCACTCAATTGCCTTCTGGCGGAAGTCAGGATCGCTACCTTCAATTGAAACGTCCTCTTGCGAATAATCAAGGCGGACAGTGTTACTTACCTTGTTGCTGTACAGCGCAACCCTCTTTAGCGCGGGGAGAAGCTGATTTTTGTCGAAGGATGTATTCACTTCAATATTTGCTGCATTGTATAGCGGATTGACATCTACAGTCTTTGAGTCAACAAGGAGGATACATGTCTTTGAGACTCCATCGGAAAGCATAAGGTTTCTTCCGTCCTTATCAATGGACACTTCCACGGTCGGTGACTTCGAGTAGTTATCAATGGCCTTTATGACCCCTTTTGGAATTACGGCTTCAATTTCAGGAATGTTGCGATCATCTTCGGTTTGAAGGTTGAGAATAGATCTGCAAAATGAAAATGGAGTTCCCCCAAAAATGGTCAAGGTATTGTCTTTCAAAAGCAAATTGATACCGGTAAGCGCAGGGCGCATGTCTGTTGTGATTATTTCTGCGGAAGCACGATTGATCATTGTGGCCAGTTGTATTCCGTTTAGGGCAATTGGCTTTGTCCATTCAGCTGAATTCATTCGGGGGAAACTACTCGCGTTATAGAAGACCGGAATTTCATACTTTCTTTTCTTTCCTGGAACTGTGAGTATGACAACTGATTCTGCTAAGTTGACATCAAGCACAATGCTTTCGTCTTTCATTGTGGCAATAGACTTCATGATTGTCTGTATGTCGCACACAAAATCTGTGAGCTCACCTTCTACTTCACACGGCAGATGCACGGTAAGTGTAATCGACGTATCAGTAGTGGTAATAAGCATTCGTTTGTCTGTAACCTCAATGAGTGCATGGTCCAATGCAGGGATGATAGGTTTTGCTGGTATTATGGCTACTGCTGCCTGAAGCTTCTTTTCAAGGACTTCTCTTTCTAGTGTAATTTTCATGGATTGTTGTTTTGATTTGTTTTAAATATTGGCAATTGTCCAAGAATAGCCTCCAGCACATCAACGACTATGCTGTTACCAGCCTGCTTGTATAGTTGGGAGTCGCTTATCCCTGCCTCCCTGCATCTTTGGGTGTGCTTGTCCGGGAAGCCCATAAGCCGGAAACATTCGAGAGGTGTTAGGCGGCGGATAGTGTAGCCGTCAAAAATCCCGTGCCGGTCCTGAGTTGTCAGCGTAAAGGATGGATCGTTATTTTCTTTAAACCTTCTGCGGTTTTGCCGCTTCTCTGGGCGGTCGGGTGTAAGTACAGGGATGCAAAGATGATTGTTTTGCTCGAAAGAATTTGTCGTAATTGTAGGACAAATATCATGTAATCCGCCCTGGTTCTTTCCTCGCCCTCTTTGAACTACCTTTATGCCTTCGCCTTTATTTGTAGATAGTTTAGGGGAAATTCCGTCGCAATCGTACACATTCCCATTCATTCCATTTCCCGATGGGTTGACGTTGCCAGCAACGCGAATAATTGGCTGCTTATCTTTTGGCGAAGTTCCTCCGGATATTAACGTTGGGCACACGTCTAAACCCGTAACGTCATTAACTGCGAAGCCGTTCTTTTTATCATCCATTTGCTTTATAAGCCGCTGTACTTGCTTCTCGCTCAAGTAATACTTACTCATGTGCTTATCGAACTCCTCACGTGTTTCAAATCGGGAAGTTTCAAAGGTTTCCAGTACATCCCGAAGCAGCTTGGTTAAAGGCTCTGCCCTGGGCCACTGGAAAACGTTGTCTGCATCGTCCCGTATTCCGACAATAAAAACGCGCTCACGATTCTGCGGAACTCCGTGCTCTTTGGAATTTATTACGGTGTAGTATATGTGATACGGAACAGCTCTATCATGTGCGAAAAATGGCTTAACTCCATTTACTGACTTCCCTCCAAGATAAAGAGTCCATTCCTGAAATGTCCTGCCGGAATCGTGAGAAATTAAGCCTTTCACATTCTCAAATATGAAAAAACGAGGCTTGTTTTTTTCGATAAATTCATGCGAGTTGAAAAATAGAATACCGCGCTCGTCTTCTTTCCCTGCGCGTTTTCCGGCTATGCTGAACGCTTGGCATGGTGGCGATGTCATGTAAATATCCAGTGATTCAGATGGAATTTCACGATCATATACGTTTTCAGGGTAATAGTCCGGTTCGCCGTGGTTGGCTATGTACGCCTTTCGCGCGCTCTTGTCCATGTCACAAGCAAAAATACGCTTATGGGTAATTCCGTGCTTTTCGCAAAGACTTTCAATTGCGTGGTCAAATGCACCTACACCTGAAAAATCTGAGCCTGTTGTAATTTTCATGCTGCTGCAATTAATCGTTTAAATAATTCTCCTGTGATGTTTTCGTAGTTAATTACACCGGCATGATCACCATCAATGAGCATGTTGATGTCCTTGGATTTGTCAATGATGAGGTTATAAATGTGCTCATCAATTGTTCCTCTGGCAATGGTGTAGTAAACGTGTACCTTTCGCTTCTGACCGGACCGGTGTGAACGTTTTTGCGCCTGCTCAATCTGATCGGGCGTAAAAGGGAAGTTCATGAATATTACGTGCCGGGCATTTACCAGGTTAATTCCGATTCCTGCTGCCTGCATGTTCCCAAGGAAAACGTTGCAGCTTTTGTCATTGATGAATCGATCAATCTTAATCTGGCGCTTATGGGCCTGTACGCTTCCATCGATCTTCACGCAGGAATCTCCAAGCATTGCTTCGAGTGTTGAAAGTGGATCTTTGTACCCGGAGAACACAATGACCTTTTCACCTTCCTCAACAAGCGTATCAATGAGCTTTTTGATTTGCCCAACCTTTGAGGTGGAAACCAATCGGTTCAGAGTATGAATGTTATTCTTGATCTTGGTGTTCATGATCATCTTCTCCTTTCCATGCAAGTTGTCGTACTCCTGCTTCTTCTCCTTTAGGCTTTGAAGTTCCTTTGCGTATTCTCCGGAAAGTTCATCAGCGTCCATGTAGTAGTTCTTGATGAGCATGTCCGGAAGGTCAAGGCAGTCTTCTGAGCGCAATCGGATCATCAGGTTTGAAATCTTGCCCTTGAGGTCTGGAATGTTCTTTGAACCAGTTATTTTCCCGCCGCGCACATTCGCCGACACGGTATAAAGCTTTTTGAAGTTGTCAAAGTTTTTCCCCAGCGGATGCGAAGACATACGTAAATAGTTGAACATGTCCACAATTCGATTCGTAACCGGAGTACCTGTAAGCATTGTAAGCCGGGCATTGTTTGATTCATGGATCAGTTTATGCACAGCGGAAGACCTGCCGGAAAGATGGTTCTTGGCGTAGTGCGCCTCATCGAGTATAATGTGATCAATAGAATCCGACAGCAAGTGATTCATTTGGCGGGAAACCTGCTCGTAGTTCAACACGACGAATCGTTCTCTGAATGCCCGGATTGATTTTGATTTCACGGCATCAAGCAAGGTCCAGTATTCCATGTTGTATCCCCAATCACGCGTCATGTCATAAAACCAGTTCCACTTTACAAGGGAAGGGCATACAATGACTGTTCTTCTGGCTCCGGTAATCTTGGACAATGAAGCTGCGGTAAGTGTTTTCCCGGTCCCCATATCAAGAGCCCAAAGATTGTTCTTTCTATGTATGGAGGTGGCCAGGGTTTGTTTTTGGTGCATGTACAAATCCCGGCCCACCAGTTCAACGTATTTTGTCTTCGGGTAGTAATTCACCATGAAGTCATTAAACACCCTGTCATACATCGCAGAAACGTTCAAAAAGAGTGCTTTTCGATACGCCGCATTTGATTGTGCGTTCCAGATGATCGGAAACACTGTTTGTAAATAATACTTGAAGGCTTTTTTTGACACGATTCTTACATCAATCAAATGCCCGGCGGGGGAAACCTCAATATCAAGGCACTTGGCAATGTAATTGTCTGCATCACTCCAATAGGGTTTGGAGCACTGTATAGTGTACGGCCCGGTAATATTTATGTTGGACATGTCTGCTTATTCCTCGATGAACTTTATTTCAAGGTCGCCCCCTTCATGGCGTACCTGTTCAATGATAACCTGGTATCCTGACTTTTCACAGGTGCTCAAAATGAAGTTCATTGTTTCATTGTCGAGCAGTGATCCATCACGGATAACAAGAAGTCGAAGGTTTGGATTCAGGGCCATTCCGATTTTAAGTCCAATTCCGATCAGTTGAGAAGTTGGAATATTACCATCAGAAAGAGGAAGTCCACGGAACAGAACATTGTCATCGTCAAAAGAAAGTCCTTTCACTGGCATCTTAGCATTGGAGAAGATTGATTTCTTCTGTTCGTCAATTGCCTTAATACGCTCAGTGATTTCGTTGGCGCGGGAATCCTTCTGATTACGTTCAGTAGTTTCCTTTTCGAGTTCTTTGATTGAAAGAACATTGAGGTTATGCTGCTCGATTTCGGAGAGTTCCATTTTCTCGATTTCTTCGACGTTGATTTTTCGTGGCTTCTTAGCCAGGAACTCATCAACTGACACCTTGCGCTTTTCAAGAGCATCTTTGTCTGCTTTTGCTTTTTCAAGACGCTTTTCAAGGGAAGCGATTTCCAAGTCCAGTTCTTTGAGGTCGTCTGGATACGTCAAGACAAACTTGTTGCTTTGATCGATGGCATCATTGAACTTTTTGGACTTTTCAATTTTGGCGTTTACTTCTGCAGTAGATTTTGTTTCGGTGTACTTTTCAAAGTCTTCAGTCTTGAACCCTGACTTTTGAATCTTCTCGTTGATGTACTTCACCTCGCGGTTGAGATCAGTTCGCTCATCGTAGATTTTCTTGCGTTCAATGTCCAAGGTGTCAAGTTCCACGACTGCTTCATGCGGCATCAATCCTTTGAGGATTTCGATTTGCTTTTTCACGCCTTCTACGGATGCTTTCCCGGTCGGGGAAACACCAAGTTTGATGAAGTCCATGATATTGAAGGAGATGTCACCAATTACGCTGTCAAGCAAGTTCTTGGCGCCACTTTTAATTTGGGCACCGTCACCATCGAATAGCGTAAGTCTTCCGCGCTTATGTTCCGGGGAAAAGCGTAGGCCAACCTTGTAGGTTTGTTGGCGGCCATCTACAATACCACCGATGGTGATTTCGGTATAGCCGTTTTCTTCACCTTGCAATACAGGTTCAAGAGGAATGTACTTTGCATCCACGGGGGAAAGCATGCCTTGAATGAGGCTTGACTTCCCTGCTTGGTTTGGGCCAATGATGATCATTGATCGTCCATTGACATCAATTTTCTTGTAGCCAATGTTCTTGAAATTCTTCATTTCGGCATCCAATAGACGGAGCCCTTCTTCGTTTTGATTTGACATTACTGAAAGTTTTTACGGATAGTACCCAGGTTGGCGGGGAGGTACACTTTATTCTCGGTCTTCTTCGGGAAGAACGCAAATGCCTCTGGAAAGGATTCTTCAACACGCTTGAATGTTTTTAAATCAAGAAGAACTGCACGTAGTTGTTTTTCCAAGGCGTTAATAGCCTTGTATTCTTCGGAATATTTGGCTATCATCTTTTCAATTTTGCTAGCCTCGGAACCTTCCAAGGTTATAGTCATTCTTTCATCTCTACTACTTGGGAAATAGAAATCACTCAATGGGTAGTAGTTGAAATCCAAGCCTCTGCCTACAAGGCGAATTGAGTTATCAACGTGAATGTAATCTTTAAACTCAGGTCGATTGTAAGCTTCTTTAATTACACCTGGAACCTTTTCCATAACCTTGTTGAACAAGAAGGCGTGAATTTCATTTTGAAACTCATGGTTCTTTGTTCTTCTTTCCCTTACCATGTCAGCCGCTACATCATGCGCAAGCTGAATTGTTACTCTTGACATCTTATCTTGGTTTTAATTGATTTACATTTCATTAGCTGCCTCTGCTGCCAAACGCTTTTCCTCGGCGTATTGAGGGCAGAAATCAGATACCGGACAGTATCCATTCGCACATCGGAATGATTCACCTTTACGGTGCTCAACAAACAATTCGCCCTCTGCGAACTTATGTTTGTTTTGTTCGATCCATGGTGTTGTAGCATCAGGGTGATCAAACAGCTTCAAGGCCTTTTTCCCGCCGGTCTTTTTAACCGCCCATGAATCAGGCTTCGCCCAGCGATCTTTCGGAGTACAAGGAATGTGCTCTCCGGCTTCTGCGCGTTGATGAAGTTTTACGCGGCTTTCGATGTACGCCATTACGCGATCATGCTCAAGAAGAGGAATGTCATGCATAATGACAGGAGTGCGCGGATAATCACGGCTTACATTTACACGCATCTTTGACCAATCTTTCAGGATTGCGATAATTCGAGCTCCTTTAACTGGAAGACCGTTTTCCCGCAGCATTACGGCATATACATTCAATTGAGAGTTCCAAGACTTCTTTGTTTCCGGAACCATTGAAGCATTGGCAGATCCTGTCTTATAGTCTTCAAGAAATTCAATAGACTTGGTGTATCGATCGAATGTTCCGGATACTCGCCAGCCAAGAACATCAATTGTCAGTGTGCGTTCGGTGATCACATCAGAGTCAATGGACTCTTGTAATTTTTCGACAATGAGTTTTTTCAGATAATTTGCCGCCTTCTCTTCACCGAGCTCCAACAGTACGCCAGCGGCAATTTGAAGCTTTCTTGCTTGAGCACTCCCTTTCATATCTCCCCGCTCAAGGATTGTGTGCATGCCTGTTCCGAGCGCCATGATGATCATGTCCATGACATCTTGCTCGTAGGTGTGTATTTTCTTGAGTTGTCGGATTTGCGGGGCATCAATAAGCTGTGTTACTGAAATGTCTCCTGCTACAACGTGATCGTCCTGTAATACGGCGTTTACAAAAGACTCTGGAAGGTTATGCTTGTTTGTGAAATTAACTGGCATTGTTGATGTTTTTGTTTGGTTATACGTAAGTTTGAAAATAAGGTTTCGAAGATAGGGAGATTTTATCGTTTTTTCGATTCAACAACTTTAAACCCTTTGATGCCGGTTTGTACTTCCGCGAGGAAAGATGCACTATCCGGAACAATGGCTCCTTTTTCTACTTCAAGGAATGTAATGCAATCTGAAATGAATTTGTGCAATTCTTGCATGTTCATCCTGGATTTGTCCAAAAGGTAAACTTCTTCTTTATTGGTTTTGGCATTGTATTTCATTCCCCGCCCACACTCACACTTCAATAGGTGGTCGGCAAAGACTTTATCCACTGCTTCCCATCCGTCGTTTGAAAATACGCGCATGGCCACACTGAGGATTACCTTGTGGTAGTAGTTATACATTTTCTGCTTCTCAGAAAGCTTCTCAGACAGTTTTAAGTGCACGGTGACACTTTTCCCTGTGGAAAGCTTTAAGTATCGCTTAAAATCACCCTGAGAGGTCAATTCTTCAACTACATTGTTGATGTTGAACTCATCCTTGGGCACGAAAGTGAATATTGCTTCCATTGTTTCTTCTTTGTTTTTTAATTATTCGGATATCGTCAAGGTTATCAATTACATAGGTAATCTCTGAGTCTACCAGTTTTCGTCTGCGCAGTTCACGGTAAACAAAATCGCTTATCTGTCGAATTGATAAGTCGATGGGCGCACAAATTGAGAACGGGGAACTTCCCTTGTCCTGTGAATTTACTCTGTGGCCAATGACTCTTACGGTTTCAACCTTTGAATTAATCCTTGTAAGTTTTTATTACGCAGTGCTTGAGAAATACAAGTGTTTTGAAATGGGGGTTGTTTTTTGAGATGAGGTTAATTATTGCTTCCATAAACTTTACGGAAACAAATCCATTATCTGCTACCGAGTGTGGCATCAGTTCAATATTCTTGTGCCCCCATTCTATGTATGATTGGATGCGCTTCACTTTCTCGTGATATACATGCACATTTTTTCCCGGATCAAGGATGAGTTTGTTGACTGAAAGGAACTCTTCAAAGATTACCAGGAAGAGTTGGGCTTTAAGTTCAGCAAGTTTTTTAGCAAAGGCATCTTCCTCGCCGGAAAACCCTCCGACAGTTACTTTGTCATTCACTACTGAATAGTAGTAGTAAACGTCATCAACTTTTTCAAGGAACCCTACAAACATCATGACTTAAGGAAATCTTTAATGCATTTTACATTCTCATCGAACCGGCTTGATTTCTTTCGATGCCCGTTCACGTAATAAAGAACAGTTGAGTAATGTTGATTTAGCAGGCCTGCAATTTGCTGAGTTGTTCGATATTTTTTCATTGCGACCTTTCGCTTCATCCACCACATCAAAAGATAGTGAACGCGGTCTTTATCATCTTGAGCTCGTGTTTTTGCTTTTAGGTTATAACTACTGACAGCTAACTCGCATAATAGGTCGTAAGTGGTTATACTCTTGTTTGGTTCGACTCCTGCAAAATGCTGGAATATCCAAAATTCCCACGGAGTCATTTCTGCTACCACCTTATTTGCCTCAATCATTTAATGACGATTTTAATTCCTATTTCCTTTGCCCAATTCGGGTCTGTGTCAACTTTGTTGTGATGCTCACGGCATACTGCCTTGAAGTACCTTACATCCCAAAGAATCTTAATCTCATTGTCTCTTGCCCACTGGTCGGCATATCCAATCCTTCCGGCTGTGTGGTGCAAATCGACAGATCTTCTACTGCAGCCAGGCACTTCACATGTTGGGTGTTCGAACATGTACTTGTCGCGTATAGGCCGGTAGATTTCAAGGTCTTTAAGCATGCTCTCCGAAGCGAATGGTATCTTGTACTTCTTTTTCGGTTTCCCCGCTGCTTTTTCTCTTTGGTGAGCATTGTGGCAGGCGGGGGAACAAAACGCATCCAGAGGTCTTTTCTTTTGAAAAAGCTTTTTGCATTTGGAATACCTACAATTCCGCTTCGGTAGTTTTTTTGGCGGGAAACTCAAACGAACACTATTTTCTTGTTCAAGGGAACAACCCTGATTAAGTGAACGGTATTGCGTATGATCACTTCCTTTCCATCTTCAATGTCAGAGATATTGGTGTAGAACAGGTTTTCCCCGCCGTATCCAATAATGGAGTCAACGATGCTTTCAAGGTTATTTTCCGCGCTTCTTTTGAAGAAGAACCCAAATACTTCTGTTTCAAGATTACTTCTTTGCAGCCCCTCTGAAATGGTGGCCTTTGAATGCACCAGGGCGTATCGGTTAAATATCATGGCTTCTGATTTTTTCCGTGGTTTTTTGCGTAATACTCATCAACCATCTTTCCACATTCTTCCGTTCCAACAAGGTCGTCAAAGTTTGTGTCGGTCAGCATTTTGAATGCCGCCGCCTTCACATCCTTCTCGTGCTGCTCCTTCATGGACTTGCTAAGATCAATCAGGTCATTCACAAACTCCTGTATTCTCGGATCATAATCTCTTTGATCCCACTTCTCAATCAGTTCTTCTATTGTCATATCGGTTCATTTAGTAATTTATTCTATCTCCATTGGCCTCGTAGTCAACTTCATTTGTTATGAAAATTGCAACAGCTGTGTAAATATTGTCTTCGTCAAAATCTCCGCTATCATTTCGTCGCATTAATTTCTGTTGCCCAAATTCAAAAGTCGAATAGATTCCTTCTGATGTTCCTTCTGAACTTGCGAAATGAATATTCATTCGATGATCCATTATTATAATCTCCTGATCGTCTGAGAAGCTTTCCAATTTCGCAATAAATTCCTTCTTTGTCATATCGGTTTTTATTTAGGGTTATACACGCCACTCTCTGCGGCGTTGATGTATTGGTCTGCGGGGAGATCGTAAACGTTGAAGTGGCATTTATCCATGAATTCAAAAATATCTTGCTGATTGGACACGTGTAGATATTCCCCTTCGAAATACATTCCTATTGACCCTTGAGCTGAATTGTAAAAAACTTCCAACTCATCGTCTATTATCATTACATGGTTCCATTCGTCGTCAATCTGAAATGAATATTTTTCACGATTAACTGTCCACGCTTCAATCCAGTCTGAATCATCAATCATTTCAAATATTACCATAAGCGGCACAAACTCCTTCCCTTCGTTCACACCTTCTACCCGTATGGGCTTGGTGAGGTAGTCAAAGGAGAATAGGTGGGGTGTGAACTTCTGAATATGATCGGCATCCTCTTCTTGCTCAATTAAGAACACAACTTCAGTGTACGGTTCTTTGTCCAAAGTTCTTGATACAATACCGTAAACGATTACGTTTGGCGTGTAGTCTTCTCCATAGCCATTGTACTGGCAAATCAACCCGTGCGGGGCTTGCTGCCAAATTGTTCTCTCTAGTGCTTCCATAGTCCCTAAGAATTTTGTGGAAGGTTCTCAAAGGTTACGGATAGCCTTGATACGATATTCACCCCAGGTTTTCCCTTGCTGTAAACAACTTTTTCCTGATACTGGCCGTTGAGCATGTCCTTCATGCTCTTAATTGATGCAAGCATTCTCTTTTCCTTGGTTTCACTCTTTGATCCGTCCTTGTTTGAAAGGTCGAATGTTTCCTGGTGGAAGAAGAGGTTTTCCCCGCCATCGATTCTATTCACGCTGTATGTGACTTGTGTTTTCATAAATCTTAGGGTATTTTAATCAACGATATCTTCGATGCCTTGTTCTTTAAGAAGTTCAAGGGCTTCGGCCTTGTTTATTACCTTTTTCGGGATCCGTTCAAAGTGTTTCCAAGAACAAGTCTCAACTGTTAATCCCTTTTTGAATCGCGATTCAAAATTAGAAGAAACGGTGACAATTGGGCGAAAAGCCCCCTCAATATAGGTTAGAAAGATTCGTTTTGTGGGATTTTCTGGCTTTCTATCCCCATCCCAAACATAAACCAGTTCACCACGTTCAGGGTATTTAGGCTGAAGGAAGTCCGTGTGTGGGTAAACGGTTTCATGATTTGCTTTTGCGGATTCAAAACTTCCATAAGCGCCATTTCCATTTCTTTCGAAAGAGGTGTACACCGTGCGTTCCTTCCATTTAAGCCAATTTTCAGGTTCTACATCATTCTTCGGGTTCAACGCTATAATCTGATTGAATATCTCCTGCGTTGGACAATGGATGCCCTCGTTTGCTTTCAGGTCTGTTACTTTCATCATGGCTGCTTATATTATTGATTACAATGACTTACGCAATTCCCGCCGAAATGTTTCGGTTTTCTGAATTATTTTTGATCACGCTCTTGGTTTCGACTTCACATCGAATGGATTTCTCAAGGAATCCTTCAGGAAAGAATTCAATGACAATATCTTTGGCGGCGCGGTTAAAGTGTACCATGAAGAGGTTTCCTTCAATGTCAAGCCGCTGACTTGTTTTTTCGGCGGGGAAACACAAAGTAGTTTGAGAGAGTTGACATCCTGGCTTATGCCACATGATATTGATGTAGGTACCCTTGGTTCCGCCGAGGGCCCCATAGATTCTTGCTTCGAATTGCATTTTGGTTTTAACAGTCGATGAGGTGTTCATAGGATTGAGATTTGATTTCGTTTAGACATTCCAGGCAAATGTAGTAAGCTTCATCCTGGCTGCCTGATACCATGGATGAGAATATGAATTGATGCGTATTGCGCAAGTCTTCGTCAGGTTTGAGTTCTTCGTAGTTTCCGCAGGAGCATTTCAGTTGAATGACATCTTCCTGATGGTTTTCGTCTCCGAGGTATTCAACCTTTTTCCCTGTAAGGTCCGGTATGATGTACTTCTTCCACTTATTTTCGGAGATGTTCTTTTCCGCCGCTTCGGTTGCTTGGCGCCAAGGCATTTCAATGAATGGGCAACCGGGGAGAATGCAGCAAACATCACCGTTTATTTCCAGCATGTCGTAATAAATCCTTACTGGTCGGTTTCCGGATATTTTTTCTCTTGCCATGGGTGAATACTTTGGTTTAAGATTCTTTTTGGTTGTCGTAGTTTTCGATTAAATACTTTATACAATCTCGTTTGAGTTGTAGGAGTTCCTTGAGCCTGCCTTCAGCAATCGCGAAAGAAAGATGCCAATAATAACGCCCGCCAGCCCAATATCTCCCTTTAAATTTATTGGGGATTATATCTTTAGTGAAATACACAAAAAAAACATCGCGTTCAGCAGGTGAAATAACGCCCGATACACTCAATTTATCTGCACACATACACACAAATTCACTTTCCTTCCCAATTAAATCATGGTCTAGGATTAACTGCATTACGTCTTTTGGTGTTTTCATAGCTTTTATTTCCCCGAAAATTGATTTGTTGGCGGGGAAAATTAATACTTTGTTGGTGTGTTATTTGGGGGCAAATAGAATAGGTTCCGAATCATCGGCTATTTGAAACTCTATATTCCCATGAACATCTTCGTAAACAAGTTCCAATTTTAGAATCATGTGTTCGTCATTATGATACCCGTGTTTTGATGCGAAAATTTGAATTTGATCTAACTCGGGGTGATACGTTATGCGTTTTGGGTCGATAATTGATCCATCTTCGTTAACATATCCTACTGTGTACAATCCATAAAATATTCTTCTCATCTCATTCTTTTTTATTCCCGCCAACAAATCAATTCGCGGGGAAAAATTAATACTCTTCTGTTCCTTTTGCTTCTGTGGCTTTTCACCATAGGTATTGACTACATAGAATGCTCCGACAACAACGAGTGCTGTAATGGTAATGAACATATAGATGTTTGCCAGGTCGTTTGCTTTCGGTGTCATGGACATTGTTGTTAGTTGAAACTAAACTCAAGGAACTGAGCAAAAATCGACAGTTCCTTGAGTTTACAAAAGGACAGATTAATCCTTTGCTCTTTCCAGCATTTTGTGAAAAGGATTGTAAACCACCTGGCATGAAACCAAGCAATTCTCTTCCTGCTTCAATGTTGTGTGATTCTTCGTTGTAAGAGCACTTTTCCCTTCCACATAGAATGACTCCGTTACGTCATCCAATTGTACTACTTTTACTGCTCCTTCTACGAAGTGACCTTCGTTTGAAGATGGAGCCACGTTTACTTTTACAGATGTATTCATCGCTTTTATATTGATTGGTTATTAATATTCGTATCGCATTTTGGAAAAATACTCATCACCGGAAATTGTGGTGGTATTTTGCATATCTTCTTTCGTCAGTTCCCCTGATTTAAGAAGTTCATTGCCTTCATCATTGAATACGGTGCTAAATCTTTCCCCCTGTCGTTGAATATAATCAATCTTATCAACAAGTTTAACAGGGACCCTGTACAATGATGCAATGGCGTCTTTTGCGGTTGTATATTCAGGCTCAACACCCAGGAAAAACATACGATCAGTGGATGGGCAATAACACCGCACGTAACTTACTTCCACCTCGTTTATTTTTCCCTTATACAAAGAATAAACACCCACATTCATCCCGCCCGTTGTCCCTTCAAGATATTGATCATCTTTTTTATCGACGTAAGTGTCTATTTGTTTAATATGTTCTTCAAAGAATGAAATTATTTTGCCGTCACCAAAAACTTCCTGCATCAATGATATTGCTGCAGATTTTGTTTCCTCGTTCTGTTCTTTGAAGAATTGTTCAACCGAATAGGTGTTCTGAAGAATAGCATTAAAAACACCTTCAGATATTCTTGCGCCGTTTACGAAGTGATAATTAGATCCATCAGAAAAAACAACCGCAGGAGAGTCACAACTATGAAGTTGACCTGATTGATTGCGTTTAATGATCGTTGGCGGGGAAATAGCAAACACAATTCTTTCATACTCGTATGCTTCAAAGCATCCAGATCGAATTAAGTCTTTGTATTGTGCGAAATCACGATGCTGTAATACAGAAATCCGTTCATAAAAATCGAAATTCGCTACAAAACCAAAATTGCTCCATCCAAGGTAAGTTGAACGTTCGCTAAAGGAAGCCCCGACCGAAGCCCAGACCGAATCCCCGACCGAAGCCCTGACCGAAGCCCCGACCGAAGCCCAGACCGAATCCCCGACCGAATCCCCGACCGAAGCCCTGACCGAAGCCCCGACCGAAGCCCTGACCGAAGCCCAGACCGAAGCCCCGACCGAATCCCCGATTTCTTTTTCCATTTCTTTCAAAATGGCAATCGTAATAACGCAAGATAGCCAGCTATCACAGTAAACTATCTTTGGCATTGGTTTTGATAATTTTTCCTCGTAGAGCCATTTGATACCATTTTCAAACATAGGTTTGTCAATTCCTGTGCTTTTAAATGCTAAGTCAAGGTATTCATTCCTAACGTCAATCATTAATTGCTCCTGCTCTTGTGTAAGTGATTCTAATTTCTTTTTCATCTTGTCTTCTTTTAATCAATGAGTAAACAACGTGGGCGAGTTTCCCCGCGCCACGTTTGGTTAAACCCCCATTTAACCATGAAATTTCTTTTTTGTAGTTTCTTCTGAGGCCTTTTGCGTCAGGAAAAAATACAAACAGGTATTCCAACTTACGGTTACTTTTTGAGAAGGTTACGTTTAACCTAATTTTTTTTCTGTGAGTAAATCCATGGCGGGGAAAACGCTGCCACTTTCTGTGCTGTACATTTCCCCCGCGTAAGATCTTTCACCACTTCTTTTTTCCCACGCAGTCCCTGGGTCTTGGATTTGAAATTTGTAGCTCATGTTTTCTCTTTTTACTCCCCCGCAATTGGAATAGCTGCGGGGGAGGGTTAATACTTTACTCGGTTCAACCCATTTCGTACAAGCGGACCCACACACCGTTTCGGCAATTGTCGTTCAGTTTTTTCGTGAAGTCTCTAGCTTCCTGTCGGTTCATCTCGAATGTTCCGTGATCGAAGCTTTCCTGTTTCACAAACTTGCCTTTTCCGACTTCCTTTTTGACTTTCTGACCGTTATCGTCACGTCCATACTCATAGACAGGAGCGTTGAAGTCATAGACACCCATTGTGTCCCCGAAATTCTTTGAATTCGTTCTGATTTGAAATTTTGCTGTTTCCATCTTGTTCTTTTTTTTGTTCCCCCCGCCGATCATTTTCTTCGCGGGGGAAGGTTAATACTTGTTTTCCTTTTCAACTTCCGAAGACATTCTTTTCTGATACAAGATACTCCACATCTTCTTTTTGCTCTTCGAATGAAGTTTCTGTAACGAAGTCACTTTCCTGGAATTGGACCAGCCAACGGATAAATCGGTCCTTGTTCTGTGAACCGAAGGAAAGGTACATTCTACGGGCTTTTTTCTTTGCAGCGGTATGTTCGCTAGTCATAAGGGCATAAAGTGCCTCAAATCCGTTTATTTTGGGGTGTGGTGCTGTTGTTTGCATGGCGATAGTTTAAGATTTGTGATAGTTAAGCAGAAATTCGCACGGATCGAATCCGGGCAGGTTGGTGTAAATGTCCTGCATGAGTTTGTTGAGCTTTTCCCGCTCATCGAAAGTTGGCGCGGGAGAAACGTTCCAAAGAATTGTATGCGCATCATCTTCGGGGTGAAAGTCTTCGTTGTTCGAAGCCAATTCGCTGAGGAATTCTCGCGCCTGTTGTTCCGTGGTGATTTGTTCGGGGAGGAATGTTTTCATAATTTCCTGTTTTTTTCGGTGAGTGTGAACAACCGGAGCAGGTTTCCCCGCCCCGGATGGATCAAACCCCCATTTGATCACTAATAGTTTCAAATACATTGATTTCGTGAATGCTTCCTTGCAGTCCCTCTTCATTGTATTTCCCCGCGAGAAAATCCAGCGCGTACATTACGAGTACGTCTTCTTTATTGCTCATCGCCTCTTCGAATGTGTAGAAGGAAATGAACCCAGAGCAGGACGTTGTGCGCTCCCGAAGGTATTCTGTGAATTCTTCCTTGTACTCACCTGAAAGGATCGCTTTTGTGATTTTCTTAGCGTCTTTCTTGGTTAGTTTCACCTCGATTTTATCCGTGGTGTAATTGTAGAATCGTGGACTATCCAAGCGAATGAAGTAAAGTTGTGTATTTACTTCCAATTCGTAGTTCAGCCATTCGTTGAGGCGTTCGGCGTACTTTTTTGCGTAAGCCTTGTAAGCGGCGGGAAAATCGAATTTATCCAGTGCTTTCGTGTCCAGGTTTCCGTTGTCGTCTTCACACAACATTTCTGCCGCACTGTCAATTGCTTCGCTGTGGATTGAATGGTAGAATCCACCAAAGTCGATAAATGTTTCCATGATCTTAATTTTTAGGGGTTATTTGCGTGTTTTGCTTTGCTCTTTCCTCCGCGATCATTTTGGTAATATCTCGGACAGAATAATATGAGTGAAACTTTCCGTACGCGACTGCCTCAATGTATGCATCTGAGTGGCCACAAGTAACCAATTTTTCAATAAGTGGTTTTGCTGAAGTTGATGAATTACACATGATTCGTGAGGGTTTTGTGATTGTGAAACTTATTTCTGTTGGTCGTTGTGCCATTGGATGAATTCTGTTACCGCTGAATAGGTAGCCAAGATAAGCGTTGGGGCTGCGTCCTTTATAATTACGCCGTGTCCGTTGGTGGGATGAGGCTTTCCAACAAAGATTGTACAACTGCACACCTTCTTTGTGGAATGCGTCAACATCTGACGCGAATGGTTTTGGTCGCTCATCGTTGAAGTAAACAAATGTGCTGCCAGTGGTTGCGTTGAATTGCAAAATATGATTTTTATAAAAAACTGTTTCCATTTTGTTTGGTAATTGTTTCTAACCTTTCCCCGCGGGTGCGAATGATCCGAACGGCGGGGAAAACGCGCGCAACTTAATAGACTATTTATAGAGGTTGCGCCCTCTAACACGGAAGAAGTTTATTCAACAACTCCGCAGGCGGAAAGGGTAACAAGGATGGCGCCCATAACGAGCGCGAAGGCTGTAAAGAGTTGGGACTGCTTGCGAGTGCGGATGTAGTTAATTGCTTTCATAATTGTAGACTTTTATTTGTTTGTACACTACAAATATATGCATATAATCAAATATAATCAAAATTATAAATGTTAAAATATGTTAAAATAATTAGAAAGCCAGTGTTTATAAGGGTTTGAAGAGGTAAAAAAGTTTGATAACTGTACTTATACGCGTGCGCGCGCGAAGAAACGCCGTAAATAATGGACCGGCAGCAGGGCAAAAAGGCGCGTTCCTGGTCGAGTTGTTGGACCGGCGGGGAAATAATGCGAATAGCTGCGAATCATGCGAACGGCGGGAAAAGCAGACAGGTAGTAAGACACTACTAAGAAGCATATCCAACACATAATAGAGAGAGAGCAACAACACAAACCCAAAGGACCAACCAACCAGAACACACAAAACCCAAAAACAAAGGCGCGAAGCGCCGACTAACAACCGGCGGGGAAGGAGAGGTTGGAGGGGTGTATATTTTACTCCCTCAGACAAACGAAAAAAATCCCCTATGTATATAAGGAGTGCAAACGCCTGTTTTCAGGGGTGTTTTTAGCCCTCAAATCATGCCGTATAATAAACATTATGTTAAATAGACTGTGAACCATGGTGTTAGGGCTTATTACTTCTCCCCTACCCTAGCGCGCCAGGCAGCGGCCACCTGATAAGAAAAGCACGTGACGCCACGCAGCGTACAACGCAGTGCAGCGCAATGGTAGAAGGCAACACACACGGCGCACACGCCCACGATCATAAAGGGGTGTGGGGTGTTGCTGCGGTTGCGGTTTGGGTTTTCCTTTGGCAGATGGGGAGGGGTGGGTTCGATAGGTACTATCCCCCACATATAGAAATCGTCTTACCCGGTTTTATCTGATTTTATCTGGTTTTATCTGGTTTCCTCAGTTTCATTTGGCTTCTCTTGGTTTCCCTGGGTTTTAAATAGCCCATGGCTGATACTTTTGAATGTCCATGGTCTAACTTATGATCACTAGCAACACAATAACAACAATTTTTAACCTACCATACAATCGTTTTAACAGCACATCACAAACCAAACACCTCCTTATACCACCACAAGAAAGATAACGATTCCTACAAACCTTAAAAATCAAACGGTATAAAAACAGGGGGTGGGGGTTTTGGAGTTTGGATTCAGGAGAAGGTGTTTTGCGAAAGCCTGGGGGTGTGTGTTTGGTACCATGGGGTAAGCTGGCCGGATATAAAAGGGGGTATATTACACGTTTTTGTAAACTTTTGAAGTGTTTGAACGGTGGGCATTTATCATTTTTGTGCATTATTGGTTACAAAAACGACCAATACCTTTTGGGTGATATTGGTCGTACTGGCCGATGGAAAATGATTGGCTGTTTAGAAAAGAGTCATTTGTTCTTCTCCTTTCGGATCGTCTGGTAATTTCATGCCAATGGTGTGCAGTGCATCTCTGTATCCGAGTTTATCCATCATTGACTTATACTCTTTTGGATTTCGCTTATAGTGACGGTGAAACTTTGTGTTGTTAGGATCTTCATTTTGTACGCCGAATCCGCACCACTTGCAGCCAGTTCTTTCTTCGCCCGGAATGATTTCTCCATCAATTTCAATGTCATAATAAATCGGACTGATTTCTATTTGATACTTTTCGATCAGTTCCCAAATGTCGTCTTCTGTAAAAATAGACAGGGGCTTGCTAATTGGGCGTTCGCCATCAAAGGTGTTGCACCTGGTTTTATTGTACTGTTGCTTGCGCAGATTCGATTCAGAAGCCATTACTCCGATAATTGGAGCTAATCCCGTTTCCTTCTCGAATTTTTTTACTGGCCATTTTTTTTAGAATGTCGCAGCATTTAGAAGTCACTTCAATGTCTTCATAGACTAGATACTTGTATTTTTCTGAAATCTTACCAGAAACGTAGTCTTTGCCGGTTGATTTTGATTTTCGAACAACGCCATTTAATCGGAGATTCCTGAGATATTCACTATTGGTGTGTTTAGCTTCAGATATACGCTGGGCCTGTTCTTTGGAAATAAGAGGATAACCATTCTTTTTGAGGGATTCGGCAAAGGTCATGTTTGGTCTTAACCATGTTACACGATCTCCGAAAGTTTTAACGAAGTCCAGAATCTCCCTGTATTCGTTGGTAGTATTATTGAAAGTCAGCGGAATTTTTGGTAGTCCGGCGGCTTCGCAGAATTTATCAGCAAGCCAAACAAGAACAGTTGAATCTTTCCCGCCGGAAAATCCAATGTACACCTTGCCGTTCATAAAATGAATAAACGCTCCGATTACCTCAAAAAAATGGAATACTTTCTGCTCTAAAGAAAGGGATTGCATTTCTTTTAATGTCGGTAAGGTATGATCAATTTCTAACGTCGGTAGAATATCGTCAATTTGTTTTTTCAATAGTTCATCCATCATGGCACTAATTTACACATTTCAAACCGAAGCGAGGATTAGATTGGCTGTTGGCTTTTATGGGATCTGGATTCACTTGAACACTCTTTCTCGCGCTATGTTGTATGATTTTAGATCCTTTTCAATCATGATGAAGTTTCGGGCGGTATTTTTGCATGCTTCTCCAACGCCTCCGGAGCCGCAAGCATTGTCAAGAACGATGTCGCCAGGATTGGTGTATGTTTTGATGAAATATTCGAGAAGGGCGATTGGTTTTTGGGTTGAGTGAAGTTTTGACTTCTGCTTGTCGCTTTTGAATACCTGTACACTTCTTGGGTATCGGTCTGTATTTCCCCCGCCAAACAAATCATTCATCGACCTCAACATTTTCATGCCAAACAACAGAATAGCACACCACTCCTTTGTCATTCATCATTGGATAAACTATTGGAGCAATAGTGCCAGCATTTTTTTTCATCCAATCATTAAGTGCATCTGTATTACCTCTTCCGGTAGCACCTGCAAATTCCTCTACTTTTGTAACTGTAATTGTTGCCATATTCACTCTTCAAATTCGTTAATTACTTCCACGTAGTTCTTCTCTTTTTCCGGCTCTTCGTGGATCGCCGAGTAGTAAATGCCGTAGCCCATCAAAGAAAGCGTGGTGATCGTGATAACCGACCACACGAATCTACTGAACCAGGTTCCTTGTTTTTGAATCATTGTTTATAGGACTTAAAAGTTTTTCTAATATTGTTTGCGAGTTTATCGAAAGAGGGAAAGAATAGCCATCTGATTTTGATTTAATGCCATGTACTATTTTTATTTTTTGGACGGCATAGTAAGCAGATTTTTGACTTATCCCCAAGTCTCGTGCTATTTGATGACTACTCATTTTTGCTTTTAAATCTCCAATCAAATAACAAAGTCTCAGCCATCTAGCCGGGGTAATAATACTGTTGTTTAAATGAGTTCCAGATGTCACGGACTTTTGTCGCCGACATCCTTTGCATTTAATCCTTTTTTCCCGCCTAGACTTTACATTAACCTCAAAATGTATGTTTCTTTTATTGCACTTATCGCAAAAAATGTTTGGAAAATTAGGGAATCTAGTTATAAAAAACACTATCTCGGCCCATTCTTCTGAAAAGACACCACAATCAGGAAGTATTTCACAGAACCAATGCTGACTATTAAAGTCATCATTGTCCCAAAGCCAAAAAGTTTGCTTATTATTCATTTAAATCACTTAACAACACTTTAAATTTAACCATCACCCACGGAATTTTTTAGTTGCATATTCTGCAGGAACGAAAACCTTCTTATTGATCAGGTCATCTACGGTTTCCAGCGTGACAACCATGTTTATTTGAAGTTCCGAGCACTGCTTGCGCAACTCGTGCATGAGTTTGTGGATTTTATCCGTGTTTGGAGCATGCTCAATTTTTTGGTAGCCACGGAGCATGACCAAAGGAGAGAAAGTTGCAGACACCTCTTCCGGAAGGTTTCCTTTGTACAGTATGGTTCGGTTGTTTTCAGACATGCTTTTTACTGCTTTTCTCATTTTGCTTAAATTTAGTATGAAACTCGAACACAATCTTTACAAGGTGATCTAACAAATAAGCAAACGCTTCCTCGCTTTCGTCGCAAAGTATGATGCCTTTTTTGTCCATGATGAATTTTGTGAGATGGAAACACTCATGGGCAATCTGATTCGGAGTCGTGTCGAATGGAAGAATCAAAATAATCCATCCTTTTTTATGGTAAGTGAAGAATAGCGCGTCAGCACTGTCAGCGTAATTTTCTGCCTCTACATTAGAACTGAAACCTTCAGCGTACTCATTAAATATCCCGAAGTTTACCAATGCAGACGAAACACTCTGGTCAAATATAACATTGAACTTGGCTTTGTAAAGGTCAATACTGACGTTGAATTTTTTCGGCACCATGTGATTGTTCTTCTTTTAAATTAACGTTTCTTTTCTATTTCCCCGCGCATCCTTCTCATCGCGGATTTTGCTTCTCTGTCGCACCACCGGTTCGCCCCGCTGCGCATATCTCGCTTTCCGCTGTGCGCCTTTACATGCCTAAATTCAATTTTCGGGTACGAAAGCTTGCTTCTAAGGCGGTTTACCATCGCGAACACATGCTTACCTACCCCGATCTGACAATTGATCGCCCTGATCGCCCCTATGCTATCGGTGTTGATTACAATAAGGTCCGAACCAGGAATGCGATTAATGCGATTGGTAAGCGAAGTAATGGCATTTCCAATGCACTTTACCTCAGCGTCGGTACTATCGGACGGCGGGGAAGAAAAATTTCCCGTGCGCTGCACCGTGAAAACATCACACTTCAAAATGAAGGCATATCCGGAAGACTTCGATACATGACAGTACGAAGCATCCGTGGTAATGGTGATATTTATCTTATTCTTTTTGGGCATGATTACACTGTATAACAGTTTGGGCAAATTCTATTAATCGTCAAAAGAATCCTTGATAATTCGAAACCATAAATATCCAAATAGCCCAAGGACAACGACACCAGTCAACAACTCTAAAATCGTCTTAATTATTTCGTTTGTCATGCTCCTTCTTCATTAAATTGATAATCAAACCTGTTGCAAATAAAAGCCGCATTATCCTCAAATCCATAAAATAAAACCGTTCTTTTATTCACGCCTTGAGTGCTGTTAAGTTGCATGTCGGCAACCTGGCCTAGTGTTTTCCCGCGAAGCCGATTATTCAGCGGGCCAGAAACACTATAATCCATGGGGAATATCAACTTGAACCCGTCGTTAAAGGATAAAAGGTTTATAGAGTTTCTTATTCTGCGCTTATTCATGACTTCTAATTGTTTCTACCACCAAAACCGGGACGAACCACTTTCGTGTCGTTGCCCGGTTGGGACTGGCTTGGATCAAAATTATCCTTGTTGCTGTGGAGACGACCCTGGAAGTTTAGGAGCCGTAGCAGCCTTCACTCCCCACATTGCAGATGATTCGATATCAGTAATTGCAAGCGCCTTCCATCGGGCAACATCGGCTGGGTCATCGAAAAAAAGAACATCAATCGAATCAACCAAGTTGATCAGTTCCGCTGCCTTCTGTTTGATTTGGTCAACAATCCCGTCGTTTGACGGATTAAAGGTAACTCGTACCAGTTTTTCTCCTTTTGAGTTCATAAAAATTGATTTTGTTTACTGGCAAAACCGGGTCTGCTTTCGCTTCGCCCGGTTGGATTCAGTGTGGTCAATTACTACTTCGGCTTAAACTTCACCGCCTCCCGGAACAGGTCGTGGAATTGTTCAGCCATATATTTTGTCTTTTCTTCCGGCTCCCACCCATCTCGGATGGCTTCTGAAACCACGCACAGGTCCTCAATTTGCTGAAGTGGTGCAATGTCGCTTTGAATTGGGTTTTCCCGCCGCGTTCTTCCAGTGGCGCGGTAGGCATCTTCTACTGTTTTGATTTCGGTGTAGTTCATGATTCCTCATTTATAAGTTCTTCGCCTGTCAAGTCGAAGAACAGGTTTTGGAGTTGGTGTAGATAGTCTTTATAGTTTATAGGCTCATCATTGAAATAAACGACTACTTGATCGCTTGGAAGTTGTTCAATTTTAATTGCTTTGAATTTAACATGTTGGTAAATTGTTCTTGTTCCGAAGCCAACAAATTCCCATTCGTCTTCAGGTAACATCAAAAGCCATTCTTCGGTGAGGGGAATTGGCTTGAAACCATCTAGCGGGTGAAAGTTCCCTTTGCCATAACCGGCACTAGCAGTAGTGATATAGTTCAATTTCACTACCTTACCTTCAAATTCTGAGTATAGTAAATTCCCAATTCTCAATTCAGTTTCTTTCATGCTGCCGAAGTTTTAGCTTGTGAAAGCGCAGACTTGATTCTGTCGCGCATAATGTTGTCGTACTTTTTTACTGGCCAAAAATGACCTTTCTGAGCATGGGAAAACAAAGCTGCTTGCCACAGTTTCCCCGCGAAGAACTTGGTTGAAATTACCCTTCCGGCCGGAACGAAATAAACGAGCTCAATGTACTTCCGGCTATTTGAGTTGTAGATTCTCTGAGCTAGTTCATAGAAACTGATCGGAGCGTCACCGAAAACTTTATGGTTCTTCAATTTTGGCTTCATAACAAAATCACTTTTTATTGATCCGTGATAGATCCTCCTTGGCGGAAATCCTGATGATATTGAGAAGCCTCAAGGAATCATCTACATCCAGGCTGTGCGTGTGCATCTCGGTCGAGTTGCCAGCATGCAGGATAATCTTTCCATCGCTGACAATTTCTACATACATGCCGCTGGCCTTCACCGTTGGGTTGTTCATCACTTTCTTGATGTCTTCAAGAAAGCCTTCTGCTCGTTCTTCTTGGAAAATCATAATTGGGTTTACGTTTGAAAATTAAAAAGGTTTCATTTTAGTTCGGAACTTTTTTTCCGGATTCGTGTTCTTCGATCATGGAGTAAATAGTCTTGCTGAACGAGTCCATGCCCGTGACCATGGAAATGTACTGCTCGGAATTAATGAACGCGTTCCAAAACCCTTGATTTGTAAGTTTGGTAACGTTTAAAATCACTTTTTCCGAAAACAGCCTCATGTATAGGTCGGGATTGTCCGACAGCATGGAGAAATCATTCACAGATGACGCTATTTTTGCATGAATGGAGCGCATTTTACTTACCACAGAGTCATCGTTCGTGGCCGAGGTCGCGGAAATGCTAGAAACAATCTCTTCAATATACACAGAATTCTTGTCATAGTAAAGAGTAAGCAATGGGTTCGAAAGCGCCTCATATCGCTCCTTAAACCTCAAAACGCTATGCTTTACATTGCCCTTGAAGACATTTTCGGATTCAATTTCATAGATGTCATCAATGGCCGAGGTGATTTTACTCATTCCCATTAGCAATACTGCTGATACAAAGTCAATTTTCATGCGATGTGCGTTCTGATGTTGTTTGTCTGATTCTAAAGAAGCCAGCGAACTCTTCCGGCTGCTCTTGCATGAGCTTCCTGGCATAGTCTGGCCGGTAAATATTGTTGATCTTGAAGGTGTCATTACCTTTTACTCCGGTGTGCCAGCGTATGAGCTCAAAAATACCGTTTGAAGAGTAGTTCTTGAACCCTTTCTGCTTGGTTAATCGGGCGAAATGTACGAACTTCTCCCAAATCTGCGGGTTGTCCGCATGATACTTCTCGAAATTAATCTCCGCCATGGCCTGATTCAGTTATAAGAGAGTCGATGTACGACAAATAGGACTCATTGATGATGCAGAAGACGGAAACCAGGATTTTTCTTCTACGTGAAGATTTTACCACATCCGACATGTTCTGATCTTGGGTTTCATTTTTTGCTGCTGAGTGATGAACAATGTATTCGGTTATTACATCAGATATAAATATCCTATCGGCGTAGCTAAATGAGTCTTGCTGCCAAAACAGAGTGAAATCAAGTTCGTCTTCGTCTCCCTGCAATAAAAAACCATCAGCAACACAAATAAGCGAATGATTAATGCTTACCTCTCTGCTGTCAAGCCTTTGACCAATGCTTTTGACTGCATTTACAGTTATGGAGGCAATATCTAAAATCGATCTTTTTTCGTCATTCATAAACGATTGTTTTTGCTCTTTTACGCACAAAGATTAAAAAGGTTTCGTTTTTTTTCGAATGATTTTTTTGGCGGGAAAGAAAATATTGCTATGTTTGCAGTGTCAGATGTATTTCTGATGCAAGAAAAAACGAGTTTGTACCACATAAGATTTTTGTATTTGTTGTCATTGACAAATATTCAAAAACCCGATAATGTTTGCCTACTCGTTGGCTCTTGGACATGTCGGGTTTTTTGTTTTAAATAGGCCCGGCTTAGTCAGGACACAGACAGTAGGCTGAAATACCTACACCTAGATTTGGCCCGGTAGCGGGTGTGTTCAAGGAGGTGTGTTCGCGATCAGGATATCGTAACTGGTATCTTGCCCCTGCGAGGAAGTAGGGGGCTGTAACGGATAGGGTTCTTAATTATACGAAGCAAAAAAACTGAATCTCTATTTCGGACAGTACGCTGATTGGCCAATTTTTTACGATTCGCCTTTCAAGCGAAGCTGTCCGAAGTAGAGAAACTTATTACCAAAGCAAAGGTAAGTTTAAACTGAATTTCAGTTTTCCACACGCCCGCGAGAGGCATCACCAAGTTCAGCCGAACGAAGTCCTTCCAAACCATCCTCAATGTTGTCCAACAGTTTCTGCTCGATTTTTCGGTTTTCCTCGAAGTAGTCATCAATGGAAATGTTCATTCCAGCCGCTGCAAGGATCACTATCCCGTTGTACATGTCGGTGATCAGCATCTTGATTGGTGATTTCTCCCCAGGAGCAAGAATAAACCATCGCTTTTCGTCAAGGCTGATTGGCCTGGCGATATTCCATCCGTTTTTGGTGTAGATTTTAGCGTCTATGCCGCCGAATTGATTCTCAACCAATGTTTCTTCAAATCCGATGTACTCAGGGAAGAATACAGCGCCTCTGAGGTGGTCCCCTGAAAGATAGGCCTCGTTTGATAGTTTGGTCATTTCCCCTTTGATGTCATGAAGCTCCGTTTCCAACATCGTTACCCTTTCTTGTAGTTCCTTTTTATTCATCTTGTCATATTTTTGTTCGGGTAAAGGTACAAAAAAAGCCCGTTTTCACGGGCCTTAATGGATTCAGTTGTGGACGAACTTAAATCGCGGTAGACGCTGCGGCAAACACAAGGAGGTAATCTGCGTCACGCGTTGTGTCGTCTTCATACTTCCATTTGATTGTCGCAGGGGTTCCTGTGGCAGATTCTCCGATGTGGAAAACAATATCATACGTGGGGCGTTGGTTAACGCCAGTAGGAGGAACGGAATCGACTTTTGCGATTCCACGACAAAGCTCAATGTTTACCATCTCAGATGGGTTTACAAGGGCGTTGGTCGTGTGGATCATTGGGGTGGCAATTGCACTCATGGTATGTAAATTTACAAGGTTTGCGAATGTTTGGTGATCAGTTTATCGTATTCCGAGTTTCTGTCACACTTTTTGGCGTATTTCCAAAAGATTTGCTTTGGACCTACGCTTGCTTCGTTTCTAAGGAACATAATTTGATACCTTCCTTCGTCTTCCCGCGTTTGGATATGGTCAAACTTCTCAAAGGTAACTACCTCATCCAAATTTACCGGCCCTGGTTCTCCCAAGACGAGTTGTGATATTATGAAATTAGACATTTACGAATCAATTTGATCGTAAAGATAAGGATATCAACCGTAATACCAAAAAAACGTATATTTGTTGGTAAAAATAGTTGTATGCAGAAGACGGTTTACATGAATTCCATGGTTGAAATAAACGAAGACGCAATTACAGTTGCTCTTTTGGCCAAATCAATTTCAGAGGAATTGAAAAAGGAATCAGAGGACATTTTGCGTGAAATTAAGTCTGTGTTTGAACTTTCGAACAAGTCTATTCGCGCATTTTTTATGGCCAACGAGAAGGAAAAGTTCGAGCTCACCAAGTTCAATGATATTCTTGATTCACGAAAGCAGCTTTCCCAGGCAATCAATCCGGAGCAGGATCAGGCAACCAAGAACAACATCAAGACACGCGCAACCAAGATGCTCGAAAAAATTTCAAAGCACCTTGAAGTAGCTTTTGTTGTTCACGACAACGGAAAACGCTGGAAAAAAACGCAGGTGGACAAAGATCGTTTCTTCGCGATTGCAAAAAACCTTGAGGACATCATAGCATTGGTATCATAATCGGTATTTGTGCGTAAGGGAGAAGTATCACAAACAACAAACCTTGTTCGTGAAGGCCAGCTTGAATTCTTGCTGGACCTTTACGAGCGGGGTATTCCTATTGGACAGGAAGAGGAAGAACTTCTCATTAGGCATAAGCTTATCCGGCCAAAAACAGCCAAGAAACCACCGAAACAAAAGGCGCAAAGGGAAGTAGAGGCCGAACTGCACAAAACAGAAACCCAGCGGCGCGCCGACAAGTACATCAACGTTATTGAAGGAGAAGATCCTTTCCCCGGAACGAAGCGCCATGTAATCCTTGATAGCGAAACCTATGACAAATTAGCCGAAACAAATCTGTTTCACTATGAGGGCGGGCGGGAAATCACACGAGATGATTGGGCACCGGAAGATAAAATCTATCATAGCGAAGACTTTGTAAACTGGATCAACGCCATAAATAACAAGGGATTCCAAGCCATGACCAGGTACAAGCCTTTCGCCATGTATTGCCAGCAGGCAGAAGATTGGTTGAACGAAGGCCTTACCATCGGAAGTTTCGACACCAACGACGAAAAGCGCGAGTTTGCCATTTCTGAAATAGACCGGTGTAAGGAAAACACGCTATACGCTCTCGACAAGTACCTTGACTTGAAGGAAGGGGATATGACCGGAGGTAACAGAAAGTATCGGTCCAAGCCCGTGCACAAGGTTATATGCTACCTGATTGATTGCGGATACTCATTTATGATGGGTAAACCTCGTCAGATTGCAGCAACATCAACATTGGGTGGCATTGCACTCATAAAACTGATCACCAACAAAAACTACTTCATAAAATTCATCACCCAGGATAAAGAAACCGGAGAGGAAATTTTTGAAGATAAGATCAAATATCCTTTCGGGGAGTTGCCGAAGTTTTTAAAGCCATCGGTAAGCAATGATCGAGACAACCTTTTCCGGCTAAGCCGAAAGACTGACTCAAAAGGAACGAAGGGAGGTGTAAACTCAAAGTTTCAGATTGTGGCGCCATCAGGCTCGGCAATCAACGGAGGTTCCCCGCAGCTTGTAATGGTCGATGAGGCCGGGTATATCAAAATCCTTGGACGAATGATCAAGGAGGCCCGCCCGACCATGTTTATGATGAACGACAAGACGGGGAAACTCGAAATGAAGCGTCAGATCGTGGTTTGGGGGACCGGCGGGGAAATGGACAAAGGCGGAAAGGCCTACGAAACGGAATTCCATGATGCGTTGAAGCACTGGAATGAAGGGAACTTTGAAAACGGGATGATCCCGATATTCTTTGATTGGACCACAAGACCAGGTATTACCAAGGAGTTCTATTTGAACGAAAAAAAGGTCTATACCGTAGAGGGGCCAGACAAGGAAGCGAAGATGGTCCAGTTCCGTCAGGCATATCCATCAATAATCGAGGACATGTTCCTCACATCAAGCAAACTGCTTGTAGGAATTGATTGGATCAATGCCCAGGTTGAAAGACTCAGGAACGAAGAGCACACCTTTAGACCGGTCCATGGTTATTTTGAACCGATTTATGATACGTCAAAACCGTCAGACGAACACAGCGATACTCCTTTCAAGATTATAGGCGCAACATTCGTTCCATTGGATGACTTGAAGGATGATATGCGAATGGCCTCATGCATGCTGTTGATGCATCCAAAAAAAGGCTGGAAAAACAGATACTATCAAGGAACCGACCCGATCATGTCTGACAATGGTTATTCCAATATGGGATCGGCCATTTATGACGCGCGATACAATACGCCGGTTTGCATAATGAACTACCGCGACCCAAAGCATCACTACACGTTCCTGCAGTGTATGCTCATGGGTATTTACTACGACACAAACAATGAAGGCGGTATTCCTGAACTTGTGGAATCAAACATTGGAACAGCCTACATCGATTACAAGACAGCGAAGGGGTTTGATAGAAACATTGTTCAGCGACTTGAACTTCCGGACCACATGCAGGGCGGTGGGCATCTATACGGAATTGACAACAAGGGAAACAGAAACATGTTCATTATAACCAAGCTCAGAGAGATGCTTTTCTCCTACGGAGATCGCCTTCGCTTCATGGTGATATTTGAGCAATTACGAACATTCGTGTGTACGTTTACCGAAAAAGGGAACGAAACCTGGGGAACCGCTGATGCGAGGTATTTTAGAGATGACGTTTTGTTCGGACTTGTTTTTTCATACATTTGTAGAATGTCATTCGTCCACAGAGATCCAATTGATTTGTCAAACGACAAGAGTCAGGTAAAGACCGTTTGGAAGTTGGTCCGCGACAAAAATGGAGAATTGACAAGAGTTCCAACACAAGTAAGAGTTTGAGTATGTCGGAGTATAGTATTTTCAGGCCAAAGTCTTCCAGAACAATATTTTCTGACTATCCTGCATTGAGAAAAATACCGGCATTTGAACTCATCAAGGAAGACGACTTCCTATTTGTTTGGTATTACGCATGTGAATCTTCTCCGTTTTTTAACACCGAAGACTTGCGAACGAGGGTACAACAGGCCCTTGATTACTCATACCTTCGTGCGGGGAAAACAAGAATAACCAAAGAACTCAAGGAGCAATTCCTTTTGGGAGAATTCCCCGACAAAATTTCAATTGCCATAGAGCAAATGAGAAAGTACAGGGTAGGACCCCGTGTACGCGCGAAGATGATGATGGAAAAGGCATTTGAGAATCTTGAAAAGATACTCAACATTGATGCCAACGACAAGAAGAACTTTGAAAACAAGGAGGGTGAAATTGACATGTCTAAGAAGAAGGCGTATGTGGAAACCATCGCAAAAGCCTCAGAGTTGCTGCCGAAAATAATCGATCAACTTGAGGGAAGCTTCCATGTAGCCAAGAACAAGAAGGAAGAAGCAGGATCACCAGAGGAAGAATCATTGATTGACCGATATCACGAAGACAGAGATTAAAAATGCCGTTACTACCATCAAACCCCAATAAGCCGAATCGATTTGATTCATCCGAGTTTCCAAACAAGGACACAAACAAGGAGTACCACATCCAATACGCGAAGTGGGCTGTTTCATCGGCTCAAACACCGGAGCATTCCCGCTGGCTTGAAAGAATAAGCCGAAACAAGAAGTTCTACATGGGCCGCCAGTGGGAAATGAAGGAAGACATCACTACGTTTCTTCAGGACTCTACCGGGCAGCAGAGAAACCGAATACAGGTTGTAGCGAACACTATCCGCCCCATGGTGGAGCAATATCGCGGTAACGCATCAATTCTTCGTATAAACGCCACGGCGAAAAGCATATCCAAACTTTCAGTAAACCGAAGAGACATGGCTTTGTCCGAAAAACTCTTCAAAACGAAGATGGCCAACGAACTCCCTGGGCTTGGAGTGATCATGCGAAAGAACGACAAGTCTATCGGTCAGGACGAGCAGGAAACCACACAGATATTTGAGAACCTGTACGTGGATATGTACGTTTCTCAGATGAATTCGTTGCTCAAGTATGTGACCATGCTCAACGACATCGAAAATCAGCAGATTAAGGTTGCACAGGACTTGGCGATATCCGGGCTTATAGCTGTTGAAGGATTTTGCCATGGCGGTCACAGGAGGTATAGTTTCCTTGAACCTGAAGATTGCTTTTGGGATTCAGATGCGCGGAAATTAGATTTGTCTGACGCGGACTTTTGCGGATACGTAAAACCGATGGACGGAGCCTTGATTTATGAACGTTGGCAACCAGGTAGTGAAGACGTTAAGGCTATTGAAGACTATATTTCAACAGCCAACGACACGTATTATTCAACTGACACCGGAAACACGCGTCAATACCGATCAGGTAGAGTTCCCGTATATAAGGTGTACTGGAAGGACTCAATGAAGATTGAGTACGGGTATGTGAAAGATGAGTACGGGTATGACTACCTTACAAAGATCAACTATACCGAGCCGGGGGAAGATTCCCCAAGGTACACTGATGCTGACTTGATTGATCCACCTGACAACCAAAAGAACAGGAGACTTTTCAAAGGAAAGAAGAAGCGATCACTGTATGTGGATTGTGTGCGCTATTGCGTGTTTATCCCCGGAGAAGTAGTTTCGGGCGGGAACGAATTAAATGGCAAGCCAAAGTATAGCGACATTGTTCTTGACTTCGGAATGGAAGAGTACCAGGAAACTGAGTACAATGACATTAGCAACGTGAAATTTCCTCTAAAATTCCAAACATGGGGATATGTGGACGGCGAGGTGTTCAGTCCTATTGACGATGCTATAAGCCCACAGCGACTCATCAACAGAATCCTTTCGGTAACAGAGCAGGGCATCAACAATTCCGGCGGCGCGGGAATGATCATTGATGAAGATGCAATTGATCCGAACGACAGGGAGAGCATTTACCATGATTCGAAAGAGGGAAAAACCCTTACTGTAAGAACAAGAGGTAAAGGCGTTCCAAATACCGTCACTGCATACGACAACACTCCGAAGGCTGGAATTTACAATATGTTCAACATTGTCACGGCGCTCAAGCAGTTGATTCAGGATTCTTCCGGGGTAAACGAAGCCCTAAAAGGAGAGTCCACCGGAAACGATCAGCTTGTGGGTGTTACTCAGCTATTGATACAGCGCGGATCACTCATGCAGGAGCCGTTTTATGCTGCCATATCGAAATTGTACGTTCAAATTTACCAGGACATTGCAACGGTGGCCAAACGCTTCTATATTGACAATGAACGGGAACTTTCAATAATTGTCGGAGACGACGGAGTAAATGTCTTTGAATTGTCGAAGGATCTCAGAAACGAAGATTTCAGAGTGTTTGTTTCCCGCGAAAACGATGATTCGGTACTCAAGTCCCAAGCCAATCAGATGCTTGAGATATTCCGTCAGCAAGGACTCATTGATGAAAGGGTGTATGCAAATCTTTACAACCGATCAACTCCGGAAGATGTTACACTGGCATTACGCTCACAGGCTGGCCTTCGAATTGAAGCTGCTCGTCGTCAGGCAATAGAGCAGACAGAAGCGTTGAATAAGGCGAAAGATGAAAACGATTTCCTTCAGGAAAGAGATCGTACTGATCGTCTTAATGCACAGGCGCAGCAAGAGCGCATTCAGGACAAAAATAACGAGACGAAAAGAGATACCGTACTCACTAAAGCACTCGTAGAAGAGGATAATGCTAGAAGAAATATGGCTTAAACGAAAAAAACCATATATTTGTTTCAGAAAAAGAAGAAAAGATGGCAGAAGAAGCAAATAGCACCGAAAACTTTAATACAGCGTCAGCCTTTAGCGCGCTTCAAGGCATACCAGGAATGAAACCTGAAACTGTGGGTGCATTGAACGATATTTATGCGGCAAGGTCGCAGTCTCCAACACCGGCACCGGCCACACCGACTCCGGTAGAAGGGGCTCAACCGGGGGCTCCGGCACCCACTGCGCCCGTTGAAACAGGGGCTCCGGCCACTGCTGAACCGACAGGTGGAGAACCTGGAACGCCGGCACCCGCTGCGCCACCAATTGAAGGAACGCCGCCGGAGCCAGTTCAGGTAACGCCGCCGGCAGAAGAAGTGGCGATTGAGAGTCCTCTTTTTGGAGGAAAAAAAATAGTGTCCCCTCAAAGCGATGGCGGGGAAGCCGCGAAACTCGGCAACTTTGAAACAATTGATGATTTTTCAAAATTCTTGAATGAAAAGCATGGAATTTCGGACTTTGTTTCTTTGGACAAGAAGCTTGCAGAGTTTACTGAACTGAATGGGAAATTCACTGAAGTAAATACTCAGTACGAAAATGTCCAAACACTTTTCAAGTCCATGCCGGCAGAACTTTACGCTGCGGTTACGAGTTTTGTGAACGGACAAGATTGGAAGAGCGCAATAAACACCTCTGCCATTGACTTCAACAAGGCTGTGACTGACTTCAAAGAGCGTGAAATAGCAGACGCCATGTCTCCGGGTAAACTTTCAGAGGAAGATTGGAATGAGTACAATGACCCTGAAGGGGACCCTGCGGTGAAAAGACTTGTGAAAAGTGTAATTGAGACTTCGAATGCTCTTTTCGAATCGAAGAAGAGCGAAATAAACCGAATCTCTAAAGAGCACGTACAGGACGCCCAAAAGCAACAAGCAGCTTATGATGCTTCGCTGAATGTGTCAAAGGAATTTGTGAAAACTTCGTACCCGGACATGTCCCCAGCATTGTTGAATGAAATTGAGACAATGTTCAAGACACCGGGCGGATTAAATAATTTGTTTTTCAACGAAAAAGGAGTTTTGTTGGAAGATGCTTTTCAACGTGTAGCAATGGCTAGACATGGAAAGGAACTCGTTGATCAGTACATCAAGATCAACGAAAGAAAAGTTCAAGAAAAGGTAGTTCAGGACGTGTTAGATAGAGGATCAGACACGCCGCCGCGTACGCCAAAAGGAGGCAGTTCACAACAACATCGCGCAGAAGAAATAGGACCAGAGGCTCAGGCAGTAATCGATGGAATCAAGGGTTTAGTTCCATCAAAAAATTACTAGCAAATAGTTTAACATGTCTAATACAGTTTACGCTCCTGGCCTTGGTAACTTGCCATTTGGCAACCAGAACACCAACCCTCAAGGAGCATTTTATACCGGAGACTCACAGTTTAGTCCGGTAGAAACCAACCTCATCCAGAAAGCGATCAGAGAAGCGATCTTTGATGCGGCTCCTGCGCAGTTTAACTCATTGAAGCTTTTGTTCGCAAAGCCATTCATTGAGGTAAATCTTGATGAACACGAATACTTGGAAAGCACCTTCGGGCGATCTCCAATTGAGGCCGCTGCAATTGCTGCTGCACAAGCTGCTGTACCTGGTGCGAACCAAACGCAGAACATCACGCTTACAGCGGCGTCTTTGGCTCGTGTCTCTCGTGATTTGATTATCATCTATCCAGATGGTACGCACGCGGTAATTGTGGCCATTGCGGGTAACGTAATCACGGTGAACTCTTTGACCAACGAAGGGCTTCCTGCAGTTGCTGTCGGTGACATCTTTGCGATTCAGTCCACAATTCGTTCTGACGGTATGGACTACTTCTCAACTTACGAGAGATTGGATACTGTAACGCGTTACAACTACATCCAGTTTTATCTCCGCGCTCGCCGATGGGCAAAAGTTGAGTTGCAGAAGTATTACAATTCCGGAACAACCAATTACATTGAACGAGACAAGGCTGAAAAGCTCAAGCAGCTTCGAATTGATTTCTTCAATTCATTCTGGAATGGTGTTCGCGGGGAATACGTAATCAGCAATGGTTACTCGGCAAAGGCAATGGGTGGTATCTACCCTACAATGCAAACTGCCGGATCCGCATCTGCGAACCCAACTCTTGCCGGTCTTCAGTCAACTTTCGAGGCGCTTGCATTTGCAACAAACTTCAAGACTGAAGGTGGAACCCGTATGATTTATGGAACTGACGAAGTGTTGAATGAGTTCTCTAAAATCTACAAGCAGCCAGGTTTGCGCTACACGCCGGACAATGAAACTGCCAAATTGAACTTGAAACGAATTGAACTTGGTTCAATGAACTTCGTTCTTGTTCCGTGTGAATTGTGGCGAGAGGAATCCTGCTTCGAATCATCTTGGCAGCGTCGCGTGATTGTACTTGATACAGACACGATCTCTCCGGTGAAGATGAAGGGAATCCCTGCGTTGGAAATGGGTCAAACAGGTGACTTGACTAAAGGATTCTACCAGGACTTCACTGATTGGTGGGTACGCGGTCAGTTGGGCCTTGAGTTCAACAACCCTGTTGGTTCATTCTCTATGGATATCCAGTAACAGAAAAAACAATACGGCGGGGCTAGTGATAGTCCCGCCATTTTTAAACTCAAAAGATAAGATGATACAAGAAGAAAATGTAAGTCAGGAACTTGTGATGCAAGACCTTGACAACAGCGGAAAAAGCACAAGTAGCGAAGAAACAATTCGACTTCTTCAGGAGCAGGTGGCTCAACTTATGCAAAATCAAACTTCCCCAATTAAACCTGGGGCAGACGGAAGTAATATGGAACTTTTAGTTTCCATGCTTGCAAATGCGTTGAACAAGAAAGAAGAACAGCCTAAAACAGGACAGTTCTCATTTGATACTATGCACACCACGGGTGATTATGATCCAAAGGACATCCTTCCTCCCCAAGAGTGTGTAACGTTTATTACTCACCGAACATTTTATGTGATCGCTGATGATAAGCGAAATGGATTGAATATCCGGGCTCCAAAAAACATGATTGTGTTTAAATACGAGTCAACTAAACAAGTGAAAAGCGGAAGAGAAACTGACTTGATTCATTTGTCAACTTACACTTGCTCAAGTAGAACAGAGCTTGAGTGGTTGAGAAATCACAGTCATTTCGGAATTACATTTTTCGACAAAATATCCACAGCACTTACAATTGATGCGGTACGTGGAGCAAATCTCGCAAAGAAGATGCTGAGTTTGCAAAAAATTGGCCATCACAACCTTATCAAGATGGCTCAAAGCTACGATCTTCCGGTTCTTGAAGACTTGAACATGATGCGAATTCAGATTGCCCAAGCTTCGGTTGAGGCGGAAATGGATAAGCAAAAAGACTTCATGACTTCAATGCTCGTTGAGCAACATTTGGAGGCGGAAGCAGTAGGAAAAAAGAATGCACAAAGTTAAAACGTAATTTATGATTAGTGTTCAGTCGATAGTAGATCGATTACAGTTCGTCCTGGACGCTGAGAATAGTGACCGCTACACTTTTGACAACGATTACGGAAAGGCAATCAACTCTTCGGTGGAGTGGTTGTCTTCCGTTTTTAATAAGGCATTTGCTGACAAGAAGCTTTCGGAAGAGGATTTAAGGGATTTGATTAAGGTCGTTGTTTTTCAGACTAGCGAATATTCTCGCGTCAACTTATCTCTTATGGACGATTCAGTATGGTCCATAATGAGGGTAAACCCGGAGCCGGAAGTTATTCCAGGTAATTCGGAAATTCTACCTGTACAATCACCCGATCAGTCGGTATGGAGAAATGATCTTTCTTATCGAAAGAGCAAGTTTTCAGCCAAGAAACTTACGCTTGAGCAGTGGGAGGATAACGTGGAAAACATCTTCGAGGCGGGGAATGAACGCATGTTGAATTCATTCAAGAGTTATGCTTATTTGAATTGGGCGAACTATACCTCTGATCAATCGAGTTTTTCATCTTCAGAGATTGAGATTCGACCTGAGATTCCAAACGCTCTTGTAGCAATAACCTACTTGAAGTATCCTACACCGGTACAGAGTATCACTGATTCCATTGAGTTCCCGGAATCTCTTACAAACCTTGTGTTTGAAAAGGCTGCGAACTTTATTTCATGGAAGCAGGGTGATCAAACTAACCTGTACACCGTAACAGAAAGAGATGTGTTAAACCTTATTCAATCAATGATCTAAAATGGCACAGACTACTTTAAGAACCGTTGTTGATGATCTGATTAAGGATTTCAAGCAGCATTTTGATGACAAGCAAATACAGAAGACGCAGATTGCCCACTGGATCATTATGCTTGGGAACAGATTGTTGTCTCAGCATATCGCAAAGCGTGATTCAGGAGCCTTTCTGAGCATCTATCCGAATGTTCCAATTGAGGTTGCTGCAGAAAACTCTGCGCCAAACATCGTCAAGGGGAGAAAGCACATTGTTCTTCCAACCTGCATCTTTGATTATGACAAGGATGGCGGAGTTGAGTACATCAGCTACTACATGGATACTCAGGAGCCAAATTGCCCGCCGCCATTTACCAGGCAGACTTTCACGCGGACAACGCCGAGCGACGTACATAGACTGTACATGACGGACTATGAAAAACCCGACCCGAAGCAGCCGTATTGGTATCGCGCGGGAAACATCATATACCTTCTTGGAATTGAGTGTGTAAATCCGAAGGCCATTGAAATTGGTATTTACTCTACGTTAAAGCCGATCACCGATCCTGATATCGACTTGGACATGCCATTTCCTTTCCCCGAAGAGCTTCTTATTCAGTTGACTCGCCAGGTGATTGACCTTGGCAGATTTGTCATGGTAATGCCAGAAGACAGAATTAATGATGGAATTGATTCTGATGTTCAACGAAATGTTCCCCTGAATAAAATCACGAGTGTAAACGAACTTTCACAAGACATTCCTCAAAACAAATAATCGCAGGCCATGGATTTATCCCCTCAAAGCTACGTGTCGATAAATGAAATTCTTGCAGACGTATTGAAGACTGTAAAGGATTCTGATTACAAGACAAGTTCAAAAGGATGGTACACATCTCAAATTCAGCAGGCATTGGAGGAATTGTCATTTGACACTTTTTTTGATGAACAGCATCAAGCTTTTGATCTACCGGAAACCCTGCGTCTTGAAATGCCTAAAGGAGCCTTCAATCTTATTGCACTTTATGGTTTCAACGGGAACAGATGTTCGTATGGACCGAGCAACAATATTTACTACAAGCGGAATTACATAAACGCTCCTTCCGGAAGCGGGTATGTGGCCGGTGACAAATGGACAAATGACACAGATCCATTTTTCATGAAGCGCGGCGGGGAATCATCTGGCCCAGAAAACCTTCTTTACTTTGGAATTCAAAAAGGATTGCTGATGTTCAGTCCAAGTTGTTCAAAATTCCAGAAGGTTATGATGGTGTACAATGGAATCATGACCGACATCGGCGAGGCTCCAATAGTACCTCAGTTCTTCCGTCAGGCAGTCAAGGAATATGTCACCGTAAGGGCTCTTGAAGAGAAGATGACCGAATCCGTAGGAACAAATGAGTATGGTCATTGGGCAAACCTGAAAGCCAACTACGAATCAAAACTTAATCACCCCTATGATGGAAGTTGGATTAAGGCCGAGCGTAGAGCAAAAAGTTTGAACGCCAAGGTACGCAGAGACATTAAGGAGTATTTCACGCAACTGAACTATTAAGATGAACCAGGAGCACCACCAAAAAGATGTAAGAACAAACAGCAAGGGCGCAAGCTACGACGTCTCTCCCGAACTTTCGGGGGCGCAAGATGCTGGAATGTATTTTGACTCTGAAAATGGTCGCGTTTCGTCCGACAGGGGGCAAATCGGCGCGTGGGAAAAAATTCGCGGGGAAGAACAAGTGCACGACACATCCTTGCCCGGCGCTTCAGATTGGTTCTGCATGTGTTCAATATCTGTAAATCGACACATATTTGAAATATGGGTTGAGAAGACAGACCTTGAAGCTCCTTATATTGCCATTGACGGTCAAATCATGGGGCAGTCAATTAACATGCCATGGTTGTTTGATCACCATATTCAATGGGATAAGAATGAGGCTTGTGTAGGTGGAGAGGTTTTTCTTACTGATTTCAATTCTGAACCAACAATATTCAACATTCAGGACATTATTGACAACTTTAATGCCGGAACACAAGTTTATTTTGATGATTTCAACTTGAACTTGTACAGCATAAACCTGTCGTATGCCTTGGATGTACCTATTTTCACAAGACTTGTAGATGTAGGCGCCGGCGGAGGACTTCCCCCTGGAAGTTATCAGTATTCGCTTCGATACGTGAATACTGATGGTGACGCTACAAATTGGTCGCCATTAACACCTCCAATTCCGGTTATAAAACTTTTTTCATCGAGTTCCCCGCAGTATCCATACGCGATGACCCATGGTGCTCCGCCCGATGTATCACAAAACACAAGGTATGCTCCTGAAATAAAATTCAGGGTTACGAATCTCAACGACTATGATTTTATTGAAATCAGAAGGATTGCGTATGACGCTGGGTTGAATATTGAGTATGTTCCAGCGGGGGAATTGGTAGCAAAAATAGACATCGTTCCCGGGGAAATATCCATTCATACATTCATTGACCCTACAGATTCAAACATAGTTGGGCAGGTGCTTGCCGAAAACGAGGAAGCCGGGCAGCTTGCTTCCATAACTCGCGCGAAGGGAATACGGTACTATGACAAGCGTTTGGTTTTGATGAATATTGAAACTGCGAGCAAGGACATTTCGAGTGTTCAAACCATTGAGTATAATGGGAAGAAGATTTTTCCCATAGTCGAAAACCTTGGAAAGGTCGGTTTTAAAAGCCCTGTAAATCATGCTTACAAAAAGAATTATCCAAGCAACGAGAAGTTTTCTTTTGGCGTAAACTTTTTTGATGGAACCGGCGCATCTGGTTTCGTGTATGAAGACAATGACCTTAAAAATGTCGAAGCCCCAAGCCGAAGGGCTCCGGTGGATACGGACAGCATTAACTTTAGTTATGGAGGTGTAGTCACCGCTGCAGACGTGAATTCAAATGTCGGACAAACGTTTGAGGTTTTTTCACACGAAAATGCGATCAGCAAAAATGATCAGTGCTCTTTCAAGAATATTCTTAAAAAAGGAAGCAAGAGCGATGGAAATGTGAATGAGTTTTGCGCAGATGCTGGATTTGGCGGGACGGTAACATCGGAGGAACTAGGCTATCTTCCGTTTACGCCTGTAAGCGAAGATGATTCGGACATTTCAGGCCATGATTACATTGTCAATCCAAAAGTGTATCCTACAGATGGAAACAATGACTCTGTTGATTATAGGCCGAAAGGATTCGGGTGTGACTATTACAGCAGAGGCTTTGCTTTTTCTGGAATTCAGAATATTCCATCATGGGTAAGGGCTTTCTCTGTTGTTCGTTCTGCCAGGGCCGGAAGAGTTGTTTGTCAAGGTATAGCAGTATATGATATTGGTAAAACCGGATCAACCATTGGGGGATTGATTAATCCAGCTTCCCCGCAGGCAACAAAGTCAAAAAATTCTTTCATATTCCATTCTCCGGACATTTTCAGCGATATAGTTCCATCATCAGAAGTATTCAATATGTTTGAGAATCCAGAAGACTATGAATTGGTATTTAGTTCTCCGCTTGGGTATTTTTCTGAGGCCTATACTTTCCGCAACAAGACTGACAATGATCGTTGGTCGGGTTATATTGACATGATGACCTATGCGCGAATATTGCGTGATAATGGAGAGATCAATCCAGGGGAAGACCCCGCGATGGGCGTAAATGGATATGTCGCTTATAACAGGTTCAGAAACACAACAGATAACGCTGGGCAGGGTGCTTTTAACGTTCCGGAAGGCGGGGAAAAAGTATTCACCCCCACGCAAATAGCTCCGTCTCCGTTTATTGGCGGACTGAAAATCACACTGAACGAGGACTTGTATCAGAAACTTGAGCTCAACGATCCGGATGATAATGATTTTGATGATCAGGACATGAAGGACTTTGCCGAGCCATTTTACATTGTGAACATCATAAAAAAAGGAGCCCTTGTTCCAGACCTTGATGTAAACAAGTATTATTCAACAGGTCACTATCAGAAAATTGAAAGCATTATCGGGAAGGGCAATGGGCAATTAGGACAATCTTTTGAACTTGTGGATGAGCGTTGGGAAGACTGCATTCCAAGTTTGACTCCGACAGGATTCAACAGCAACGGAGAAAGCTTTGTGTACTTTCAAAACTTATCCGGTGTCCAACAGCCAATTTTCAATGTCACCTATAAAACTGCAGTTGAAGTAACGGCCATAATTTCAGACATCAGCACAAATGGTTTTTATGTTACTCCCGGAGGAACTACCGTATTTGGAGTGTACACTCACAGCATAGTGAATGGGTTGTATTACATCAACTTCAACAACCCAACCACAATCCCCGACAATGACACCACGATCATTGTAAAATACGACAACACCAGGCCAATTCGTTTCTTTGGCGGGGATACCGTGGTAGGTGAAACGGTAATGCCATTGGTCAACAAAAAAACCGATGCGAATGGCGAGGCTACGGTCACGGCGGGGAATTCCACCACAGCAGGGATACCTTGGGACATTGGTTTCCCGTTCAGGGGATTCGAAATGAATCCACGCATGTATATCGTGAAATATGCCACAGGCTCAAACCATATACAGAACGAGGAACGATGTAGACTAGGATACATGCGCCAACTTTGTATTATGTATGCTGCCGAAACAGTAATAAGCACGCCATACTCATACTTTGGGAACGATCAACCTGAAATTTATGCTGGCGAGAATTTCCCTGGAAGTTATGGTAACTTTCCGGCCAGACACTATGTTATGCGTCCAATTAAGTTCAAGGATGAATTCCCGATGGATTCAAACAACATATACGAAGACTACGCTGTTGATTACGATGATCGTTACCCTGATTGGTTTTACGGCGGATTTAACTTCTCGTATGGATACAATTCTGACTACTCTGTAGATGGACCGGTATTGTATTTTAGTAAACCTAAGTTTGGATTTGAAGAGCAGAATTATTTTTGCACGGGCATTGTTTGGAGTTTACAGCGTTCAGTGAATCAACAGAATTCACCAGGTCTAAAAACGTTCCCTGAGACGAATCGTTTTTTCATGTCAGATGACAATGGAGGGATCAAGAAAGCTTGGTCGGCTAGAACGGACGGCAAGGGCTACAACCTGTATGCGATAACTGAATCAGGTATCGCCTTGTTAATCACTCAAAAATCAATTCTTTCGAACATCACCGCAGATGATCTTTCTGTCACAGCCGTTGACAAGTTCATTTCTCAGGAATACTGGCTTTCTCAGGAAATAGGATCAAACGGGGAAATGTGGCGCGGGATGGCCGAAGGATCGATTGAACTGAATACTGAGTCAGGATCGATTGAACGGGAGGGTTTGTTTATTCCAAACAGGCATTCGGTGTACCTTTTGATGGATAACTTGGTTGTGGATATTGCCAAGAACAATTATTACACGCGCATACACCCATCTCTTTCCGAAGTGGCTTTTGATTATTCTGACCACATGACGGGGCATTATGACAAGAATCACAATGAGTATTGGCTGCAAATTTTGGATTCAAATCTGAGCCCACTGAAAAACAGGCAAAGATGTTTTGTTTACTCTCAGAGCACGGGTAATTTCATTGGAAGGTATTCTTATCAATTTGACAAGTATCTTTTCTCGGATAGTAAAAACTATGGATTCAAGGATAACAAGATGTTCTTGCTTGATTCAGGCTATTCAATCAACGACGAACCAATTGAGGCGAGAATAATTGTTCACACATCAAGAAGCATTGTGAATGAAAAAGAGTTTATTTCGATTGAGTTAAACACTGGCATTCGCGGGGAAATGCAGCCTACACAGATCAATGTATTGGATGAAAATATGCAGATATTGGCAAGCATCGAAAACTTCAAGCAGTATGATGGTTGGTGGGCTCAGATACCGCGCAAGATGATTTCTATATCCCCAAACAGAGATCGCATACAGTATCGATTGATTATGTTCGAAATTATTCATAATTTTGAACAGGACTTCAAGTTGGTGAGTTCGGTTATTCAGTTCAAACCCATAAAGTAAGAATAATGGCAAGTGGCGGTGTAGATACTCTTGGTGCAATATTGGGCGGCGCAGCAGGCGGCGCTTCTACAGGGTCTGCTTTTGGACCTTATGGTGCGTTGATCGGTGGGGTAGCAGGAGGCATAATGGGCGGGGTGAAAGAATCCAAGGCCCAACAAGCGCAGAACATACCTGGAAGCGACCCAATGGAACTCGCAAGATTGGCAGAACTTCGAAGAACCGTAAACCAATTGCAGACAGGAACCGACCCGCTGACCAGGCTGGACATCAAGGAAAACCAACGAGCAAGCGCAGCAGCAAGAACCGGAATCGGAAGAGTTACCGGTGGAGACGTGGGCTCTACAATTTCTGCATTCCAGAAGGTGCAGGCCGCAGAACAAACCGGAACGAATCGTGCAATTGCAGGTGCCGCGCAACGCATACCATATTTTGACACGGCTCAAGGAAACTTGATTTCAAGGATTTCTCAACGAAAACTTGAACTTCAATTATTGAATCGTGCTCAACAAACGGCTGAATCGGCGCAATCTCGTACAGACGCCAACGTTAGCGGAAACGCTTTGCTTGGCGCTATTGGCGGTGGACTTTATAGCGGGATGTTCAGTGGACAAACGCAACAGCCTGAACAAACACAGGTAATACCCCAATCTTCGCTTCAAACCATTGGACAGCCCTCAATGGCACCACAGGGCAACTTGATAGAAAACCCTGCGATTGGACAAGTTCAGGGAACAACAGGATACAATTGGTATGGCTCTCTTTGATAATTTCGATCAGCAATTTCCCAACAATCCAGATATTTCATCTGAGATAAATACTGCCGTTCTTGGAGGTACAAATGTTGATGGATATCAGGATGCAGGACAACCTGATCCGAATTCACAGATGGCGATTGATCAGTTCAACGCTCAATTCACGCCATCTCCAATAGGAGCGCAGGGCGCATCACTTTACCCAGGGGCAGGGCATAACATCAATGTCGGAAATTATTCTGGGAGTATAGTTGGATCGAATCCAATATTTGTTCCCGGCGGAAATGTTGCAGCGATCAATCCGTTACTTGCTCGTCAAAAAGCGATTGATGATGCTGCAAAGGCTAGGGCGGCTGCTTTGAAGCCTTTTGATTACGGCAAGCCAATGGAGTTGGCCGACGCCCGGTTTCAGCAAAAATTCAACGACACGTATTACAACAGAGCAAATCAACTTGTTCAGGACGCGAAGCAAAAATATGGAAAGGAATTTTCCGTTGTCCTTCAAGACCCGACCACAAGAGAGGGCAATGAATTTCGTCAGGAAATGGCAAACTTTGAGGTTTTGGGTAAAAACTTCAATCAGATCGTTGATTTGATGGCCGGCGTTCAGGCAGGACTTGAAAGTGGCGAATTGAATTACAGCAAGAACACAATGAAGCTGTATGACGACTTCCAGAATCTTGTTGGTAATTTTGAGAAAGGCGATGTTTTTAAAACAGGCGACCTTAAAACAATGTATGATCAGTTGAAAGGTCACATAAGCCTTGAAAACTATATCCAAAGAAGCGGGTTCCTTGATAACATCATGGGGCAAGTTACGCAGAGCCCTTATGACGTTGACAAAGGCGAGTTCTATAAGTACGGAACAGTCGAAAGAACTCGATACGAAAAGAGTTTACGCCAGGTTGCTCAAAGTCTTGCGCAGGGAGATTTCAAATATCCTATTTTGCGGGGAGACTTGACCGAAGACGACATTTTCAAGGCGCTTGATTCCCGTTTCAAGGATTCTGTAAAAACTACTGGAACTCTTCAGCAAAAAACAGAATCTACCCGTGGTGCGGAAGAACAGAAGGCGCAGATACCGGATTTGAACAGTATCAATTTGTTCAGCAAAGAAAACCCTGGTTCTGGCAAGTTCTTCACGTATGACAAAGAAGGAAAGCGCACAGGCGAATTTAATGTTCGACCATTGGCAGATTATCAAATGAGCATCCCTGGCACCAAGAAGTCTATTTACGAACGTGATCCAGAAACAGGTAAGGTCGCCAAGATTGATTTCAATGGTATAAAACTCGACAACGTTCAGTTCCTTACTGAAAAAGGTAAAGAAGCTATTCCAGGAAAAGTCTTTGCGCAACTTGGCGAAATGACCAAGTTGGAAGATGGTACAATTGTTCAAAAAGCAACCGTTGCTGTCCCTACGACCACAAAAACTAAAGACGAATTCAATAAAGATGTATTCGTTGACACTTACACTGTACAGGATCGAATGATTGTTATTTATTCGAAGGACAAGGGCACCGGCACCAAGACTGAGGTTCTTTCAAACATCAAGGATGAAAAAGCGCGTGAAAACTACGAGGCAGCATTTGATAAGTTGAAAAATTGGACCGGTGGATCGCAAGGCAATCAACAGCAGCCTGGCGGGGCTTTCGATCCAAACGATTATTAAGCAGATGAACGAGGAATATTTGAGAAAGCTCCACGGGAGTCTTGGTGTAAAGGATGACTTTGAGACATGGGTTTCGAAAGTTAAGGGCAATGACAAATACCTTCAAGGTCTTCATGGTCATCTTGGCATAAAGGATGACTATAATACTTGGAAGCAGGCTGTATGGACGGGTGACTTAAAAAAAAAAGAACCTACACTTCAACAGCCATCGACTACGCAAGCCGCACAGCAAGGAACACCCTATCTTGGTTCTCAGCCATCGGGAAGTGGCTTAATACCTTCCCCGGCTACAGCAGTAGTAAGAGGTAAAGGTTTGGTTCCATCGTTCGGCGGGGAAAACTCAGAACTTCAAAAGGCACAGCAAATTCTATCTTCAACTGGAATTGGTTTTTCAGGACAACTGGCCCAACCAGTTCAGGGTATATCGGGAGATGGAGCTATGGGTAGAGGAATAAACCTTTCTTCCATCTACGCTACCAAGCCTTCATCGGTGCATGATTTCGGACAAGGCACCCAAGTTCCGGTTGCTCCGCCAAGAGAAACCAATGAGCGGTATTATCAGGATCAGATAGCAGGGCTTGAGGCACAAAAGCAGTCTGAACTTGCTCAAATACCGGAATCAGAAATTAAGACTCGAAATCAAATAATCGAACGTTTTGATTCTTTGAAGAAGCAGATTGAAACCAAGATTGTTTCCGAGAAAGATGTACAGGCTCAAGCAAAGCAGGCAGCATTTCAGCCTCCCGCGCAAAAGGATCAGCAGGCCTATGATGAGTTGTCGGAGATTATTCCTTCAGGCCTTCAAGACGAAGGCACCCTTCGAGGCATAGGCGCCATTGCGGAAAAAGCAAACAGGGAAGGACTTGACATTGTTACTGCTCAACTGGATTACAACACGAACCAGATAAAGAAAACCGAGGATCTTTTGAATAAAGACCTTGATGAGTGGGCCAAGCAACTCGGCTCTGAAGTTACTCAGTCAGACCTTAATGACATTAAGGCGTTTCAGGATTTTGCGCGGGAAACGCTTTCTAACTCCAAACTATCAAAAGGCGATCAGGTAAAACTCATCGATTCTGAATACAAGCGGTTGGAGTCAAAGATCAAGGATTCCGATTACAATAAGAATTTGACTCAAATAGCCTATGTGCGGGGAGAATCAGTTGATGACTTGACCTATAACCGAAAAAAGGAAGTGGCCAATACCATTATTGAGAACCTTCCTTCTGACATGTCTGACCAGGTTCGTCAAGATTGGGACGCCACGTCGAAGCTGAGAGACTTCATGGCTCAATATTATGATCCAAGTGGAAAAACAGGATTTACCATTGACAAGGATGGTCGGGTTGTGATCAATGGAATTACTGATAAGAATGAGATTGACTACATCAACAAAACAGTAAGTTCCCTTGTTTCTGAATATGAAAATGGAAGAAAGCAGCGATACGCGGAATACTCTGATGTCATAAACCAAGAGAAGGCCGCGCTTGTTGAGGCCGACAAGAAAATAGCACTGATTGAGGATGCGTTGAAAAAAATGTCGGCCGACGATCCAAGGAGAAATGAATATCAACGGACACTTGATAAGGCAAAGCTGGCTTACGACAAGGTATATTCCCATGTACAGGATGCTGAATCATTGAGGGGTAATGTTTTCGTGACCGATCCAAAGAAAGTTGTGCTTGGAATTTCCAATGAAATATCAGAATCAGAATCTGCCCAGGCTGCGTTCAACACAAACATTGAAGGACTTACTCCATATCAAAGATTTGAGCGCGGATACATGAAGCTTCTGGATGAAACAGAAGCCATGCGTAGAAGTGGAGACTTTGATGCGTCATATCTTGATCAGGTTGGCCAGAGTGTTCGGAATTGGCTTGATTGGGAGAATCTTGGTGTGTCATTGAGCAAAGAGGAAAAAGAATATCTCGCAAACAGAAAAATACTGAATTCACTTTCTCCGATTTTCTTGAATAACAATCTTGGAGTCACAGAACAGTCTGGTGATTTCTTTGAGGCATTTATGTCGGGTGTCGGATCATTTGTGAACAAGGATAATACTTCCCGTCAAACCCAAACGCAAGTTGTGGCGGATCAATTGAATGCGATATCGAAACAAGGCTTTGCCAGTGAAGACTTCAACAACGCGAAGGTTGTTGAACAAATGGAAGACCGCATTGAGGATGTCCCGTGGTATTCTGCAGAATCAGCAGGACAAATAACGGGGGTTGTGGCCGCTGTAATGGCAGACATGGTTCTTTCGGATGCAATAGTCGTGAATCCAGCCGTTTCGCTTTCAAAAAAGAGCAAATACATAACTTCTCTTGGAGCAGCCTATGACAAAGCAATTGATGCCACTCGGCTAGGTAGATTCTTGAAAGCTCCGATTGAAGCCGGCGTTAAATATGAGGTTGCCGGAGATGTATTTGGCAGCGCGGAAGAAGAACTTAACTTTTCCTCTGGACTTATCGGGACTATGGGCGGCGATGTATTCAAAATGTTGTTCAAGAAAATGCCATTGGATAAAGCTGTTTCATGGGTTTCTTCGCAATTTGGAGCCAACGCAGATAATGCCATTGCTGTATTCAAAAAGATTGGAGACGCAAACTCTCGTGGAATGGGGGAACTTGCAGAAGAGTTTTCTCAGGAACTCACGCAGATTTACAATGATGAACTTCGAACGCGAGGTTTTTGGGACGAGGTTGCTACCCGTTTTGGAGACTTTGATGAAAACATGAAGTTTATCGTTTCGTCCTACCTTATGGGCGCGGGGTTTTCATTCGTTGGTTCCAACGATGCCAAAGCGCGGTATAATGCCCTGTCGGATGATCAGAAAAAAGTGGTAGACGACGTTGTTTCCGAAGTGAAAAATGATGTTGCCACGGCTACGGCAAATGTTGTTGACAAGTCTGAAAAACTGCAGGAAGCTGAAAAGGCCGTTGAAGCGACCGAAGCAAAACCTACGGCGGAAGAACAGCAGATGCCAACCATAGCAGAGGCAATTGAAGTAGTCGAAGACCCCGAAGCCGATGTGGAATATCTTGTTGATGACAAGTTCTATTCTGAGAAAGAAGTTTCAGACATGCTGGAAGATCCGGCATTTGTAGAAAGTGTACGTTCTGGTGATGCAAACGTAAAGTTTACCAATCCATCAGAACAAGTAAAGAATATCATTTCTTCGGATGTAGTCGAAGAAGCAAAACCACAAGAAAATGTCGATACAGAAAACAAGCAAGGGATACCAAGTGAAGAGCGAGGCGGGGAAAAACCTGTCGAAGCCAAACCTATCGAAAAACCAAGCGGAGAAGCGACTGCATCAGGTGGAGACGTTCAAGCATCTCAACAAAAAGAAGTAGGAGCCCAACTTGAGCTTAATTTTGACGAGATATCCGATGACGTACAAGCCATAACCGATGGGAAAACTCCATTGGAGATCGCCGAGGAAGCAAACATGCTTGACGAGAAATCGCAGGCAGCAGAACCGGATATGGAACCGATACCTGCCGGCACTGATGCTCAACAAGCAGCCGTGGCTGATTCAGTTGGCAAAGTCCCGGAAGGACAGGCACCGTTGTCGAATACTGAGGTATTCAATTCAATTGTTGATTTTGCGAAGGAGGAATCAAAAGTTTCCGGACTCAAAGGTCAGGCATTGCTTGATTCGATTGCGGAGAAGGTTGAAACAATAACTGACGGTGCAATCACTAAGGATGACTTCAAAGATGTCGAGGCTGAAATTAAAGCCAAAATACCCAAGGAAGTAAAGGTTTCTGGAAAGTCAACCCAAAAATTGACAAAGGAGAAGTTCAATATGGTAGCATCGGCCATGGAGTCAATTGCTGACAAGTTGGCCGCTGACATGAGTACATTGAAGAGTTCTCCGCTTCCAATTGTTCAGAATGTTGTTTCTGGATCAATAAAGGTGGCGGCAAAAGCTGTAAGAGCAACAGGAGATGTGGCTCAAGCGATTGAAGACGGCGTAAAGTACATGAAGGAGTCGGAATGGTTCAAAGGTCTTTCAACTAACGGGCAGGTGGCCGCAGAAAAAATGATGCGGGGAACCATTCAGCAAACGGTGGATACTGAAAGTAAAAAGGATGTTCCCCCGCCAACGAAAAAACCTGCGAAAGAAAAACCATCTTCCGGCGGGGAAAAGGATCGATCACTTCCCAAAAATATGTCGGATGAAATCCGGGAAGGACTTTCTGCTGATGCTAAAAAGTATATTCCGATTTCCAACCAGGTAACTGTTGATGAGGCTAACGCAATAATTGAAGCCAAGGGAGAAGACTTGGCCATGGAGCAGGTGTTGGACATGGACAATAAAATCCCCATTCGCGTTCGTGTGGTCATGGGGATGCGCCTCATGGACATCTATACTGCGAAAAATACTCCGGAAGACCTGAATAAGGCGATCAAGATTGGAGATTCACTGGCTAAAGAAGCGACACGTTTGGGACAAGCTGTGCAGGCATTTTCCCTCTTGAATAAAATGACAGCAGACGGATTGATTGTTGGCTACAACAAAGACCTTGACGTTGCCAGGAAAAAATTGAAGGAAAAGAATCCGAACTTGTATAAAGGTTCGAAAGAAGGATACAAGGCGGGTACAAAATCTGCGGGGAAAAAAGCGGCCAATACAGTTTTTGGTAAAAACACACCGAACACCAAGAAGGCCAAAGCCTTTGGAATGTCCAAGGATGATCTTGCGAAGAAGAAAGCTGATTCACTCAAGAAACTAAAGGACGCCTTAAAGAAAGGTGGAGGCCTTACTTCCGGAGGACTGAATACCGATGCGATAGAGGCTCTTGGAGAATACGGCTTCTATGTTTTTGCTGATGGTGTAAGAACATTTAAGGAGTGGGCGGCTGAAATGAAAAAGGCTACTGGAATTACTGACAACGATGCGTTGAGTCACGTTTGGAATAACTACAAGTCTTCTAATGGAAAAACATTGAATGAACTTTCAAGTGTCGCCGAGGTGGAAGATGTTATTGCGCAGCACTTTGTTTCAGGGGCAGATAATGCCGCCCTGGTCGAAATGTTGAAGAAGACATTCAACCTTGATGATGAACTGGCCGAAGGACTTGCAAATGAAATCACAGATGAGTTTAATCGCATCGTGAAATCAGAGCGAGAGGCCGCGATCAACAAAAGGGTCACTGGAAAACTCACTAAAAAGGTTCGAACTGCGATTGATGCGATATCGAAAGGCAAGAATTTATCTGATCCTAAGATTGAGCAAAAAATTGAGGAAGCATTTGGAATTAAAGATCTCACTGAAGAGCAAATGGCTGAAATAAAGGCTTTGGCTAACGAAAGGGATAAGCGTCCGGATGGTTTCTTGAAGGATGAAATGACCAGAGAATTACTTTCGAAGTTTGAAAGTTACAATGGGATATCCAAAATGGATATTGCATGGTCCATGTGGTATGCTTCCGTGCTTTCTGGTTATGAGACTCAAATCCTGAATGTATGGTCTAACGCCATGAACATTGCGCTTGAAACCATGGTGACTTCTATTGAGAAGGGTCCGAAGGCTTTTGCTGATTCAATGGCGGGGATGTGGAAGGGCGTAAAAATAGGTTCTGATGAGTTTATTCAAGTGTTAGACAAAGGTTTTTCCCCGGAAAAGATAAAGTCAAAGCTTGAAGTAAAGGATGCCCTGGAAAATGTTGATTTTGCCGGCGGAAAATTTAATCCGTTCAATTACTACAAGTATGTAGGTCGATTTATGAGTGCCGTTGATACCGCAGCGTACCAAACAGCACAGGGCTCAAGAAAGCAGGAGTTGGCAGCAGAAATAGCGCGCAAGGAAGGCTTGTCGGGGGAAGCACTCAAAAAAAGAGTGTCGGAACTTCTGAATAATAGCAAAGAGACTTACAATGAGGCTTATGAGCAAGCTACTAAGGAGATAAACAACATAAATTCTCGTTCGGCGTCAAAAATGTCTGAAAGGGAAAAGAATCGACTGATCAGGCTCCGGGCTAACGAAATCATTGAAAAGAACATTCCGGAAGAAGTCCGACAACCGGCAAAAGACTTTGCTTCATTTGTTACATTTAACTATGATCCAGAAGGAGTTCTTGGATTTGTAGCAACCAAACTTGCTGAAACAGGGGAAAAATATCCATGGTTCAGATTGGTAGTTCCATTTACTCGCATTGTGGCCAATGTACTGAATCAGCAGTTAGACTATACTCCGTATGGTTTTTTACGTGCAGCAGGCGTGAACTTAGGTAGGTCCACATCGAAGCCTACAAAAGCGAAAGACATAAGAGATCGAAACAGAAAGATCATCAAGGCCATGATGGGCACTTTATTGATGACAGGAATTTACTCGCTCTTCAAGTCATACGAAGATGATGACGATCCTTATTTTGATATCAGTGGACAAGGACCATCCGACTACAATAAGAAGAACCAACTGTATTCTCAAGGTTGGCGACCATACAGCATCAAGATTGGTGGTAAATGGATAAGTTACCAATATACTCCGATAGGATTGGCTTTGGCATACATGGGAAATTGGATTGATAACGAGAAATACAACAATCTTTCTGAACAGGATCTTTTCACAAAATCCACTTTTTCATTAATGACCCTTGGATCGTCGGCCATGGACATGTCTTTCTTGACCGGATTATCTGGACTGATGAGCGCGATGACTTCGGATTCTAAACCGGAGAACCAGGCAGACAGGCTGTTAAAGTCGTTTGGGAAGATCGGAACTTCATTTATCCCGAATCTATTCAAGCAGATTGACAAAGTGTATGATCCAACAATCTATGAGTCTGATACAATTTACGCTTCAATAATGAAGGAGATTCCGATAGTCAAGCGAATGTCTGATTTGAAGCCAAAATTGAACGCCTTTGGTCAGCCAGCAGAAAAAGTTGGTAATCGTTTCTATGGAAATGTCACTGACGACCATGTATGGTTGTTCATGGGTAAGCATAAGCTTTTCGCAACTGGACTTTCGGATGACACGAAGAATGTGTACGGGGAAGTAATGAGTGACGAAGAGTTTTACGATTATGCTAAAATTTCCGGGGAAATCGCCTACAAATATTTCAGTGAAAACATGAAGGATGTAGAATCAATGTTTGAGGGGCTCACCCAAGGTGAAAAGCAAAAGTTCATAAACAAGATTTTCAAAATGGCTCGTAATCAGGCAAAATTCTCAATAGCCAATTAAAATTATTCATATATTTGAACCATGTCTGGAACATTCATTAAACTAAAGGTTGAATCTGGAAAAGATTTTTTCCACGTTTACGACAGAACTGGTCTTTTTACAAAGAAAAACACTTCTGGCTGGGGTGGTAAATACAAACTTTCAGACGTTTCAAAATCTACGCTGAACGTTTATTTTCCAGACAAGAGCATGCGTTTATTGGACGTGCTTTCAGTTCTTCCAAATTCAGAGTGTAAAGGCCTCGAAGTTCTTCCCGCCGATCTTGGTGTTGGGAGTTACCCCCCTGGAATTTATCGATTCGAACTTGTTGTAACACTGTTTAATGGGCAGATACTTTCTGCTTCATGCTACATATTCTTTTTTGAACCGCTCGAATGCTGTATCAAGAAAAAGAAAATGAAGACAGACCTCAATGATGCTTCTTCTGAAACAGCAAAAAAGGTACTGGAACTTGAGGCATTGTTAAAGAATGCAAAATGGTGCGCATGTAAAGGAAACATGGATTGCGCACAGAAAATTGCTGATTACATTTGGACTAACTGCGGCTGTTGCTGCTAAATGAATTATATGGGAACAGATTGTTGCGAGAATAACGGCTGTGAAAGAGTGGTAATAACCAAACAGGGTGAACGAGGCTTTGCTGGCCCTCCAGGCCCAGCCGGTCCACAAGGCCCACAAGGTGTTCAAGGCCCTGCTGGCCCAGCCGGATTCACCGGAAACGTCATTTTGTTTGCCGATTTGAAGATATGGGGAAATCTTGAGCCCATAGGCGAGGATACGTTTGTTAGTGTCTCAATACCTGCAAACACCCTTCAGAATGAGGGTGATGAACTTGAGATATTTTGCTATTTTGATTACACGGCAAATGACCTCGTGAACTTCACGTTCAGATTAGCACCAGGTCAGGAGTACGTTTATCCAATCATTAATGCAAACAATGATTTTCGTTTAGTTCGAGTGTATATCACAAGGGTTTCTGCAGGTTCTCAGTTTTGGACAATCGAGGCGCTTGTGAATGATTCTGTTTCTGGCGTCGCTGTTCAAACTATTGCTACGAACACCACCACATTTAACCTGTCAACTGCAACAACTTTGGAGTTAACAGCAAGCAATGTTGCTCTTGGGGCAAATCAAGTAGTAATGAAAAAAGCCATGGTTTACCTTAACCGTGTTCAACAATAACGATTATGTGTGATAAATGTCATAAAAACTCATGCACGGGATGTTTTGGTAACGTTGAAATACCAGTAGGCCCACAAGGTCCACAAGGTCCACAAGGCCCGGCAGGACCAACGGGAGCCACAGGTCCACAAGGCCCGGCAGGACCAACGGGAGCCACAGGTCCACAAGGCCCGGCAGGTGACCAGGGGCCTCAAGGCATTCCTGGTGCAGAAGGCGCTCCCGGAATCAATGGAATTGATGGTGCAGCAGGTCCGGCAGGTCCGGCAGGCGCAGACGGCGCAGACGGTGCAGACGGCGCAAAGGTGCATTTCACATCAGGAGTCCCAGCGTCTGGACTCGGCGATGATGGCGATGTCGCATACGATACCTTGACTGGATATCCTCAAGTTGACATTTATCAAAAGGTGGCCGGAACATGGCAAAAGAAAGGTCGTTTTGGTAATGTAGTCAACCCAGGCAGCCCTACACCAAGCAGTCAATCATTTTTGTTTAAAGCAAACAAGACTTCTGCTCAGTTCCTCGATGCAGGAACGCATGAAATGGTTGTGTTCTTTGAAGACGACATCACTTCTCCAACTTATTTTGACAATGGAAATGTGTGGTCTTCATACAACTTCACAAGCGATCAGGATGTAAGTAGTGTTGAATTCACAATTGAAGGACTCGACATGTCGAACTCTTCAGGTGTGCCAATAACTGTTGATGTTGAAATCAGGCATCAAGTTCCGCCAGCAGCAGAAGTGGTGGTTGGTTCTGATGCGGTAATTGTGCCCGCTGGCGGAAACATAATTACACCACTGATCAAGACTACCTCTCCGATAAATCTTTCCACAGGGGACATTGTTCGCGTTGTGGCGACTCCGCAAACCGGCAATGCTGGCGACGTGAGTGTTGACGCGGGAGAATTCTTCAATAACACAACGGTATAATGTGCCAGCCTAAAGACCTTATGACATTTGTGGCTTATGCGAAGATGTGCAGTTGCACATTGGCTTGCAAGTACGTTGATAAGGTGAACTATGGCGAGTGCGGGGAAGACCTGATGAATAAGATCAGATTGCTTGACAGTTACATAGACGAAATAGAGAATTATGTCTATTCCTGTTGCAAAGACTTTTACCACAAAGGAGTGAAATTCTTTTGTGGCAGAAAGATTGTGATGTCTAAGAATAATTCGCTAATTTTGATTTCAGAAGGTCAGAAGGTGACTATCGAATCAAAGGATTTGAACTGTCTTACGGAAGAGGATATCTGTGAATTAGCCTCAAGGATACGAGGAATTTGCTACAATTGTTAAATGCGTGAAACATGCCTTACGACCAAAATAACACATACAATAAATTTCAGTCTGATTGCGAAAGCTGCAGTGGAAGCGAAAGCGGAGGCTGTGGATGCAGTAAAGAACCCGCTTGCGGATGTTGCCCTGTTGGTACAGTAGCCGTTTACAGCCCTGACGGAAAAATGCTTGGATGCCTTACTCCAAATGATGCTGAATTATTCAGCAACGGAGTCATTGAATCTCCCGAAGGATACGTAAAGGTTTATGATCCGAATACGGGGAAATATCTCGGAATGATGCTTCCCGCTGATGCTATTCAGCTTATTGAGTTTCTGACCAACGGAACACTGCCTTCCGGAGGTGTTGCTACATTTAACGTGGTATTCCCTCAAGTTGGTCCAAGTGGATACTATGAACTCACGTATGATGTGTTGGATGCCATCTCGAATGAACTGACACTGGTTGTTGACCGATTGGGCGACAATTCTACAATAGCTGTAGGAATCATCAACTCTGTCGAAGACATTCAGTTCTCACCATCTGGAACAACAACAATGATACCTTCCCAGGACAGCGATGTGGCCGTTCAGTTCATTTGGACAACTACAACGCCTGGCGTTTACACATTCGACTTAACATTCATCACTTCGAACCAGACTCATACAGTCCCGGTGAGATTAACACTTTCATAAAAGATGACTATTCAATATTTAAAGCGAAATCAAGTTCCAACTCCGGCTCCGGGGAACTTTTATCTGTTTTACGACCTGGACAATGGAAGTGTCCTCACTTACAAGGATTCTTCCTGTAATTTCGTTTCTTTGAACGAACTACCGTCCGTTGATACGAGCGCGATTGACGACTGTATTTGTGAGGTTGTAAAGAAGGTGTTTGACGACGCTGGTTGTGCAATGAAAAAGCAAACAATTACGGCGTCAGATTTTCAATCGATTCTGAACAACTTCAACTTGTACAGTGATGTGAGCATTGATCCTTCAACCGGGGGATATACTCACTCCATCACAAGTTCGCCTACCTTGTTTGTCCAGTTGACAACGACTGATGCTCTTTGTAACGGCAGCGCAACAGGGACTGCCTCTGCAACTGTTACCGGCGGTGTTGGACCATATACTTTGGATTGGACCACTTATGCAGGTGTTGCGGCGAATCCAGCGGCCCTTGAAGATGGTTCGTACAAGCTTACGGTGACGGATTCCAATGGAACGGTTAAGGTGGTTGGCTTTGTGATTTCTGAGCCAGCTACTCTTGAGTTGACAGTAAATGTTCAGAATGAATCCGTTCCTGCTGCCGCTGATGGCATCGCGAGTGCTGTCGTATCAGGTGGGGTGTCTCCTTACACTTATGTTTGGAATGACAACCTTGGAACACCAATTGGGCAGACAACCCAAACCGCAACCGGGCTCACCGCAGGAACCTATCAGGTTATTGTGACCGATGCCAATGGGTGTACAATTGAAGAGTTGAACGTTGTAATCGCTTAACGCATGAATAATTTTGAAATACAGCCGATAGACGGTGCAATTGCGATTCGTATTGTAAATCCTGCAAACCCGAATCAGTGGGAATTCTATCAGTTTGGAGCGATCAAATCTGTTGTTCCAGTTGCTCAAATTGGATTTGGTGATAGAGATTCTGTCACAAACATCCGTAAGAACCCTGTAAGGGAAGATGATAAGCTTGAATTTGTCATCAATTTCCACGATGAAAATGATTGTCCTCCGTTGAGATACAACATCAAGTATGTTGACAATCAACCAACCTGGACATACGACATTGCAGGCCTTGCGCAGGCCTTGGCTGACATTAATTCATGGATTGGGGCTGGGACAACAGGCTCTGGCCTTGCCAACATATTATTGGCCGGCTTAAATCTTGAGGGAACACAACAACTCGTGCTTGCATCGCTGGATGCATTAAACAACTTGTTTGCAGGAACAGCAAGAACCGTAACTGGACCAACCAGAACATCAGGGTCTGGAACTGTGCCTGCTGGGGCTCGGATGGTTTCATTTTACAATGCTGGGGGCGCTGCAGTTGATGTGAACGGAGGTACAGCGAACCTTGAGGCTTCTGAGTCTGTTACATTTCAGGCTGGCGGGGAAAACGATACTCTTCCAGCTATTGCGTATGATGCCACCGGAAGTACGCTTGTGATAACTGTCGTTTCGTAGTGAATGCCATATTTTCAAAAAATATCACCTGGGGACAAAGTAAGACTCACTCCTTTAGAATCTTTTTTTGAGGCTTATAAAAGAATTTATTCATCAGAATATTCTTTTGACTTTGATGGCTTTAATGGCTTTAATGAACGGATGCGCACCGGCAACGATGCGTTAGACATTACAGGCCCGATGTGGATATTTTTGCGACTAAAAACAACATCTATCGGTTCGTTGAATTGTCAGATTTGCAAGGACACGACTTCTGAACCAAATCGAAGCTGGAATGTTACATGGCGAGGCTCTGATGCCGGACTTCGACAATTGGTGGTTTTCTTCTGGAATACGGATGGCACGTTGAACAGCCATTATTCTACTGCAAACGTACTGGATGACGGCAACGGGCACAGTATTCTTTGGACATACGACGGAACGAATGGAGCAAACGGATCCAAGTTATACAGAGACGGATTGTTGGACACTCAGTTGACCGCAGGAAGCACAGGTATTCGTAATTACACGGGTCTTAATTCCTACATTTGCATAGGATCGACTTCAGGTGCCACTGGCGGTTGGTTCAATCAAGGAATTATAAATTCCCCCGCTGTTGGGTATGGTTATTTGCCGGATGCTACAGATGCTTTGAACCTTCATAATGGAGTTATAACTACGGCAGATTTGGGCGCGGAATTTATTCCAGATTTTGATAATTCTACGTACGATGGGTTAAATTTTAATGTTCCTGCGTTTTCAGGAGGGGCATCTTTCACTTCGGAATTTATGGAAGCAGGAGACAAGGTATTGTATGTGCCATGAGTAATTTATGCTTCATATCGCCAGATCTACCTGAAGACGCTCCAATTTGGGGTTTTATTGTCGGTGGAATTAAAAAAGGTCAACGCAGGAGCCTTGACGGTTTGTTAATCGCGGGGAAAATATCCATTGAATTTACCGAGGCATACGAAGCCGGTGAAGGATTTGGGGGCTTAACCAAAGAACAGATCGATAACTATATTGCTATGAACGGCATTCAAGTTTATACTCTGGCTCAAATAAACTCGACCATGGACTTTCCTGAATGGACGGACTATTCAAAAGTACCTCAATGATAAAGGTGTTTACATTTGATTCTGTTGACATCCGTACATCAGGAGTCACTGAGGAATTAAAACTTAGGGGAAGTGGACCCTATTCAATTCAGCCCATCATTGTAAATACAATTCAGGGATCGCCTACTTATACTGTTCAAGTTTCAAATGGCCGAGACTTGGATAAGAAGGATGAGAGCGGGGAAACACCAAATGATTTTGTTGACTATCACCCGAATTCAACTGATATTCATTTTGATGATTCCGTTCAGATAAATGTACAAAAGTTGCCATGGCAGTACCTTCGCATTAAGGTAAATGCCATTGGAAGTGATCGTGGTGTCGTTAAGTTTAACCTTAGTTATTTTGATGAAAATGGGTAAGGTTATTCACATACCGGATGAAGGTGCTCAACTTCAATATTTACAGCCAACGGAGATAAAATTCCCAGATTCAGCACTGA
>JACCDQ012109949.1_pt1 | contig 65237 bp, 60 predicted proteins | sample 7446031 | NCBI WGS metagenome assembly JACCDQ01 (sample SAMN15323442, study PRJNA562643) | freshwater metagenome | isolation source: river surface water | place: USA:Blue River Watershed | collected 2017-08-17
ACTCGCTCAACTACGTGGTCAAGGCCGACATCTGCAACCTCTGCATGGACTGCATCTCGCCATGCCCCACCGGCTCCATCGACAACTGGCGCATGATGCCCAAGGCCAAGGCCTACAGCATCGAAGAGCAGCTCAAATGGGACATGTTGCCTGCTGAACTCAGCGCCGAAGAACTCGCCGCAGCAGGCGGTGATGCCGGTGCTGCAGAACAAGAAGCCCAAGCCGCTGTGCAGGCCGCAGCTTCTTCGTCCGCTTCGGCCGCCAGCACCGCCGTCGCTTCGGGCTTCAACTCAGCCCAGTTTGGTGCAAGCATTCCCCCATGGTCGGCAGCCCATGCCTACACCAACCTCTATGGCCCCAAAGCCCAGGACAAATTCATCACCGCCACCGTGACCGGCAATTTGCGTGTGACCGAAGTCGGCAAGGATTACGACACCCACCACATCGTGCTCGACTTTGGCAACATGCCTTTCCCGGTGCTTGAAGGTCAGTCGATCGGCATCATCCCGCCTGGTGCCGATGAAAAAGGTCGTGCGCACCATGCACGCCAATACTCGATCGCCAGCCCCCGCAACGGCGAGCGCCCCGGCCACAACAACCTGTCGCTGACCATCAAGCGCGTGCTTGAAGACCACGACGGCAAGCCTGTTCGCGGCGTCGGCTCCAACTACATGTGCGACCTCAATGTGGGCGACAAGGTGCAGGTCATCGGCCCCTTTGGTGCCAGCTTCCTGATGCCCAACCATCCGAAGTCCAACATCGTGATGATTTGTACCGGCACGGGCAGTGCCCCCATGCGCGCCATGACCGAATGGCGCCGCCGCCTGCGGGCCAGTGGCAAGTTTGAAGGCGGCAAGCTGATGCTGTTCTTCGGGGCCCGTACCCCGGCCGAGTTGCCTTACTTTGGTCCGCTCAACAACCTGCCCAAAGACTTCATCGACATCGAGTTCGCTTTCTCGCGTGAGGCGGGCAAGACCAAGCGCTATGTGCAGGACGCCCTGCGTGACCGCGCTGCCGATGTGGCCGCCTTGCTCAAGGATGGCAACACCTGCTTTTATGTGTGTGGCCTCAAGAGCATGGAAGAGGGCGTGGTCATGGCGTTGCGTGACATCGCACAAAACGCAGGCCTGGATTGGGACACCATCGGCGCGGCCCTGAAAAAGGAAGGCCGTCTGCACCTGGAGACCTACTGAGTTTTCGCAGGCAAGGCCTGCGCAAACCGGTCGACAAACGCCACCTGCCCGGTGGCGTTTGTCTTTTCAGAGGCTGCTCACAAATGCTGAAGCCTCGGCGCGTGGACGAGCGGGTTTGTGCGAAGCCACAGTGCCCAGGTTCAAAAAGCAGATGGCTTCTTCGTGCGGGCTCAGGGCCAGCAACTCGCGCAAAGCCGGGGCGTTCATGGCCTGACCGCTGGTCAGGCCGCTGCCCAGGTTCAGGGTTTGCGTGACCAGCAGCATGTTTTGCAAGGCGCAGCCCAGCGACACCAGCTTTTCTGCACGCGGCACGGGGGGCTCGCTGGGTGCATCGCTCAACACGGCCACCACCAGGCAGGGGGCGCGAAAGGCTTTGTCGCGTGCTGCATCCCGTTGTTCGAGGCTGGCCTGTGGGTCGCGTTGCAGCAAGGCTCGCACAAACGCCTCGCCCAGATCGGCGCGCCGGTGCTCAGGCACCATGATGAAGCGCCAAGGCTGGATGCGCCCGTGGTCGGGGGCATGGGCAGCTGCAGAAAAAATCAGGGTCAATTGCCCGTTGTCGGGCCCGGGGACCACCAGGCGTTTGGGGGCTACATGGCTGCGGCGGGCCATGTGGTGCAGCAGTCGCTGGGCGTCTGAGTGTGCAGTAGGGGTTTCGGTGGTCAGACTCATGGGGCGGGAGATGTGAACAGCAAAGGAAAGGCTTGTTGCAGGGTTTGAACCTGGCCGCAATCTCGGGCGCTGTAGCCGGGCAATTCATTGACCGCCTGTTGAAACGCCGGGTCATGCAGCACCTGGAGCACCGCTTGCAGGTGCGGGGATTTCAGGTGGGCTTCGTTGCACAGCAAAAAGTAACGTTCAGTGGCCAGGGGCACAAAGTCGAGTTTGAAGCGGCGCGACGGGGTTTCCACCCCAATGCCCGCATCGGCCATGCCGCTGGCCACATAGGCGGCCACGGCCGCGTGGGTGAACTCGCTTTGGTTGAAACCGGTGATGCGGGCTGGGTCGATGCCTGCTTTTTTCAAAAAGCATTCGAGTAAAAAGTGCGTGCCCGAACCCGGTTGCCGGTTGATGAAGCGCACGCCCGGCCGTGCCAGATCGGCCAGGCCGTAAATACCCAAGGGATTGCCCTGCGCCACCATGATGCCCAGCCGCCGCGTGGCCACATGGATGAGTCGGCTGGCATTCGGGTCCAGCCATTGGGCGTAGTGTTGGCAGGCCACCGACTCGAACTCACCAATCGGCATATGAAAACCCGCCAGCTCGCACTGCCCGTTGTGCAGGGCAGCCACCGATTCCTGGCTACCCACGTATTTGCGCTCGACAGGCTGACCTTGTGCGACCAGGGTCTCGATCAATTTTTCGACCGCAAAGCCGTGGCTGGCGTGCACTTTGAGGGTGTCCTTGTCGCCTGACATCACTTTGGCCAGCTCGCCTTCCAGCTCGGAGGCGAGGGATTCGAGCGTGGGGTTCAGACGTGCCGCGATGCGGTGGCCCGCCCAGACCAGTTTTTCGGCCAATGGTGTGAGCGACGAGCCTTTGCCCCGCGCCATGTTGAGCAGCGGCATGCCCAGCTGGGCTTCACCTTGCCGGATCAGGTTCCAGGCATGGCGGTAAGAGCCGCCACTGACTTTGCAGGAGCCCGACAAACTGCCATGGGCCTGCACTTCGGCCAGCAATTCCAGCAGCTTGGGGGACAGGTTGCGGCCGTCGGCGTCGCTGATGGTCCAGAGGGGTTTGATGGATACTTTATGCATTTCAATACTTATATATAGGTAGATGATCGCACATTGAGATGCGCTATAAATAGGGTTTTCACTTGAGATATAAGGTTTAATTTGGCGGCATACTCTGAAGGGTTGTTCGGTTATTATTGTGCTGCTACAGCATAATTGATTGGAGCCGTGACAGCCTTCGCAAACATCTAAAAAAGGAGACTTCATGACGGCCATCGCGCATGAACCACAAGAGGCGCAAGACGGATTCCTGTCCAAACAGCGCATCATCGCCCACCCCGGCTTCAACCGCTGGCTGGTGCCACCGGCAGCGTTGGCCATTCACCTGTGCATCGGCATGGCTTATGGCTTTTCGGTGTTTTGGTTGCCTCTGTCCAAGGCTTTGGGCATCAAGGAAGCCATCAAGTGCGGTCCTGAAGTGGGCTTTTTCCAGGAACTCTTTGTGACCACCTGCGACTGGAAGATTTCCACGCTGGGTTGGATGTACACCCTGTTTTTTGTCTTGCTGGGTTTGTCGGCAGCCCTTTGGGGTGGTTGGCTCGAACGGGCAGGCCCGCGCAAAGCCGGTGTGGTCAGCGCGTTTTGCTGGTGTGGCGGCATGTTGATCTCGGCGCTGGGCATTCACCTGCACCAGTTCTGGATGATGTTGCTGGGCTCCGGCGTGATCGGGGGCATCGGACTGGGGCTGGGCTACATCTCGCCGGTCAGCACCCTGATCAAGTGGTTCCCTGACCGCCGTGGCATGGCCACCGGCATGGCCATCATGGGTTTTGGCGGCGGCGCCATGATCGGCTCGCCCATGGCCGCTGAACTGATGAAAATGTTTGCCACCGAAACCAGTCTGGGTGTGGTGCAGACCTTTGTGGTCATGGCGGCGGTTTATTTCGTGTTCATGATGGGGGGCGCTTTGTCGTACCGCGTGCCCGAAACCGGCTGGAAACCCGAAGGCTGGACCCCGCCGGTCACCCAGGGCACCAACGCCATGATCACCCAGGGCCATGTGCATGTGAGCAAGGTCTGGGGCATTCCCCAGTTCTGGCTGGTCTGGATGGTGTTGTGCATGAACGTGTCGGCCGGTATCGGTGTGATCGGCATGGCCAGCCCCATGTTGCAAGAGGTGTTTGGTGGTGCGTTGATCGGCATGAGCGCCAAGTTTGGCGAGTTGGACAAAGCGCAGCTGACCGCGATCGCCGGTGTGGCCGCAGGTTTCACGGCGCTGCTGAGCTTGTTCAACATCGGTGGGCGTTTTGTCTGGGCCAGCTTCTCGGACAAGCTCGGCCGCAAGCTGACCTACATCGTGTTTTTTGTGTTGGGTGGTGTGCTTTACGCCAGCATCCCGGCCAGCGCAGGCGCGGGCAGCAAGCTGATGTTCGTCTCGGCGTTTTGCATCATCCTGAGCATGTATGGCGGCGGTTTTGCCACCGTGCCGGCGTATTTGGCCGATTTGTTTGGCACCCAGATGGTGGGCGCGATCCATGGCCGTTTGCTGACCGCCTGGGCGACCGCCGGCATCCTGGGCCCGGTGGTGGTCAACTACATGCGCGATTACCAGCTGGGTCTGGGCATTCCGCGTGAACAAGTCTATAACCAGACTATGTACATCCTGGTGGGCATGCTGGTGGTGGGTCTGATCTGCAACTTGTTGGTCAAGCCGGTGGACCCCAAATATTTCATGACACCAGACGAGCTGGCCCATGAAAAGCAGCTGGCCCATGAGCGTGCCACGTCGACCGAAGTAGGGGCTGCCTCGGGGCAGTTCCGGCAAGCTTCGGCGGTCTGGGTCTATTTGGCCTGGGCTGCCGTGGGCTTGCCTTTGGCTTGGGGGGTTTATCGCACCGCCCTGAGCGTGGGCAAGTTCTTCAACTGATCTTGCGCCATGGACAAGTCTGTGTGACATCACGAACCCGGAGCTGGCCATGCCGACTCCGGGTTCAATGACGTTTGCGATGGTCTCATACGGGGCCATCGCAGACCTTTTGTAGGGTTGAAACATGAATGATGAACAGAAACAGTCAGCCAGCATCCAGGCCTTGATTGAATCGCACCGCTCCATGCAGGGGGGCTTGCTGCCCTTGCTGCACGCCATTCAGGACCTGCTGGGCTTCATCCCGCCTGATGCCGTGCCCGAGATCGCTGAGGGCCTGAACCTGTCACGTGCCGAGGTGCATGGCGTCATCACTTACTACCACTTCTTTCGATCCGAGCCTGCGGGCCAGCATGTGGTGCAGGTGTGCCGGGCCGAGGCTTGCCAGGCTTGTGGGTCGGATGCCCTGCTGGCGTTGGCCGAAAAAACACTGGGCTGCACCGCACACCAGACCTCGGCCAGTGGCCGTGTGACGCTGGAGCCTGTGTATTGCCTGGGGCTGTGCGCCAGTTCTCCGGCCATTCAGGTGGATGACCGCTTGCATGCCCGCATGACGCCGAGCAAGTTGACCACCCTGCTGACCCAACTGGAGGCTGCACGATGAGCGCCATCAAGGTTTTTGTCCCGCGTGACAGCGCCGCACTGGCGGTGGGGGCCGACGAGGTGGCGGCCGCGCTGAGCGTGCAAGCCGCACAGCGCGGGCTCGCGCTGGAGTTGGTGCGCAACAGCTCGCGCGGCCTGTTCTGGCTTGAAACCCTGGTCGAAGTGCAAACCCCGCAAGGCCGCGTGGCCTATGGGCCGGTGGCCCCCGAAGACGTGGCGGGCCTGCTGGATGCCGGTTTGCTGCAAGGCGCAGCCCACCCGCTGTGTCATGGCCTGACCGAACAGATTCCTTACCTGGAGAGGCAAGAGCGCCTGACGTTTGCCCGCATGGGCGTGACCGATCCGCTGTCATTGGCCGACTACGAAGCCCACGGGGGTTGGCAAGGCCTGCGCCGTGCGCTGGGCATGGACAGCGCCGCCATCGTGCAGGAGATCACCGATTCAGGCCTGCGCGGGCGCGGTGGCGCGGCGTTTCCGGCCGGCATCAAATGGCGCACGGTGTTGCAAGCGCCTGCGGCCCAAAAATACGTGGTGTGCAACGCCGACGAAGGCGATTCCGGCACGTTCTCGGACCGCATGACGATGGAGGGCGATCCTTTCATGCTGATCGAGGGTATGGCCATCGCCGCTGTGGCGGTGGGGGCGACCCGGGGCTATGTCTACATCCGTTCGGAATACCCGCACGCGATCGCCGTGATGAACCAGGCGATCGCGCTGGCCACGGCGGCAGGTCATTTGGGCGAGCGCGTGTGCGGCAGCGACCACGCTTTTCACCTCGAAGTGCGCAAAGCCGCAGGCGCTTATGTGTGTGGCGAAGAAACCGCCTTGCTCGAAAGCATCGAGGGCAAACGTGGTGTGGTGCGGGCCAAGCCGCCCCTGCCCGCCATTGAAGGGCTGTTTGGCCAGCCCACCGTCATCAACAACGTGATCACGCTGGCTTCGGTGCCCTTGATCCTGGCCAAAGGGGCCGGGTTTTACCGCGACTACGGGGTGGGGCGTTCGCAGGGCACCTTGCCCTTTCAGTTGGCGGGCAACATCCGCCATGGCGGGCTGGTTGAAAAAGCCTTTGGTCTGACGCTGCGCGAATTGTTGTTTGACTTTGGCGGTGGCAGCCGCAGTGGCCGCCCGATCAAGGCGGTGCAGGTGGGGGGGCCGCTCGGGGCCTATGTGCCCGAATCGCAATGGGACTTGCCCCTGGACTACGAAGCCTATGCGGCCGTGGGCGCGGTGGTCGGGCACGGTGGCATCGTGGTGCACGACGACAGCGCAGACATGGCCAAGCTGGCCCGCTATGCGATGGAATTTTGCGCCCTCGAAAGCTGCGGCAAATGCACGCCTTGCCGCATCGGCTCCACCCGAGGCGTGGAAGTCATTGACCGCATCACCGCCAACCAAAACAAAGCGCAGCAAGTGCATCTGCTGCGTGATCTGTGCAACACCATGCTGCACGGCAGTCTGTGCGCCATGGGCGGCATGACGCCTTATCCCGTGTTGTCGGCCTTGAACCATTACCCCGCTGATTTCGGCATCGATGCCAGCGCAGCGGACCCTGCGTAAGGAATCACCATGAACCATTCTTGCCAGTGCATGGACCACGGCACGCCCGCGCGCCAGTCCGAAGAACAAGTGGCTTTGACGATCGATGGCTACCGTGTCAGCGTGCCCAAGGGCACCTCGCTCATGCGCGCCGCCGTGGATGCAGGCATTCAGGTGCCCAAGCTGTGCGCCACCGACAGCCTGGAGCCGTTTGGCTCGTGTCGTTTGTGTCTGGTCGAGATTGACGGTCGCAAGGGCACACCGGCTTCGTGCACCACCCCCGCCGAAGCGGGCATGGTCGTGCACACCCAGACGCCCAAATTGCAGGAACTGCGCAAAGGCGTGATGGAGCTGTACATCAGCGACCATCCGCTGGATTGCCTGACATGCAGCGCCAACGGCAACTGCGAATTGCAGACCCAAGCCGGTGTGGTGGGCTTGCGCAATGTGCGCTATGGCGTGGGGGCGGCTGCCGGTGCGCATCACTGTGATTTGAAGAAAGACGAGTCCAATCCGTATTTCACCTACGACCCCAGCAAATGCATCGTGTGCAACCGCTGTGTGCGGGCCTGCGAAGAAACGCAGGGCATATTCGCCCTGACCATTTCGGGCCGTGGCTTTGAAAGCCGGGTCTCGCCCGGGCAAAGTGAATCGTTCATGGACAGCGACTGCGTCTCGTGCGGCGCGTGTGTGCAGGCCTGCCCGACCGCGACGTTGCAGGAAAAATCGGTCATCGAGCTGGGGCAGCCCGAACACAGCGTGATCACCACATGCGCCTATTGCGGCGTGGGCTGCGGTTTCAAGGCCGAGATGAAGGGCAACACCGTGGTGCGCATGGTGCCCTGGAAGGACGGCAAGGCCAACGAAGGTCATTCGTGTGTGAAGGGCCGTTTTGCCTGGGGCTATGCCACCCACAAGGACCGCATCACCACGCCCATGGTGCGTGACAAGATCACCGACCCCTGGCGCGAAGTCAGCTGGGACGAAGCTGTCGGTTTTGCCGCCAGCCGTTTCAAGCGCATCCAGGCCGAGCACGGCAAGGACGCGGTGGGGGGCATCACCTCCAGCCGCTGCACCAACGAAGAGGTCTATCTGGTGCAAAAGCTGGTGCGTGCTGCCTTTGGCACCAACAACGTGGACACCTGCGCCCGGGTCTGCCACTCGCCCACCGGCTACGGCATGGGCGAGACGCTGGGCACCTCGGCAGGCACCCAGACCTTCAAGTCGGTCGAGCATGCCGACGTGATCGTGGTCATGGGGGCCAACCCCACCGATGCCCACCCGGTGTTCGCCTCGCGCATGAAAAAGCGCCTGCGCGAAGGTGCCCAACTGATTGTCATTGACCCTCGCCGCATCGAGTTGGTCAGCGCGCCCCACATCCGGGCGCAGCACCACCTGGCCCTCAAGCCCGGCACCAATGTGGCCATGATCACTGCCATGGCCCATGTGGTGGTGACCGAAGGCCTGGTCCATGAAGCCTATGTGGCCGAGCGCTGCGACACCCAGAGCTTCAACGAATGGCGCGAGTTCGTGGCCCGGCCCGAGAACTCGCCCGAAGCCTTCGAGGCCGTTACCAGCGTGCCGGCCGACCAGGTGCGTGCAGCGGCACGGCTGTATGCCAGTGGCCCCAATTCGGCCATCTATTACGGTTTGGGCGTGACCGAACACGCGCAGGGCTCGACCACCGTGATTGGCATTTGCAACCTGGCGATGGCCTGCGGCATGTTCAGCCGCGAAGGTGTGGGCGTGAACCCGTTGCGCGGTCAAAACAACGTGCAAGGCAGTTGCGACATGGGCAGCTTCCCGCACGACCTGCCTGGCTACCGACACATCAGCAACACCGCCGTGCGCGAGCAGTTCAACACGGCCTGGGGCGTCACGCTGGACCCTGAGCCAGGTCTGCGCATTCCCAACATGTTTGAGGCCGCTTTGGCTGGCAGTTTCAAGGGCTTGTATTGCGTGGGCGAAGACATCGCGCAGTCTGACCCCAACACCCAGCACGTGGCTGCAGCCCTGGAAGCCATGGACTGCATCGTGGTGCAGGACATCTTCCTCAACGAGACCGCCAAATTTGCCCATGTGCTGTTGCCCGGCAGCAGCTTCCTGGAAAAAGACGGCACCTTCACCAACGCCGAGCGTCGCATCTCACGGGTGCGCCAGGTCATGCCGCCGCTGTCGGGCGTGGGCGATTGGGAGGCGACCATGAAGCTGTCCAACGCGCTGGGTTACCCCATGCACTACACCCATCCCGAGCAGATCATGCAGGAGATCGCCGAATTGACGCCGAGCTTCCAGGGCGTGAGCTATGCCAAGATCGAGCGCTTGGGCAGCGTGCAGTGGCCGTGCAATGAACAGACCGACGAAGCGGGCACAGCCCTCATGCACATTGACCGGTTTGTGCGCGGTAAGGGGCGGTTCTTCAACACCCAGTATGTGCCCAGCGACGAAAAGGTCACGCGCAAGTTCCCGTTGCTGCTGACCACAGGGCGCATCCTGAGCCAGTACAACGTGGGCGCGCAAACCCGCCGCACGGCCAACAACCAGTGGCACAGCGAAGACCTGCTGGAGATCCACCCCCACGATGCGCAGGAACGCGGCATCCAGGACGGTGACTGGGTCGGCATCGAAAGCCGGGCCGGGCGTACTGTGCTGCGTGCGCAGGTGACCGAGCGCATGCAGCCTGGCGTGGTCTACACCACCTTCCACTTTCCCGAGTCGGGGGCCAACGTGATCACCACCGACAGCTCGGACTGGGCCACCAACTGCCCCGAGTACAAGGTCACCGCCGTGCAGGTGGTGGCGGTCAGCCAGCCGTCCGAGTGGCAGCAGCGCTACCAGCAGTTCAACCAGCACCAACTGGGCCTGATGCCCCATGCCGATGGCGTGACGGCCGAGGTGGGCAGCCAATGACCCTTCTGGCGGCAGCGGCCATGGACCCCCATCCCGATCAGGCCTTGCCGACCGGGCTGGAGCGGCTGGCCGTCACGCGCTGGCAGGGCGCTGTGGCCACCAACTGTGACGACCTGTTGGCACAGGAAGTGCCGGTGGCGCTGGTCTTCAACGGCATTTCGCATGCCGTCATGATGGCCAGCCCGGCCGATCTGGACGACTTCGCTTTGGGGTTTGCATTGACCGAAGGTTTGATCGATTCACCCGCCGAGCTGTATGGCTGCGAGTCGCACGAGGTGGCCCAGGGCATCGAGTTGCAGCTGCAGGTCTCATCGGCTTGCGAATGGCGGCTCAAAGAGCGCCGCCGCACCCTGGCCGGGCGTACCGGCTGCGGCCTGTGCGGCACTGACAGTTTGTCGCAGGTGCGCCGCACCTTGAGCCCGGCCCCGTCTGTGCCGGTGGATGTCGGCGCCATTTGGCGCGCCGAAGCGGCCCTGCAAAGCGGGCAAGTCTTGCAACAGCTGACCGGGGCCACCCACGCGGCCGCCTGGGTCAACGCGGCGGGCGAGATCCTGCACCTGCGCGAAGACGTGGGACGCCACAATGCACTCGACAAACTGATTGGCTGCCTGGTGCGCCAGCAGGTTCATCCTGCATCCGGCTTTGTCTGCATCACCAGCCGTGCCAGCTTTGAAATGGTGCAAAAAACCCTGGTGTTCGGTGCCGGTGTGCTGGCCGCCGTGTCGGCTCCCACGGCCTTGGCTGTAGAGCTGGCCCGCGACCACAACCTGGCGCTGGCAGGCTATGTCAGGGGGCAGGGCGTGCCGCCCAGTCTGGTGGTTTACAGTTTTCCTGAGCGTTTTGGCGCAACGCAGCCGGACGCATCCCCTGTTACCGCATTCTCAGGAGTTTGAACATGGACATTGGCAATCTGGTCGGCATGGCCAACCGCATCGGGGACTTTTTTCAAAGCATGCCCGACCCTCAGCAAGCCCGGCACGACATCGCGCAGCACATCCGCAAGTTCTGGGAGCCGCGCATGCGCCACGAGCTGCTGGCCCGGCTTGACGATTCCAGCACCGATGCGTTGCATACCCTGGTACGCCAGGCCCTGCTGGAAAACCGCGAGATGCTCACCCCGCACAAGGTCTGATCGCTTTCGAGGGTGCCGATCGTGGGCACTTCATAATCCCCCGCAGTGTCCGCCTGCGCGGCCCGGTGCGGGGTCCAGGCCGGATGGTGAACTTCGGTCCTGGAGCCTGCCTTGAACTTTGACGTGCAACCCCTGTTTTGGGTGGATGCTTTTCTCTATCTGATGCTGCATGCCGCCGTTTGGTATGGCATGGCGCGCTACCGCAGTGGCCTGGTCGCTTTGTGGAGCGCTGCGGGCATCTTCAGTGCCCTGGGCGTGTTTGTGCTCGGCTGTAGAGACCTCTTGCCTCGGGACGTTGTGGTGGTCGGGGGGCTGCTGTTCATGGCGCTGGGTAATTTCGGGCGGCAATGGGCCTTGCGCTCACTCGATGGTCCCGCTGACCGCCGCTGGTTGTGGGGCATGGGGCTGTTCAACCTGGTGTACCTGGTGCTCAGTTTCGGCCTGCATTTTTCGGGCGGCTCCGAAGCGGCGCTGATGCTGGTTTTTTACGGCTTTTACACCTTCAATTGTCTGGACTATGTGGTGTCCGGTCGTCGCGTGGCGCTCACGCACGATCAGCAAGGCGCACGCTCTGTTCAGATGGCTGGCGTGTTGTTGGTCAGTACTCTGGGCATCAAGACCCTGGCTTTGCTGGGCGGCTGGGGCGCGACAGACCTTTATGGCTTAGGCTGGGATCAGGCGGTGGTGTTTGGGGGGCAATTCATCGCCGTCACGATGCTCAGTGTGGGGTTCATGCAGATTTTTGTGGATCGGATGAACCGTGCCACGGTCGATGCACAAAAAGAACTGGTCCGTGAACAAGAGCGATCCGCTTTGCTCAGGCAGCATTCACAGGACCTGTCGGTGCTGCTGAGTGAACGCGAAGAAATCATCCGGCAACTCACCTTGTCGAACAAGAGCGCGGGCATGGGCGCGCTCGTGGCCAGTTTTGCACACGAACTCAACCAGCCGCTGGCAGCCACCATGCTGCATGCCGAGCTGATCCAGAGCCAGCTTCAGGAGTTGTTGGTCACCGAGCCCACCCCCCGGGCTCAACTGTTCAATGAAGCTGCGGGCCACATCGTCAGTGACACCCAACGCGCCAGTGACATCATCCGCAAGCTGCGCAACCTGTTTCGCATGAGCAAGGGCGAATATGTTCGGCTGGACTTTGCCCAGCTCGTGGGCGATGTGCTGGACATTGTCAAGGCGCGCGCACACGACAAATCGATTCGGGTGGAGAGCCGGTTTGCCCCCGATTTCATGTTGACCGGGGATGCGATCCAGTTGCAGCAAGTGGTGCTCAATTTGCTGAGCAATGCGGTCGATGCCATGGAGGGTGTGACAGGACGGCCCCGCGTGTTGCGCATTGAGGGTCGCCACGAGCAAGGGTATTTGGTGCTGGACGTTCAAGACAGTGGCGCTGGCATTCCAATCACCATGCAAGACGAGGTGTTCAGCCTGTTCAAGAGTTCCAAATCCGAAGGCATGGGGGTGGGCCTGTGGTTGAGCCAGTCGATTGTGCAAGCACATCAGGGCACGTTGAGTTTTTCCAGCCAGCCCGGGCAAGGGACGGTGTTCACCCTGCGTTTGCCCGCCACCGAATACGTCTTGCCCCAAGGCGCAGCAGACCGTTAGATTGAAAATTTTTACACTGCTGCGTGATAAAAAAGGCAGCGACTCTCATGGTTTCCACTGAGCAGGCGCTGAACGGCGGCTCCCATAATGAACCGTCAAGTCACTTTTCTGACTTGTAAGTTCAACAACGATTGGAGACTTCACGTGTCAGACCACCCAACCCCTCGTCGTCGCAACCTCCTCAAAGGCGTAGCCGTTGCTGCAGGCACCTTGTCTGCGCCCATGATCGCCTCGGCCCAGACCGGTCCGATCAACATGCGCTGGCAAAGCACTTGGCCCGCCAAAGACATTTTTCATGAATACGCGCTGGACTACGCCAAAAAAGTGAATGACATGACCGGTGGCGATCTCAAGATCGAGGTCCTGCCTGCGGGCGCGGTGGTGCCGGCATTCGGTTTGCTGGAAGCCGTCTCCAAGGGGACGCTGGACGGTGGCCATGGCGTTCTGGGTTATCACTATGGCAAGCAAAACGCTCTGGCCCTGTGGAACTCCGGTCCGGCTTTTGGTATGGATGCCAACATGATCCTGGCCTGGCACAAATATGGTGGAGGTGCTGAGCTGCTGGCCAAACTGTATGCCTCGATCGGTGGCAATGTGCAGTCTTTCCTTTATGGCCCCATGTCCACCCAGCCTCTGGGCTGGTTTAAAAAGCCCATCACCAAATCGGCCGATTTCAAGGGTCTGAAATTCCGCACCAACGGTCTGGCCATCGACCTGTTTACAGCCATGGGTGCTGCTGTCAATGCTTTGCCCGGTGGCGAGATTGTGCCTGCCATGGATCGTGGCTTGCTGGACGGTGCCGAATTCAACAACGCCACTTCCGACCGCGTTCTTGGCTTTCCCGATGTGTCCAAAGTTTGCATGTTGCAGAGCTTTCACCAAAGCGCCGAGACGTTTGAAGTCATGTTCAACAAGACCAAGTACGACGCACTGCCTGCCAAGCTCAAGGCGGTGATTGCAGGGGCCACTGAAGCCGCATCGGCCGATATGTCCTGGAAGGCCATTGACCGCTATTCCAAGGATTACATCGAGTTGCAGACCAAGGACAAGGTCAAGTTTTACAAGACCCCCGACGCCATCTTGCAGGACCAGTTGAAAATCTGGACTGAAATTGTCGAGAAGAAATCGGCCGAGAACCCCTTGTTCAAGGAAATTGTGGCCTCGCAAAAGGCCTTTGCCGCCCGCGCTGTCAAGTGGGATCAAGACACCAACGTCAGCCGTCGCATGGCGGTCAACCACTTCTTCGGTGCCAAAAAAGGCTGACCAGCCGATGTGAGCCTTCCCCTGTCAGCCATCTGGGCACAAACCAGATGGCTGATTCATTTGGATGTGATGCCCCATGCAAAATACATTGCTTTTCATTGACAGGGTCAGCACCCGGATCGGTCAGTTTTTTTCCTGGCTGATTTTTGTCTTGACACTCATGATCTCGTGGGAGGTTTTCTCTCGCTACGCTCTCGACGCTCCCCATCCGTGGGCGTTTGATGTGATGAGCATGATGTACGGCACCCTGTTCATGATGGCCGGGGCCTACACATTGTCCAAAAACGGTCATGTGCGTGGCGACGTGCTCTACGGGTTTTTCCCGCCGCGCTTGCAGGCCAGCTTGGACCTTGCGCTCTACATCCTGTTTTTTATCCCGGGTGTGGTGGCTTTGGCTTGGGCCGGTTACGGTTTTGCCGCCGAATCCTGGGCTATCAATGAACATTCCAACATCACGGCGAACGGGCCGCCGGTGTATCCGTTCAAGACCATCATTCCGCTTGCGGGTGCTTTTTTGCTGGCGCAGGGCTTGGTCGAAATCGTGCGCTGCATTGTCTGCATTCGCCAGGGTGAATGGCCTTCGCGTGGCGATGATGTTGACGAGGTGGATGTCGAGAAACTCAAGGAAATGGTCAACGTCAAAGACGAAGACATTGCCAAGCTCGATGCGCTGATCACCGGCAAGGAAAATCACAAATGAAAAAAGAAGTCTGGTTTGGCCTGTCGATCATGGCCATGGTCGTGCTGTCGGCCTTTGTGTTGCTGCCCGCACCTGCCGAGATGACCAACGGCCACTTGGGTCTGTTGATGCTGGCGCTGGTGGTGGTGGCGATCATGCTGGGTTTTCCCACCGCCTTCACGCTCATGGGCATGGGCATGATCTTCGCGTGGATCGCCTACCGAAGTCAGAACCCTGACCTGGCGGTTCAACAAACACTGGATCTGATGGTTCAGCGTGCCTACTCGGTCATGTCCAATGACGTGCTGATCTCGATCCCCCTGTTCGTTTTCATGGGTTATCTGATTGAGCGTGCCAACCTGATCGAAAAACTCTTCAAGAGCATGCACTTGGCGATGTCCCGTGTGCCTGGCTCGCTGGCCGTGGCCACGATCGTGACCTGCGCCATTTTTGCCACAGCCACCGGCATTGTGGGGGCGGTGGTCACACTCATGGGCTTGCTGGCCCTGCCAGCCATGCTGCGTGCAGGTTACAGCGTGCAACTGTCAGCCGGTGCGATCACTGCGGGCGGTTGTCTGGGCATCCTGATTCCGCCTTCGGTCATGCTGATCGTCTACGGGGCCACCGCGGGCGTGTCGGTGGTCAAGCTGTACGCCGGCGCCTTTTTCCCCGGCATCATGCTGGCCACCTTGTATGTGCTCTATGTGGTGTTGCTGGCCAAATTCAAGCCGCACATGGCACCGCCCATGTCGGCGCAGGACCGTGTGGTGCCTTTGCCACCTTTTGCGCAACAGGTGTCTGCTCAGGTCAGTGACAAAGTTTTGCCGGGCCTGATCGGTGCCATCAAAGGCCGCCGCAATGCCGCCGTGCCCATGCGCGAATTGCTCAACCACCTGGGCATTGCCTTGCTGCCGGCCTTGGCGGTGGCCCTGATCATGGGCAGCATTTATTTCAAGCTCACCGCGCCGCTGTCGCCCGAGGTGGTGGAAGGTGTGGTGGCCATGGGGGGCGAGCTCAGTGATTCGAGCGACAACGCCACAGAAGAATCCGGGGGCCTGGCAGAGCCGCCGGGAGACGAACTGCAAACGCCGCCAGGCACAGAAAACGCTGCTGAACCTGCAGCACCCGCCCTGCCTGTGCAAGCCACGGCCACCGATGCGGCGTCTGCGCCAGCTTCTGCAGCCCAGGCGACTGCAGCGCCCGATGCCTCAGCTGACGGTGAGCGTCAACCCGCCCCCACGGTGTTCTGGATCGCACTGGCCAGCTGCGCGGTGGCACTGGCCATCTTCTACGCCTATTTCAGCTTTGTGCGGCTGGAGATCTTCAAGATGCTGTTGGGCTCGTTTTTCCCACTGGCACTGATGATCCTGGCGGTGCTGGGCACCATCGTGTTTGGCTTGGCCACCCCCACTGAAGCAGCGGCCATGGGCTCGCTGGGTGGCCTGTTGCTGGCGGCGGCATACCGCAGGCTGAACTTCGTGGTGCTGCGCGAATCGGTGTACTTGACCGCCAAAACCAGCGCCATGGTCTGCTGGTTGTTTGTCGGTTCCAGCATCTTCTCGGCTGCCTTTGCCTTGTTGGGTGGACAGGAGATCATCAACAGCTGGGTGCTGGGCATGGACCTGACCCCTGTGCAGTTCATGATTTTGGCGCAGGTGGTGATCTTCTTGCTGGGCTGGCCTCTGGAGTGGACCGAGATCATCGTGATTTTCATGCCGATTTTCATCCCCCTGTTGCCGCATTTCGGCATCGATCCGCTGTTCTTTGGTCTGTTGGTGGCGCTCAATCTGCAAACTGCTTTCCTGAGTCCGCCTGTCGCCATGGCCGCGTTCTACCTCAAGGGCGTGAGCCCGCCTCATGTGACGCTCAACCAGATCTTTGCGGGCATGCTGCCTTTCATGGCCATTCAGGTGTTTGCCATCATCTTGTTGTACCTGTTCCCGGCCATCGGCATGTGGTTGCCGGAAGTGCTCTACAAGTAAGCGGGTCCCCTTTGTGCCATGCAGGCCCCTGCACACCCGGGTGTGCAGGGGCTTTTTTCTGACTTCGGCGCGACAAATGCCCTGTTTGCCGCCGTGATTGGCTTGTGCGGTAAGGTCAGGGCATGAACACACAAGGATGGATACACGGCCTGAGCTTGGGCACACGCCAACTCTGGCGCGACTTGCGGGCGGGCGAATTGCGCTTGCTGATGCTGTCCGTGGCGTTGGCTGTCGCGGCGCTCACGGCGGTGGGCTTTCTGGCTGACCGCATGCAAACTGGTTTGTGGCGCGATGCGCGGCAATTGCTGGGCGGTGATGTGGTGGTGGTCAGTGACCAGCAGCCCGCACGCCAGTGGGGGCAGCAAGCGGCTCAGCAGGGTTTGCAAGTCAATACCCAGCTCAGTTTTCCAACCATGGCGCGGGCGTTGCCCGAACAAGGCGGGGCCAGCCGATTGGTTGCCCTCAAGGCGGTCGAGTCCGGCTACCCCTTGCGCGGTCGGCTGGAGGTGAGCCCGACTGTGCCCGCTCTGGGCATTCCGCCAGTGGGTGAGGTCTGGGTTGACCCGGCCTTGCTCGAAGCCCTCAACCTGCAAACTGGCCAAATGCTGGCGCTGGGTGAGCGCAGCTTGCGCATCAGCGCCACCATCGTGCGGGAACCTGACCGAGGCGCAGGCTTCATGAGCTTTGCCCCTCGCGTGATGATGAATGCGGCCGATCTGGCTGCCACAGGTCTGGTGCAACCGGCCAGCCGGGTGACCTGGCGCACCGCTGTGGCGGGCGACACGCTGGCCGTTGAGCGTTTCAAGGTGTGGGCCCAATCCGAGATCGAACGGGCTTCGATGCGGGGGGTGCAGATTGAATCGCTGGACAGCGGCCGCCCTGAAATGCGCCAGACACTGGACCGCGCTTCGCAATTTCTGAATCTGGTGGCCTTGCTGGCGGCGCTGCTGTGCGCTGTGGCCGTGGCGCTGGCGGCCCGCAGTTTTGCCGAACGCCAGCTCGATGCCTGTGCTTTGCTGCGGGTATTGGGGCAAAGCCAGCGCACGCTCACTTTGAGCTATGGCCTCGAATTTTTGGGCGCAGGCCTGTTGGCCAGCCTGCTCGGTGTGGCGGCCGGTTATGGGGTGCACCTGGGTTTTGTGCAATTGCTGGCCGGGCTGGTGGACACCCAACTGCCCCCCGCCACGCTGCAACCGGCCCTCATGGGGCTGGCCATGGGGTTGACCTTGCTGGTGGCGTTTGGCCTGCCACCGGTGCTGCAACTGGCACAGGTGCCGCCGTTGCGCGTGATCCGGCGCGATCTGGGTGGTTTGCAAGTGCGTTCGGGCCTGGTGCTGGGCATGGGTTTGCTGGGCTTTGCCTTCACGCTGCTCATGGTCAGCCGCAACCTCACATTGGGTCTGATCACGGTGGGCGGCTTTGCGCTGGCCTTGGGGGTGTTTGCGGGCTTGTCGGCCGGGGCCTTGTGGTTGTTGCGCCGCACCGTGCCGGGTGAACAAGCCCCGCGCTGGCTGCGGCTGGCCACGCGCCAGGTGGCGGCGCGCCCGGTGTTTGCGGTGGTGCAGGTCAGCGCCTTGTCGGTGGGCCTGCTGGCGCTGGCCTTGCTGGTGCTGCTGCGCACCGATCTGGTGGGCAGCTGGCGGCAGGCCACGCCCGCCAACGCGCCAGATCGTTTCGTGATCAATGTGCAACCCGAACAGGCGAATGATTTTCTGGCCCATTTGCAGCGCTCGGGCGTGCAGGTGCCCGACTGGTTCCCGATGATCCGGGGTCGTTTGGTGGCCATCAATGGCCGGGAGGTGGGCCCCAATGACTTTGCCAACGACCGTGCCAAACGCCTGATCGACCGTGAAATCAACCTCTCGCACACCGACACCCTGCCCGCGCACAACCCGCTGGTGGCAGGGCAATGGGTGCCAGGGCAGGCCGATGGTGTGAGCGTGGAGCAGGGCATTGCCGATACCCTGGGTCTCAAGCTGGGCGATCGACTGCGTTTTGACATCGCAGGTCAGCCGCATGAGGCGCGCATCACCTCGTTGCGCAAGGTTGACTGGGCCTCGATGCGGGCCAATTTCTTCATGCTGTTTCCGGTGGCGCAAATGCCCGATTTGCCCATGACTTACATGGCCGCCTTTCGCTCGCCCGATCAGCCCGGTTTTGAAAACACGCTGGTGAATCGTTTTCCCAACATCACCAGCGTGGACATGCGCAGCACGCTGGCGCAGGTGCAGCGCGTGATGGACCAGGTCATCCGGGCGGTGGAGTTTTTGTTTGCCTTCACCTTGGCGGCGGGCCTGATGGTGCTGCTGGCCGCCGTGGGGGCCAGCCGTCAGGCGCGTGAACGTGAATACGCGATCATGCGGGCGCTGGGGGCCGGGCGCACCCTGCTGGCGCAGGTGCAGCGTACCGAGTTGCTGGGTTTGGGTTGGCTGGCGGGCTTCATGGCCACGGGCATGGCCTTGCTCGTGGGCTGGGCACTGGCCCGTTTCGCGTTTGAGTTTGCCTGGCAACCGCCGCTTTGGGCCCCGTTGGCCGGTGGCTTGATGGGCGCACTGCTGGCCTGGAGTGCGGGCAGCTTGAGCTTGGCCGGTGTGTTGCGTCAACCGGTGATGAACACCTTGCGGCAGGCCGCCCAGTGATCCCCGGCACAATGGCCCCCATGCAAATTGAAGAAAAACCACCTTTTGACATCCCGTTTGAGTGGATCGGCGGCGAAGCCCCTGTGCGCGCCCTGGTGGAGCGGTTTTATGACCTGATGGAGCTGGAGCCCCGTTATGCCGCGCTGCGTGCCAGCCACGGCAACAGCTTGCAGGCCGCCCGCGACAAACTGTTCATGTTCTTGTGTGGCTGGCTCGGTGGGCCTGATCTGTACGTCGAGCGCTTTGGCCATCCGCGTTTGCGCATGCGGCACATGCCGTTTTCCATCGGCATCCTGGAGCGTGACCAGTGGCTGGCCTGCATGGACCAGGCGATGGGCGAAACCGGGGTCGACCCGGTGCTGCGCGAGCGCCTGAACCAAAGTTTTTTCCAGACCGCCGACTGGATGCGCAATCGGGGTGGTTGATCCACAGCATTGATGAAAATCACATCTCTCCAGGACCTCAAAAAGGTCCAGAAACAATTGGCCCTGGCGCATGAAAAAGCCCAGGCCGAAGCGGCGGCGCAAGCGGCGGCTGCACGCCAGCGCGAAGCCGAAAGCAACCTGTTTGCCCGGGCTGTTGGCGTGGTCAAGCGCCTGCCCGATCCGCAAAAGGCCAGCCTGGCCCCGCCCTCGGCAGCGCCGGTGGCCGCCCAGCGTCAAAAAGACGAAGAGGCGGTGCTGCGTGACGCTTTGAGTGATGGCTTTGATGTCAGCACCTTGCTCGACACCGACGAGGCCCTGAGCTTTTGTCGGCCGGGCATTGGGCCGGATGTGATTCAGAAATTGCGCAAGGGGGGCTGGTCCATTCAGCGCGAAATCGACCTGCATGGCCTGCGCAGTGACGAGGCCCGCGTGGCCCTGGCCGAGTTCATTCGCAACGCCCACCGCCAGGGCTTGCGCTGCCTGCGTGTGGTGCATGGCAAGGGCCTGGGCTCGCCCGGCAAAACCCCGGTGCTCAAGTCCAAGGTGCACAGCTGGCTGGTGCAAAAAAACCAGGTCATGGCCTTTGTCCAGGCCAAACCCGCCGAGGGCGGTGCCGGTGCACTGGTTGTCTTGCTCAAACCCGGTGGTTGAATGAATTGGATTTAATTGGGGTCAGATCCCGATTAAATGGTGCCGGGCCTTTGCGCTTGTTCGCATTTCACCTGGATCAGTTCGCGCTGACCGTTGTTGTCCAGGCGCAGGGCGCTCAGGCAGCCGCCCCACACACAGCCGGTGTCCAGGGCCCAGACGTCGGCACGATTGAGCCAGCCCAGGGTGGACCAGTGGCCAAAGGCAACCGTCACATCGGCGGTTTGGCGACCCGGCACGTCAAACCAGGGCATGAAGCCCGGCGGGGCGGTATCGGCGCCTTCTTTGGCGGCAAATTCCATCACCCCGTCGGCAGAGCAAAACCGCAGCCGGGTCAGCGCGTTGACCACCACCCGCAGCCGGTCAGCCTCCCGCAAATCGTCACGCCAGGCAGCAGGTTCGTTGCCGTACATCTGGTGCAGAAAATCGCTCAGATCCGGGCTGCGCAGGACTGCTTCGACTTCGGCAGCCAGTGCCAAAGTGGTCTGGAGCGTCCATGCAGGCAACACCCCCGCGTGGACCATCAAGACTTCGTGTGCGCAAATCGCCATCCGCTGGTGCCGCAGCCAGTCCAGCAAGGCAGGGCGATCGTGTGCTTGCAAAATCCCGTCCAGCGTGTCCATGGGTTTGAGTCGCCCGGCCCCTGCGGTCACCGCCAGCAAATGCAGGTCGTGGTTGCCCAGGACACATTGCGCTGCACCGTCCATGGCCATCAGGCGGCGCAAGACCGCTGCCGAATCCGGCCCCCGATTGACCAGATCGCCCAGCACGAACAATTGATCTCGGCTGCTCGAAAAACCAACCTGGTCCAGCAAGCGTCCCAAAGGGGCATCGCAGCCCTGCACATCACCCACCCAATAAACCGCCATGTGTCACCTCTGGGGGGATTGTCCCAAATGTGTGAGCGGCAAGGCAGGACGCTTTGGGCACAATAGCCGCCATGGACTTTTTACTGATTGCTTTTCTCACGCTGCTCAATGGCTTGTTTGCCATGTCCGAGCTGGCCCTGGCGTCAAGCCGCAAAGCCCGGCTCGCGGCCATGGATGAAGCGGGCGACAAAGGCGCACACGCTGCCTTGCAGTTGCTGGACCAGCCTACGCAGTTTTTGTCCACGGTGCAGGTCGGCATCACCTCGATCGGCGTGCTCAACGGCATTGTGGGCGAGGCTGCCTTCAGTGATGGCCTGGCAGCACGACTGACGGCCTGGGGTTTGACCGAATCGGTGGCCAGCATCAGCGCCACCGCCATTGTGGTGGCCATCATCACTTTCACCACCATCATTTTTGGCGAGCTGGTGCCCAAGCGGATTGGTCAGCTGTATCCGGAAGCCGTGGCCCGTCATGTGGCCCGGCCCATGGCCTGGCTGGCCAAGGCGGCTGGTCCGTTTGTCAAATTGCTGTCACTGTCGACGCAGGGCATGCTGCGTTTGATGCGCATTGACAGCACGGGCAACCGTGCTGTGACGGAAGAAGAAATCACCGCCAGTCTGGAAGAGGGGGTGGATGCCGGGCTGATTGAAGAACACGAGCATCAGATGGTGCGCAATGTGTTTCATCTGGATGACCGGGCACTGACGTCCATGATGACGCCGCGCACCGACATCCATTGGCTCGATGCCTCGCTGTCTGCCCGGCAAGCCATGGATTGCATCAACAGGCTGCCCGGTGAAGGAAAACACTCGTGGTACCCGGTGTGCCGCGAAAACCTGGGTCATGTGCAGGGCGTCATCAGTCTGTCGCAGTTGTTGGCATTGCCGCCTGATGATGAACGCCCGATCGAGCACCATGCCCAAAATGCCCATTTCGTGCCCGAGACCCTGACGGGCATGGAGTTGCTTGAACAAATGCGCGACCAATCGAGCCGCATGCTGTTTGTAGTGGATGAATATGGGGAAGTGCAGGGCTTGCTGACCCCGCTGGATTTGCTGGAAGCGATCACGGGGGAACTCAAACCCGAGACCCAGACCGAAGCCTGGGCCACCCAGCGCAGCGATGGCAGCTGGTTGCTGGATGGCCTGATGCCGGTCAATGAACTCAAGGCTCGGCTGGACATCAAGGAATTGCCGGCCGAAGACAAAAACCGCTACAACACCTTGGCAGGATTGCTCATGTATGTGTTGGGTCAATTGCCTGTGACAGGGCAAAGCATTGAACTGGACGATTGGGTATTTGAAATCGTGGATCTGGATGGTCGCCGCATTGACAAGGTCTGGGCGCGCAGCCAGGTGTTGGCGGCAGAGGCCATGAGCGATTGATACTCGAAAGCACTTCGCTCATATTTAAATATGACAAATTGATAAAAACAAATTTTTTAAAATCATTGTGCAATTTTAAAAATGACGCCTGTTAACTGAAATCATCACGGATATTCAGAGAAGGTTCGGATATTTGTTGTAGTATCGAAACGACTTGTTTTTATACGGAGTGATCATGACTCAAAGTTACAAAGAATTATTGGCCCAACGCGAAGCGCTTGAATTGGCGATTGCACAAGCCCGTAAAAATGAAATTGCCAGCGCTGTGGCCAAAGTTCGGGAGCTGGTGGCTGAATATGGCTTGACTGCGCAAGACATTTTCCCGGGCCGTGCAGTCAAAACAGGTGCTCCCAAGGCGGTGAATAAAGTGGCTGCCAAATACCGTGATCCCGCAACGGGTCAAACCTGGACAGGCCGAGGCAAAGCCCCGAAATGGATTGATGGCAAAGACCGCAATCAATTTGTAATTGTCTGATCACTGCAGCGTTTTTTTGCACACAGAAGATGATTCTGCACATGGGTGCAAGAAATTGGCTTCAAACCCCGCTCATGCGGGGTTTTTTGGGAGTTTTCACCAGCGGATATCCAGAAATTGAATGAAGTTCAAAGAGTTAAACCGATTTCAAATGGATGTTGGGTGACGTGTGGATGAAAATTATTAAAATTAACGTGATTCCAAATTAGATCGTTCCACTTGTCTTCTGTCACCATCCCTCCTGTTTTACCGCAACACGTGGCCATCATCATGGATGGCAACCGCCGCTGGGCCAAAAAACGATTCATGCCTGCTGCACTCGGGCATGCTGCCGGTGCGCAGAGGGTTCGCGACATTGTCAAAACCTGTGCGCACTTGGGTATTGCGCAAATCAGTTTGTTTGCTTTCAGCACCGAAAACTGGAAACGTCCTGAAGACGAGGTCAGCAGCCTCATGGGTTTGTTCATGACCTATTTGCAAAAAGAGGTCGACAGCATGAATGCCAACGGCGTGCGTTTGAGGGTTTTGGGTGATCGATCGCGTTTCTCTCGGCCCTTGCAGGAATTGATTGCGAAAGCCGAAGAGCACACCGCCTCCAACACAGCCATCACCCTCAATGTGTGTGCCAATTACGGTGGACGTTGGGACATGATTCAGGCGGCCCAGGCATGGCAGCGGGCCCACCCCGGACAGTGCCTGGACGATTTGACAGAGGAATCCCTGAACGGTTACTTGTCGACCGCCGGGGGGCCCGAAATCGATTTGCTTATCCGCACGGGGGGCGAGTCCCGTGTGAGCAATTTCATGCTCTGGCAGTCAGCCTATGCCGAGCTTTTTTTCACCGATGATCTTTGGCCGGATTTCACGCCGGAGCGTTTACAGCAGGCGCTGGACTGGTTTGCCGGGCGTGACCGGCGTTTTGGCTCTTCCGCACCCTTGTGATGTCCAGCGCCTAGGCGCGCAGCTGATGGACAAGATCAACCCATTGCCCAGCAATGGTGTGGATGTCGTAAGTCAAGGACTGTTCCCTGGCCTGTGCCGACAGGCGTTCCCGCAGTGAGGTGTCGTGGATCAGGCGCAGCAAGGCTTCGGCCAAAGCACTGGGGTTGTCGCTTTGGGCCAGCAGGCCAGTGTGCTCAGGTGTGATCAATTCCCGTGGCCCGGTGTCGCAGTCGAAGGCGGCCACGGCCAGGCCCCAGGCCATGGCCTCGATCAGCACCAGGGGCAGCCCTTCGTATCGTGAACTCAGGGCAAAAATTTGGGCATCGGCATAGTGCGCGGCAATGTTGCGGGTGGCGGGCAGCAGTTCCACACTGGCTTGCAAGCCCAGTGCCATGCATTGCGCTGTCAGGGCCTCATGCTCGCGGCCATCGCCCACAATGCGCAGTTGCCAGCCGGGGGCCAATGGGCTCAGCTGTGCCCAGGCCGACAGCAGCAGATCAAAGCCTTTGACCGGTTCCAGCCGACCCACGGCCAACACCCGCTGTGCACGATGCGGTGGCAGTGAGGCCGGGCGTGGCAGTGTGAGCGGGTTGGCGATGGCCACGATGCGTGCGCCCCGGGCGTGCCCTGTGTCCTGACCGGACTGAAGATGGGGCAGGGCTTGCAGCCAGGTTTGACGGTCGCGTTCGGTCAGTACCACCACGGCATCGCACCAGCGGGCGGCCATGCGACGGGCCATGCGGCGGGCGTACAAGCCCAGGTCCTGGCTGAAGTGGGTGTGTTCCCAGGCGATGTGCTGCAGCCCCAGGCCAGCCCGCGCGGGCAGGCTGAACCAGGCCAGGTTGGGGTCTACATCGATCAGGGTCTGGATGCGGTGCGTTTTCAGGCAGGCGCGCAATCGGGCCATGGTGGGCAGGTAGTGGGTTTTGAACGACGGACGTTCGTCGTACAACGCGTGCAGTTGCACGTTCGCATGTAGCTCAAACACCGAGGCCTTGCCGTATTGGCAGACGATGTGCACCTCGTGTCCCAGGTCGGCCAAGGCATTGGCCAGTACCGCAGTGACCCGTTCAGCCCCCGCAAGCACCGACAGCGTCCCGGTGAAGAAACACAGACGCAGGGGGGGGGTCATGCTGTTTGCTCCTGATGCGGCAGGTCTTGGCTGTGAAGTCCGCGGAGACTGAACAAAATGGCTGTGCCCAGACCGCATGCCAGGCCTGTCAAGGCCCCCAAGGTGCCCATGGCAGGGAGCGTCAGGGTGTTCACCACGGCCGTGACGCCAGCCGCTGACAACCATTTGATCGCGACCTGTCTGGCCAGATGCTGACGCAACAGGCCCAGGTTCAGTCCAGCCTCCGCAAAAGCCAGGGGGGCCAGCCAGGCTGACCATTGCAGCAAGGAGACCGTGGCGGCGAAGGCCTGCCCGTAAATCACCCGCACGATGAATGGGGCCAGCAGGCTGAGCAGCACAGCCAGCAGGGTGCCGACAGCCGTCAAGGCCAGGCTCAGACCCAGGATGTTGCGTCGGGCTTTTCGGTGGTCTTTCACGGCATAGGCCAGTTGGGGGGCAGCAGCGGCGGCAATGAGGCTGGCCAGCAGCAGCACATGGTCGGTGATTTGCATGGCTGCCGCGTAGGTGCCCAGGGTGTCCAGGTCGGTCTGGTGTTTGAGCATGATCTGGTCCAGTCGTCGCATGAGCATCATCCCCAGCAGCCCGGCGAAATAGACCAAACCCTGACGTGCAAGATCCGTCAATTCCGTGAACGAGGCGCGGTGGTCTGTTACAGCGCACGCTTGGGGCATTGCGTGTCGGGCAAAGTGCCGCCACAGCAGCATGGCCACGAAGGCCGACTCGCCGGCCAGCAGGGCGGCCAATACCACGGGACTTGCCCAACCCTGGGCGCAGACCAGCCCGACCCACAGCAGTTTGAGGCCCAGGGCCACACTGTGAATCAGCACCACGGGCCGGTTGTGGGTTTGGGCCTGGCTCCAGGCGATGACCACACCCGAGGGCTCCCGCAGCCACAAACTCAGGCCCAGTACGGCACACAACAACAGGACAGTCGGGGTTTCGGGACGCAACGCGCACCAGACCATCAGACCGGTGTAAGCCGCAGCGGCCCCCATGAGCCGCAGCCCAAGCCCTTGCCGCATGAGTTGGACCACGTGGGCCGGTTGCCCGGCTGTGATGGCCTTGGTGAGCCGGGGCACCAGCACTTCGGCCCCACACACCATGGTCAGGGCGGAAGCCACAAACACCAGTGATTGCGCGTATTGAAACAGCCCGAAATCGGCAGGACCCAACGCACGGGCCATCAGCGCCGTGATGACCAGTGCACCCAGAACTTGCAGGCCACGCTCGGCGATCAGCCAGGCGATGTTGCGTCCGATGTTTTTCATGTCAGGCCCTCATACAGCCGCAGCCACTGCAAGGCGATGGCGGGCAGGCTGAAGTGGGTCACGATGTGGTTTCGGCGTTGCTGCCGCAGCGCATTGCTGTCGTTGGACTGGGCCGTGTCGAGCATGGCGCGTGCCAGGGCCTGTGCATCGCCCACGGGCACGATGCGGTCATGCGGGGTGAGCAAGGCACGCACGCCAGGCGCATCGGTGCTCACGCAGGGCAGGCCGCAAGCCAGTGCCTCGGCCAGGACCAGGGGCGAGCCTTCGATGTGCGAGCTCAGTACACAGGCGCTGGCCGCGTGCATGAGTTGCGGCACATCGCTGCGGCGGCCCAGAAACCTCACCTGGTCTGACAGACCCAGTGTCTGGCTCAGTTGCTGGAGTGCCGCTTCGCAGGGGCCACTGCCTGCGATCCATAACTGCGCCGTGGGCTGGGTTTGCACCACCTGGGCGAAAGCCTGCAACAGGATGTGCTGGGATTTCTCTGGCACCAGCCGCCCCACATGCAGCCAGACAAATGGTGTGACAGGGTGTGGGGGAGAAGCTGGCAGGTCAAACCGTTGTGTGTCGATGCCATTGGGCATGTGACGCATCTTGTGCCGGGGCACAGCACCGCGTTGCACAAACAGTGCGGCCGCCTGCGCACTGACATGGGTGGTCAGCTCGCACAGGCCATCGGTCAGGCGGTACAGCCCCATCAACACGCGCCCCCCCTCGTTCAGGCTGTGGGCGGTGCAGATCAGACGCGGCATGGGGGTCATCAGGCGCAGCAGCCGGGCAAACAGGTTGGCCTTGACCATGTGGCTGTGCACCACATCGGGCTGCCATTGCGCGATGAATCGGCTCGCTTGCCTGAATGCGGCGGGCAGTCGGGCATAACGCAGCGTTGCGTTCGCGGCACGCAGATGCAGCCGTTCCATGTGCACGGCGGGATGGACCGTGATCTCGGTCTGCCCCAACAGGTTGAGGATGGCGACGGTGTGGCCTTGTCGCACATATTCACCGGCCAGTGCGGCGATCTGCATCTCTGCACCGCCGGTGAGCAAGCCTGTGGTGACGAGCAGGATGCGCATGGCTTACCTTGCACCGCGACCTGTCAGCACGGTCTGGATTGTTTTGAGCGCGATGAGCAGGTCCATCGCCAGGCTGTAGTGCGTGACGTAATACAGGTCATAGCTGAGTTTGATGGCGGTCTCGTCGGCATTGGCGGCATAGCCCTGCTGTACCTGGGCCCAGCCGGTGAGGCCTGGGCGCACCAAATGGCGATAAGGGTAGCTGGGGATTTGTTCTGCGAATTGCTGGACGAATTGTGCTTGTTCGGGGCGGGGGCCGATCAGGCTCATTTGACCCGTCAGCACGTTCCACAGTTGCGGGATTTCATCGAGCCGGCTTTTGCGCATGAAGTGGCCCAGGCGGGTGATGCGCGGGTCATTCGTTTGCGCAAATTGCACCGGATCGGCCGGGGCGTGGCGCATGCTGCGAAATTTGTAGATGCGAAACGCTTGACCGTGCAGACCGGTCCGGATTTGGCTGAACAGGGCTGGGCCCGGTGAATCGATTTTGACTGCCAAAGCCACCAGCACCCCCAAGGGCAGCCACAGGGGCAATGTGATCAGCACGGCACTCAGGTCCAGGATGCGTTTGACCAGATCGTAGGCCGGGTTGCCATCGGCTTGCCACAGTTCATTGGCCAGGGTGTCGGCACACAGTCGTCCGGTCTGTGCTTCGGCCACGGCCTGTGGGCTGTAAAGCCGGATGTGGCGCAATTTGAGTGTGGTCAAAAAGCGTTGCCGGATCAGGGTGTCGTCGTGGGTGGCGGTCGTGAATTGGCCGATCAGCGCGCCCTGCACATCCAACGTTGCCGGGCACTGTTCGGGGTGTTCCAGCCAATGCGCAGGCCATTTCAGCAGTTGCAGGCCGGCGCGGTGACTGCTTGGCGTTGTATCGGCCTGCATGGCTGGTGAGCTGTGGCCAGGTGCGGCCAGCAAGGAGGCCATTTGTGTGGGCAGGGCTTCATCCAGGTAGACCAGTTTGAAGTCTTGCGACCCCAGCCGCCAACGGTCACCCAACCAGAACCAAAATAGTGTCAAAAGCCCGGTCAACAGCACGGCACCACGCGAATAGGGTTGTTGCAGCAGCGCAAAACCCAGGGGGGTCAGCAAAAAAGGCAGGCAGGTGGTGACCAGCAACAGGCCGGTGCGTTCGGCCACCGGCATGTGGGCCCCGCTGTAAATCAGGCGAGCGGCCAGTGCGTAGGGCACGAGGCAGGCCAGCACGGTGCGGCTGAAATCCCGGGTCGCCAGTCCGGCACTTTCAAGCCCCTGGCTGATGGCCCACGCCAGCGCCACCATGCCCAGCCCCAAAAAGGACCAGCCCAGATGTTGGTACTGACGCTGAGCCCGTTGTGACGCCAGTTGGGGCCGGTGTGTGCGTGGCAAGGTCATGGGCAGTGTGGCTGTGGCCAGCAACGGCGCTTCGTCGTAAATCTGTGCGACTTGCCGGGCCATGGCCTCGGGCTGAAAACAGTTTTCATACGTCAGCCGGGCCGCCCGGCCCAACCGCTCACGCAGGTGGGCGTTGTGCAGCAAACTGTGCAGGGCGCGGGCGATGTCGTCCGGCACGTTGTTGACCAGCAGGCCGTTGTGGCCTTGTTCGACCATGTCGGCCATGCCGGGCAGCCGGGTGGCCACGATGGCCATGCCACAACGCATGGCTTCAAGGATGGAGATGGGCAGTCCTTCGTGGTCGGACAGCAGCACAAAGATGTTGTGCGTGGCCAATTGCTCGGCCACGTTTTCGACATCACCGGCAAATTCGAGGTGGCGTAGACCCAGCGTTTGGGCTTGCTGCCGGTGCTTGGCGCCATCAGGGCCGTCGCCGAGCAGGCGCGTAGGCGGGTGCAGGCCCTGGTTGGCCAGCAAAGCCAGGGCCTCGATCAACAAATCCTGCCGCTTGGGCGCAGCCATGCGGGCGACCATGACGATCTGCGGCGAGGCTGCCAATTGGCAGCGCCAAGGGACGTCGGCAATGGCGTTGTGGATCACGCTGGCACGGGTGGCGTCCATCGGCAGTCGTGCAGCCAGCTGTCGCTCATGGGCCGAGACGCAGATCATCCGGGTCGTCCAGGCGGCCAAAAGGGCTTCGGCCAGCCAGGCGTTGGTTCGGATCAGCCAGGGAGCCTGCGGCTTGAAGCCAAAGCCGTGCACGGTGTAGACCACCGGTCGTTGCGCGATTTTGCCGGCCAGCCGGGCAATGACTCCGGCCACTGCACTGTGGGCATGAATGACCTGCGGCTGGCCGTGCCGAATCAGGATCAGCAATGCGCGCACCGAGGCGATGATTTTGAAGGGGTTCAGCGAGTTGCGCAGGCTGGGCAGCGCGATCACCGCCACCCCCATGGCCTGCAGTGCGGTGGCCAGAGGGCTTTGGGGGTCTGGCCCGCCGATGATGACCGTGAATCGGACCTTGTTCCGCAACGCCCGACACAGCTCAATCACATGCGATTGCGCACCACCAGCCTCGCCTTTGGTGATGACCAGCATGACGTGGGGGCGGGGATCGATCAAGGGTGTGGCTTTGTGGCGGATGAGAAGCGCCTGATTTTACGGGGCCAGGCCCGGTGGACGGGCGGGTGCCCGGCCAGGCGATCAGTACCCGCTGGGGTTGTTGGACTGCCAGCGCCAGGCGTCCTGGCACATGCGGTCCACATCGAGTCGGGCTTGCCAGCCCAATGCCTCGCGGGCCAGTCGGGTGTCGGCATAGCAGGCGGCCACGTCACCCGGACGGCGATCCACAAACCGGTAGGGCACAGCCACACCGGTCACTCGGGCAAAGGTGTCGGCCAGTTCCTTGACGCTGACGCCGCGCCCTGTGCCCAGGTTGACGGTGATGCTGGCTTGCCGGTCTTGCAGGTACTTGAGCGCTGCCAGATGGCCCTGTGCCAGATCGACCACGTGGATGTAGTCGCGCACGCCGGTGCCGTCAGGCGTGGGGTAGTCGTTGCCAAAGATGCTGAGGAACTCACGTTGGCCCACGGCTACCTGGGTGATGAAGGGCATCAGGTTGTTGGGGATGCCGTTGGGGTGCTCGCCGATGGTGCCGCTGATGTGCGCCCCCACGGGATTGAAGTAACGCAGGATGGCCACATGCCAGCGCGGGTCCGATGTCTGCAGGTCGCGCAGGATGTCTTCGCACATGAGTTTGGTGCGGCCATAAGGGTTGGTCACTTGCAGGCGGCTGCTTTCGGTGATGGGCACCTGCTCGGGGTCGCCGTACACCGTGGCCGATGAACTGAACACGATGCGGCGCACGCCTGCACGGTCCATGGCCTGCAACAGGGTCAGGGTGCTGCCGATGTTGTTGTCAAAGTAGCGCACGGGTTGAGCCACCGACTCCCCCACAGCCTTGAGGCCCGCAAAATGGATGACACCATCCACCGGATATTGGACAAACAGGCGATCCAGCGCAGCACTGTCTCGCACATCGGCCTGAACGAAGCTCACATGGTCTCCGGCCAGGGCGCGGATGCGGTCAAGGACCTTGATGTTGCTGTTGCCCAGGTTGTCCACGATCACCACATGGTGGCCGGCGTTCATGAGCTCCACGGCGGTGTGCGAGCCGATGTAACCGGCACCGCCGGTGATCAGAATGGTTTTTTGCATGGCGCGATTTTAGAGGCGCGGGCACGGCGGGCAGTCCCGCAGTCGTTACGTATCCGGAACGAAAACCGGCGTTTGCGCCCCCTACAATGCGGCATGAACCAACGAAAAGGCATCATTTTGGCGGGGGGCTCGGGCACCCGGCTTTACCCCGTGACCCAGGCGGTGAGCAAGCAGCTCATGCCGGTGTACGACAAACCGATGGTGTACTACCCGCTGACCACGCTGATGCTGGCGGGTATTCGCGATGTGCTGCTGATCAGCACGCCGCAGGACACGCCCCGTTTTGCCGAGCTGCTGGGCGACGGCAGCCAGTGGGGCATGAACATCCAGTACGCGGTGCAACCCAATCCGGACGGGTTGGCGCAGGCCTTCATCATTGGCAAGGACTTTGTGGGCAACGACTCGAGTGCGTTGGTGCTGGGCGACAACATTTATTACGGACACGATCTGGTCAGACTGCTGGCCAACGCCCACGACCGAATGACCGGTGCCAGCGTGTTCGCCTACCACGTGCACGACCCTGAGCGCTACGGCGTGGTGGCGTTCGATGATCAGCAGCGTGCCATCAGCATCGAAGAAAAGCCCAAGGCCCCCAAGAGCAATTACGCCGTCACGGGCCTGTATTTTTATGACCAGCAGGTGTGCGACATTGCCGCTGACATCCGGCCATCAGCGCGTGGCGAGCTGGAAATCACCGATGTGAACAAGCGTTATCTGGAGATGGGGCAGCTCCATGTCGAGATCATGGGCCGGGGCTATGCCTGGCTCGATACCGGCACACACGACAGTCTGCACGAGGCCGCAGGCTTCATCGCGACGCTGCAAAAGCGCCAGGGCTTGATGGTCGCCTGTCCCGAAGAAATCGCTTTCCACCAGAAATGGATCGACGCCGCCGCTGTGCAAAAGTTGGCTGCGCCGTTGGCCAAAAATGGCTACGGCCAGTATTTGCTCAACTTGCTCAAGTAATTTTTCGCAGGCCGGCGGCATGAGCTCCGGCTGGCAGTTCATCCACCATCATGTCGGGGCTAAAGCCGCCGACCTACTGTACAAATGCCCTACACCGTCACCCCCGCCGCCATTCCTGATGTGCTGATCCTGGAGCCTAAAGTTTTTGGCGATGCCCGGGGCTTTTTTTATGAAAGCTTCAATGCGCGGGATTTTGCGCAAGCCACGGGCCTCGATGTGGGCTTTGTGCAGGACAACCACAGCAAGTCGTCCAAAGGCGTTTTGCGGGGTTTGCACTACCAGATTCAGCATCCGCAGGGCAAGCTGGTTCGGGTGGCGCAGGGCGAAGTGTTCGATGTGGCGGTGGACTTGCGCCAGTCGTCCCCCACTTTTGGGCAGTGGGCAGGCGTGCACCTGAGTGCTGACAACCACCGCCAGCTGTGGGTGCCACCGGGCTTTGCGCATGGGTTTGTGGTGCTCAGCGACAGCGCCGAATTTCTCTACAAGACCACCGATTACTGGTATCCGGAGCATGAACGCAGCCTGCTGTGGAACGATCCGGCCGTGGGCATTGTGTGGCCCATGGATGCTCAACCGCAACTGGCGGCCAAGGATGCCGCAGGCCGGGTGCTGGCGGCAGCCGATCTGTTTGCCTGACGCAAACGCCTTTCCTGATCCGCTCAGCGGGGCCGTTTCGCTGAACCATGCGGCCCGGACTTGATTTGCATCAGGTTCCTACGACCCGGTCATATCCACAATGACGTGAGGGTGTCCCTGCTTGGGGCACCCGCGTTCATAGGGATGCGATGCCTGATTTTTCGGCAATTTTTTCAAAACTCTGGCGCCACAAGTGGCTGTGGATGGCGCTAGTGTTGGCGCTGCTGACCGCCGTCGCAGGCGTTCGCTGGTGGCTGGGCCCGCAGGTGCAGGGCGAGACGGTGTCGCGCCGCGATGTGCTGCAGACGGTGGTCGCCAGCGGGCACGTGCAGACACCCCGCCGGGTGGACATAGGCGCGCAGATCACGGGCACGGTGGCGCGGGTGCCGGTGACCGACGGGCAAAACGTGCAGGCCGGGCAGGTGCTGATCGACCTGGCGGCGGATGATTTGCAGGCCGTGGCGCGGCAGACGGCGCAGGCGGTGGCGCAGGCGCAAGGGCGTTTGCGGCAGTTGCAGACCTTGCACAACCCGGTGGCGCAGCAGGCTTTGCGCCAGGCGCAGGTGCAAGCCGACCATGCGCAGGCCACGCTGGCACGCCAAAACGAGTTGTTTGAGCAGGGCTTCATCGGGCAAGCTGCGCTGGACGAGGCGCGCAAGGCGCTGGCGCTGGCCCGGGCGCAGGCCGAGACGGCGCGCCAGCAGTTGGCGTCTGTCAGTGCATCGGGCAGCGACACCTTGCTGGCGCAGGGCGCAGTGGCCGAGGCGCAAGCTGCCGCGCAGGCGGCGCAGGCCAAAGCGGCTTACGCCCGCATCAGCGCACCGGTGGCCGGGCAGCTGATCGGGCGCCATGTGGAGGTGGGCGATGTGGTGCAGCCGGGCAAGGTGCTGATGACCTTGTCGCCCGAGGGGCGCACGCAGCTGGTGGTGCAAGTGGACGAGAAAAACCTGCACCTGATCGCACTGGGGCAGCCGGCGCTGGCATCGGCCGATGCTTATCCGCAGCAGCGGTTCAAGGCGGTGGTGGCTTACATCAACCCGGGGGTGAATGCGCAGACCGGGGCGGTGGAAGTGCGACTGGATGTGCCCGAAACCGTGGCTTATTTGCAGCAGGACATGACGGTTTCTGTGGACATTGAAGTGGCTCGGCGGTCGCTTGCCTTGACGGTGCCGACCGGCGTGGTGCATGACCTGCAAAGCACAGCGCCTTGGGTCTGGCGTGTGGCAGCTGGCCATGCCGAGCGGCGCACCTTGCGGCTGGGTTTGCGCGGCGGGGCCTGGGTCGAGGTGCTGGACGGCTTGGCCGAAGGCGATCAGGTGCTGCAGCCGCTGGTCGGTGTGCGGGCCGGGCAGCGGGTGCGGGTGGTGTCGCCCGCGTCATCCGCATCAGGCGGGTGAAGGTGTGCAGATGGCGCAGTCCTGGGTGCCTTTTGAATGGATTGTGGCGATCCGTTTTTTGCGCGAGGGGCGCTTGCAGACCTTGTTCATCCTGACGGGCGTGGCCATTGGCGTGGGGGTGATCGTGTTCATGTCGGCCTTGCTGTCAGGTTTGCAGACCAATTTCATCGCCCGGGTGCTGTCGGCGCAGGCGCACATCCAGTTGCTGCCGCCCAAAGAGGTGACGCGTCCTTTGCGACAACCTTCCGATGCAGCGCGGGTGGTCACGTCGATCATCCAGCCACCTTTGCAGCGCCTCAAGTCGATGGATCAGTGGCAGTCGGTGGTCGGTCAGATCCGGGCCATGCCCGATGTGCGGGTCGTGTCGCCCGTGGTGGTGGGCTCGGCGTTGGCGGTGCGTGGCAGTGCCAGTCGGGCGATTTCGGTGACGGGGGTGGAGCCGGATGACTATTTCAACATCGTGAATCTGCCTGAAAAGATCGTGCGCGGCGTGGCGCGGCTGACCGGACAGGACATGCTGATCGGGCTGGAGTTGGCCAGTGATCTGGGGGTGGACGTGGGCGATAAGCTGCGGGTGACTAATGCGGCCGGGGTGGCCACCACGCTGACGATCTCGGGCGTGTTTGACTTGGGCAACAAGGGGGCCAACCAGCGTAGCACGTTTGTGCCGCTGCGGGTGGCGCAGAGTTTGCTGGGTTTGCCCGGCGGCGTGACCAGCATCGAGGTGACGGTGCGCGATGTGTACGAGGCCGAGGTCATTGCCCAGCGCATCCGTGTCGCCATGGGGGTGGAGGCCGACAGCTGGATCAAGACTGGAGCGCAGTTTTTTGCAGCAATCAGTGCACAGACCACAGCCAACACGGCGATCCGGTTTTTTGTGGGGCTGTCGGTGGCCTTTGGCATTGCCAGTGTGTTGGTGGTGTCGGTGGTACAAAAGTCACGCGAGATCGGCATCTTGCGGGCCATGGGCATCACGCGTGGGCAGGTGCTGCGGGTGTTCTTGCTGCAAGGCGGGCTGATGGGCCTGGGCGGCGCGGTACTGGGGTGTCTGGTGGGGGCTCTCGGCCTGGTGTTGTGGCAAAAACTGGCGCTCAACGCCGATGGCACGCCGCTGTTTCCGCTGGTGCTCGACCCGAATTTGTTTGCTGTAGCACTGGGTCTGGCCACGCTGACAGGACTGGCCGCCGCCTATGCCCCGGCGCTGCGGGCAGCGCGGCTTAACCCGGTGGAGGCGATCCGTGGCTGAGCTGGTGGTGCAACTGCGGGGGGTGCGCAAGGCCTTCAATGTGGGCACGGGCATCGAGACCGAGGTGCTGCATGGCATCGACCTCACGCTGAACCGGGGCGACTTTTGTGCGGTGATGGGGCCGTCGGGCTCGGGCAAGAGCACGCTGCTCAACATCATTGGCCTGCTGGATCGGCCCACATCGGGCAGTCTGGTGTTGGCGGGGCAGGAGACCACCACGCTGGGTGACCAGGACCTGACGCGCCTGCGCGGTCACCACATCGGTTTTGTGTTTCAGTACCACCACCTGATCACGGCCTTTACGGCGCTTGAAAACGTGATGATGCCGATGCTGGGGGCAAAAGGCTTTGCCGATGCGGCCATGCGCGAACGCGCCGAAAGCTTGCTGGAGAGCGTGGGTCTGACGCCCTGGAAAAACAACCTGGCCAGCAACATGAGCGGCGGGCAGCAGCAGCGCGTGGCATTGGCGCGGGCGTTGGCCATGAACCCGGCCTTGCTGCTGGCCGATGAGCCCACCGGCAACCTGGACAGCAAGAGTGCCGATGCCGTGTTTGCCCTGCTGCGGCGTTTCAACCACGAACAGGGCACTACGGTGTTGTTGGTCACCCACAACGCCGAGATGGCCCGGCTGTGCGACAAGACCATCCATGTGGTGGATGGGCTGATTCAGGGGTGATGTTTCAGGCTTTGAGGAAGTCGGCGCAAATCGCTTGCGTTTGCGCGGTGGTCAGGCGGTTGCCATGCTGGCTGACCACGGCAGCGGCGGCCCTGTTGGCCAGCGCAGCGGCCTGGGCCGGGCTCATGCCGTGCGTGATGCCATACAAAAACGCCCCGGCAAACATGTCACCCGCGCCATTGGTGTCCACGGCTTTGGTGGGCACGGCGGGCACGTCGGTGCGGCTGCTGCCCTGAATCACGATGCTGCCTTGCGGGCCACGCGTCAGGCACACGGTTTGTGCCAGCTTGGAAAGCTGGCCGATGATCGCCTCCAGGTCGGTGGTGCCGCACCAGGTTTGCGCTTCTTCTTCGTTGGCAAACAGGTAGTCCACGCCTTTGCCCAGCATGGCTTCGAGGCCTGCACGGCAGAAGTTGATCATGCTCACATCGCTGAGTGTGAGGGCCGTGGCAACTTTGTGATCCATGGCGATTTGGCGACCTTTGACAGCGGCTTCCAGGCCCGTGGGCGAGGCGGCCAGGTAGCCTTCCATGTAATAGATGCGTGATTTGGCAATGTCGTGCGGGTGCAGTGCGCTGCTGTCGAGCTGCGAGGTGGCCCCCAAAAACGTGCACATGCTGCGCTCGGCATCGGGCGTGACCAGCACCATGCAGCTGCCGGTCTGGCCTTCGCCCGCCCGGGTGTGGGTCAGGTTCGTGGCCACCCCGTTGGCTTGAAGGTCCTGGCTGTAAAAAGCGCCCAGTTCATCGTCGGCCACACGGCACGAATAAAACGCCTTGCCGCCCAGTTGCGCCAGTGCCACCACGGTGTTGCCTGCTGATCCACCGCCCGTGCGGCGAGCGTGCAGGCCCTGGACATGGGTGAGCAGTTCGGCGCGTTGCGCAGTGTCGATCAGGGTCATGTGCCGTTTGCTCACCCCCATGGTGCTCAGCAGATCATCGGAGACTTCGTATTCGGTATCGACCAGGGCGTTGCCGATGGCGTAGAGGTGGTAGTGGGACATGGCGCAGGCAAGAGGGAAAAGGGAGGAGTTTAGCGGGGCCAGATCCTGGCGGCATCACATCAGCCCCTGCTCCGCCATCGACAGGGACTGACCCTGGCCCACGATGATGTGATCCAACACGCGCACATCCACCAGGGCGAGTGAGGCCTTGAGCGTTTGGGTCAGGTGCTCGTCGGCCCTGCTCGGCTGCACCGAGCCGCTGGGGTGGTTGTGGCTCAGCACCACGGCGGCGGCCTGGTGGTGCAGGGCGCGCAGCACGACTTCGCGGGGATACACCGAGGTTTGACTGAGGGTGCCCCTGAAAAGTTCCTCCAGCGCAAGCAAGCGGTTCTGGCTGTCCAGAAACAGCACGGCAAAGACTTCGTGGTTTTTGTGGCCCAGTTGCAGCTGTAGATACTGCTTGACGGCGTCGGGTGTGTGAAAAGCCTCGCGCTCTTTGAGCCGCTGGCTCAGGGCCCGGCGGGCCAGTTCGAACACGGCCAGCAGCTCGGCTTGTTTGGCAGGCCCGAGGCCCTTGACCTTTTTGAGCGATGTGGCGGTGGCTTGCAGAAGACCCGCGATGCCGTTCGGCCCCAGCAGCTCTTCGGACAGCTGGAAGACGTTTTTGCCCGCCATGCCGGTGCGCAGCAAGATGGCCAGCAACTCGACATCGCTCAGGGCCAGAGGGCCCCGGGCCAGCAGTTTCTCGCGAGGCCGCGCATCGGGCGGCAAGTCCTTGATGCTCATGTGTGGCCCCTCCCTGGAGCAGCCGTCGGTCCTTTTCGTCCCTTTTGAGGCGTGGGATGGCCGGGCTTTTTACAATAACGACTTCTTTATGCCCGTTTGGCCGCTTTGGCGGCATTCCAGAAAACCCTTATGTCCACAGTCCAACCCGGTTCTTTCCTGACGCTCCACTACCGCCTGGCGGGGCCGCAAGGCGACATCATCAACACCTTTGTTGAAAAGCCTGCCACGCTGTCGTTGGGCTCGGGCACGCTGACACCCGGTTTGGAGCAGCGCTTGCTGGGCTTGGCTGAGGGCACCCGCATGGTGATGGAGCTGCCTGCGGGGGAGGCGTTTGGTGACCATAACCCGGACATGCAGCAATGGGTGGCGCGCAAGCTGCTCAATGAACTGGGCGATCCGATGGAAAAGTACGCGGCTGGCGATGTGGTGCAGTTTCCTACGCCAGACGGCCTGGGCGCCTATGCCGGCACGGTGTTGCAGGTGGGTGATGATGGCGCTGTGTTGTTCGACTTCAATCATCCCTTGGCCGGGCAGCCGGTGACGTTCGAGGTTGAGCTGATCGGGGTGCTGTGATGAGCGAAATCCTGCTGGCCGAGCCCCGGGGTTTTTGTGCGGGTGTCGATCGTGCGATCGACATCGTGGAGCATGCTTTGGCCAAATTTGGGCGTCCGATTTATGTGCGCCACGAGATCGTGCACAACACCTATGTGGTCAATGACTTGAAGGAAAAAGGCGCGATCTTCATTGAAGAGCTGTCGGATGTGCCGCCGGGGGCGACGCTGATTTTCAGCGCCCACGGGGTGAGCCAGGCGGTGCAAAACGAAGCCCGGCAACGGGGCTTTCAAATCTTTGATGCCACCTGCCCTCTGGTGACCAAAGTGCATGTGGAGGTGGCCAAACTGCACAAAGAAGGTTACGAGTTCATCATGATCGGCCACAAGGGTCACCCCGAGGTGGAAGGGACCATGGGGCAACTCGACAGCGGCATTCACCTGGTGGAAGACGCGGTCGATGTGGCCAAAGTGGTGCTGGGTCAGTCAGAAAAGCTGGCGGTGGTGACGCAAACCACGCTGAGTGTGGACGATGCTGCCGAGATACTGGCTGCCGTGAAAGCCCGCTTTCCGCAGGTGCGTGAGCCCAAGCAGCAAGACATTTGCTACGCCACCCAAAACCGGCAAGACGCGGTGAAGTTGCTCAGCCCGCAGGTGGACGTGGTGATCGTGGTGGGCAGCCCCACCAGCTCCAACAGCAACCGCCTGCGCGAGCTGGCCGACCGGCTGGGCACGCCCGCCTACATGGTGGACAGCGCGGCCGATCTGGACCCGGCCTGGTTTGAAAAAGCACAAAAAGTGGGTCTGACAGCGGGGGCCTCGGCTCCGGATGTGCTGGTGCAAGAGGTGATTGCCCGGCTGCGGACTCTGGGAGCGGTGTCGGTGCGCACACTGGACGGCATTGAGGAAACCATCAAGTTCCCGCTGCCTAAAGGCTTGAAGCTGTAATCCGCTGGACCACTGCCCCATGTGGGAGCGAGCCCCTGCTCGCGAATGGGGGCTGTGCCATGGCATGCACTCGGCCGCAGGGGCGGCCTCCCACGTCACTACAATGGCGGCATGCTTGATATTGTTCTTCTCCGCAAAGATCTGGACGCCGTTGTTGCGCGTTTGCAGACCCGTAAAAATCCTCAGCCCTTCTTGAATGTGAACGCTTTCCGCGCCTTGGAGGGTGAGCGCAAAACGCTGCAAACCCGCACCGAAGAGTTGCAAAGCCAGCGCAACAGCCTGTCCAAGCAGATTGGCATGCTCAAGGGCAAGGGCCAGCACGCCGACGCTGATGCCGTGATGGCGCAAGTGGGCGCGATCAAAGACGAGCTGGACGCTTCGGCGCAGCGCCTGGAGGCGATTCAGTCCGAGCTGCAAAACCTCTTGCTGGCGGTGCCCAATTTGCCGCACGAGTCGGTCCCTGTGGGGGCCGATGAGCAGGGCAACGTCGAGGTGCGTCGCTGGGGCCAGGCCCGGGCTTTTGACTTCGAAGTCAAAGACCATGTCGACATTGGCGAAAAGCTGGGCTTGGACTTTGCCACGGGCACCAAATTGACCGGTTCTCGCTTTACCTTCATGCGCGGCCCGGTGGCACGTTTGCACCGTGCGCTGGCGCAGTTCATGCTGGATGTGCAGACCAGTGAGCATGGCTACACCGAATGCTACACGCCTTACATCGTGAACGCCGACACCTTGCGCGGCACAGGCCAGCTGCCCAAGTTCGAGGCCGACCTGTTTGCGGCGAACAAGGGCGGGCAAGAGGGTGAAGAAAGCCAGGCGCTGTATCTGATTCCCACCTCTGAAGTGACGCTGACCAACATCGTGCGCGACGAGGTGCTGGCCGAAGCCGATTTGCCGATCAAGCTCACGGCGCACACCCCCTGCTTCCGGTCCGAGGCGGGCAGCGGCGGGCGGGATGTGCGTGGCCTGATCCGCCAGCACCAGTTTGACAAGGTGGAGATGGTGCAAATTGTGCACCCCGAGCACAGTTACGAAGCACTGGAAGCCATGACTGGTCACGCCGAGGCCATCTTGCAAAAACTGGGTTTGCCTTATCGCGTGATGAGTCTGTGCACGGGTGACATGGGTTTTGGTGCCAGCAAGACCTATGACCTGGAGGTTTGGGTGCCTGCGCAAAACACTTACCGCGAGATCAGCTCGGTGTCCAATTGCGAGGCGTTTCAGGCGCGCCGTCTGCAGGCACGTTTCAAGAATGCGCAAGGCAAAAATGAATTGGTGCACACGCTGAACGGATCTGGCTTGGCCGTAGGCCGTGCGCTGGTGGCTGTGCTTGAAAATTACCAGAACGGCGATGGCTCGGTCACGATCCCCGAAGTGCTGCGTTCTTACATGGGCGGTCAGGAGACCCTCGGAGCCTGATAGAATATCGGCTTCGACAATCGCACCGAAACAGGAGAGGTGGCAGAGTGGTCGAATGTACCTGACTCGAAATCAGGCGTAGGGGCGACCCTACCGAGGGTTCGAATCCCTCCCTCTCCGCCAAATCAAAAACCCCGCTGTGCGGGGTTTTTTTTGACCTCAAGGTCTTTGCTGCCATCCATGATTCAAAGGTTTGACATGAAATTCCTGATACAAACCGTTTCCATCGCGCTGACTGCCGTTTTGCTGCAAGGCTGCACGGTGTTGGCCATTGCCGATGTGGCGGCCTCTACGGTGGTGTATGGGGTAAAAACGGTGGTCAATGTGGTGGATGCGGTCACACCGGACATCGTCAACAAGAAAAAAGACAAGTAAGACGAATAAGTACACCATGACAAAGGGGCCTTCAAGGCCCCTTTGTCATGGTATTGCGGTCAAGCTACAGCTCAGATACCCAACCAGCCGTTGGTGCGTGCAAAGTGCAGGGCTTGTGTGCGGCTGTTGACACCCAAGCGGCGGAACAGACGCCAGAAATGCACTTTGACGGTGTGTTCGCTGATGTCCAGTTTTTCGGCGATATCGCGGTTGGACAAGCCTTGGTCCAGCATCAGGATGAGTTGTTTTTGACGTTTGGACAACTTGGTGGGGCCAGCAGGCGTGCCGGAAGCTTCCTCGGCAGCAGCTTCTTCTTCGGTGATCAACAGGGCCCGCAAGGCTTCAATGATTTGCGTTGGGCTGTTGGATTTTTCGATGAACACATCGGCACCGGCTTCGATGCAGCGGTCTTCGTATTCGCTGGCGCTGGAGCTGGTCACGACAGCCAGCGGTACGTCAGGGAATTTGGCTTTGAGCAATTGAACGCCAGACATGCCCAAGGTGTCGGGCAGTTGCAGGTCCAGGCAAAAAAGTTCAGCCGGTCCATTTTTTTCGACAGTGGATTCCACCACGTTCAATTTGTGGATGGGAATGATTTTCAGACCCGGTTTCACGCGGTGGACCAGCATGGTCAAAGCATCGCGCATCAGCGGGTGGTCGTCGATGACGTAAACAGTCATGATTTGATTCTCGGCGTTAAACTGAAAGTATAAGGATATCAGTTTTTTGATATTTATGCAATATTATCAAATAAATCGACAAAATCATTGACCCGAATGGGCCATTTTCTCTTGAAGAATTTGGAGGTTTTCAGCGGCTTTCCTCTGCTGATCCGGCGTCAACGGCTCCAGCACGGCCATGCATGCAGCCAAAGAGGATGCCCCGTTGTTTTGCAGTTGGGTCACGGTTTGTCCAGCCTCCTTGGGCGATGCAAACCCCAGACTTTGCAACAGCAGCTGTCCTTGTGCATCAACGAACTTGAAATAGAACTGTCCGTTTTTCTCGCGGTATTGCTTGAAGCTGGGCAATGCCACTTTGGCTTCCTTGGCAGAGTGCTGGCTGGCACCCGAGGACAGGGCGCGCAGGCCGACCGCGTGGCGTAATTCGCGGATGAACGGCGTGGCCATTTGGCGGGCCTTGTCGGCTCCGGCCAGCAGGATTTTGTCGAGTTGGGCAGGGTTGTTGATCAGGGCCTCGTATTGCTCACGCATGGGCGCGACTTCGCGGTCGATCCGCTCAAACAGCATTTGTTTGGCATCGCCCCAGCCGATGCCGTCGGCATAGGCTTTGGCCAGTGTGGCAGTTTCTTCGGCGCTGGCAAAAGCCTGATAGATCTGGAACAGGGCCGAGCCTTCGGTGGCTTTGGGCTCACCGGGGGCTTTGGAGTCGGTGACGATGCCTGCGATTTGCTTGCGCATCTGGGCGGCAGGGGCAAATAACGGAATGGTGTTGTCGTAGCTCTTGCTCATCTTGCGGCCATCCAGGCCAGGCAACAGGGCCACGGATTCTTCGATCACGGCTTCTGGCAACACGAAGTGTTCGCCATACAGGTGGTTGAAGCTGGACGCCATGTCGCGTGCCATTTCGATGTGCTGGATCTGGTCGCGCCCCACCGGCACTTTGTGGGCCTTGAACATCAGGATGTCGGCCCCCATCAGCACGGGGTACATGAACAGGCCTGCCGTGACGTCACTGTCCGGGTCATGGCCTGCGGCATTGTTCTTGTCCACTGCAGCTTTGTAGGCGTGGGCACGGTTGAGCACGCCTTTGCCCGTCACGCAGGTCAAAAACCAGGTCAGTTCAGGAATTTCGGGGATGTCGGACTGCCGATAAAACGTGACTTTGTCGGGGTCCAGGCCCGAGGCGATCCAGCTGGCGGCAATCTCCAGTGTTGAGCGCTGGATGCGCGCCGGGTCATCGCACTTGATGAGTGCGTGGTAGTCGGCCAGAAAGTAAAAACCGTCGGTATGTGGGGTGCGGCTGGCTTGCACGGTGGGGCGGATGGCACCCACATAGTTGCCCAGGTGCGGGGTGCCGGTGGTGGTGATGCCGGTCAGAACCCGGGTGCGTGGCAAAGATGTCATGGCAGAAAAAAATCAGCGAATCAAAAAAGACAGGGGGCTCAGGATCTGTTTGATCAGTCCCAGTGTCAGGTCCATCACAGGCTGCATCCACAGGGTGTTGACCACCCCTGTGATGACCAGCGCCATGACGATGTAAAAGCCCCAGGGCTCGACACGTGAGAGCAGCACTGCCCAACGCCAGGGCAGCAGCCCGACCAGGATGCTGCCCCCGTCGAGTGGCGGCAAAGGAAAAAGGTTGAAGGCGAACATGACCACATTGGTCAGCATGCCCCCTTTGCACATTTCAATGAAGAAGCGCTCGGTGACCCCGCTGCCCAACAGCACATAGAGCATCACGCCCCAGAGCAAGGCCTGCAGCAGGTTGGAGGCAGGCCCAGCCAAAGCCACCCAGACCATGTCGCGTTTGGGGTGGCGCAGGCGGTCAAAGCGCACCGGCACGGGTTTGGCATAGCCAAACAGCAAGGCACCACCGGTGCTGAAGTACAGCAAGAGCGGCATGAGGATGGTGCCCAAGGGGTCGATGTGCGGCACGGGGTTGAGCGTGACGCGACCCATCATGGCGGCCGTGTTGTCGCCCAGGCGTTGGGCTGCAAAACCGTGAGCGGCCTCGTGCAAGGTGATGGCAAAGATCACCGGCAGGGCATAGATCAGGACGGTCTGGATGAGTTCGGACATGTTCACCCTGCGATTGTCTCAGACCCGCCTGACTGAGCGCTCACAGACCGAGCAAGGCCGGGTCGCCCTGGCCATGGCGCAGCACCTCGGGTACGCCTGAGCTCATGTCGACCACGGTCGTGGGTTCCAGTGAGCAGGCTCCGGCATCGATCACCGCGCCCACCTGGTGCTCGAGGTGCTCGCGAATCACTTCGGGGTCATTCAAGGGGCCATCATCGCCTGGCAGGATGAGTGTGGCGGCCAGCAGGGGGGCGCCGTGCAACTCCAGCAGGGCTTGCAGTGCCTGGTGCTCTGGCACGCGCAGACCGATGGTCTTGCGCTGGGGATGGCTGACCCGCCGGGGCACTTCCTTGGTGGCTTCGAGGATGAAGGTGAAGGGGCCTGGCGTGGCTTGTTTGATGGTGCGGAATTGCTGGTTGTCCACCCGTGCGTAGTTGGCCAGCTCGCTCAGGTCGCGGCACAGCAGCGTCAGGTGGTGTTTGTCATCCACTCCCCGGATGCGGCGCAACTGGTCGGCGGCGCTTTTGTCATCGAGGTGGCAGACCAGGGCGTAGCTGGAGTCGGTGGGGACGGCCAGCACGCTGCCCTGGTTGAGCAGCTGCACGGCTTGTTTGAGCAGCCGTGCTTGCGGATTGTCGGGGTGGACGGTGAAAAACTGGGCCATGACGGTTCTGACGAAATTCAGGATTCTGATGGTTGGATCACCACCCGATTTTCGCGCACTGTGAGCCAGGCCCCCAAAGCTCCGCAAAGAGCCACCAAGATCATGCCGATGACCGTCCATTGGTCGGGCAGGTGGTTGAACACGATCCAGCCGCCCAACACGCCGAAACCGATCTGCGCATACATGTAAGGTGTGAGTGTGGCCGCCGGTGCGCGTCCGTAGGCCAGGATCAGGAAAAAGTGGCCTACTGTCGCCATCAGACCCATGAAAAACAACTGCAACCAGACAGTCCAGTCCGCTGGCATTTCCCAGACAAATGGCAAAGCCAGTGTGGCCAGCAAGGTGCCAATCCAGCCTGTGTACAGGTGCATGGTCATCGGGTCTTCGGTTTGGGCCATCCGGCTGGTCAGGATCTGAAAGGCCGAATTGGTGCCCACCAGCATCAAAGGCAGGATCACGGTCCAGTCAAAGTGGTGGCTGCCAGGCCGAATGATGACCAGGGTGCCCACAAACCCGCCCATGACCAACAACCAGCGCAGCGGCCGGATTTTTTCCTTGAGCATGCGTGCGGCCAGCAAGGTGATGACCAGTGGCGAGAGCAGTGCAATGGCGGTGAACTCGCCAACGGGCATGTATTTGAGGCTGAAAAATGCGAGCAAACTGCAAGCGAACAGCAACAGGCCCCGAGCCAATTGAAAGCGCGGGTGGCGCGTGTAAAGTACTTGGCGACCCCGGCCGGGCCAGATCACTGCGGTGGTGAGGACCGCCTGGATGCTGTAGCGAAACCACAGTGCCAGCAACAGGGAGATGTGGGTGCCGACATGCTTGGTGGTGGTGTCCAGTGTGGCAAAACAGGCCAGCGCCAGGACGGCGAATCCGATGCCTTGCAGGGTTTGGGAGGCGGGCTTCTTCACTGGATACGGTCTGCAAGCAGTTGCCAGACCGGTGTAAGTTTGTCGGGTAACAGGGGCAGGGTGCCCAGGTCAATGCGGCTTTCGTCAGGGCTGTGGAAGTCGCTTCCGCGCGAGGCCGCCAATCCGAATTCGAGGGCTGTGTCGGCATAGCGCAGCGCTTCTGGGGAGGAGTGGCTGCCTGTGATGACTTCAACACCGCGCCCGCCATGCGCGATGAATTCGGTGAAGAGTGCGTATTCCTCGTTGGGTGTGAAGCCATAGCGTGCCGGATGGGCGATGATGGCCATGCCGCCAGCGTCGGTGATCCAGTTGACGGCGTCCTTGAGCTTGGCCCAGCTGTGGGGCACGTAGCCGGGTTTGCCTTCGGTCAGGTATTTCCGAAACACCTCATTGGTGTCGTTGCACACGCCGGTTTCGACCAGAAAACGGGCGAAATGGGTGCGGGAGATCAATTCGGGGTTGCCTACGTAGTGCAAGGCCCCTTCGTAGGCGTTGGCAATTCCAACTTTGGCCAGCCCGTCGGCCATTTCCTGGGCGCGCTCGCCGCGCCCGCCCCGTGTGCGGCGCAGACCTTGGATCAATGCAGTGTTGTCGGCGTCAAAACCCAGTCCCACGATGTGCACGGTCTGCTGGGCAAAGGTGACCGAGATTTCGGTGCCCGTGAGGTAGGGCAGGCCATGTGCCTGGGCTGCGGCCCGTGCCCGGTGTTGGCCTCCCACTTCGTCATGGTCGGTCAGTGCCCAGAGTTCGACGCCGTTGGCCTTGGCGCGTGCGGCCAGCTCTTCGGGGGTGAGGGTGCCGTCAGAGACAACGGAGTGGCAGTGCAGATCAGCGTTCATGGTGGATTCCTCAAATCCATTTTAGGAGGGAACCGAGGCTTTTTGACCGCTCGGTCGATAAAGCCCCGCAGGTGCGATGACTCAGTGCGCTCACGGATAATCAGGGGATGAATTTGAAGCCCGTTTTTCAGGAGTGCATGACATGGCGTTGATGATCACGGATGAATGCATCAACTGTGATGTGTGTGAGCCTGAATGCCCCAACCAGGCGATTTACCTGGGGCCGGAAATCTACGAAATCGACCCCGGCAAATGCACCGAGTGTGTGGGGCATTTCGACGAACCTCAATGCGTGCAGGTGTGTCCCGTGGCTTGTATCCCGGTCAACCCCGCGCATGTGGAAGATCAGGACTCACTGTGGGCCAAATACCGCCGCTTGCAGGGCAAGTGATCATTGCTCGTAGCCTCGGCCTCATGCGCTTGTGGCGTGATCTGTCAGGTCACGTCGGGTGCAGGCGGTATCGCGTTTGCTGTTTCTTTCGGTGGCCTGGGGGGTTTAGGCCGAGGGGGCTTGCTGGTGTGAATCTGCACCATGGCTTTTTCCATGTCGCCAGCCAACAGCAGTGGCAGTGCCTTGACTGAGCGGGTGATGCTGTCTTCAATCGCCTGGCGGTGCTCGGCCATGGGTTTTTTGAGCACCCAGCTGACCACTTCGGCTTTGGTGCCAGGGTGGCCCACACCAATGCGCAAGCGCCAGTAGTCGGCTGTGCCCAGCTGGGCATGGATGTCGCGCAGACCGTTGTGTCCTGCATGGCTGCCACCGAGTTTCAGCTTGGCCTCGCCAGGCACGATGTCGAGTTCATCATGGGCGACCAGGATTTCCTGTGGCTGAATCTTGAAAAAGCGTGCCAGGGCGCTGACCGATTTACCCGAGAGGTTCATGTAGGTTTGTGGCTCCAGCAGCCAAACGGTCTGGCCGTTGACCGTGGTGCGTGCCATCAGGCCGTGGTAGCTGCGCTCGGGCACCAAAGACACTTTGAGTTCGCGGGCCACGGCATCGATCCACCAGAAACCGGCGTTGTGACGTGTGTCTTCGTATTCGCTGCCTGGATTGCCCAGGCCGACTAGGAGTTTGATCATGGTGCGTGATTATCCTTGGGCCGTGCGTCAATGCGCGCCACGGCGGAGCCCCAAAGCAAAAGGCCCGCACAGGCGGGCCTTTGAGAAGGTGGCTTGTCACAAGCCGAGGCGTGAAGATTACTTCTTGCCTTTGCCCTTGCCTTTGGCGTCTGCGGGGGCAGCAGCCACGGGAGCGGCGATGACTTCTTCGACAGGCGCCACCACAGTCACCAAGACGGGGTTCTTCTTGCCGTGTGTCACAGCTTTGACACCAGCTGGCAAAGTGATGTCGTTCAGGTGAAGCGACACGCCTTTGGTCAGGCCCTTGAGGTCCACTGCGATGAATTCAGGCAGTGTGGAAGGCAGGCAAGCGACTTCGATTTCGGTCACAACGTGGTTGATCAAGCACTTGTCGGTTTTGACGGCTTCGGACTCTTCTTCACCGCTGTAGTGCAGTGGCACTTTCATGTGCAGCGTGGTGTTGGCATCGACGCGCTGGAAGTCGATGTGTTGCACCAGCTGTTTGTAGGGGTGCATCTGGTAGTCACGCAACAGCACTTGGCTGGTTTGACCGTTGAATTCCATCTCAAGGATCGAAGCGTGGAAAGCTTCCTTTTTCAGGGCGTGCCACAGTGCATTGTGGTCCAGCTCGATCAGTTGGGGGGCCGATGTGGAACCGTAAACGATGCCAGGCGTGCGGCCGGAATTGCGCAGACGGCGGCTCGCACCCGTACCCTGCTTGGAACGCTCAAAAGCGACGAATTTCATACATTTCTCCTTCTGGGACTCACCGCGACCAGTGATGCCCCGACTCAAAAAAGCCTGCGTGTCCCAGGGGACTGCAGGCCGCTTGTGGTCTGAACCGGATCAGATTTGATCCGAGAACAGACTCATCACCGACTCACCGTTGGCGATCCGATGCATCGTTTCGGCGATCAGCGGGGCCACGGAGAGTTGACGAATCTTGGAACACGCCGCAGCTTGTGCCGACAGCGGGATGGTATTGGTGACCACGACCTCGTCCAGGGCATCGCCCTTGGAGATGCGGTCAATGGCAGGGCCCGAAAAAATCGGGTGTGTGCAATAGGCATACACCTTTTTGGCACCACGCTCTTTCAGCACTTCGGCCGCTTTGACCAGTGTGCCTGCGGTGTCGATCATGTCGTCCATGATCACGCAGTTGCGGCCTTCGATCTCACCGATGACGTGCATGACTTCGCTGACGTTGGCCTTTGGGCGACGCTTGTCAATGATGGCCAGGTCGCAACCGAGTTGTTTGGCCAGGGCCCGTGCGCGGACCACGCCACCGACATCCGGGGACACCACGATCAGGTCCTCGTAGTTTTTCTGGCGCAGATCGCCCAGCAAGACGGGGGATGCGTAGATGTTGTCGACGGGAATGTCGAAGAAGCCCTGAATCTGGTCTGCGTGCAGGTCCATGGTCAGGACACGGTCCACCCCCACGGCTTGCAACATGTTGGCCACCACTTTGGCCGTGATGGGCACACGCGATGAGCGTGGGCGGCGGTCCTGACGGGCATAGCCAAAATAAGGGATGACAGCGCTGATGCGACCTGCCGAGGCGCGCTTGAGCGCGTCGACCATGATCAACAGTTCCATCAGGTTTTCGTTCGTGGGCGCGCAGGTGGACTGAACCACGAAGACTTCGCGTGCACGGACGTTTTGTTTGAGTTCGACGGTGACTTCGCCGTCAGAGAAGCGACCCACATCGGCTGCGCCCAATTGGGTGCCCAGATGGCCCGCAATTTCGGCAGCCAAAACAGGGTTGGCATTGCCGGTGAACAACATGAAGTCGGGGGTGTGTGATGCAGGCTGCATGGGTGTTCCAGCGATCAGAAAAAAGGGCCTGTACGATTGAACGTATTTGGCAGGGGAGAAAGGATTCGAACCTTTGCATGCCGGAATCAAAATCCGGTGCCTTAACCAACTTGGCGACTCCCCTACACAGGTTGACTGCTGAAACAGCGGCCTACCGATAATTGTCGCTGGGTGCCCAACCTACCAGAGGATGAACATCCAAATTCGTGCATTTGCGCACTTGCCAGTGGTTCGGAACCGAAACTGGCGGAGTGCCTGACTTGCAGTGTGCAAACACTGCACTGCCAGAACCTGTCATTCTGCCTTGAAGGCCTGCGTCATTTAGCACTTGGAGTGCTTTAGCTACGTCAGAGCAAAGGCTTTCTGCTACAGGTTGCAGATCGTTGTGACCGAAGTCAAATGTCTCTGCAGCGAAGACCGCTATTGTAGCAGCATTTGTGGCTCTTTGAAGATCCGGGTGACGAAAAATTTGAAAAGTTTCGATTCCGCTGTCGGGTTTGATCACCAGAAATTCTGCAGATGGCAATTCGATCGGGGTGATTTGCTCTCCCACACCTTCCACCCAGGCATTGCGTCCGCGCAGGAAGAACGGCACATCGGCCCCCAGTGACAAGCCGATTTTTTCCAGCGTGGGCAAATCCAGATGCAGTCCCCACAATTGGTTGAGCGCCAGCAAGCATGTGGCCGCATCGGAAGATCCACCACCCATGCCTGCCTGGGCAGGAATGCGTTTTTCAATCGCAATGTGCACGCCATCGGTGCAGCCGGTGTGCTTTTGAAGCAGGCGGGCCGCACGCGTGATCAGGTCATCATCGGGCAGGGCCACCGTCAGGTCTTCGCGGCTGATGGCGCCGGCTGGACGCTTTTCAAAATGCAGGGTGTCGCACCAGTCGATCAGCATGAACACCGATTGCAGCAAATGGTACCCATCGGGGCGACGGCCTGTGATGTGCAAAAACAGGTTCAGTTTGGCTGGAGCAGGGACATCATGCAGCGACTTCATGGGCGTGATTATCGCCAGCTCGGTCAGTGCCGGACGCTGGCTCAGCGGTCCAGCAAGATGCGCAGCACCGCTGCGGGTGAAGGTGTCAGCCGTTGAGCCATTAGCCGTCCTTGTGCATGCCCAGACAAATCAGCTTGCCAACCTTTGGCGGTGGTCGGTAGGCCTGCGAGCCAGTCAAACAATGCCGGGATAGGCAGATCGGTGCCCGCCAATTTTTCGCTGAGTGCCTGCAGGCTGGGGCCCTGTATGTGCTGGTTGCCTTGCAACAGCATCGCGCTTTGAGGCGTCCAGGTCAGTCGCGCCAGCGTATTGCCCAAGGGGCTGAGCAGCAGCATCTCACCTTGCTGTGCCGAACCTTGCAGCTCAAAGCTTGCACTCCAGGACTGTGGCGGATCGGATTGGATGTTCAGTGCCAGCCGCCCCGTCCACCAGGCCTGAGGGTCTGATGGTGAAGGTCGAAGTGTGGTGCAGCCGGTCAGGGTCAGGCTAAGCCAGCCCAGAAACATCCGACGAGAGGGGGTCATGGTTTGAATTGAAAGCGTTTGAGCGTTTCAAGCAGGGTTTCGTTGTCCGACTTGAGCAACAGGCCTTCACGCCAGAGGGTCGCCGCTTCCTGTTTTTGGCCTGTGACCCAGAGCACTTCGCCTAAATGGGCTGCAATTTCCGCATCGGGTTTGGCTTTGTAGGCTGCCTGCAAGATTTTCAGGGCTTCTTGATGCTGACCTTGGCGGTAAGCCACCCAGCCAAGGCTGTCCTGGATGTAGGGGTCATTGGGGGTGAATGACAGCGCCCGGGTCACCAGTTGGCGGGCTTCATCCAGGCGAATGCCGCGATCGGCCAGCGAATATCCCAGTGCGTTGTAGGCCTGGGGGTCTTGTGGCTTGAGGACGATGAGCTGGCGCAGCACACGCTCCATCTCGTCAAACCGCTTGAGTTTTTCGCACACCATCGCCAGTTCGGCCAGCAAGTCCCCGTCTTGGGGGGCCGCGTCCGAGGCCTTTTTAATCAATGCATAGGCCGCATCGGCTTGCTTGTGTTCGCGCAGCCATTGCGATTGCAGGAGTGTTTTTTGCTGGGCTTGCTCGGGTGTGTTGATCTTGATCTGGGACAGCACCAGTCGGGCTTCGTCCATGCGGCCTTGTTTCGCCAACAGATCGGCCTGACGGCTGGCAAGTTTGATCGGGTCCGCACCGAGAGGCATTTTGGCCAGCCATTGGTTGGCGCGTTCGAGCTGACCCTGACGCTGGGCGATCTGGCTAAGCGCCATCAGAGCTTCGGTCAGACCGGCTTGTTGTTCTGGGTCAGCATTTGGGCCAATTTGTCCAACGTAATGCGTCAAGTGCTGTTCGGCTTGTGCGGGTTGTCCTGCATCTTGCAGCAGCAAGCCGTGGACCAGCCAGCCGGGGGCGAATTCTGGATGTTTGTTGTTGAGCAGGCCCAGTTGCTGGAGGGCTTGTGGGTATTGCTGTTGCGCGATCAGGGTGCGGGCGTAGCCCAGGCGCAGTTCGGCAGGCACGCTGCCTTGCATGGCCTCGTCCAACATGGGTTGGAGGGTCTTTGCTTCTGTGTTCATCAACGTCAAAGCCAGCACCAAGGGCCCTGTGGCTTTGCGGTCCGCAGCATGGGCAGAAAGGGCCGCTTGTGCGGCCAGCTCGGACAAGCCTGCTTCACGGCGCATTCGGCCCAGTGTGGTCCAAGCGGTTGCGGCCGTGGGGGCGTGAACCAAGGGTTTGGTCAGTGCTTTTTCCACTGCATCCAGAGCGGCTTTCTTGTCCTGAACCCGGCCAAATACCCGGGGAATGGTCACGATGGCTTCGTTTTGTTCGACAGTGGGCAATTCCTGCAAGGTCGCGGCCAGGGCTTTGCCAGCCTCTTCGACGCGGTTCAGGGCCAGCAGGATTTGCAGAATGTAGCGGTTGGGTTCGACGGCTTGGGGCAATTCGCGTTTCCAGGCCTGCGCGGCTTGCAATGCCGCATCGCCTGAACGCCCTTGCAGCGCGATGTCCACAGCGCGTTGGAACAAGGCCGGATCACGGGTTTTGCGTGCGGCGTCCAGCAGTATGGAAAAACCGCTGCCTGCATCGCCTTGCCGTGTGTTCAGTTCGCCCAGCAGGATTTGGTAGAACAACTCTGCGCTGAGTGCCGATGTTGCAGCGGGGGCTGGCGGTGAAGTGACCGCAGGTTGGGCCCATGCACCGCACACGCATGAGGACAAAACGGCAAGTTGAAACCAGAATTTCATGTCGGGGATGATAATCGACCCCCTTTCCAAACCCGTTCGCCATGGGCCGATGTCCGGCCTTGGCTCAGGACACCCGCATGCCCGAACTCCCGGAAGTTGAAGTCACCCGTCGCAGTTTTGCCGATCGCATTGCCTTGGCACGGATCACGGCTTTGCACATGGGCAAACCACTGCGCTGGCCTCTGGGCGTGGAGCCCGCCAGCCTGGTCGGGCGACAAGTGGTTGGCGTGCGGCGTCGGGGCAAATATTTGCTGCTTGATCTGGATACTGGGCTGCTGCTGTTGCATCTGGGCATGTCGGGCAGTCTGAACTTTGCCCCCACGCAGCCAGAGCCCGGCCCGCACGACCACATGGATCTGGTGACCGACCGGGGCGTGCTGCGCTTGCATGACCCGCGCCGTTTTGGAGCAGTGGTTTGGGCGTCGTCCGAGTTCGCACCCGAAGCCCAAAAGTTACTGGGACATCTGGGCGTCGAGCCGCTGGATGGTCAGTTCGATCCCGATGCCTTTGCCCAAGCGCTCAAAAAACGCCAGGCCGCCATCAAGCAAGTGCTGTTGGCGGGCGATGTGGTGGTGGGTGTAGGCAATATTTACGCTTCAGAAGCGCTGTTCATGGCGGGCATCCGGCCCACCACGCCAGCGTGCCGCATTTCACGTCCCCGCGCTGCCAGATTGCATGCCGCCATCGTGCAGGTGCTCAGCCGTGCCGTGCAGCAAGGCGGCAGTTCGCTCAAGGACTTTGTCAACGCCGAAGGTCGAACCGGTTATTTTCAGCTCGAAGCCGCCGTTTATGGCCGTGCAGCCGCCCCTTGTCGGGTGTGCAGCACCCCGATTCGCTCGATGCTGCAAGGTCAGCGCACCACTTTTTATTGCCCCACATGTCAGAAGCCATGAAACCCTTGCCCATGGACTTTGCACGTCAGATGGTGGACTGGCAGCGCCAGTTCGGCCGTCAAAGCCTGCCTTGGCAAAACACCCGTGACCCTTACAGGGTCTGGCTGTCCGAAATCATGCTGCAGCAGACACAGGTCAGCACTGTGCTCGATTACTTTGCGCGATTTCTGGAACGTTTCCCCGATGTGGCGGCTTTGGCTGCGGCCGGGCAGGACGACGTGTTGGCCCTGTGGAGCGGCTTGGGTTATTACAGCCGCGCCCGCAACTTGCACCGCTGTGCCCAGGAAGTGATGATCCGTTTTGACGGCGCATTTCCTCGCCGGGCCGAAGACCTGCAAACCTTGCCGGGCATTGGTCGATCGACGGCGGCAGCGATTGCCTCGTTTTGCTTTGACGAACGGGCGGCCATTTTGGATGGCAATGTCAAACGGGTGGTCACCCGTGTGTTGGGGTTTGGCGATGACCTGGCCGTGGCCCGGCATGAACGGCAGCTTTGGCAGCTGGCGCAAGACCTGTTACCAGAGCTTGCGTCCGACATGCCTGCATATACCCAGTCCTTGATGGACCTCGGTGCGACCGTGTGCCTGCCCCGTAAAGTGCAATGCCAGGCCTGCCCTGTGAGCCATCTGTGTCAGGCCAAGGCTCAGGGTGAGCCGCTGGCCTATCCGGTCAAGACCCGCAAACTCAAGCGCAGCAGTGCCACACTTTGGTTGCTGTGGGCCGTGAATGCGCAAGGACAAATCTGGTTGCAAAAACGTCCGCAAAACGGCATCTGGGCTGGCTTGTTCAGCATGCCGGTGTTTGACGATGAAGCCCAGTTGCTGGCGGCCTGGCCGTCAGGGCAGGTTGTGGAATATGTGGCCCCCTGGAAACATGTGCTCACGCACCGTGATTTGCACCTGCACCCGGTGCGCTTGACCGGGGCTGCCAAGTCTGCGCCGGTTTGTGATGGTCAGTGGGTGAATGCTGAGGCTTGGCCCACGATGGGCTTGCCTGCGCCAATTCGAACATTGTTGCTGGCCTGATCCACAGCAGGTCGATGGCTTTAGGCTCAACATCTGTTGGGCGCGCGTACCGGCTGATGTCAGAGCTGAAGCGCCAACCTGAACGACGAATTGCCCTTAAACCGCGTCGAGTTCGCGGTGGCGCTTGAGCGCCAGCCAGCGCTGGCCAAAGGTCTGCGCCAGCTGCTCGACCATGAACACCGAGCGGTGCTGCCCACCTGTGCAGCCGATCGCCACCGTGAGGTAGCTGCGGTGATCGCGCTCAATGGCAGGAATCCATTGCTTTAAAAAGCCCTCGATTTGCAGTTGCATCTGCACGAACTCTTCCGATTGACGCAGGTAATCCTGCACCGGTGTATCCCGTCCGGTCAGCGGCTTGAGGGCGCTTTCGTAGTGAGGGTTGGGCAACATCCGAACATCAAACACATAGTCGGCATCGGTGGGAATGCCTCTCTTGAAGGCGAATGATTCAAACACCAGGGTCAACTGGCTGTTGGGGGCATTCACCAGCGTTTTGACATAGGTTTGCAGTTGGGCCGAACGCAAGAAGCTGGTGTCGATCACATGGGCACGTTCGCGCAATTCAGACAGCAGTTCACGCTCAAACGCGATGGTCTCGGTCAGGGCCTTATCGCTTTGGGGTTTGTCACCGCCGGACAGGGGGTGTTTGCGGCGGGTTTCGGAGTAGCGCCGCTGCAGCGTGTCGGACGAGGCGTCGAGAAACACCGATTTGACAGTCATGCCCATGTCCCGCAACTTTTGCATCTGGGCGGGCATCAAGTGCAGCGAGTTGGCACTGCGCACGTCGATGGCAATCGCCAGTCGCAACTCGTTTTGCTGTACTTCAAGTTCCACGAACGGAATCAGCAATTCGGGCGGCAAGTTGTCCACGCAGTAATAACCGGCGTCCTCGAGTGCGTGCAGCGCCACCGATTTGCCGGAACCAGACATGCCGGTGATCAGAATGATGTCCATGCTCAGTTTGGGGTAGCTTGTCGGCCTTCAGGTTTCAAGGAAGGGGTGCCCAGCATTTCGCGGGCATGAGCGAGGGTGGTGGCCGAGAGCTTTTCGCCGCCCAGCATGCGGGCGATTTCGCTCACGCGCTCTTCGCCGTGCACGCCGCGCACCTGGCTGCTGACCTGGCCATGGGCGGCGGCTTTGCTGACCAGCAGGTGGTGGTCCGCACAGGCCGCCACCTGGGGCAGGTGGGTCACGGCCAGCACCTGGCGGTGTTGGCCCAGTTGCTTCATCAGGCGACCCACGGTTTCGGCCACAGCACCGCCCACGCCCGAGTCCACCTCGTCAAAGATCAGGGTGCCTGCTTCACCCAGCTCACTGGTGGTCACCGCAATGGCCAGCGCGATGCGCGAGAGTTCGCCGCCAGAGGCCACCTTGCCCACCGGGCGCGGTGTGCTGCCTTCGTGTCCGGCGACCAGAAAGCTGACTTCTTCCAGGCCGTGCTGTGCAGGTGCATCGAGGGTTTGCAGTTGCACCTCAAAACGGCCACCTTGCATGCCCAGCTGCTGCATGGCACTGCTGACGGCCTGGGCCAGCGGTTTGGCGGCCTTTTGGCGTTGTTGAGAGACGGCTTTGGCCGCTTGCAGACAGGCTCTGTGGGCGGCTTGTTCGGCTTTTTGCAGGCTGTCCAGGTCGGCGGCGGCATCGAGTTGGGCCAGTTCCTGCCGCCAGCTTTGCAAGCTCAGGGGCAACTCGTCCGGCGTTTTCTTGTAGCGGCGGGCCAGTGACAGCCACAGACCCATGCGCTCGTCCAGTTGGGCCAGATGCTGCGGGTCCAGATCGGTTTTGCGCAGATAAGCGTGCAGGCTGTGGGCCACGTCTTCAGCTTGCGCCTGGGCCGAGGCCAGCACATCGGCCAGCGCATTGAATTCAGGCTCGAACTGGCCGAGTGCCTGCAGCGTCTGGATGGCGCGGGACAGCTGGCGCAGCGCGCCGCCATCGTCATCACCCTCCAGCAGCAGCGTGCTTTGGTTTGCACCGTCGATCAGGGCCTGCGCATTGGCCAGGCGGCTGTGCTGGGTGCTCAGCTCTTGCCATTCGCCCACCTGCGGGTTCAGCTTCTCCAGCTCGCCAATTTGCCAGGCCAGGCGCTCGCGCTCGTTGGCCAAGGTGCTTTGCGCCTGCTGCGCATCGGCCAGCGTTTGCTGGGCTTGCCGCCAGGCTTGCCAGGCGGCTTTGAGCGGGCGGGTGTCGGTGCCCGCATAGGCGTCGAGCAGGCCGCGCACGGCATCGGGTCGGGTCAGGCTTTGCCAGGCGTGTTGGCCGTGAATGTCCAGCAATTGCTCGCCCAGCTCGCGCAGTTGGGTGGCGGTGGCGGGGCTGCCGTTGATCCAGGCGCGGCTTTTTCCCGCGGTGTCCACGGTGCGGCGCAGCAGCAACTGGGGGGGGGCCTCAAAACCGGCAACATCGAGCCAGACTTGAATGCGGGGTGTGGGCTCAAATTCGGCGCAGACTTCACAGCGCTGTGCCCCCTCGCGCACCACGCTCGCCTCGGCGCGTGCACCCAGGGCCAGTTGCAGGGCGTCGATCAAAATGGATTTGCCCGCCCCGGTTTCCCCGGTCAACACGCTGAAGCCTGTGTTCAGGTCCAGCTCCAGTTCGCGCACGATCACAAAGTCGCGCAGGGTGATGTGCGTCAGTGCCACGGCTCAAGCGCCCTCATTCCAGTGCATTTTTTTGCGCAAGGTGTCGAAGTAATTCCAGCCTGCGGGGTGCAAGAAGCGCACCCGGTGCTCGGACTGGCTCACGGTGATGCGGTCGCCTAGCATCAGCTCGGCCAGTGATTGCATGTCGAAATTGGCGCTCACATAGCGGCCCGAGACGATTTCAATGCTGATCTCGGACGATTCGGGCAGCACGATCGGCCGGTTGGACAAGGTGTGTGGCGCAATCGGGGCCATGACCCAGCCGCCGATCGAGGGATGCATCAGCGGACCGCCCACTGACAGCGAATAGGCCGTCGATCCGGTGGGGGTGGCGATGATCAGCCCATCGGCCCGCTGGTTGGACACAAAACGGCCGTCGACCTCGACCCGCAACTCCACCATGCCCGAAGTGCCGCCCCGGTTGACCACCACATCGTTCATGGCCAAGGTGTTGAAAACGCAATGTTGGTCGCGAATCACATGGGCTTGCAGCAAGCTGCGGTTTTCGGCTTCGTATTGCCCTTGCAGCATCGGCTGCAGCACGGTTTGGTAATTTTGGATCGGGATGTCGGTGATGAAGCCCAGGCGCCCCTGGTTGATGCCGATCAGCGGCAGGCCATATTGCGCCACCTGGCGACCAATGCCCAGCATGGTGCCGTCGCCGCCAATCACCAGACCCAAATCACACTGTTCACCGATCTGGGGCATGTCCAGCATGGGGTAGTGGTTCAGTCCGGTGTGCAGGGCGGTGGCCGTGTCCAGCACCACCTCGCAGCCTTGACGCCCCAAAAACTGGGCGACATCGTCCAGCACCTTGCGGGAACTCTCCAGTGCCCCCCCGGTGGTGTGGTACCTGCCAAACAGCGCGACATGACGGAACTTGGATCTCATGGCGCAAATTACATCATTAAAATGAGCCGATGCTTGATGATCGTGCCAAGTTATTGCTCAAAGCGCTGGTGGAGCGCTACATCGCCGACGGCCAGCCCGTGGGCTCGCGCACGCTGTCCAAAGCTTCTGGTCTGGAGCTGTCGCCAGCGACCATCCGCAACGTGATGTCCGACCTGGAAGACCTGGGTCTGATCGCCAGCCCCCACACCTCGGCAGGGCGCATCCCCACCCCTCGCGGCTACCGCTTGTTTGTGGACACCATGCTCACCGTGGATCGCGAAGGCCTGCAGGCACCTGCCTTGACGCCCGATCAACCCCAAAAAGTCATTGCCAGCGCGGCCAACCTGTTGTCCAGTTTGTCGCAGTTTGTCGGCGTGGTCATGGCGCCCAAGCGCGCTTCGGTCTTTCGCCACATTGAGTTTTTGCGCCTGTCCGAGCGGCGTTTGCTGGTCATCATCGTGTCACCCGAAGGCGATGTGCAAAACCGCATCCTGTTCACCGAGACCGATTACTCGCAGAGCCAGCTGATTGAAACTTCCAACTACCTCAACACCCACTACGCGGGCATGGCCATCGAGCAAGTGCGCAGCCGGGTGCAGCAAGAACTGGTGCGCCTGCAAGGCGAAATTGCCACCTTGATGCAGGCGGCGGTGCAAGTCAGCTCGGAAGCCCTGAGCGAAGACCACAACGATGTGGTCATCTCCGGAGAGCGAAACTTGTTGTCGGTGAGTGATTTTTCGGGGGACATGGGGCACTTGCGCCGCGCATTTGACCTGTTTGAACAAAAAACCCAGCTCATGCGCTTGTTGGATGTGTCCAGTCAGGCCGAGGGCGTGCGCATCTATATCGGTGGAGAAAGCCAGATCGTCCCCATGCAAGACCTGTCCGTGGTCAGTGCTCCTTATGAGGTCGATGGCCAGGTAGTGGGTACGTTGGGCGTGATTGGCCCCACCCGCATGCCCTATGAGCGCATGATCCAGATCGTCAACATCACCTCGCGCCTGGTCAGCAACGCCTTGAGTCAATCCAAATAAGCTGGGCAGGGACACTACAATCACGCCTTCGGTTGGGGCGTTAGCTCAGTTGGTTAGAGCAGAGGACTCATAATCCTTTGGTCGCGGGTTCAAGTCCCTCACGCCCTACCATCCCCCTCTTATATTGACGCCTCATGTTCCCAGATCCTGGGCCGCAGGCAACACCCCCAAAGTCGTTTCAATGGCCCGTGCTTGCCGGATGGCGTCGAGAGTGGCCTGGGCGGTCGCTTCGGCGGCCATTACAGTCAGCAGCATCAGGTCGGCAGGCGCGGTTTCTGTGCAGGTGGCCAGGGCAAACAGAGTGTCACCATCGAGCGTGGTGTGGGCCGGGCGAATGCTGCGGGCCAGTCCGTCATGTGCGCTCATGGCCAGACGACGGGCCTGGGCTTTGGTCAGTGTGGCGTTGGTGCCCACCACGCCGATGGTGGTGTTGGTACCGGGCATCGGGCGGGTACTGCGCTCGCCAGCCAGCAAGGCCGCCTGGGTATCCAGCAAATTTTGCCCATCGGCCGTGCGGGCTCCGGCGATGACTTGTCCGGTGGTCGGGTCGATCACATCTCCGACCGCGTTGCAGGCGACCAGTGCGCCCACCACCCAGGGGCCCACGCGCACGCTGGCGTGGCCTACACCGCCTTTCATGGCTCGGTTCAGTCCAAACAGTTTGCCTACGCAGGCTCCAGCACCTGCCCCCACATTGCCTGCTGCAGGGGGCAGGGTGCTGGCCATTTGGCAGGCGGCATAACCGGCCTCAGCGCCGGGCCGTGCGATGGGCGTGTCTCCGGGGCGTACCACGGGCAGGTCAAACAACACGGCGGCGGGCACGATGGGCACGCGGCCATAGCCGGTTTCAAAGCCGATTTGGTGTTCATCGAGCCAGCGCATGACGCCGCTGGCAGCATCTAGCCCGAAGGCGCTGCCGCCGCTGAGCAAGACGGCATGCACTCGTTCCACCAGGTTGGCCGGGTCAAGCAGGTCCGTTTCTCGGGTGCCGGGGGCGGCACCACGCACATCCACTGCCCCTACGGCACCTGATGGTGCCAGCACGACCGTGCAACCGGTCAGGCGTTCGCTCAGAGTGTGGTGGCCGACTTGCAGTCCTGAAACGTCCACAAGGCTGCCAGTGTCAGTGTTTACAATCTTTTCGGATGTCATGGGGCACTTTTTTGAATTGGAAGGTGTCACTGAACGTCGATTTACGTTGGGCTCACGCTTGTCATTATTTATCTTCCGCAGATTGCTGGGTTTTGCGCTGACGCTGGTGGCCACTTCGGTCATCGTGTTTGCCGTGCTCGAATGGCTGCCCGGCAATGCGGCGCAAGTCATTTTGGGTGAAACCGCCACGCCTGAGTCGCTGGCGGCGATGCAAACCCGCCTGGGCCTGGACCAGCCCGCCAGCGTGCGCTATGCCCGGTGGATGAACGATTTGCTGAGCGGGCAAACGGGTCTGAGCATTGCGTATGACACGCCGACTGCCGAACTGGTTGCCGAGCGCATGCAAGTGACTTTGCCGCTGGCGGTCATGGCCATGGGTCTGACGGTGACATTGGCACTGGCGCTGGGCATTTATGCGGCCTCGCGGCAAAACCGCATGGGGGATGTGGGCGTGATGACGCTCAGCCAATTGGGTTTGGCGGTGCCGAATTTCTGGTTGGCCATTTTGCTGATTTTGTTGTTCGCCGTGCATCTGGAGTGGGTCAGTGCAGGCGGCTTTCCGGGTTGGACTGAAGAAGCGGGGGGCGGTGTGTGGCCCGCCATCAAGGCTTTGCTGTTGCCTGCCCTGGCGCTGGCAGCGGTGCAAACGGCGATTTTGGCCCGGGTGACCCGTTCGGCGGTGATCGACGCCATGCGCGAAGATTTTGTGCGCACGGCCCGCGCCAAGGGCTTGTCGCGCCGCCAGGTACTGTGGCGTCATGTGCTGCGCAACGCGATGATTCCTGTGTTGACCGTGATGGGCTTGCAGTTTGGCAACTTGATCACCAGTGCCATCGTGATCGAGAACGTGTTTGTGCTGCCGGGCATTGGGCGGTTGATTTTTCAGGCGATTGCCAACCGCGATCTGATCGTGGTGCGCGATGTGGTCATGTGGCTGGCGGCGCTGGTGATGGTGATCAATTTTGTGATCGACGTCCTCTATGCCTGGATTGATCCCCGATTGAAGTTGCGACATGGCTGAGTTCAGACAGTTCATGCACCGAGCGGTGCGCCATCCCAGTTTCGTGACCGGTGGGGCCATGGTACTTTTGCTGGTGCTTTGTGCCGTGCTGTCGCTGATGTGGTCGCCTTATCCAGTGGGGGATATCGACATTCCCAACAAGCTGGCTTCGTCCAGCGCTGCCCATTGGCTGGGCACCGACAGCCTGGGGCGTGACATCGCCTCTTTGTTGCTGGTGGGCAGTCAAAATTCCTTGCTCGTGGGGTTCATTGCCGTGGGCATTGGTCTGGGCGTGGGTGTGCCCTTGGGCTTGCTGGCGGCGGCGCGGCAGGGCTGGGTGGATGAGGTGGTCATGCGGGCAGCAGATTTCACTTTCGCGTTTCCGGCTTTGTTGTTGGCCATCATGCTCACAGCGATCCATGGCCCTGGTCTGGTGATCAGCATTGTGGCGATTGGCATTTTCAATATTCCGGTGTTTGCGCGCATCACACGGGGTGCGGCGCAGACGGTTTGGTCTCGCGACTATTGCCTGGCTGCACGCGCGGCAGGCAAGGGCGCTTGGCGCATCACGCTCGATCATGTGCTGCCCAATATCCTGAGCGTTTTGATCGTGCAGGCCACCATTCAGTTCGCCATTGCGATCCTGGCCGAGGCGGCTTTGTCTTATTTGGGGCTGGGCACCCAGCCACCACAGCCCAGTTGGGGGCGCATGCTCAACGAGGCGCAGTCGCAGATGTTTCAGGCGCCCCTGTTGGCGGTGTACCCCGGTGCTGCCATTGCGCTGGCGGTGCTCGGACTCAATCTGATGGGCGATGGTTTGCGTGATTTGCTGGACCCCCGTCTGGCCAGGCAACGGTGATGACCATGACCGAGAACACCGCTTTGCCTTTGCTGCAAGTGAACGATTTGCGTGTGAGCTTGCCTACAGCACGGGGCATGGCGCAGGCTTTGCGCGGGGTGTCTTTTTCGCTGGAGCGAGGCCAGACCTTGGGCTTGATCGGTGAGAGTGGCTGCGGCAAATCGCTGACCGCACTGGCGCTCATGGGCTTGTTGCCTGAGCAGGCCCGCGTGAGCGGGTCCATTCGCTTCAACGGCAGCGAACTGGTGGGCATGGCCGAACCGCAGTGGTGTCGCTTGCGTGGTGCCCGCATCGGTATGATTTTCCAAGAGCCCATGACCGCGCTCAACCCTTTGCATCCGATCTGGAAGCAGATTGCCGAGCCTTTGCAGCTGCACCAGCACATGGGCGCTGTGCAGGCCAAAGAACGAGCATTGGCTTTGCTGGAGCGGGTGCAACTGCCTCGTGCCCGCGAGCGTCTGGAAGCGTATCCGCATCAGTTGTCGGGTGGGCAAAGGCAGCGGGTCATGATCGCCATGGCGTTGGCATGTGGTCCGGACTTGCTGGTGGCCGACGAACCGACCACGGCCCTGGATGTCACGGTGCAAAAAGAAGTGCTGGCGTTGATACGGCAACTGGTGCGTGAAGACGGCATGGGCCTGTTGTTGATCAGTCATGACCTCGGTTTGATGCAGGAGCAGGTAGACCGTGTGATGGTGATGTATGGTGGGGCCGTGGTCGAGTGCGCTGCCACCCCTGAGCTGTTTGCGCAAAGGGGACACCCTTACACGCAAGGTTTGTTTGCGGCGCGACCCCGTCTGGGTTTGGCCCGGGGTACGCGGTTGGCGACGATTGCGGGCAGTGTGCCTGAATTGATGGATCTGCCTGCGGGTTGTGCTTTTGCAGACCGGTGCCCGTTGGCCGTGCCCGCATGCCGCGCAGAGCCTCCTCAGGGGCAGACGGTGTCGCCGCTTGTTCCGTCGTCTGAGCCCCATGTGGTGCATTGCCCCCGTTGGAGGTCATCATGAGCGCAGCCGCTGATCACGCTGCCCCTTTGCTGGAGGTGCGGGGCTTGGGCAAACGCCATGCCTTGCCGCGCACTTGGCCTTGGCGGCCCGCAGGCCACTTGCAGGCCTTGGCCGATGTGAGTTTCACCTTGGAGGCCGGGCGGTCTTTGGGCATTGTGGGCGAGTCGGGTTCCGGCAAATCCACACTGGCGCGGTTGGTGATGGCACTCGATCAGCCCACCGAGGGGCAGGTGTTGTTCAGGGGTGAGGATGTGCACCAATTGTCCCCACAGGCATTGCGCCAGGCGCGGGGCGATTTCCAGATGGTGTTTCAAGATCCCTATGGTTCTTTGGACCCGCGCCAGACCGTGCAGCGCATCGTCACCGAACCCTTGGCGTGTGGTTCGGCACAAAGCCGCTTGAGCCGAGCGGAATGGCGCGAACGGGCCGAGCAAGCCCTGAGTGAAGTGGGTCTGCGCACGGCAGATCTGGACAAATACCCGCATGAATTTTCGGGGGGGCAGCGCCAACGCATCGCGATCGCCCGGGCATTGATTACCCGCCCCTCACTGATCGTGGCCGATGAACCGGTCAGTGCGCTGGATGTGTCGGTGCAGGCGCAGGTACTCAATTTGATGCTCGACCTGCAAGATCGTCATGGTCTGAGTTATTTGTTTGTGAGCCATGACCTTGCCGTCATCAACCTCATGTGCGACGATGTGCTGGTTTTGCAGTCCGGCCAGGTGGTGGAGCACGCCACAGCCTTACAGGTATTCCGGAATCCACAACACCCTTACACCCGGGCTTTGATGGCCGCTGTGCCCGGGCAGCAGGCATCTTTTTCTTGAGGAGACGATATGAAAACTGTTCCCCATTTATTGTCCCGCCGCTGGGTTGGCGCTTGTTCCATGGCTTTGCTGGCCACAGCCAGCCTGGTTCTGACACCGTCCTGGGCACAAGCCCAATCGCGCAAAGACAGCGTGGTGCTGGGCATGATCCTCGAGCCCACCAGCCTGGACCCCACCATGGCACCGGCGGCGGCAATTGGTGAAGTCGTTCACTACAACGTGCTCGAAGGCCTGACCAAAATCAACGTGGACGGCAGCGTGAGCCCTTTGCTGGCTGAAAGCTGGAAGATGGACGCCGACGGCAAGGCCTTCACCTTCAAGCTGCGCAAAGGTGTCAAGTTTTCTGATGGTGCCCCTTTTGATTCGGCGGCGGTCAAGTTCAGCTTCGAGCGCGCCAAAGATGCCAAGAGCACCAACAAGGCCAAAGGGGCGGTGTTCAGCAACATCAGCCACATTTCGACGCCTGACGCGCACACGGTGGTCTTGGTGCTCAACAATCCCGATGGCAACTTCTTGTTCCGCATGGGCGAAAACACGGCCGTCATCCTGCACCCCGACAGTGTCGCGACAGCGGCCACCAAACCCGTGGGCACAGGGCCTTACAAAATCGACAACTGGGCCAAGGGTTCGGCCATCACCTTGTCTCGCTGGGATGGTTATCGCGATGCGGCTGCCGTCAAACTCAAGAAAGTCACTTTCCGCTTCATCAACGATGCATCGGCCCAGGTGGCGGCTTTGTTGGCGGGTGACATCGATGGCATGCCCCGTTTCCAATCGCCGCAAAGTCTGAAGCAGTTTCAGAATGACAAGCGGTTTGTGGTCGAGCTGGGCAGTACGGCCGGCAAAGGCATCATGACCATCAACAACCGCAAAAAACCCTTTGACGATGTGCGAGTGCGCCGTGCTTTGTCACATGCGGTGGACAAGAAAGCTTTCATTGATGGGGTGTTTGAGGGACTGGCCAAACCGATTGGCAGCCACATGGCACCGACAGATGCCGGTTACGTGGAGTTGAGTGCGCAATACCCCTATGACCCTGAGAAGGCCAAGGCCTTGCTCAAAGAGGCGGGTGTGCAGGCACCTTTGAATGTGACGCTGACTTTGCCACCCCCGCCTTATGCCCGCAAGGGCGGCGAGATTTTGGCCGCACAACTGGCCAAGGTCGGCATCAACGCGAAGATTGAAAACGTGGAATGGGCCCAGTGGCTGGGCGGTGCCTTCAAGGGCAATTTTGATCTGACGGTGATCAACCATGTCGAACCGCTCGACTATATGGCTTATGCAAACCCGCAGTACTACTGGGGTTATGACAGCAAGGCATTCCGTGATCTGGCGACAAAACATTCTGAAGCCACATCGGCCAAAGACCGCACCAAACTGTTTGGCGACATGCAACGCATGATTGCCAACGATGCGGTCAACGTTTTCCTGTTCAATGCATCGAACACGGCGGTGTACCGTAAGGGTCTCAAAGGCCTCTGGTCCAGCTCGCCCATCTTTGCCAATGACATGGCCGCAGTTTCATGGCAATAATTTTGAGCTCGTCTCAAAAAGGCGAAAAAATGCCGCTATAATTCAATGCATAGCGCGGCTGTAGCTCAGCTGGATAGAGTACTTGGCTACGAACCAAGGGGTCGTGGGTTCGATTCCTGCCAGCCGCACCATATTGAAAAGCTCACAACGAAA